>Ga0210016_1000157_pt1 | contig 53881 bp, 54 predicted proteins | sample CryGeyCG2014_300_FD_185454 | JGI IMG/M metagenome (GOLD analysis project Ga0210016, IMG submission 185454) | Groundwater microbial communities from aquifer - Crystal Geyser CG02_land_8/20/14_3.00 (SPAdes) (version 2) | ecosystem: Environmental > Aquatic > Deep subsurface > Groundwater | place...
TTGACGTCTGGCGCTCGCTTTCCAGTGGATATACCTTGCGGGCCTCCAGCGCTGGTAGTCTCTTGTGCCGAGGATGAAGACAGGATCGGTTACGGGGTTTTTGTCACCGGGGATACCGAACAATTCCTTTCGCGGAAGTGATATATTGCTTATCTGATAGACCTTGGGATAAACTACCAGCTCAAGTTCTTCATCGCTTATTACCTCTCTTTGAAAAAAACCCAGCAGATCAGCCACGGTTCCCAGAAGATTACCTATTTGATATATCCCTCTCTTGAGTGCGGTGAACTGATATTCAAACGCAACTTCTTCATACCAGAGAAGCCCTGCTTCAAAGAGTGGAACATCTCCCTCAAGCGGGCCAAGCCCTTTATCAAAACCCTCGACCCTGATCTTCAGGCTTACCGGCAGTATCTTTTCATTTCTGGCTTGCACCGTAAGCTTGACTGCCTCTCCCGGAAATACCCTTGAGGTATTGAGAGAGGAACGGAAGGTTAGGGCCTTAACCGATATCCGGCTCCAAAGACTTGCGCCCAGCGCCACGGAAAGCACCAGAATCGAGAGGAGGGCTAAAGACCTTTGGCCGTTGAGAAGGGCGATAAGCAGCAAGGATGCCGTTATAATGCGAACCAGCGGCACTGCGAAGATGGTAGTCTCTCTTGTTTGGACAAGGTGAGGAGGCATGTTTTCCGGCTTATTTCAAAGGCACGGGCACGAGGTCCAGCAATTGCCTGATAAACTCATCCGAGGTGAGTCCCTTCACCTGTTCCTGCTCCTTGAGGATAAGCCTGTGAGAAAGAACATGCGGGGCAAGGAGCTTTATGTCGTCCGGAAGGACATAGTCTCTTCCTCTCAAGGCTGCCAGGGCCTGGCCTGAGCGCATAAGACCCAGTGACCCTCTTGGGCTTATCCCGAAACGCACGCTTGCGTGCGACCTTGTTTTAGCCGCTAGAGAGGCTATGTATTCCTTAACCGGGCGGGATACGGCTATAGCCCTTCTCTGATCCTGCAAGAGAGCTATTTCTTCAGGCTTGGCTACAGGCATAAGTTCGGTGAGCGGGTCCCTTTCCCGAAAACGCTCAAGTATCTCCACCTCTTCACCGGAGTCGGGATAGCCAAGCTTCACCCTCAGGAGAAACCTGTCAAGCTGTGCCTCAGGAAGGGGGAATGTGCCCTCAAGCTCTATGGGGTTTTGTGTCGCTATGACGAAAAAAGGCCTGGGTAGATTGTATGTGCGGCTGTCCACCGTCACCTGACGCTCCTCCATGCTTTCCAGAAGGCTTGACTGAGTGCGGGGGATGGTGCGGTTTATCTCGTCTGCGAGGAGCACGTTTGTCATGACCGGGCCAGCCTGAAAATCGAACTGCCCAGTCTTCTGGCTGTAGATGTTAAAGCCGGTGATGTCCGACGGGAGAAGATCAGGTGTAAACTGGACTCGCTTGAATGAGCCTCCTATGCTCCTTGCAAGGGCCTTGGCAAGCAAGGTCTTCCCAAGACCTGGCACGTCTTCTATAAGCACGTGGCCGTCTGCCAGAAGGGCTACCATCAGAAGTTCCAGTGCCTCGGTCTTGCCCACCAGAACTGAAGAGACGTTGTCCATGATCCTTGTACAAAGGGAAAATTCCATCTTTTTTCTTTCTGGTATTGACAGACTCGTAAAAAGCCGCTTGGAGCGTCAGCCCGGCAAAAGCCTGGGTCCAGAACTACTTATATTCAAGGATTCAGGCTCCCGGATCGGGTTACGGGACATGTTTTGCCGGAATGACTAAAATAGGCAATTTTGGACTTTTTACGATACCATCAGTATTGTGGTGCGAGAGGGGGGATTTGAACCCCCACAGCTTTAGGCCACTGGATCCTAAGTCCAGCGCGTCTACCAGTTCCGCCACTCTCGCAAGCTCTCTTTTTTGATTATAAACTAAATAAATTAGAGATGTTATAATTGTTGCCTTTTTGAGGAAGCCTTGCTTTTTCCCTTTTGGTCAACAGTTGGTCAAGAGTTAACAGAAATGACCTCATAGTTGCAACTGCAATCTATTTCCGTTGCAGAATACCAAGAGCCCTTCTTACCACTTCATCTGCGGTTATTGAGAATTTCTCATAAAGAGTCTTGTAGGGCGCAGATGCCCCAAAATGATCCAGTCCCACGAAGGCGCCTTCATCTCCGATAAAGCGATGCCATCCGATGGAGCGGCCTGCTTCGACGGCTATCCTGCATTTTACCTCTTTAGGGATCACCTTATTTCTGTATGAATCGTCTTGTCTTTCAAAAAGCTCCCATGAAGGCATGCTGACAACGCGTGCCCTTATTCCCTTGGCCGTCAGCTTGGCTGCCGCGTCAAGCGCTATGTGTACCTCCGAACCTGTGCCTATAATTACGGCCTCAGGTGTACCCTCGCAGTCTTTAAGTATATAGGCCCCTCTGTGAAGTCCGTCAGCTCTTCCGAAAATGGTTCTATCAAGCACGGGAAGCCCCTGCCTTGTCAAAGCAAGTGCAACCGGGCCGTTTTTCGACTCCAGCGCTTCCTTCCATGCCTCGGATGTCTCATTTGCGTCTGCGGGCCTCAGGACGACGAGGTTGGGGATGGAGCGAAGGGCTGCGAGCTGCTCAACCGGCTGGTGCGTAGGACCGTCTTCTCCAAGACCGATGCTGTCGTGCGTAAATACATATATAACGTTAAGCCCGATCAGGGCCGCAAGGCGTATGGCCGGTCTCATATAATCTGAAAAAATAAGGAACGTCCCCCCGTACGGACGTATCCCGCCGTGAAGGGCCATCCCGTTCATGATCGCCCCCATGCCGTGTTCCCTTACACCGAAGCGGATGTTTCTGCCCTCAGGGCTTTGCGCCTGAAATTCCTTTGCGCCCTTGATAAAAGTCTTGTTCGATGGCGCAAGGTCGGCAGAGCCCCCCATGAGGTTTGGGATTACTGACGCGAGGGCATTCAGGACGGCACCGGACGCAGCCCTTGTTGCAGTCCCCTTATTGTCCGAAGGAAAGACCGGCAGGGATTTCTGCCAGTCCTGGGGAAGCTCTCCATCAATCCAGGCATCAAAGGCCGAGGCCAGGTCAGGATGTTCTCTGCGATAATTATCAAAACCGGTAATCCAGTCTTTTTCAAGTGATCCGCCTTTTGAAACCGCCTCTCTGAAGCGGGAGAGGGCCTCTTTGGGTACGTAAAAGGCCGGTTCATTGGGCCAGCCTAGCTTCTCCTTTGTGAGCCGGGCCTCATTTGGGCCAAGCGGCTCACCATGGGCCGATGCGGTATTTTCCTTATTGGGGCTGCCGAAGCCGATTCTTGTTCTTACAGCTATGAAGGAGGGCCTTTTAGTCTCGTTTCTGGCCTTAGCTATGGCCTTCTCAATTGCTGAAAGATCATTTCCGTCTTCCACTGTCTGCACATGCCAGCCGTAAGCGGCGAAACGTCCAATCCGGTCGTCTCGGTAGGTAATATCTGTGGGGCCTTCAATGGATATGCGATTGTCATCATAGAGGCAGATAAGCTTTCCAAGGTCAAGATGTCCTGCCAGGGAAGCTGCTTCGTGGGAGATACCCTCCATCAGGTCTCCGTCGCTTGCAAGCACATAGGTGAAGTGATCAACGACATTATGACCGGGACGATTGAAATTTGCGGACATAAAACGCTCTGCCATGGCCATGCCGACGGCATTTGAAAATCCCTGCCCTAGAGGGCCTGTAGTGGTCTCAACGCCCGGGGTCATTCCGTGTTCGGGATGTCCGGGGGTCTTACTTTCCCATTGACGGAAGTTTTTTAAGTCATCAATCGTAAGACCGTAGCCCGTCAGATGAAGAAGGCTATAGAGAAGCATCGAACCATGCCCTGCCGACAGGATGAATCGGTCTCGGTCGGGCCAGGCCGGATTTGCAGGGTTGTGGCGGAGAAACTTAGTCCACAGCACATAGGCCGTGGCGGCCGCGCCCATAGGAAGCCCCGGATGACCCGAGTTGGCCTTTTCCACCGCATCTACTGAAAGCATCCTGATAGTATTCACGCAGATATCGTCAATATTTTGCTCTTTCAAATTAAGACTCCTTTATTGGGGGGACGCCCTTTACATTTACACATTTCACAGCCTGTCATCGGTAGTTGAGTTCAGGCCTATAACGCCTGCTTAATCAATTATGCGGCATTTTTCGCAACGCAAGCAAAGGTCATTAAGATCAAAGGTCTTGCCGATAAAATGTTGGGCCGTGCTACTTAATAGCATGGCACCCGTGTTATAATGCGCTCAAACCGCCATGCCCTGTTGGGGCAAAACGAAGCATGAAAATGCCGCATGTCATTGCCTACTCGATCCGGAATCCAGGTCGTCATTCCGGCGAAGGCCGGAACACGGTAACGAGATTAACCTGCAAGAAAACATCGGTATCAAGCTTGATAGTTATTACATTTAACGCCATGAATTGCAAGGTAAAGCTTGCGCAGGCAGGCTTTAGATCAACTGCCGCCGTCAGGGGATACTGCCGCTTCGCGGTCTATCGGCGCTGGACAGATGAGCCAACCCTGTGGAGCAGGGCATTTTGAATCTCACGGAGGCGGGATTCGTCCTCAATTCTCTGACCTTCCAGGTCAAGCACATAAAAAACATCAGCTACCTGATCTCCCTTTGTAGCTATCTTGGCTATTCTAATGTCGAGCCTCAGGGAGGAAAGTGTGCTTGTGATAAGATAAAGAAGACCGATGCGATCGTCTGCAAAAACCTCTATTATTGTAAAAAAATCTGAGGAATTGTTTTCAACAATGACCCTTGGAGGCTTGGGGGGCGTTTTGTGGCCGGAAAGCATTTTCCCTCCTGCCTTTGCGCCCAGTCTGAAGTCAAGGGCCAGTCGGCCTGAAAATACCTGCTTGATGTCAAGCTTCACCTTCTCCCATGTCCTATTGGGGTCAAGGGAATCAAGCGGGCTGGACACCTTGAAGATATCAACAGCGGTTCCGTCTAGCCAGGTATAAATGGACGCAGAGAGGATATTGATGTTATTTAAGGCAAGTACTCCCGATATTTCAGAAAACAGCCCTGCCCTGTCAGGGGCTATAATACTCACCTCCCAACATCCCTGTATGTCTCCATCAGGTTCGGCATGAAGGCGAAAAGGCATCTTTTCTCCATCGGATTTTGCTTTATCAAGTTCATCAGCCATGTTCTGGTGGCGAAGGATGAGGGATGGCCTGGTATAGAGGAGATATCGAGGTGACATCTTTTCAAAGAAGGCACTGACTTTTTCCGCTGATAAGTTAGCCCCGCTTCTTGCCGTGATGAAGTTTCTTGCGGCAATGTTCCTGGCCTGGGCATCAGGCGAGGCCAGTTCACCCTTTTCTATGATATGCAATATCTTGAGAAAAAGCTCCTGAATGAGGTTTGATATCCAGCTATTCCAGGCGCTGGGTCCGGTTGCTTTTGAGTCGGCCCACGTCAGGAGATAGAGAAACTTGGCCCTTTCCACGGTACCTACTATTGATGCGCACTGGACAACAGCCTTTTCGTCATCTAAGTCTCTCCTGGTTGCTGTTTCCACCAGCAAAAGATGATTTCTCACAAGAAATACTATATCCTCTGATTTTTTGCGGTCGTAGCTCCATCTCTCGAGAATGGCGGCGATGATGGCGGAGCCCCTTTCGGCATGGTTCTTACCTATCTTGCCTATGTCATGAAAAAGAGCGGCTATATAGAGAACATCATGATCTTTGACGTCGTTCATTATGTCCAAAAGTATCAGATTCTTTTCATTGGGCAGTTCCTTTAGATTCTTCACCGTATGGATGGAATGAATGCCGACCGGGAAGATGTGGTAAGCATCAAACTGAACTCGATCTTTGATCCTGCCGAATTCCGGTATGAATGCGTCCAGCATGCCTGTCTCATGCATCTGAATCAGGGCGCTAAAGCAGTAGGGGCCTTTTATTATCTCTAGAAAACTCTTAATGTTGTCTGGGTCTGATTGGTATTGATCATTGGCCAGATAATGAAATTCAGTCGTCAGTCTCCTTGCCTCCATGCTCAGCCTGCAACCGCATTCCGCAATATGGCTGAAAAGGGACATAAGAAGCCCTGGTCTTGACAAAATCGCGGTCACGGAAGCAAATCCTATCTCCCTTCCTTCATGGCGCAGACCATCATGAATTTTGCCTGCATGGGTCCAGGAGCCTTCATCGCAGCCTCTGAGTATATAACTTGCGGCAAACGAAAGGCGCAGGGACTTTATGGAAGACATGGCGGTGTGAAGCCTTCCAAGAAATTGCTCCACCGCGGGATAGCTTTCTTTGTCCTCAAAACCGAATCTTTCGGCTATCTTTTCCTGATACTGAAATCCAAGGCGATCGTTTTTTCTTCCTGAAAGATCATGAAGGTGGTTTCTTATCCGGCTGAGAAATAGGGTTTCGTCTGACAAGGAGGCGTATTGAGAATGGGAAAGCCGTCCTGAATATTCAAGATCCCTGGGCTTCTGAAGTCCGAAGAAGACCTTGGAAAGCCAAAGAATCTGATGATAGTCTCTGAGACCCCCTATACCTTCTTTGATGTTTGGTTCGAGAAGATAGCTGGCGTCGCCGAATGTTTCCATCCGCACCTTATTTCTGTCATCCAGCCAGCGAGCAAATGCTGCTGCATTTTTGGGGATGACCTTCTTTTCAATTAAATGACGTAGATGGAGGTAGAGAGGTGATTCCCCACACAAAAACCTCGCATCAAGAAGAGATGTGAAGACCTCGAAGTCCTCTAGGGAGAGCCTCGTGCAGTCTTTCAAGGAGCGCACGCAATGCCCTACTTCCATTCCCAGATCCCAAAGAGGCAGAATGATCTCCTCAGTGAGCATTTTTGCCTCTTTGGGTAATGAGGAAGGGAAAAGAACCATTACATCAATGTCGGAACGTAGGCATAGTTCTCCTCTTCCATATCCTCCAAGTGCTATGAGGGAAAATGGCTTCCTCGCGCTGAATAGTTTTCGGCCTATGCTGCTTTCTTGAACGCTTCTGATGAAGAAGTGATCCACGATGGAGGTCTGTTTTTCAAAAAAGCCATTCTCACCCCTTCCCTCGCGGATTCCTGAGAAGAGTTTCTCCCTGGCCTGCCTCAGTTCGAGCAACGGAGTTATCACTTTGTCCTCAATTGGATCCCTTCGCTGTTTACTATATGGCATCTTTCCCTGTCTCGCCGGTCCTTATTCGGATCACATCCTCTACCGGAAGGATGAATATCTTCCCGTCTCCTATCTGACCCGTCCTGGATCTTTCCAGAATGATCTTGACCGCATCGGAGAGGAGATCAGATTCAACCACCACCTCGATCTTGACCTTTGACACAAAATCAACCTGATACTCAGCGCCCCTATAGACCTCCTTATGGCCTCTCTGTCTGCCGAACCCCTTGACCTCGCTTACGGTTAGTCCCTTTACACCCAGCGAAGAAAGACCCTCTTTCACATCGTCAAGTTTGAAAGGCTTTATTATTGCTTCTATCTTTTTCATGGAACTACTCCTTTCTTTGAGACTTAAAATATGCCTAAATGCTGTATCCGGTTTCGTTATGAAGGCTTATATCAAGGCCCTTCATTTCCTCTTCCTCGCTGACTCTCAAACCGATGGTGCTTTTAAGGAGTATCAGTATCAAGGAAGTCATTACAAAAGCAAAAATCAGAGTTACAAGCACAGTGATGAGCTGTGTTACAAACTGGGCAGGGTTTCCGAAGAACAGACCATCCGCAGCACTAGAATTCACAGCCTTGCTTGCAAAAAGCCCGGTTGCCAGAGCACCCCAGACCCCTCCAAGACCGTGGATTCCAACCACATCAAGTGAATCGTCATAACCTAGCTTAGCCTTTAACATTATCCCGCCATAGCAGATCCCTCCGGCCACCGCTCCAATCATTGCCGCAGACAGAGGGCCAACATATCCTGATGCAGGGGTTATCGCCACGAGACCGGCCACCGCGCCGCTGGCAACACCAAGGGTGGTAGGATTGCCCCTGTGCGCCCATTCAATAAATACCCATGAAAGCGCTGCTGCCGCGGAGGCGGTGTTGGTTACCACGAATGCATTCGCGGCAAGGCCGTTACAGGCAAGTGCGCTTCCTGCGTTGAAGCCGAACCAACCGAACCATAGAAGAGCGGCTCCTGTAACCGTCATTGGAATATTGTGGGGTATAAAAGCGGTAGTTCCAAATCCAAGCCTTCTCCCGATTATAAGGGCTGCGGCCAGCGCGGATACGCCTGAGCTTATATGGACTACCGCCCCCCCCTGCGAAATCAAGGGCACCCATCTTTCCCATCCATCCCCCTGCCCCCCAGACCCAGTGTGCAAGCGGGTTATAGACGAACGTAGCCCAAAGGAGTGCAAAAAGAAGAAAGGCACTGAACTTCATACGCTCCGCAAAGGCCCCTGTTATGAGGGCAGGGGTAATGACTGCGAACATTCCCTGAAATATCATAAAGGCAAGATGCGGAACAGTTGTTGCGTAGCTATCGCTTGGCTCCATGCCTACTCCCGACAGCCCGAACCAGTCGAGGCCGCCTATAATTCCTGAATGGTCAGGGCCAAATGCCATGGAGTAACCCCATAATACCCACTCAAGGCTGATGAGGGCGAGGATGACAAAGCTCTGCATGATTGTACCAAGAACGTTTTTTCCCCTGACAAGACCGCCGTAAAAAAGGGCAAGCCCAGGAGTCATTATCATGACAAGGGCGGCAGACATAATAACAAAAACAGTATCTCCTGAATTCATATCCTTTTCCCCCTATAAAAGAATTGTTTCAGGAAGCAAAAGCAACCTTTGTGCCATTATCGCTCAAGAAATAATTAAAACGTAAGATCAATAGGTTAAAAAGGAAGGGCAATAGATACCGATCGGTAACTCAGACTTTTGTGTGAAAAGCGGCGCAAAAAAAGACAGTTTTGTATGTATCAAGGATGGGCTTTTACGCCGGGCCTGAAGAAAGGAGCGGGGCGTGTGACCGGACCGCCCCGGCCCCGTATGGCTAGATTTGCGCTATGGCCGGTCTTGCTATGAGCCTTCTGATCCTGGCCATGAGTCTTTTTGGATTCACAGGTTTAGTGATATAATCATCTGCCCCTGCTTCAATTCCTGCCACTTCTGAGTCAACTTCGTCCTTGGAGGTAAGTATGATTACCGGAATATAACGGGTTGTAAGGTTGGATTTGAGTTTTTTGGTGAGAGAAATGCCATCCATGATCGGCATCATCACGTCGGTTACTATAAGATCCGGCTTTTCCTTTACAGCGATCTTGAGGGCTTCTTCTCCGTTTACTGCCGTAAGGACAAGGTATCCCTCCGTCTCAAGTATGTTTCTCATCAGCCTTAAGACCAGCTCACTGTCGTCTGTCACAAGTACCTTCGTAGGCCTTACAGACCCAACGGAAGGCCTTGACTCGGTCTCCGGCAATGTCTCTTGAAGCGTTTCATCCTCCTTTGAAAAGGTCTGGGATGAAGAAAAAGGCTCCTCCTCAGGCGGGGCAACCCTAAAGACTTCTTCGATGGTAGTGATTCCCGTGAGCGCCTTGTCTATCCCGTCGAGGCTTAGAGGTCTGTAACCCTCGCGTGCCGCGCCCTTGGCAATGGTCTGGGAGGCAACGCCGGGCACCAGAAGGTCCTTCAAGTATGTCGTCATGTTCATTATTTCATAGATTCCGATCCTTCCTGTATAACCGGTATACTGACAGGACTCGCATCCCTTTCCCTTCCATGGAGTGATCTTTCGATCTCTGGTTATATAAGATGGAAGCTTATCTACTAATGCAGCAGCCGACGGGTCCTCGGCCTTGCAGTTTGTGCAGATCTTTCTCACGAGACGCTGTCCTACGACTGCCAGGAGGGCGGAGGAAATCAGGAAAGGCTGGACACCCAAATCCATCAACCGTGTTACGGCTGAAGGGGCGTCATTTGTGTGAAGAGTGGACAGTACGAGGTGGCCGGTCTGTGCAGCCTGAAAAGCTATCTCGGCGGTCTCGGAGTCTCTTATCTCTCCCACCATCACTATGTCGGGGTCCTGCCTTAATATGGACCTCAGGCCTGAAGCAAAGGTAATTCCTGCCGCCGGATGAATCTGTACCTGGTTGATACCTTGAATCTCATATTCAACAGGGTCTTCCACCGTTATTATGTTTACTTCGTGGGAATTCAACTTCTTGAGGCAGGCATACAGTGTGGAGGACTTGCCGCTTCCGGTCGGCCCCGTAACTAGTACTATGCCCTGGGGCCTGGTGATCGCGCTCAGGAGCCGACTCAGCTCCTGGGGAGAGAATCCGAGGGCATCAAGCGTCATTCCGCCGCTGTTCTGATCCAGAATTCTGATGGTCACCTTCTCGCCGTATGACGTGGGTATTGTGGAAACCCTCAGATCGTAGGCCCGTCCCTCGTACCTCACCTGAGACCTGCCGTCCTGCGGTTTTCTCCTTACCGAGATATCCATATTCGAGATGATTTTTATTCTGGACACAACCGAGGCGTGGACATGTTTGTCTGTCTCCATAACCTCCCGCATTATTCCGTCTATGCGGTAGCGTAGGACGGTATTGTTTTTCTGCGGCTCTATATGAATATCGCTTGCCTTCAGTTTTATTGCGTCTGCCAGAACGGAGTTAGTAAAGCGCACTATCGGAGGAAGGGAAGTCATTTTCGTGAGGTCATGGATCTCCTGCTCCTCTTCCTCATGTGTTTGAATTATCTCGATCCCCTCATCCAGCCCGGGCCTCATGGCAAAATCAACTTCAAGATCGTTCTTGGGATAGTATTTGTTTATGGCCCCAAGGATATCCCCCTGGGGAGAGACAACTATGCTTATGGGCATCCTGGTTATGAACCGCAGATCATCGATCGCATAAATCTCAAGCGGATTAGCCATGGCAACAACCAGGTTCTTGTTTATCTCTCTTATCGGCATGAGAAGATAATTCTCGGCTACTTCAGCGGGAACAAGAGAGATTATCTCTTGAGGTATCTGCACGTCCTTTAGCCGGACGAAGGGTATCTTGAGTTGCTGAGCAAGGGCCTTCGCGATGTCCGCATCGGCCGCAGCGCCCATGTCAATTAGAATCTGCCCTATCCGCTTTTTTTGAACTTTCTGGATTTCAAGGGCGTTGGCAAGGGTCTTCTCATCTATCAGACCGGACTTCATAAGATAGTCTCCCAGTCTGAGCCTTCTTTTTGAAATGGTGCCGGGATTATCAGGCTTTTCCATTTTGCAATTTCCTTAAGATTCTCTTTTACGGGCTAACCGCCATGCCCTGCTGGGGCACAGCGAAGCATGAAAATACCGCATGTCAAAAGCCGACTCGATCCGGAATCCAAGTCGTCATTCCGGCGAAGCCTGTCCCAAACCCCGATCCGGGAGCCGGAACAATGCCTGGATAGCGGCGGGAGCCGAAATAAACAGGACGCTTTGGTTACAGGCCTTCCACTATACAAAAAATTTGCCTTCATTAAAAGAAAGCATTTTTGTGTATCCCAAAAATTCGGGGCAGGTGCGGCTTTCTGTTCTGCTTGTCCTGATCAGCGCAAAGTCATCCCCCGATTTATTGAGGTGATACGCATTTCCTCGCTTAGACAACTCCTTTATAGTTAGTGCCCATCCTTAAATGAGATAGTTTTGTCTAGTTCAAGGCAGGCTATAATTTTAACCGCAGGAATACATGGAGGTATCTCCAGGATTAAAATTTGAGCCCAACGCCGAAATAGGTGAAAATAGCTATTTACGGATGGACACTAGTTACTTGCCTCTTAGAGTTTTCTTGTATATCCTATTCGATATGGATCAGCAAGTGGGCAGATTTCTCTGGTTGGAGGGAGTCGCGTTTTTCGCATTCCGCCTGGGTTAGCAGTATCAGGGCTTTTTTGGGAGGTAATATGGTAGGCAGAAAATCCGATGAAAATGGAGTATCCAGGAAAGATGAATCGGAGATGGGGAGCTTTGTTGAGGACATGGCGGAATCTCTGGTTGAGATTGACGGATCAAATGAAGAGGAGGAGAGAGATACTCGAGGTTACAATATAAAGAAGATTTACTATGTCGTATTTGGAGCCGCTGCTCTGGCCGCAGTAATATTGGTCGTCTTCAGTCTGGCGGGGCGAAAAAGTGTGCCCAAGGACCCCGGCATATCGGCTTTTCTTCAAAGAATACAGCATCTGGAAGAGTCTCTCTTACGATTGCAGGGTGTTGAAGGTCGAATTACATCAATAGAGAAGGAACAAAAGCAGGTCCGTCAGGCGTTGGGCGAAGCGCAACAGTCAGGACTTCTTCTTAAACAGCAAATGGAGAAGATGTCGGATGAGCTTAAGCAGGTTTCAGAGGAGACAAGCAGGCAAATTAATGCCGCATCGCAGAATAAGGCTTCTGAAGCTGAAAAAAGGGTATCCGCTGAGCCTTCCCCGGCGGTTTTGAAGGCGGACGCTAAGGCGCAACCGGATGATATGCAGGGAAAAACAACCGGAAATGAGAAAAAGAAAACAGGGGATGTCAAGTCAGATGGTTTATATCATGTCGTGAAGAAAGGAGAGACCCTTTACCGCGTCTCCTTAAAATACGGCCTTTCGGTTGAGGAACTTTGCAGAATTAATAAAATAACCCCAGTTACGGTCATAGTTCCAGGAAGGAAACTGCTGGTCAAACCGTAAGCAGCCTGTTATAAGCACCAGGGATTGAGAAACCCTGCCACCCGGGCATTTGTCCTCGTCCGGGCAGCAGCGGTTTTTTAATGCGACGTTAAGGAATTGTCTCGCCTTTGATTACTGATTCAGCGAATTCCACGTCTTTTTTGCTGCCGATGAAAAGCGGGGTTCTCTGGTGCAGTTCGGTAGGGTCGATGTCCAGGATCGGTCCAGCGCCGTTACTAGCGTATCCTCCCGCCTCTTTAACCACAAGGGCGAGAGGATTTGCCTCTACCATAAGCCTCAGCTTGCCTCCGGGTTTCGCAGGATCCTTGCCGTCGGCCGGATATAGAAAGATTCCACCTTTTAGTAGATTTCTGTGAAAGTCCGCGACCAGGCTTCCCACATATCTAGATGTGTATGGTCTTCCGGTCTCCTTGTCTCTGGCCTTGAAAAAATCTATCAATGCCTTTGTCTTCTCATCCCAATAAAAGTAGTTTCCTTCGTTTACGCTGTAAGTCTTAGCCTTCTCCGGTATCTTTAAAAATTCGTGTGAAAGGAGAAACTCACCGAGGCTCGGATAGAGAGTGAATCCATGAACGCCTGTTCCGTTTCCGGTCGTATAGACCATCATGGTGCTTGAGCCGTATAGGAAATATCCGGCTGCGACCTGATTTCTCCCGGGCTGCAGGACATCGCTTAAAGGCACTTCTGACTCTGTCAGAGGACTCTTTCTCCTATAAATGCTGAAAATGGTCCCGATGCTGACGTTGACGTCAATATTGCTTGATCCGTCAAGTGGATCGAAGAGAAGCACATAGTTACCCTTTGGGAATCTGGAAGGGATATCTATAATATCGGCGTTTTCCTCTGACACCATGCAGCAGAGCTGCCCGATGTGCTGCATCCGTTCGATGATGATCTGATTGGCGAATACATCCAGCTTTTGCACTCGTTCATTCTGGACGTTGATCCTTCCCGTGGAGCCCAGTATGTCCACCAGGCCCGCCTTGTTGACTTCTCTTGAGATAACCTTGGCCGCGACTATAAGTTCGTTGAGCAATGTGGTGAATGCTCCGGTGGCATCGGGATTATCTCTCTGCTGATTCAGTATATGCTGTGTGATTGTTATTCCGACACCTTGCTTTGCTTTCATTTCCAACACCTCCTGCCTGAAAAAATCAAATGGGACGTGATATTACTTCGCTCAGTTCCTCCTTCGGTCTGTATTCAAGTCTGTATATCTCAGCCATAGTCAGGAATACTGTTATGATGAGCGGGCCGTAAATGATTCCTATCACTCCGAAAAGTTTCATGCCGCCCAAAATTCCTAAAAAAACAAGCAAGGGATTCATGCTCATTCCCTTGCCGATAAACCGTGGCTTAAATAAATACTCCGTAGCCGCGCTGTAGATAATATTGTAAATCAGATAACCCAATGCGATTCCTGTGTTGCCCTGAATGAGGAGAATAAGACCGGCGGGGATAAACACAATGCCGGCGCCGATAATAGGCAAGAATGCAGTCACTGCTATGACTGTGCCCCAAAGAAAAGGTGAAGGCATGCCGAACAGGAAAAAGCCTAAGCCTCCCATGATCCCCTGAATGATTCCTGAGAGGCCGTTTCCTATGATGATGGCCCTTGCCATCTCATGGAACTTCCCTGCAACTTTTTCCACCTGTGGCCCCGGCATCGGCAGAAGCTGTATGATGTAACCCTGAAGCTTCTCTCCATCTCTAAAAAGAAAATAGATAGTAGTCATCATGAGGAAGAAATGGACGAGGAAGCTTACTAAGTTTGAAGCCACAGATGAAAGCTGCTTGTAAACGAAGAGTCCGACGTCCTTTCCAAGAAAAGTCGCCAACTGGTTCAACATCTCATGGTTGATTTGAAAACCCATGCTGTTGACTGCCTTTCTGAGTCTCGCAGCCCAGGGATTGTCGCTTTCAATAAACTGCTGTATCTCCATTTTGGATACGGCGGTTTTTGTCCGATTGTAGAAGTCAAACGCCTCTCTTGAAAGCGTGTCCACGAACCACCCAACAGGGATCACAAGGATAAAAAGGATGAAGAAAGTCATTAATGCTGCTGCGATCCTGTTTTTGTTTCGAAGTGTCTTCTTCAGGAACTGATGCAAAGGATATGAAACGCTGGCAATAAGCATCCCCAGAATAATAGCGGACAGGTAGGTCGAAAAAATGAGCAGCAACATGCACAGAGAGCAAAGAAGAAGTAAAATAAAAAGCCTTGGACCAGTTTGACGATCCATGTCTGATATCCTCCGTAGAGGCTTTATAGTATTGTAGGAGTGCCGGAAAGTCAAATGCTCAACGCTGGCAAAAGACCCACTATTTCATTCTTATCCTCATGGAGATCGCATAAGGAGGTCGTGAGCGATAATTATCTTGACAAAGAAAAGACTAGCAATATACTCAAGTTTTACCATTTTGTCGGGGGAGTGGAACGTCTGCTTTTATGCAGGAGATGAAATCAAATGATTATAGATCTCAGGCCTATAACAGACATACCTCGGCATTTCGAGCTGAGACTTGGTGCTGATTGGTGGGAGTCCTCTGATGTACCGTGCCAATTGCCGAGCCTCGGCGGACCACTTAGTGCCAAGATATCCATACACAGAGCCGGAAGCAAGTTCATACTCGAAGGCTCGTTTTCCGGCAGACTGATTATGACATGCGACAGGTGCCTTGAGCCTTATGAGATTGATATAAATGAGGAGTTTAAGGTATTTGTTAGCCGGAGGCCTCATCCGAACCAGGAGGAGGAGTTGGACGTTGAGGATCTGGAGGATCACTTTGTCAAGGAAGATGAGATAGACCTTGCCGAGACGATTCGGGAGCAGGTATTTCTAGCCCTTCCGATTAAATCCCTCTGCACTGAGAACTGTCTTGGACTGTGCTCCGCTTGCGGAGGCAACCTCAACCACGAAAAATGCGGTTGTGCAGGCAGCATCGAAGACAGAGCTTTTTCCATGCTTAAGAACTTAAAAACAAAACAAGGAGAATAACATGGCTGTTCCAAAAAAAAAGACATCCCGATCAAGGAGGGATACACGCAGAAGTCATGACAGGGCCAAGATGCCTAACGTGGTCATGTGCCCTCAGTGCCACGAACCCACATTAACTCACAGGGTTTGTGCGAAATGCGGCACTTACAGGGGAAAGACTATCATCAATACCGAAGAAGTCGAATGATGCATAGAAGTAGTCAATCCAGGAAAGGGGCGCTGTTATGACCGATAACTTTTCAAGGGTAGTTGTAGTAACCGGAGGATCAAAGGGAATTGGCAGGGCAGTGGCCAGGAAATTTGCGAAGGATAAATGCCTGATTGTCATTGCTCACTTTGATCCGGATGAAGACGCCGCCATAAAAACCCTTAAAATGATTGAACTTGAAGGGGCGGGCGGCGAGGTACATAAGCTTGATGTTTCATCCTTCTCCAAGGTTGATGAATTTTTTCGCGATCTCATAGGTCGTCGTAAGCGGGTTGACGTCCTTGTCAATAACGCGGGTATAACCCGTGATAAACTGCTTATGAGAATGGGGGAGGCGGATTGGGACGCCGTTCTGGCCGTAAACCTCAAGAGTGTTTTTAATTGTACTCAGGCCGTGGTAAGGGAGATGGTTAAGCAGAGATCAGGCAGGATTGTCAATATTGCATCCGTAAGCGGACAGATCGGGAATATAGGCCAGGCGAATTATGCCGCATCCAAGGCAGGTATCATGGGATTCACCAAGACCGTGGCCAGGGAAATTGCGGCCCGCGGCATCACTGCAAATGCGGTGGCGCCTGGTTTTATTGATACGGATATGACTTCGGGCCTGCCTGAGAAGGTAAAGGAGAAATTCATAGAGCAGATACCGCTCGGGAGGATGGGAACCCCGGAAGATGTTGCCGAAGCGGTATATTGGCTGTGCTCCGATGCCGCGAGTTATTTGACTGGCCAGGTACTGCACGTGAATGGCGGCATGTATATGTAAAACCAGGTTTAAAAATTCTTGAAAATTTCATAGGCCCTTATAAATAGGGCTAAAAAAGTTTAGGGAGGTTAATATAAATGGCATCCATAGAGGAGAGGGTTAAGAAGATAATCTGTGAGCAGTTGGACGTCGAGGAAAAGGATGTGGTACTAAAGGCGTCTTTTGTGGATGATCTTGGCGCTGATTCCCTTGATCAGGTGGAACTCATAATGGCCATGGAAGAGGAGTTCGGAATCTCAATACCTGACGAAGATGCTGAGAAGATAGGCACAGTGCAGGATGCAATGGACTATGTAGCAAAGGCGATGGCCGGTAAGTGATATCAGAGCTGTCGTTAATCGGAACGGCTGCGTTAACAAAATTAGGAAGAGGAGCACTGCGATGACCAGAAGGGTTGTAGTAACCGGGATGGGAATGGTTTCCCCTCTGGGTACCGGAGTGGAAAACAACTGGAAGGCGTTGTGTGAAGGGGTCTCCGGTATCGGGCCGATTACCAAGTTTGATGTCTCTGATTTCCCCACACGGATCGGAGGCGAAGTAAGGGGTTTTAAGGCGGAGGATTATGTTGACAAACAGCAGCTCAGGCGTCTTGATATATTTATTCATTTCGCCCTTGCCTCCGCCAGGATGGCCTTTGAGGATTCACGGCTGAAGATAGATCCTTCGGACGGAGACAGGGTGGGGTGTATCACTGGTTCCGGCCTTGGAGGCCTAACCATGCTGGAGCAATACCATAGCGTGCTCATCGAAAGAGGCCCCAGCAGGGTGAGCCCTTTTTTTATTCCCGGAATAATCGCGAATATGGCACCCGGTATGATCGCTATTGAATTCGGGATCAGGGGGCCCAATCTTTCGATTGAAACGGCCTGCGCCGCAAGCTCCCATGCTATTGGTGAGGCCTACAGATATATAAAGGAAGGAAGGGCCGACGTAATGGTAACCGGAGGGGCTGAGGCGGTGATTACGCCTCTGGCCTTGGGCGGCTTTTGCAGCATGAGGGCGCTTTCCACCAGGAACGATGAACCTGAAAAGGCATCCAGGCCCTTTGAATTAAACCGGGACGGCTTTGTAATTGGTGAGGGATCAGGTATTCTGATACTCGAGGAACTTGAGCGTGCAATTCAGAGAAACGCACCCATCTATGCTGAGCTGATAGGATACGGTTCAAGTGCCGATGCCTACCATATATCGGCGCCTGATCCTGATGGAAGGGGAGCTGCCACCTGCATGAAGGCGGCCTTGGCTGACGCTGGAATAAGACCTGAGAATGTTGATTATATTAATGCCCACGGTACATCAACCAAGCTGAATGATCTGGCTGAGAACAAGGCTATAAAGGCTGTTTTCGGGGAACATGCCTACAAACTGGCGGTAAGTTCCACCAAGTCTATGACCGGGCACCTACTTGGAGGGGCCGGCGGAGTCGAGGCTATCTATACGGTGCTTTCTTTGAAGAACGGGATACTTCCTCCTACAATAAATTACGAAAACCAGGACCCTGAGTGTGACCTCGATTATGTCCCGAACAAGGCCAGGAAAAAGGCGATAAGTTATGCCATTTCTAATTCATTCGGTTTCGGAGGCACTAACGCTACCCTGGTCTTCAAGCCCTATGATGCATAAGGCTTGACCGGAGCCCGGAGCATGAGGCCGCTGAAGTCTTAAGCCCCTCGATCTTTACAGGACCCTCGGAGCGGGCCTTAATCTTTGATCTTTGAATGAAGAGAGGACATGGAAGATATTAACAGGCCGTTGAAGGCGTCAGATCCGGAGGTTTACGGGGCAATAGGGGCAGAGGTTTCAAGAGAAAGGGATAACCTTGTACTTATTGCGTCGGAGAACTACGCAAGCCGGGCCGTTATGGAGGCACAGGCGAGCGTCATGACTAATAAGTATGCGGAAGGCTATCCCGGTTCACGCTATTACGGCGGATGTGAGTTTGTTGACCGAATCGAGAGGCTTGCAATAGAAAGGGGAAGGCAGCTCTTTCGAGCGGAATATATAAATGTTCAACCGCACTCAGGCTCCCAGGCCAATATGGCCGTCTATCTGACATTTTTAAAACCGGGCGACCTCATCATGGGCATGGATCTTGCCCAGGGCGGGCATTTGACACACGGCAGTCCGGTAAGTTTTTCAGGTTCTCTCTTCAGATCAGTATCCTACGGCGTGGACAGAAAAACGCATCTCATTGATTACGATAAGCTCTCGGAGCTTGCTTCCAGGGAGAAGCCGAGGATCATTATAGCCGGGGCAAGTGCTTATCCTCGGACTATTGATTTTTATAGGTTTAGGGAGATAGCGGATTCGTGCGGCGCTTTTCTGATGGCCGACATGGCGCATATTGCAGGTCTGGTTGCCGTCGGCCTCCATCCCACGCCGGTGGGGTGTGCGGACTTTATCACCACCACTACACACAAAACCCTCAGAGGCCCAAGGGGCGGGCTTATTCTTGGACGGGGCGAGTATGGTGCCCGTCTTGACAAGGGGGTCTTTCCGGGGGTTCAGGGAGGGCCGCTGATGCATGTCATAGCTGCAAAGGCAGTAGCTTTGGGGGAGGCCCTTGAACCGGGCTTTCTGGAATATCAGAGAAGAATCCTCCTCAATGCGGGCGAACTTGCCCGCGCACTCAATGAAAAGGGTTTTGATCTTGTTTCAGGCGGCAGCGACAATCATCTGATCCTGGTGGACCTGACCGGAAAGAATATAACCGGAGCGGATGCCGAATCGGCCCTCGGCCGCGCGGGGATCGTGGTCAACAAGAACGCTATCCCCTTCGATTCGAGGGGACCGCGTATCACAAGCGGCATTAGGCTGGGCACACCCGCCCTGACAACACGAGGTATGGGAAAGACCGAAATGACTTTGATCGCTGAGCTGATCGCCAAGGTTATTGAACGACCCCTATCCGAGGAAACCGCGTCTTCGGTAAGGCGGGAGGTATCGGAGCTGTGCTCGCGTTTCCCGATCTATTCCTACCTGGAAGGTAATTTCTAAGTGGCCCGTCCGGACTGGCACCAATACTTCCTTTCCATAACCTCAATGGTCGCCATGCGCTCCACCTGTCTCAGAAGGCATGTGGGGGCAATTATAGTAAAGGACAAAAGGATACTCGCAACCGGATACAACGGAGCCCCTGCCGGATTGAGGCACTGCGAGGAGGTAGGGTGCGTAAGAGACAATATTTCAGTTCCGTCAGGAATGAGGCATGAGTTATGCCGGGGGCTTCATGCGGAGCAAAACGCCATCATACAGGCCGCCTATCACGGGATATCCATAGCAGGAGCGACCCTTTACTGCACCAATAAGCCTTGTGTAATATGCTCCAAGATGCTCATTAATGCGGGGATAAGGACTATCTACTACCAGGATGGTTACAGCGACGATCTCGCTGACCAGATTCTTGAAGAGGCCGGCATCCAATTAGTCAGGTTGCAGCCATGAAATGCCCCTTCTGCACAAAGATTAATAACAAGGTTATTGACTCGCGGCTCAGCAAGGATGGAAGGGTGATCAGACGCCGCAGGGAGTGCCTGGAATGCGCGAGACGATTCACTACCTATGAGAGGCTTGAAGAGATGCTGCCGATGGTGGTCAAGAAGGACGGGCGCCGTGAAGCCTTCGACAGGGAAAAGATTGTTTCCGGAATAAGAAAGGCCTGTCAGAAGAGGCCGGTAGAGAGTTACAGGATTGAGGAGTTTGTAGAGGGCCTTGAGTCATATTTCCAGGAACTCGGGAAAATGGAGATCGAGAGTTCCGAGATTGGTGAAAAGGTAATGAATGAACTCAGGCAATGGGATGAAGTGGCATACGTGAGGTTTGCTTCCGTTTACAGGCAGTTCAGAGACATAAGTGAATTCATGGCCGAGCTTGAAGATATTCTCAAGTCAAAGAGGGAGCAGCACCCAGCTATTGATTCGGTGCCGTGCCGTGATGAGGAAAAACGCTGAACCCTTGGACACGCATTTTATGAAAGAGGTCCTTAAGGAAGCAAGAAAAGGGCTGGGAAATACTTCGCCCAACCCTATGGTGGGTGCTCTCATTGTAAAAGACGGCAAGATTCTGGCAAGAGGTTACCACAGGCGCGCGGGCGCTCCGCACGCCGAGGCGGATGCCCTATCGAAATTGGGCGGAAGAAGCGAAGGTGCCGCTCTTTACGTGAATCTTGAGCCCTGTAACCATTATGGGCGAACCCCTCCCTGCACAGAGGCGATCCTCGCCGCAGGAATAGCAAGGGTTGTTATCGCAATGAAAGACCCCAATCCCGATGTAAAGGGCGGGGGATGCGCCTATCTGAGAGCTAAAGGCCTTGATATTACGGAAGGGGTCTTGGAGAAGGAGGCCAGACAACTCAATGAGGTCTTCATAAAGTATTCAAAGACAAAAAGGCCTTTTGTCACCCTCAAATCAGCCATTACCCTTGATGGCTGGTGCGCTACTTCAAGCGGCCATTCAAAGTGGGTTACAAATGAAAGATCAAGAGCATACGTACACAGGCTCAGGGCCTTCTCGGATGCGGTCTTGGTCGGAGTCGGGACGGTCATCGCCGATGATCCCCAGTTGACGGTAAGAGCCGTAAAAGGGAGAAACCCTTTAAGGATAGTGGTTGATACCTCTCTAAGAACTCCCTACGACGCCAGGGTGGTGCGGGATATCTCCGATTCCGGAACGTTGATTGCCGTAGGACCTGGAGTCAAGGCGGAGAGGCTTATAAAAATGACCGGGCGTGGAGTTGAAGTTATCAGGTGCCCCGAAGCGGACGGGCGGATTGATCTGGCAGCCCTTCTTGAGAGGTTGGGGGAAATGTCGGTTACGAGCCTCCTTGTAGAGGGAGGTGCTGAGATAGCCGGGGCCTTTCTACGGGGAAGGCTAGTGGATAAGTTAGTCGTTTTTCTTGCTGCAAAACTGCTTGCCGGTGGTGACGGTTTACCTATGGCCGGAGGCCCGGGGGCGTTATCTATGGACCGCTGCCTGAGGGTTGCAGATGTTAGAGTCAAGAATATGGGCGGTGATATCATGATTACAGGATATCCTGCCTATGCTGGAATCGCCGGAGAGGATAAATAGTGTCCATCCGGAAATGGCTATTTTCACCGATTTCGGCGTTGGGTTAAAATTTAATCCTCGAAATACGATAATGTATTCCTGTGGTTAAAATTATCGCCCGCCTTGAACTCGAAGAAACTATCTCATTTCCGGATGGACACTAAATAATACGGCAATGGGCTTCGGGGGTTGTTACGGGGAGGAGAATTGTTTACAGGGCTTGTAGAAGGAATAGGTAAAATAGGTTGGCTCAGGGCTACAGGTAAAGATGTGGTCCTTGGGATAGAACCGCCTTTTCCCCCTGATGAGTGCCGCGAGGGAGACAGCGTGGCCGTCAACGGGGTATGCCTTACCGTGACAGGATTGAATGCCGAGTGTTTTACTGTTGATGTCTCTCAGGAGACACTTTCAATATCTACCATAGGCTCACTCAAGACCGGGGACTCGGTGAATCTTGAGAGGGCCTTAAGATTGAGCGACCGTTTAGGAGGTCATATAGTCCTAGGCCATGTGGACGGCATTGGAAAAATTGAGAGAATGACTCCTATCGGGAAGTCCTGGCGGGTCAGGGTAGTGATTGACAGCGCCCTTTCCGGGTATATTATTGAAAAGGGTTCCATCGCTGTGGACGGAGTAAGCCTTACAGTAAATCTTTGCGGAGCGCGCTTCTTTGAGGTCAATATAATTCCTCAGACAGGCCGGGAAACGGTGCTCTTGAGAAAACGGCCGGGAGACAGTGTTAATATAGAGACGGATATGATAGGAAAATACGTGGAGAAGTTCATCGGGAGTTCAGGTAAAACAGCCGAAGGGCAACCCGGAAGAATAGACAGGGATTTTCTCCAACGACATGGATACGGTGAATAATATGCCAGTTTCGAGAATAGAAGAAGTTTTGGAAGATCTGCAACAGGGTAAGATGATCATCCTTGTTGATGATGAGAGCAGAGAAAATGAAGGTGATTTAACCATAGCGGCGGAGATGGTTACGCCTGAGGCTGTCAATTTTATGGCCATGCATGGAAGGGGACTTATCTGTCTTGCTCTAAGCCCGGAAATAGTGGAATCCCTGAAGCTCACGCCCATGGTTTATGATAACAAGTCTCCTTTTAAGACCGCATTTACGGTTTCGATAGAGGCCAGGTGCGGTGTTACTACCGGTATATCGGCGGCCGATAGGGCGCACACTATACTTACCGCCGTTTCAACAGAGGCCAAGCCTGACGATCTGGTTCAGCCGGGGCATGTCTTTCCTCTTAGGGCCAGAAGGGGCGGAGTCCTTTTCCGGACCGGGCAGACAGAGGGTTCTGTTGACCTTGCCAGGCTTGCAGGGCTCAGGCCTGCTGCGGTGATCTGTGAGATCATGAAGGATGACGGCACGATGGCCAGAATGCCTGATCTGGAGAAAATAGCTGACGAATACGGACTAAAGATTGCTACGGTTGCGGACATTATAGCCTATCGTATGAAAAACGAGTCCTTTGTCCACAAAGTTGCGGAAACGGTTCTCCCAACGAGATACGGCGAATTCAAGGCAATGGCCTTTATTAACGATATAGATGCCTTCGAACATCTTGCCCTCGTAAAGGGCACAATTGATTCGGAGAAGGAGATTCTGGTCAGGGTTCACTCGGAATGTCTTACGGGTGACGTATTTGGATCTTACAGGTGTGATTGTGGAGAGCAACTGGATAAGGCCATGGAAATCATCCAGCAAGAGGGACTGGGTGTCCTTCTCTATCTCCAGCAGGAGGGAAGGGGCATAGGACTCGCCAATAAGCTCAAGGCTTATGCCTTGCAGGATAAGGGCTTCGACACGGTTGAGGCAAACGAGGAACTGGGTTTCGATGCGGATTTGAGAAACTATGGGGTGGGGGCCCAGATTTTGGCTACCATAGGGGTTCGCAAGATGAGGCTCATGACAAATAATCCCAAGAAGATAGTTGGTCTTGAAGGCTATGGACTCCAGGTAACGGACAGGGTTCCAATAGAGATAGAACCCAGACCGGAGAACAAGAGGTACCTCACGACGAAGTGTCAGAAGCTGGGGCACCTCATGAAGATGAGATAGAAAGGCTGTAAATCTTTTGGGGGGTATAAATATGCTTAAGGTAGTTGAAGGAAAATTTAGGGCTGAGGGGTTCCGCTTTGCAGTAGTAGTGAGCAGATTCAATGATTTTGTGAGCGCCAAGCTTCTGGAAGGGGCCGTTGATGCTCTGTTAAGACATGGGGCCTCTCAGGATGACCTTACTGTGGTAAAGGTCCCGGGGGCCTTTGAAATTCCTCTCATTGCCGGAAAACTTGCCAAATCAGGTAAGTATGACGCGGTGATTTGTACCGGCGCTGTCATAAGAGGCGGTACGCCCCATTTTGACTATGTGGCGGCAGAGGTGTCAAAAGGCATAGCCTCCGTCGGCCTTGAAAGCGGGATCCCTGTGACATTCGGCGTCCTGACAACGGATAACCTTGAGCAGGCCATAGAAAGATCAGGCTCCAAGGCCGGCAACAAGGGATCGGAGGCCGCAATGGCAGCAATCGAGATCGTAAACGTTCTTAAACAGCTTGAATGAGGACGGTTTTTTTAGGGGTATGGCTGAGGGGTAATACCTCTTCGAAAATTTTACTGACCGCCATGCCCTGGTGGGGCACAACGAAGCATGAAATGTCGCATGTCATTCCGGACTCGATTCGGAATCCAGGTGTAAAGGACTGGATAGCGGCTCCCGAATCGAGGTCCTGGACAGGTTAAGCCGCTATGACTATCTATTTTCATATAAATCAGACCTGAGAAGTCTTTGTCAGGTCTTCGGATATGCAAAAAGGCCCTCGCGGGCTTTTCTTTTTTAACCTCTTTCCGTACTTAGAGATATTGTTCGTGGGATATGGGAATAAGAAGAAGGGCTAGAGAACTGGCGGTTCAAGTGCTTTTTCATCTGGAGTTCAGTCCTGATGAGCCGGATGAGGCTTTCGATCTCGTCTGTGAGAATTTCGATAATACAGGTGAGATAAGACCTTATGCCAAGATACTGGTTACCGGGGTATGCAGCAACAGGGCTCATATTGACGAGATGATAGGCAGAGCCTCTGAAAACTGGCGGATTGATAGGATGGCCAAGGTGGATAGAACCATACTGAGGCTTGCCGTTTATGAGATGCTTTTCGTGGATGAGGTTCCTCTAAAGGTTTCTATAGACGAGGCAGTGGAAATTGGGAAGAAATACGGCGGCGCTGAGTCGAGTAAATTTATAAATGGGGTACTAGATTTTGTCTACAAGGAGGTGCTCGGGGGCGGGGAATCTGGAGATGTCCTTGAAACAGGAAAGGGTGATGATGCAGTCTAAGTACGAACCCGAAGGGGTGGAATCCAAGTGGCAGAGGCGATGGCGGGCGGAGGGCCTTTTCAAGGTCACGGAGGATATGTCAAGGGAGAAGTATTATCTGCTTGAGATGTTCCCATATCCTTCAGGGAAGATACACATGGGGCATGTGCGCAACTACACGATAGGTGATGTGGTTGCCAGATACAAGAGGATGCAGGGTAAAAACGTAATACACCCTATGGGCTGGGATGCCTTCGGCCTGCCTGCTGAAAATGCTGCTATTGAAAACGGCACACATCCTGCTAAATGGACCTATGACAATATATCCGCCATGAAAAGGCAGCTTGAGCGCATGGGTTTCAGTTATGACTGGGACCGGGAGCTTGCCACCTGTGATCCTTCCTATTACAGATGGGAGCAGCTTTTTTTTCTGGAAATGTATGAAAGAGGGCTTGCTTATAAAAAACGCACACATGTCAATTGGTGTGAGAAGTGCCAGACCGTGCTGGCAAACGAACAGGTAGAGGAAGGTCGCTGCTGGAGGCATTCCGATAAGGAAGTGACTATCAAGGAAATGGATAGCTGGTTTCTTAGGATAACCCGCTATGCAGACGAGATGCTGGAATTCTGCGAGCGCCTACCGGGATGGCCGGAGCGGGTGCTGACCATGCAAAAGAACTGGATAGGCAAAAGCTATGGGGCGCTCATAAGGTTTCCTGTTGCGGGATCGGATGAAGTAATCGAGGTCTTCACCACTAGGCAGGACACCCTTTTTGGGGCAACGTTCTTGTGCCTTGCGCCGGAGCATCCGCTGGTAAAGGAATTGATCAGGGGACTACCGCAGGAAAGAGATGTCTTATCCTTTATAGAGCGTACCCTCAAGATGGACCGCTTCATGAGGACATCAGATTTCACGGAAAAGGAAGGGGTCTTTTCAGGCAGAAACTGTCTGAATCCGGTTACCGGGGAGAAGATACCAATCTATATAGCAAATTTCGTTCTTTTTGACTATGGAACCGGTGCGATAATGGCGGTGCCTACACATGATCAGAGGGATTTTGAGTTTGCCCGTAAGTACGGGCTTCCGTTAAGGGTTGTGATACAACCGGAGGGCCGCACACTCCATCCGGAGAAGATGACGGAAGCCTATGTTGGAGAGGGCGCCCTCATTAATTCCGGTCGTTTTGACGGAATGCGGAACACGGATGCCATGGAGGATATCGCGGATTATCTTAAGAGCCGGGGTTCGGGGGAAAAGACCGTAAATTACAGACTCCGGGACTGGGGCATATCCAGACAGCGTTACTGGGGCGCCCCGATACCGATAGTCTATTGCGATAAATGCGGGACAGTGCCTGTTCCAAAAGATCAACTTCCTGTAGTTCTGCCGCTTGAATTGCAGCTCAGGCCAAATGGAGGTTCCCCCCTTCCTTTTGAGTCATCCTTTTACATGACAAACTGCCCTATATGCGGGGGGCCTGCAAGACGCGAAACCGACACAATGGACACCTTTGTAGAATCTTCCTGGTATTTTGACAGGTATGCATGCCCTGATTACGATAAAGGGCCGCTGGACCCTGAGAGAGTCAGCTACTGGATGCCTGTGGATCAATACATAGGGGGAATCGAACATGCGATTCTTCATCTTCTCTATTCGAGGTTTTTTACCAGGGTTTTGAATGATCTGGGCTATCTTAAGGTCAGGGAGCCATTCACTAATCTCCTTACGCAGGGAATGGTCTGCAAGGAGATAGAGTCCTGTCCTACTCACGGCTATCTTTATCCCCAGGAGTCAACAGGGGGTAAATGCTCCAGATGCGGCTCCGATGTAATAAGGGGAGCAAGCCTCAAGATGTCAAAATCAAAGAAAAACGTGGTTGATCCACAGGACCTTATAGACAGATACGGTGCTGATACCGTAAGAATGTTCTGTCTTTTTGCCTCTCCCCCTGAAAGGGATCTTGAATGGAATGATAAAGGAGTGGAAGGCTCTTCCCGATTTCTCCATCGTCTCTGGAGACTTGTTGCGGATAACAGAGAGCAGCTTATTTCATCTGTCCCTCTCGACGCAGATAATGCTCATGAATCCCTTTCCGGGCTGCACAGAAAGACACATCAGACAATCAAGAAGGTGACGGAGGATATAGAAAATCGCTTTCACTTCAATACCGCCATAGCGGCGGTCATGGAACTTGTAAACGATATAAACAGGGTGATAGAGAAGAAAGACTCACTGGAAGCAGGCGACTGGGCTGTTGTAAGAGAAGCGGTTGATGCTTCGGTGACACTCTTATCGCCTGTAGTTCCTCATATCTGTGATGAGCTCTGGGAGGTGCTTGGCAACCGGGCTTGTCTGCTTTCCGTTCCGTGGCCCTCATACAATGAGGCTGCGCTCAAGGAAGAAAAAAGGCTTGTGGTCCTGCAGGTAAACGGCAAGGTAAGGAGCAGGATAGAGGTTTCAGCCTCACTCGGGGATGAGGAAATAAAAGAGCTTGCCCTCTCCGATTCAAGATTGAAGCAATTTATCGGGGATAGACCTGTGAAAAAAACAGTTGTCGTTCAGAAGAAGCTGGTCAATGTGGTGGTTTAGAGCCTTTCTGATACTGACTCCGATATGCCTTCTTATCGGGGTCGGATGCGGGTACAGCCTTAGGGAAAAAGGCGTGCCGGTGGGAATAACGATTCCGAGTATCGCAATACCCATGATGGAGAGCAAGAGTTCATCACCCGGCTTTGAGGCCGACTTCACAAGGATGGTGAGACAGGAGTTTGTCAGCCATGCCCGTGTTCCCGTGGTTCCGCAGGAAGAGGCTGCGTTTCTTCTCACTGGGGAGGTCTTTGATATCACGGCCGAACCTCTTGCCTACAGATCAGCCAAGACGAAGATACAGGGGGAGACCTATTATTATGACACAACCTCCTCAAGAACGCTTCGCCTTAAACTGAAGGCGAGGCTGGTAGATAGAAAAACGGGAGAGCTAGTGTGGGAAGAAAAAGGCATGGAGGGATACGCCACCTACTCAGTGAGTTCAGATCCTATGACAAACAGGTACAATGAGAAGAGGGCCGTTCAGACGATAGCAAAGGATCTGGCTGAGAAGATCTATCTGAAGACGATGGAGCGCTTCTGATGGAGCAGGACCTCAGCCCTGATGTCCTGATGAGGCGTTTGAAGACCGGTTCGGTTTCCCCCATTTATCTTTTCTACGGCCCGGATGAGTTCCAGCTTGAGTTCGCAATTGCCAGAATTAAGGAGATGCTCATCCCGGAGACCATGAGGGAATTAAACAGCCGCAGCTTTTACTGTGACGATGACCCGGGAAAAGTTGTCTTCGATGCGCTTGACAGCGCCAGGTCTTTTCCTTTCCTCGCTGATCGGAGGCTGATCCTTCTAAGAAGGCTTGAGAAGCTCTCGGCTGAAAACCTTGAACTTCTGGCTTCCTATGCCAAGAACCCGGCAGAGTCAACCTGCCTTATATGCATAAGCGCAAGAGCGGATTTCCGAATAGGCTTTTACAAGACAATGCGATCTTTGGGCGCTGTAGTCTCATTCAGGGAACTGAGAGAAAGAGAGTTGATACCGTGGATCAAAGAGCGGGCGGGCGAATTGGGACTAAGAATGGGAGAGGAGGCATGCGAATATCTCTGCCAATTGGTAGGAGTCAGACTGATTGACCTCCATTCGGAACTGGAAAAGCTCTCTTTGAGGTACGGCTCCTCCGCTATAGGGGTGGAAGAGATAAAGGAATTGGCACTTAACAGCAGGATCTTCAGCGTATTTGAGCTTATGGATGCCTTCTCGATGAGGGATCGTAAAAAAGCGATTCCTGTACTTGAAAGATATATCGAAGAGGAGAGCGGAAGCAGGGCCTGGGATCTCAAGCTCCTTGGGATGTTCAACCGTCAGGTGAACCTTCTTCTCAAAAGCAGGGCATTGATGAGAAAAGGAATGACTGCGCAGGAACTGGCGTCTCGCATGGGGCTTCGTCCTTTCCAGGCGCAGAAGCTCCTCCAGCAGTCAGCCAAGTGGCAGATACCAGAACTCATAAGGGCTCTCAAGTTGCTTTACGATGCGGACGGCCTCCTGAAGACAGGAGGCGACCCACCTCTTGTGATGAAATATATCCTGGCTGCCCTGTGAGGCACTATCTAGCCCTGAGCGGCCGTTTTGTTGATCATGCGCGCAAGGCGCGAGACCTTCCTGGCGGCGGTCTTTTTGTGAAACGTGCCTTTGGATGCCATTTTGCCGATTACGGAAACGACCGATGGAAAGGCTTCAACAGCCTTATCCTTCTGGTTTTCCTCTATTGCCGTCCTTATTGCCTTGACGGCGGATTTCACTCTGGTCTTATTCGTCTTGTTTATCGTTCTTCTTACTTCGCTTTGACGCGCCCTTTTAAGCGCAGACTTATGGTTTGCCAAGGGAGACCTCCTGTATTTTTTTGGTGTAAACAAGGATTATAAAATATACTTTGAATCTGGTCAAGAGTTTTCTATGGGAAGAGACGGCAGATCCGCCGAAGTAAGCAAGGCGGCAGGTGTTGTAGGTTTTTTTACCTTTTTAAGCCGGATCCTCGGACTTGTAAGGGATATGGTTATTGCCCGTTTCTTCGGCTCAGGAACAGCGGCGGATGCCTTTTTCGTTGCTTTCAGGATACCTAATCTCCTGAGGCGACTTTTTGCCGAGGGTTCACTTACAATAGCCTTTATTCCTGTTTTTACGGAGTATCTGTCAGTAAAAGGGAAGAAAGAGGCTATGGAGCTTGCTTCGGTAGTGGCAACGCTTCTTTCCGTGGTACTGGTATTTCTGGTGGCTGCGGGCATCTTGCTTTCCCCATGGATAGTTCGTCTGCAGGCCTTCGGATTCGGGGGCACCGGCTACAAGTACGAGCTTACCGTTCTTCTGACACGGATGATGTTTCCCTACATATTGCTGGTAAGCCTTGTAGCCCTTTTCATGGGGGTTCTCAATTCCTTGAGGCATTTTGCCGCCCCCGCTGCCGCTCCAATTCTCCTCAATGTCGCCATAATAGCAGGGGCGTATCTGTTTTCCCCTATGATGGATGAGCCTGTTCTAGGGCTTGCGCTTGGGGTCATCATAGGCGGTATGCTTCAGGTATCGCTTCAGATTCCATGGCTCCAGAGGTGCGGGTTTTCTTTTAGGGCAAGGTGGAGGCCGTCTCACCCGGCTGTGCGAAGGATAGTAACCCTCATGCTGCCCGCGATATATGGTTCAGCCGTTTATCAGGTGAACCAGTTTATAGGCACACTGCTTGCTTCGATGCTGAAGGAAGGAAGTATCTCCTGGCTTTATTATGCGGATCGTTTGATTCAGTTCCCTCTGGGGGTCTTTGCGATTGCGATCAGCACCGCGGCGCTTCCATCTTTGGCTACCGACGCCGCGGAGAAAGACATGGACCATTTCAGGTCAACTTTTTCTCATGCCCTTAGACTCACCTTTTTTATCACTCTTCCCTCCATGGCGGGGCTCATGGTGCTCGGTCATGAACTCATAGCGGTTTTTTTTCAGAGGGGTGCCTTCGGCGTGGAGGCGACAATCATGACTGCTAAGGCTCTTATCTGCTATGCGGTAGGACTTTGGGCCTTTTCAGGGATCAGGGTTATGGTATCGGCCTTCTATGCCCTCCAGGATACCAGGACACCGGTCAGGGTTGCCACCCTTGCCCTCTTGATAAATATAACCTTAAGCCTCCTGCTCATGAAGCCTTTCGGGCACTCAGGGCTTGCCCTTTCCCTCTCACTGGCATCGGGTGTCCAATTTCTGCTCCTTCTGTATTTCTTGAAGGATAAGTTAGGAACTGCCTACCTGAGGAATTTAACCGCCTCCCTTGCAAAGGCCTCAGCCGCCTCCCTTATCATGGGCACGATGCTCCTTTCCCTCTCTTCTGTGAATATAGGATCAGGCCTCCAAGCTTCTTCGCTTTTTGCCGTATTGAGGATTATGTTGCTTGTGGCCGCGGGAGTGATTGTTTTCCTCCTTGCGGCCTATGTTATGAGGAGCCCAGAGCTGTCTTCGGTAGGTGGAATTTTTAGCTCTATGATGAGTAAGATTTCCGGAGCCAAGCGTTCACATCCCTAGCCTCCGCGCATGACAAAGCCATTTTCCCTGTATGGGGATTTGGCCTGCTCCGCGGTTGTCCGCCTTGCGTCTCTAAGTACTTCATAGGCCAGTTTGATTTGCTCTGACTCATCAGACATGTTGCGCAGTTTCAGGATATCTTTTGCCTCATTAAAAAGCGGCCGGATTTCCGTAAGCCTTTTGTCTATGGCCTCCCTTGCCATGCTCACCATCCTGGATTTCTTGTCCATGGGAATTTCTATAGTTATTATCTCTTGCATAAAGGGCTCCTGTCTAGTTTCAGATCCGGTGGTATCGGCTGAAAGGCTGTCTTTAATTCCTTCAGCTCCAGCATAGCTATTGACCTGGTGTCTATTTTTAGCTTACTATCAACGCGAGATATTGGCAAGGGCTTTAGAATTCTGCGAGGAGACAAATCATGTTATTCATAGAAGACCTTCAGGTTGAGCTTGGAGGAAAAGTTATTCTGGATCATATCGATCTGGAAATAAAGCCCGGAGAGACCCACGTCCTTTTCGGCCCGAACGGCTCGGGAAAGACCTCCCTGCTTATGACCATCGTGGGATATCCCCAGTATAAGGTCATTAAGGGAAAGATCATCTTCAAGGGGCAGGATATAACAAACGCTCCAATAAATGAAAGGGCAAGGCTGGGCATAGGGATGTCCTATCAGAGACCTCCAACGATTCACGGTCTTAAGACGCGTCAAATCGTAGATATTTGTTCCAAAGGAAAGGCCGATGTAGAGGAGATGGCCGGCAGGGTAAATTTTTCGGACTTTCTTGAGAGGGACGTCAACGCCGGTTTCAGCGGCGGCGAAATCAAAAGGAGCGAACTTCTGCAACTTCTCGCCCAGGATCCTGACCTGATGCTCTTTGATGAGCCGGAATCAGGAGTAGATTTAGAGAACATAGCCCTTGTCGGAAGAACGATTGCCGCGCTTCTTCAAAGGGATCACGAGATATTTCAGGAGGCAAGCAAGACCAAGATGCAGTTGAAGCGGGAAAGGACCAAGATGGGTCTAATAATAACCCACACAGGCTACATCCTGGACTATGTGAATGCGGATAAGGGGCAGGTGCTTTTTGACGGGATGCTCAGTTGTGTAAGTAATCCTAGGGAGATACTTACCTGTATAGGTGAGTCGGGATATGCGGAGTGTGTAAAATGCATAGTTCAGAAGAACTGAGAAAAAGGGCGGCCAAGGTCGCCGACAAGAAGGCGGCCATAGGGCCGGATGTGGATCTGAGCGCATTTCAAATGGCTCCGGTACCGCATAAGTATCTTGCGGATGAAGAACTCTGCGAACTTCCGGTTGAGGAGCAGAAGCGTCTTCTCATGGCAGGTCTTGACGTCACTGAGAAGGAAAGAGGCGGGACTTACTTTCAGAAGGACACCTCAGTGATTCACTGCGAGGCCAAGCAGGAAGGGATAGAGGTGATACCCATCCGCAGGGCACTCGAGCAAAATGACTGGATACGTGATTACTACTGGAAACTTGTTGCGGTTGACACGGACAAATATACGGCGGCCGCCGAACTCAACCTCCATGACGGCTATGTGATTAGAGCGCTTCCGGGCACAAAAAGCATTTATCCCGTTCAGGCTTGCCTCTATTTGGATAAAGAAAGCCTTCAGCAAAACGTCCATAACATAATCATAGCCGAGGAGGGAAGCGAACTTCACATAATCACGGGATGCGCTTCCGCCCCGCACCTCAAAAAAGGTGCTCATGTAGGCATATCCGAGTTTTACGTCAAGAAGAATGCGAAGCTCAGTTTCACCATGATTCATAATTGGGCGGAGGATATGGTGGTAAGACCGAGATCCGCCGCAATTGTGGAGGAGGGCGGACTTTTCATCAACAATTATATATGCATGAAACCTGTCAAGACCCTCCAGATGTACCCGTCCACAGATCTTATAGGTGAAGGAGCGATCGCCAGATTCTACAGCATAATTGTCGGAAGTCCCGGCTCGGAGTATGATGTGGGAGGAAGGATAAGGCTTAAGAAAAAGGGAACCAAAGCAGAGATAGTAACGCGAACCATAAGCAACGGGGCAAAGATAATTGCCAGGGGCCATCTCATAGGCGAGGTGGCCGGCATCAAGGCCCATCTCGAGTGCAAGGGTCTCATCATCAACGGAGGCGTGGTGCATGCCATACCTGAGCTTGAGGCACATGCCGAGGGTGTTGAGATGTCCCATGAGGCCGCGGTGGGAAAGATAGCCGAAGAGGAGATATCTTACCTCATGTCGCGGGGGCTCACATCAGAGGAGGCCACATCAACCATTGTGAGAGGCTTTTTAAACGTGGATATTCCGGGTCTTCCACCTCAGCTCAAGGCAGAGATTGACAAGGTGATACAGCAGGGCGACAAGGATACTATGTAGTGTCCAACCGTAAATGAGATAGTTTCGTCTAGTTCAAGGCGGGCGATAATTTTAACCATAGGAATACATTGATGTATTTCGAGGATTAAAATTTGAGCCCAACGCCGAAATCGGTGAAAATAGCCATCTACGGATGGGCACTATGTAGCCTGAGGAGATATCATAGATGGATATAAGAAGGGCGGATTTTGCAGGTTCCTGGTACCCTGAACTGCGGAGCGACTGCCTGAAGGAGATAGAGGAACTGGAACATTCCGCCTTTATGTGCCCGGAACTCAAGGGGAGGGCGGTCGGAGGAATAGTTCCGCACGCTGGTTGGTATTACTCCGGTCTCCTTTCCCTGAGTGTGATCAGGTGCATGAAGATGGGGACGGATGCCGATACATGCATTATCTTCGGCCGCCATCTGCCCATATCAGGCCGCAATTTTATGATGAAGGGCGGGGCCTGGGCAACGCCCCTCGGGGATCTGGTTATTGATTCCGAGATAGCTGAAAAGCTTTCGAATCGCTTTCCTTTTACTGTGGAGACTGCATCACGACATGAGCCTGACAATACAATCGAGCTTCAGCTCCCTTTCTTAAAATATTACTTTCCGCAGATCAGGATACTTCCCCTGGGGCTTCCTCCTGTTGCCGCTTCGTTCGACATAGCAATAAGCGCTTGTGAAATCTCCCTTGCAATGGGTCGCAAGACGATTGTATTGGGCTCAACTGATTTGACCCACTACGGGCCTAATTATGATTTTACTCCTCACGGTACGGGCAATAAGGCAGTGAGCTGGGTAAAGGAGGTCAACGACAGAAGGTCAAGGCATCTAATGGTTTCAATGGATGCGGAAGCCCTTGTGGCAGAGGCCCTCAGGAGTGCTAGCGCGTGCTGCGGAGGAGCCGCAGGATCGGCTATTGAGGCTGCAAGAACTCTGGGAGCATCCAGGGCTGAAGAGATAGGCTACTACACAAGCTATGATGTAAGGGCGGACAGCAGTTTTGTAGGTTATAGCGGAATCGTTTTTTACGCGGCCGCCTGATCCGGGTTTATAAAAATAGTTAGTGCCTATCCGTAAATGAGATAGTTTCGTGGAATTCAAGGCGGGCGATAATTTTAACCGCAGTAATATATTGAGGTATTTCGAGGATTAAAATTTGCGCCCAACGCCGAAATAGGTGAAAATAGCCATTTATGGATGGACACTGGATAGTAGTCATAGCAGAGTAGGCCGCTATCCAGTCCGTGTTCCGGCCTTTGCCGGAACGACCACCCGGATTCCGGATCAAGTCCGGAATGACATGCGGCATTTTCATGATTCGCTGTGCCCCAACAGGGCATGAGGGTTTGAAGAGATTGAAAGGGGAGTATTTTTGTCCTTTTGGAAAAGGCTCAGATTTAGGGAAAATAAGAAAGCAAGGGACTCCAGCGATTCTGTGCCTTCACCGGACCGGTCTGAACACAGGGGGATAACAGCTATGGGAAACAATGAAACCCTCGATGGGGAGAAACCAGCATCCGCAAAGGGTGGGATAAAACTTGATCTCTTAGTACACGATCTGAAGGTTCCGCTTGCGGTGATAGAGGCCGGAGTGAGTTCGCTCCTCAAGAGACCTGAGAAATATGGAGCAATTACGGAGAGTCAGGAGAGAGTGCTCCAAAGGGTCCTTAGAAATGCGAAGATAACACAGAGTCTGGTAAACGACGTTCTTGAACTGGGAAGATCCAGAGAGGGCATTGTCAACCTTAATTGGTTCACGCTGTGTGATTTGGTTGAGGAGGCTCTTGTGGAGATATTCGATTTGACGGATTCCTCTGTCTCAGAGAGGATAAGAGGGTGCAAGGACGCCGCAATGATTCACGAAGCGGTGATCGGAGCGGGACTATCTATCTCCATTGCAAAGGAACTCTGGTCGAAAAAGGTATGCCTGGATGAGGTGAAGGTGATACAGATACTTAGAAACCTTCTCAGCAACGCCTTCAAGTATCGCAAGAAAAAGGTCGAACTCAGCATTACTGAGGACAAGGGGTGCCTCGTGATGAGGGTCGCGGACGACGGTGAGGGAATACCTTCGGCATATCACAGCAAGGTACTTGAGTGTTATTACCAGAAGGACCCCTCAGGCATCTGTAGCGTACGAGGACATGGTATAGGCTTGGCCGGCGTGGTGGCTCTTTTGGAGGACATGGGAGGACGCCTCTCACTTGACAGTGAAGAGGGGAAAGGGGCCGCCTTCTCAGTCGAGTTGCCGCTAAATGCCTCTACATGATTTTTGAGAGTTCGTCCTTTTCGACACGATAGTTCTTTTCGTATTCATTCCAGAAGTCCTTGTGCTTTTCCTTCCATCCGATGCCGAACTTCTTATCGAAGAAGGGCTCGAGCTTTTCAAACCACCGGCCTTTGGGGCCCTTATCACCTATCGCAAGTACTTCCCTGAGATAACTGGCGATATCTGCGATTTTATCCTTCGGGACGTAGGCCTGGGCTCCGCCCTTTATTGACTTTACCAGATTGTCGGGGCTAAGAGCATGTGCGGTAAGCATCAGGGCCGGTATACCACGATGGGATGCGATCTCAAGGAGGTCGTATCCTCTTACACCCATTATATCAAGTATTGCTGCATCGTATCGGTTCTTGGCGAGGAATTTCTGTGCGGTTTCAAAATCAGGGGCGGAATCAATCAGACACATACCCAGCATTTCTGCTAAGGTGTCAATGATGTCGGGCTCGTCATCAACTATAAGTACTCTCTTCCCTGCCAGATTATCTTCCATATCCATCCCTCCAAAAGGTTTATATGAAAATAGATAGTCATAGCGGCGTAGTCCGCTATCCGGCCCTTGTTCCGGCCTTCGCCGGGATGACGACTGGGATTTCGGATCGAGCCAGGAATAACATGCGGCATTTTCATGCTTCGTTGTGCCCCTTTCAGGGCGTGACCGTTAGTGGAGAAAACAGCAACAGCGAAAACGCCTCCCCTCCTATTGAACGGGAAACAAGAGCCATCTCAATCGTTGTGGCGATCTTAACCTCGATGGTATCAGGAGTCAATATTTATGTGCCCAAATCCAGATGAGATGATGAAGGTGGCAATCAAATCCATTGACACTTGTCTCTGCATTACATAATCTTTTCCTTTATATGAAAATAGGTAGTGTCTATCCGGAAATGAGATAGTTTCGTCGAGTTCAAGGCGGGCGATAATTTTAACCACAGGAATACATTTACGTATTTCGAGGATTAAAGTTTGAGCCCAACGCCTAAATCGGTGAAAATAGCCATTTCCGGATGGACACTAGTATTCATAGCCGCGTAGACCGCTATCCAGTCCCTGGTATCTGGATTCCGGCTTGCGCCGTAATGTCGTGCGGCATTATCATGCTTGGTTGTGTCACAACAGGGCATGAACGCTAATGACAAAAGGGAGGATTTTATGGATTTTAATGAAAAGGCAAAGATCAGGCTGGGGCACTGGGTAAATCACAGCGAGGAGCATCAGAAGGAATATGAGGGATTTTCAAGAGAGCTTGAAAATGCCGGCAGGGATGTAAGCGCGGGGTTCATAAGAGAACTGGCGAAATTGACCGAAAAAAGCACGGAATGTCTGAAAAAGGCCTTGCGAGCACTGGATGAATAGATTGGTGCCTGATACCGCAGGAGCCTGACAGGACGTGGGGAGATAAATCTGATGGATCTTGTTGAAAGGGCCGCCGATCTGCTGATGGCATCAAGACTTACCATTGCCCTGACGGGCGCCGGAATTTCGGTGGAATCAGGTATCCCTGATTTCAGAAGTGCCGGGGGGCTCTGGACAAAGTATGATCCTTCCGAATATGCCACTATCGAAGCTTTTGTCTCCAATCCGGAGAAGGTCTGGGAGATGCTCAGGGAGATGGGCGAAGTAGTTGGAAACGCGATACCTAATAGGGCGCATATAGGCCTTGGTGAGCTTGAGCGTCTCGGCTATCTGCACTTCGTGATAACCCAGAACATTGATAACCTCCACCAGGCAGGCGGCTCCAGAAACGTAATCGAATATCACGGTAACGCCAGCACCCTTTCATGCCTTTCCTGCGGGAGACACTACCGAAGCTCGGACAAGGCCTCGCAATACCCGCCCAGATGCGAATGCGGGAACATACTGAAGCCCGACGTCATATTCTTTGGTGAGGCTATTCCATCTGAGGCGCTGAGCCGTTCGTATGAACTTGCCCAAACGGCCCAGGCAGTCTTTGTAGTGGGAACATCCGCCACTGTCTCTCCGGCCAATACGATACCTTCAACCGCCAAGAGAGGGGGAGCAACTATCATTGAGATCAACAAGGAAAGAACCCATCTTACTGATACCATTACTGATATATTCCTTCAGGGGAGCGCTGGGACCATCGTGGATGAAATCCTCAACGCGGTAAAGAGAGAGTCGGCAGGGAGCAATGTCCGCCTCTGATTCTAAGATATCCTTTAAATGAGGCTGAGGAGTTGCAGCGCTGATGATTGGGGTATTTGATTCCGGATTCGGTGGGCTTACCATCTTGAGAGCGTTTCTGAAGGCGCTTCCGGATATTCGTTATGTCTATCTTGGAGACAACGCCCGCACTCCTTACGGTAACAAGTCCCAGGGTGTCATTTATGAATATACCAGACAAGCGGTTGAATACCTCTTCGGCCTAGGTTGCGTTCTCGTCATTCTGGCATGCAATACGGCATCTACAAAGGCCCTGAGGAAGATACAGCAGGAGTGGCTCCCGCGCCGTTACCCTGACAGGAGGGTACTAGGGGTGGTGATACCGCTTGCGGAGGCCGGTGCCGCCGTGACACGCGCAGGCAGGGTAGGAGTAATCGGAACGAGGGCCACAATCGAATCAGGGGTTTTTGATCAGGAACTCCACAAGATCAGACCGGAGCTGATGGTTTTTGGGAAGGCATGTCCGCTGCTGGTCCCGCTCGTTGAGGAGGATTGGGTGAGGCGGCCTGAGACGAGCATGATACTAAAGAAATATTTGAGGAGCTTAAAGGATAAAAGAGTTGATACGCTTATCCCGGGCTGTACTCACTATCCATTTCTCCAGCCACAGATAGAGAGGATCATGGGGAAAAGCTGCGCTGTGGTTAATGGGCCTGAGGTGGTTGCCCGGAAGCTATGCGACTATCTTAAAAGACACCCTGAGATTGACGGCGCGATAAAAAGGGGAGGGAATAATTCGTATTTCACAACGGATGATCCAGAGAGATTCATGGCCTTCGGCCGGCAATTTTTGTGTGATAGGATTAGCGAAGTGAAGGCAGTCGTTTTGGGATAATAGATAGTGTCCATCCGGAAATGAGATAGTTTCGTCGAGTTCAAAGCGGGCGATAATTTTAACCACAGGAATACATTGACGTATTTCGAGGATTAAAATTTGAGCCCAACGCCGAAATCGGTGAAAATAGCCATTTCCGGATGGACACTAGTTAGTCATAACGGGGCAGGCCGCTTTCCGGTCAGTCGATTTTGATACCGGCCTACGCCGGAATGACGAACAAATGAAAAAGGTATCTGAAAGATTGAAAGTACGCAGCAACAGAATGAAGCTTTTTTGAAAATGTTGGAACAACCTTAAGATAAACCTGTTGGGAGAGGAGGTTTATGAAGAGATGAGAATCAGATTTGGTTGGATATTTAATATTTTGTTGATGGCGCTTTGCTTGTTTGGAGCATCTTTGACTGTGGCAGGCAAGGTAAAGGATTTTTCCGCAGATCAAGTATATACGGATTCCACAGGCAAGGTGCGAAACACCGGGAAAATTTTTTTTACCTCCGAAAAGATGCGTATGGAGGGCCTGGGGATGGGAGCGCCTTCATCGGAGAAGCAAAACGATATGGTGGTTGTTGTCAGAAAGGATCGCGGCGTCCACTGGATGATAAACAACACCAAAAAGGCATACTTTGAGCGGGGAATAGATGAAAAGGAAATGGAGTCATTGTCGGGGCTTGTAAAGGAGGCCGAAGTAAAGGTGCTTGGCACTGAGAAGATTCAGGGATACAAGTGCACAAAAAGACAGGTCACTACCCATGTTGAGATAATGGGTTTTAAGAAAAAATCTCAATCCGTTCAGTGGATATCTGAGGATTTTCCCATGCCTTTGAGGATACAGAATGAAGACGGCTCCACCACAGAACTCAAAAACATTAAGGAAGGAAGACAGCCCGGAAGTCTCTTTGAACTGCCCTCCGGTTATACTCAGGTATCCAATATCTTTGAACTTATTGACGACTCATCCGGAGAGACCCCGAGACGCAAGATGCGCCAGGAAGAGTCGGATTCCAAGGAGGAGGATAAAAGCAGCATATCGGAGAGCCTGAAAAAATACCTACCCAAGGGTTTCAAGCTCCCCGGCTCCGGCCAATAAAGTAACTACCTGCGAGGGAGCTTTCCGAGCTTTGCCTCTGTGAGTATTGTTTTAAGCTCTGCGAGCTTTTCTTCAGTGAGGGCCGGCAGAGGTCTTCTGACCGGTCCTCCGTACATCCCCAGAAAGTCAAGGGCGGCCTTAAGCCCTGCTATTCCGAATCTGGATGTCACGGCCTGGTTAGGAGCAATGAGCCTGTGCTGAATATCGCGCAGGAGGTTCATTTTACCTTTATCGTAGGCCTCAATCATTTCCTGAAGCTCAAAGGGGGCGACCGCTGCCAGAGCCATAACACCGCCGACTGCTCCCATTGCAAGGCTGGGAGCAAGAAAACTCCCTGAGCCCGCAAGTACCTGGAAGGATTTCTCCGCGCGGGATACGACCTGAGAGATCTTCACGATGTTTCCCGAGCTTTCCTTGAGACCGATGATATTAGGATGCGCGGAGAGTTCTATAATGGTCTCGGCGCTCATGTCAATGCCGGTAAACCCTGGCACGTTATAAAGGATGATAGGAATAGAAGACTTCTCGGCTATGGCCGTGTAGTGGGCGACCAGCGTCCCGTGGTCCATTGCGCTTTTGTAATAGTGAGGCGTGACAATCATGGCGGCATGCGCGCCCACAGCGGCGGCCTTTTCCGTTAGCTCGATTGTTTCAAGTGTTGCCTCACATCCTGTCCCCGCGATAAAAAGCCTGTCTTTTCTAATGGCTTCAGCGGCCGTCTTCCATATTGCAAGCTTTTCCCTCTCCTTAAGGAGCACCGCCTCTCCATTTGATCCAAGCACGACAAAGCCTCTGAGAGGGGTCTTCTGCCATTTTTCAAGATTTTCCGTCAATCGCCCCTGGTCAACCCTGCCTTTGGCATCAAAAGGAGTGGGGATAGGTGGAAAACAGCCTTTAAGGGATAATTTATTTTTCATTTTTTGATCCTCCGGATAAAATAACTTCGTGACTCAAGCGGCCGGCTTTTGACACTGATTCTAGCCAGAGTGCCCCCGCCCCGCAACCATGAAAACAGAAGTAAAGTGAGAAAATCCCCTCAAGACCGACTGCTTTTTCCTTCAGGTAATGTGAGCTGCGGCAACCGGATCGGCACCACCTCCTTGACACGGCCGCCGGCAGATGTCAGAATTCATAAGACCATGATGGATGTGGAGCCCTTTAGTCCCATAATTTATCTTCGTCTCGTCCTTTGTTGGTCTATTTTTTTAAGAGGTAGGCCGGTTGTCCGATATATCTGCCGTTTCTTCGGTGCGTGGAGTCTCTTTTAAATCTGCCGTAGTCGAGGTGGCAGGCCGGGACAGTATTGCCGCGGCTATCAAGTCGTGCAAAGACTGGGGTTTCAACGAGCTGATCCCTACCTATGCCTACACCGGTACTGAATGGGGTGAGAGTGGTTCTATTGAAAGGGCGGTTGCCCGTCTAAGGGAAAGACTCCCGGACGTTCGCGTCCACGATCTTGTTTTTCTAAGGCATGAGGATCTCTGGCACGCGCTGAACGGGAGATTCATCTCTGAGCTTATAAGCCGTTACGGTTTTTATTCTCCATGTATCGGATGCCACCTCTACCTTCATGCAGTCCGAATCCCGATGTCTTTGCGAATGGGGGCATTGCCCATAATTGCCGGCGAAAGGCTCCTTCATGAAAATTCCATCAAGATAAACCAGACTCAGACTGCCCTTCTCTGGTATCAAACTCTGGCAAAGGACTTCGGCATAGAACTTCTCCTTCCCCTCAAGGATATATCCAGCGGTAAAATCATAAATGAAATCCTGGGCATCGAATGGGAGCAGGGCAAGGAACAGCCCGGGTGCGTGTTATCGGGTAACTATAAAAGGCTGGACGGTAGCCTTGATATCTCTGAGGAGCAGGTCGGCAGGTTTCTAGGGGACTTTGCGGTGCCGGTAGCGCGCCGGGCAGTCAAAGAATATGTCTCAGGCTTGTCCCCCGACCCGGCTAAGATCGCAGCAGATGTCTTAAAAAGAGAGGGATTCTAAAAGGTTATCTAGAGAAGGGCGGTAAATGATTGCTGGAAACTTTAGCGGCATGACTCCAAAATTGGCGGTTTTGAATCTATATGAAGATGTCGTAAGGCTCAAGGAGTTTGCCCTTGAACACGGCTTTTCAGGCATTGACTGGTCTTTTGAGCTTGAGACGATTCCTGTTACCCCGCTCGGAGAGTCGAAATGGGTAAAGGCTCAGTCCCTGCTCCAACCTCTTGAGGTTCGCTACCACTGTCCTTTCAGCAGGGTAGACCTTGGTCACATTGATCCTGTTCAGTCCCAGGCTGCAGGCAAGCTCCTGCGCCGCGTTGTGAATCTGGTTTCGAGGGCCGGAGGCCGTTATCTTTCGATACATCTGGGTCTGGGAATGGATTCAACGGAGGGACTTTCCTGGGAGCGATCCATAGATAGTCTGCGAGATCTTGTCCATTACGGTGCTGAGCATCGAGTGAGGGTTTGTCTTGAGAATCTTGCGTGGGGATGGACGAGCAGACCGAATCTCTTTGAAAAACTTATCAGAAGGAGCGGAGCATGGGTAACGCTTGATATGGGCCACGCATTTGTCTGCGAGTCTGTGGCAAGCGGGTATTACTCCTTCAAGGATTTTGTCACTCCTCACCCCGACAGAATAATGAACGCCCATGTTTACCACAAGGAGATACAGGGGCAGGGCCATATCCCACCTTCAAGCCTTGATCAAATCGAAGAAAGACTCATGTGGCTTGGCAGGACGAGTTGCACCTGGTGGGTGCTGGAGATCAAAGATGTCCCGGCCCTTTTGAGGACCAAGGAGATAGTGGATCAATTCTTTGTGGCCAGGCAATTTATGGTGCCCCGACGTATGAACTCAATTTAACCGCCATGCCATGTTGGGGCATAACGAAGCATGAAAATGCGGCAAGTCATTTCGGCATAGGCCGGAATCCGTGCGCAAAGGGCTGGGTAGCTGCTCCCGGATCGAGGTCCGGGATAGGCTACGCCGCTATGACCGTCCATTTTCGTATGAAACCCAAGTTTCCTGAATGGGGGTACAACAAAGAATAATAATATCCCCATTTAGTTAGTGTCCATCCGGAAATGAGATAGTTTCTTCGAGTTCAAGGCGGGCGATAATTTTAACCACAGGAATACATTGACGTATTTCGAGGATTAAAATTTGAGCCCAACGCCGAAATCGGTGAAAATAGCCATTTTCGGATGGACACTAGTTATATCCCTCACCCAGAAGGGGAGGGGTGATTTTCATATAAACGGAGACTCAAAGCCCGTGAAGGTTATTTTGGTGTTGCTTGACGGTGCCGGAGACCGCTCTTATGAGGCCCTAGGATGGCGGACCCCTCTACAGGCGGCCGACACACCGAATATGGATCGTATGGCAGCAATCGGAGGTAACGGGCTTCTGCACGCCGGCAAACTGGGAGAGTGTCTGCCCAGCGAGACCGCACACTATCTGCTCTGGGGCTATCCAAGGGAATCCTTTCCCGGAAGAGGCCTCCTTGAGGCAGTGGGCTACGGAGTTCCATTCGATGACGCCGATGTCCTGGTTCTGGCCCATTTAGCCGGGATATTGTGGGAGGGCAGGGTGCCTTGTCTCGCGTTATCCAGAAAGGCTGTTGCTCAGGAAGACATTGACCTGGAAACCCTTTACAGGGATTTGGATCCGTTTGAGCTTAATGGGATAAGAATTGAACTCCACCATACGGGCGGAAATGACGCTATCCTGGTTTTGAAGGGTAAATGCTCTCCTTTCATAAGCGATTCCGATCCAATGACCATAGGGATGCCCCTGGCGATGGTAAAGCCCCTTGAGGAAAGCCCTGAACCGGAACTTTCCGCTGTAACGGCCGAAGTTCTTAACCGCTATATTTTCTATTGCCGGGGGAAATTAAGCAATCATCCCATAAACAAGAAAAGGGCGGCATCAGAGTTGCCGACGGCCGATTTTCTCGTAACGCAAAGGGCGGGCCGAAGATCGCCCCAGAAGCCTTTTGAGATGGTCTGGGGAATGAGGGGACGACTTATTGCTTCAGGCGCAATATATGCGGGCCTTGCCTCGGAACTGGGAATGAAATTTGATTTTAGTCGGGACAGCAAAGACCCGGGAAATGATTTGCGGGGAAGAATTGAAGCAGCCCTTGAGGATAATATCCATGGTTTCATACATGTCCACACAAAGGCTCCGGATGAGGCCGGCCACAGGGGTGATCCAATAGGAAAGGCCAAGATTTTGACCGAACTCGACAGGGGACTTGAGCCCCTGGTGAAGACCCTTGAAGGCGGAGGCCGGATCATCGCGGCCCTAACTGCCGACCATTCCACTCCCTGCTCTCCTCCGCTCATCCATTCCGGGGAGCCTGTTCCGCTCGTAATTGCGGGCCCCACAGTAAGAAGGGATATGGTAGATCATTTCGATGAATTGAGCGCGGCTAACGGATGCCTCGGACTCCTGAGGGGTAATGAACTTATGCTTTACCTATTAAACGCTTCAGACCGGTCAAGCCTCTTGGGACACAGACTGGGAGGCGGGAATCGAGCCTTCTTCCCGCTTGATTATGATCCGTTAACGGCCCGCTCCCCTTAACCGGTAAAATAGCATCCATTTTTGGGGGGTTTACACATGGGCCATTACCGTAGGGTTTTATATGAAAATACATCGTCACACCGGCGCAGGCCGGTATCTAGTCTTTTATACCTGGATTCCGGACCGAGTCCGGAATGACTTGCGGCATTTTCATCCTTCGTTGTGCCCTATCCGGGCGTGAGGGTTAGGGAAAGACTCTTTATATACGAATGGACATAACCATCTTCTTGGCCGTAACGTATCATCTCAATAATTAGAGCTAATGTACCTGGATTCCGGCTTCCGGATTGGGGTCCGAGCCCGGCTTGGCCGGAACGACGTAAAGCGCCGGCTCTTTGTCTCCGATACAGACCGCTACCCCGCAAGAACATTAGGACAAAGAAGATATGAAGGGGGCTCTCAAGAACGGGGGCGACGCAAATCCTGTAATGAACGTCTATAGTCAACACGCGCGCCGTTGTATGGTACCCGTCTTTAATGCGTGAGGCAGCAGAAGGCGCCTTGGGTTAAGATGGGAAAGGCGCTGGAAAAGGGTCTTAAACCCTCCTTTATCAAGGAGGTGCTGCCACCCACCCACATGGACGAGGCAACCTGCCTCCATCTTGGAGTGTAGATCAACCAAAGCCCCCGCCAGATGCGCTTCCCTTTCCTCGTAAATCACTTGCGAAGTCCATGGCGAAAGGAAAACATCAACCATGGAACTGTCCTCCTTAAGAAGCCTTTCCGCCCGTAGATATTCCTGTTCTACTGAAAAAGTCTTGGTGTCGGATGAATAATTAATTGATTTTGTAATATTTTCAACTTCTATAAGCTCATGCCATCCATCTTCTATCAGTTCTTTGCTAAGACTTGAAAGATCAATGGCGTGGAGAGCTGCCCCGCTTTCTCTGCAGTAACGAAGAGCTGCCCTGTATTCAAAGGGAGCCCTGAATTTTTCTCTGATTGATCTTAGCACGCTTTCGGCACGAAGGCGGCTCCGGGTTTGCTTTTCAAGCCTTCTTATTCGTCGGGCTAATATCGCCTGCAATAGCCTTCCATGCCTGTTTCGGTAAGAAAGCCCATAAGGGCTAACTTCAACGGCAATGTGGACGGGTTTGTTTTCCCGAAGCAACTTTGATAGACTCTCAAAACCTTCAGGATCATTGTGGACGGTACCTATGAGGAGCATTTCCTTGCTGCGCATTTACCAATAATACCCCGCCGTAGGTTTTCACGGGAAGCGGTAACCATTCCCTGTGGGACAACTTACTTCATGTTCATGCTGGTAGTCCATAATTTACGGTTGGTTGATTGAGACATGCGGTTTGCCTCTAGCCGTTGAGATCCGGTGCCTGTGAGTTCCGAGTCACGCGCTGCTCTCCATGGGGTGATTTTCATGTTTCGTTGAGCCCTGCCCGGGCATGAGGTTAGTAAGTCTTTTTTTCCCGAAATGGCAGTTTCTCATCTATGAGGAAGATCGCTCCTGCCATCGGAGCTATCGGCCGCTCCCTCAGGGGTGTTTTACTATTGACAAAACATAAAAAACATATACATTGTTGTCTATATTCGGCGGTTCTTAACACTTTAGCAAGTTGAGAACCAATCTATGCGGTTTTTGGGAAGGAACCCCGGTTGACCATAAACGTTGACCAAGCTTTTCTCGAGCGGGCCTGCAAGGAAATAATAGAGACTATTCTCTTTTGCTTACCCAATGCCTTCAAGGGTACGGTTTACCGTATAGGCGCGCCGCCCGATCTCCTGGCTACCAGGATCACCTCAGGAATAATAAACGACAGCAGAACTGCCATTTCATGGGGGCTCCCGGAGAGATCGGACTATAACCCTCCGGGAAAGCCTTGGACGCTTTACAGAGACGAACCTTATCGTCCCCTGGAGGCAATGGCGTGGTGCGTTGAAAAGCAGAAGAGCTGGACCGCTGAAGACCCCAGAAACGACGGCAGAAGCGTTAGACTCCAGGTGGATGGTATCTGGGAAGACTTCCATCACATGGAACCCGTTCTTTTGAGAAAACAGGATTTGTATCTTTCCTCCAGCGAGTTTCCCACCTATCCAACAAACTATGATGAGGAGACTATCTGGTCCAACAGTGATTATGCTACAGCCGCAGTAATCAAGATCCATTTCAGGCCATACACGATCAAGATCGGCAGTCCTGAGACAAGCCTTATAAAGAAGCTTTCAAGGGCTCTCGGCACTGAATTGCTTTCCTATCAGGTAAGGCAGCAGGCCTACGAGGCAATGCATCAGCTCGCTAAGGAAAAAGTGAGAGCTTGCAATATCCTGGCCCACAGCCTGCGTAACGCGATTGCCAAATCGGGTATAATTTTCTCCCTGATGAAGGCGGAGGTTGGTTTCATAAGGCAGCAATGGGAGGATATTGTTTTGCAGGACCACAGGCTGAGGGATATGAAGCGGGAATCCCTTGAAGCCCTGAACATGATAATCAGAAAGCTGAACGGCTCGGGCATGGGCATGGGTAAGGAGATATTGCGGGCCCAGCAAAGGTTTCTTGAGATTTCTCTTACCCCTGAAGAGGGTGAGAGGTGGGTGAGGGCCCAGATAGAGAATCGCTGGAACGACTTAGTAAATGCCGGAGTGCTTACACCCTCTGATGCCGAACAGGTGTTGGCCTCTATCGTCCAGCTCAAGAGGTCCCTTTCCCTTGGTAAAGACCCTGAAATACTTGCACAGTACCGCCAGCTTCCCGAAGACCTGAAGCAGAGATGGGTATCGCTTATATACAGAAGTGCTGAAAAACCGGACAACGAAATTTACGGTCAGATTACGGAGATGCTTTCCGATCCGTCCCTTAGACTCCCTTACAGGGAGAGATCAAGGAAGACCCTTATAAATCTTAAAGCCCTTGCTGAGATAGTGGCCGAGCTTGAAAGCGATACGAACCTGGTCTTAAGGGAGGTTCTTAATGGGAACGGGAAAAACAAGGCAGAAGATCACGTTGATATATCAGATCAACTTCAAATGAAGTTCATCTTTTGAAATTCTCCTCTCACGCGCCTGTAGCTCAGCTGGATAGAGCAGCGGACTTCTAATCCGCAGGCCCCGTGTTCGAATCACGGCAGGCGCGCCAAATAATAAAAAAGAATATCAATCAGGGTAACCCGCAGAAGAATGGATTGACTGGCTTTTATTTTTCAGGATTTAACCTGCAAGGCCTTCAACGGGTACAAAAAAGCTCTACTGTTTATGCAATTGACCCATGGTGCATTGGCAGCGATTGGAAAGAAGGTTGAGTGGCGGAGATAAAACCTTTTACCTGATAATGGGGGGAGTGATGATATCAGGACCTATGCGAACCTTATCTTTGGTTGGAATGGATTTAAAAGTCTTCGCCTCTCAAGCGGCGCGTTGGGCCGTTGTGATTGCCGCCATCCTGTTTGTCACCATTAGGGGCGCGGAGGCCGGGGAAGACGGCCATAGAAAAGTGAGATTCCTGCCGCAATGGATTCATCAGGCCCAGTTCGCCGGATTCTACGTGGCCTTTGAAAAGGGCTTTTACAGGGAAAAGGGACTTGATGTGGAGATCATGCGGGGAGGTCCTGATCTTCCAGGCTCGGAGATGCTCGTTGACGGCAAGACGGATTTTGCAACGATGTTTCTCTTCAAAGGTATTACAATGCGCGCGCGGGGAGTGCGTGTTGTCAATATAGCTCAAATAGTTCAGAAGTCGGCCTATATGCTTGTTGCAAGAAGGTCCTCCGGGATACTCAAGCCCGAAGATTTGGACGGGAAAAAGATAGGGCTCTGGGGGGGTGAGTTCAGACTTCTGCCGGAGGCATTTTTCCACACCCATAACATTAGTCCCAGGATCATACCCCAGGGAACCACGGTGAATCTTTTTTTGAGATCCGGGGTGGATGCCGCCTCTGCAATGTGGTACAACGAGTATCACCAGTTGATTAATGCGGGTCTTGACCAGTCGGAACTGACCACGTTTCTTTTGTCGGACTACGGCATGAGATTTCCGGAAGATGGAATCTATTGTCTTGAGAAGACCTGCCTTGATGCCCCCTCCTTGTGCGGGGATTTTGCCGCGGCTTCGGTGGCTGGCTGGGAGTATTGCTTCAGTCATCCTGATGAGTCGCTTGATATAGTGATGAAATATGTCCATGCTGCAAAGACCGCTACAAACCGTGTGCATCAGAAGTGGATGCTTGAGCGTATGAAGGATATCATCCGCTTTGAAGGTTCTCCGGCGTTGGGTGCGCTCTCAGTGAATTCTTACATGGAAGTGGCCTCTGAACTCAAGAAGGGGGGGTACATAGAAGCAGTGCCCTCTTATCATGAATTCCATTTTGAACCGCATGGGGTGGCGCGTCCCTGAGTAAAATTGCCGCTGCCGCTTGCCGGGCATTATCAGGAGCGTTTTTTAGGAAGTGTGGCCGGTGAAGCCTGGATATTCCACAGCTACAAGATTGATCCTTTCTATAGGCGGGGCCGCGGCCCTGATCTTCATATCCGCCTTTAGCTACAATTACCTTGTGTCCCGGAGGACTGTGATTGCTGAGGTTGAGGAAAGGGCTAAGAACCTTACCCTTTCTATCTCCCATCAGATAGAGGCGGTGCTCAGGGGTGTGGAGGGGGTTCCCAAGGCAATCGCATCCCTTATGGAAATCCAGTCCCTTAGCAGGGAAGGTCTGGTGCCGCTTATAGAAAAGAGCCTCATATTTAACCCTGATATCTTCGGTATCGCAATAGCCCATGAGCCTTACGCGATAAGCCCTGAACTCAAGTTCTGCGCTCCTTACGGCTTCCGAGGGAAGGATGGTATAGAATTCAATTTTCTGGGTACCGACTCATACAATTATTTCATACTGGACTGGTATCAGATATCCAGGGAGACAGGCAGAGCGCATTGGAGTAACCCCTATTATGATGAAGGCGGCGGCGAAATACTTATGGCCACCTATTCCGTCCCTTTCTTCAGCATCAGGGGGGAGAAGAGGCGTTTGATGGGCGTCGCCACCGCCGACATATCCCTTGAGTGGTTAAAGGAACTCTTGGATGGGGTAAAGGTGTACCGTAGCGGCTATGCATTTATCATATCCCAGAATGGGGATTTTATAACTCACCCCGCAGATGAGCTGGTAATGCGGGAGAGCCTCTTCAGTCTTTCCGAGGCACTTAACGACCCGGAGATTAGACTTGTGGGCCGCGATATGATAAGAGGTGAAAAAGGATTTGCTGAGGTGAAGGACTTCCTGACAGGAGGCAATTCTTATCTCTACTACGCGCCGGTCGGCTCCTCAGGATGGTCTCTCGGGATCATTTTTCCTGCCTCCGAGCTTCTTGCTGATGTTGTAGGGCTTACAAGGAAGTTGGCGGCTATAGGGATCGCGGGCCTTATTCTGATGTGTGTGGTGATTGTCCTGCTTGCCCGCGGTATTACGAGGCCCTTGAGGACTCTATCCGATTCAACCGCCGGTCTTGGTAAGGGGGACTTCAGCGTTAAGGCGCCTGAAACAGGTGCGAGTGAGATACGGCATCTTGCGCGTTCCTTCAATGCACTGGGTCGTCAGTTGGAGGAATATATAGAGAAGAGGGACTTTATAAGGGATACCTTCGGCAGGTATGTGACGGCGGAGGTGGTCAAAAGGCTGATGGAGTCCGCCGATGGGCTCGCCCTGGGGGGAGAAAAAAGGGAGCTGACCATAATGATGTCTGATCTTCGGGGATTCACAGCTCTGACAAGCCAGATGGAGCCTGAGAGAGTAGTCCTTTTCCTTAATCGCTATCTAAGCAGGATGATAGAGATATTGATGGATCACCGGGCCGTTATAGACGAGATAATAGGCGACGGAATCCTGGCCTTTTTTGGCGCGCCTGAGCCTATGGAAGACCACGCGCTCAAGGCGGTTTCATGCGCCCTTAAAATGCAGCTTGCCATGGAAGAGATAAACACGGTCAACGAGAGAGAAGGCTTAGGTCATCTTGAGATGGGCATTGCCGTAAACACTGGAGATGTTGTGGTTGGAAATATCGGTTCCGAGAGGCGCACCAAGTACGGAGTGGTAGGGGCGCAGGTCAATTTTACCGGGCGAATGGAGTCTTTCACTGTGGGCGGGCAGATATTGATAAGCCCTTCCACCTTTGAAAGGCTCTCAGGTGTGATCGAACCGGGCGAACAGCTTAAGGTGCAGATGAAAGGGGTTCCTGCCCCGGTCACTCTTTACGAGGTAAAGGGATTGGGTGAGCCTTACAACATCCGGCTAGCCAGGATAGATGATGAGTTGAGACATCTTTCTTCGCCGATAAAGGTCAATATTTATAGAATTAAAGACAAGGTGGTAAGCGGGACTGGCGAATCTGCATTAGTAGTGGCGATAAATCCGAAATCTGCTACCCTGGTTTGCTCAGGCATGTTAAAGCTGTGGGAGGATCTGCGTGTTGATGCCGCGGACGAAAAAGACCCTGGAGAGCGACGCAGCCTGTTTGTCAAGGTTATGGCTGTAAAGGAAGTTCCGGGAGAGAAGCAGGAAGCCTCGGTTCGGTTTACCTGGGTGGCTCCGGCATTCTACAAGACCATAAATGAGATCATGGCCTCTCAGTAATGGAATTGCCGTCCTTGCCGGCCCGTGCGTTGAAATTATAAACGCCCGGCTTATATAATGCAATGGCAGCCTTCAGCGACTGCCTGTTTATGAAACTTTTTTTCTGGAGGATGTATGCCTTCTGAAAAACGCAGGTTTACCAGGATTGCTTTTAATGTGGGCGCCGAACTTAAGACCGACAGGCTTTACCGCGCTGACAAGATTCTAAATTTGAGCGTCGGTGGATGCCTTCTACCGATAGATACCCATTTTGAACCTGGTACAGAATGCTTGGTGCGTATATACATGCTTGGAGCTATGAGTGAGTTATCAGTGGAGGTAAAGGGAGTGGTGGTAAGATGCGGGGAGGGGAGTGTGGCGGTAAAATTCACTAAGGTGAGTCCTGACAGCCTTTTCCACCTTCAGCATATTGTACTCTATAACTCCACGGACACGGACTCGATTGAAGAGGAACTGGACCGCCATCCCGGTTTGCTATAGCTGAGGCAGCTTTTCTTCGAATTCCTTAACAAAGGAAGCAATGAGCCCCTCATCGGCAAAGCTATAATAGACGTTTCGGCCTACAATGATGTGGTCTAGCACCTGCAGTCCCATTATCCTTGAGGCCCAGGTCAGTTTTCTGGTTATTTGCGTGTCTGCGGAGGATGGGGCCGGGTCACCCGATGGGTGGTTGTGGGCAAATATCAGGGAGGCGGCCTTATACTCAAGCGATGCGCTGAGAATGTCCCTGGGATAGACCGCGCTTTCCGTGAGCGTTCCTACGAAAAGATCTTTGTCCGCGATCAGCTCGTTTTTTCTTGAAAGAAATATCACTTTGAAGGTTTCGCGCGATAGATCCCTCATCGAGTGGAATAGATAGTCATATACGTCCTTTGAAGAGGTGAAGAAATCTTTTCCGGTCACGCGGTCACGAAGGTATCTGTTTGCGACCTGATGGATGAGGCCAAGATAGAGGGCATTCTTCGTGCCTATTCCCTTTATCTGCAATAGCTTTTCAGACGGAGCGGAAAGTGTGCCGGCCAGCCCGCCAAAGCGGCTTACCGCCTCGCGGGCCGGTATCTTGAGATCTCCTCTTGGTGTGCCGAGGGTGAGGAGAAACTCCACCACTTCTTCATCGGAGAATCTCTCAAGGCCTGCTTCCAGGAATCTCTGCCTCATCCGGTTTCGATGTCCGGAGCCCCTTTTCTGCCATTCATCCTTTTCCATAGACAAACTCCAGTCACAAAAACCATCCATCGGTTACGTCCCTTAAACAACCTGCAATTTTGTTTGTTAGCCAATTTATACCAAACCAAAAAGCCTGCTGCACTAAGAATCTGAACATCCAATTTCTTGTTGACTGGGAAATTTTAGTGTTCTATATGAACTGACTGAGCGCTCAGTTTATTATTTGGAGATATTCCTTGAGGAAGAGAGAAAAAATACTGGAGGTCGCGGCCCATCTTTTTTCCTCCAAGGGTTTCAGAAATACCAACATTTCAGAGATAGCAGAGAACACAGGTGTGGCAGAGGGAACCATCTTTTATCACTTCACGAGCAAGGAGGAGCTTTTTCTGGCCATATTGAGGGAATTTAGAAACTCAATAACGAGTGATTTTTCGCAATATGAAAAATCATGGCATTTCAGAAGCGGCTTGGATAGGACGGAGCATTTAGTCTCTTTTTATCTGTCCTATTCGGCCTCGATGGAAGAGAGGTTTCTATTCTTGCACAGGCATGACGCCTATGAGCTTTCAGAGGTAAATCCGCTTTTCAGGAAGGAGCTTGAGGCCATTTATACATGTTTCGTGGACGTATTTGATTCGGCCATTTTAGAGGGCCAAAAGGATGGATCAATAAGCGATGATTTCCATCCCAGGAAAGTGGCAATGATATTGTTTGCCCTGGTTGATTCGGTTGCCAGGCTCAATACCTACAGGCTCTATGACGCTGCTAGCCTGTTTAACGAGCTTTTAATGTCCTGTAAAAGGATTTTGAGTAAGGGTACATGAGAATAGTCTGGAGGTGTTCATGCTGGAAAAACTCTTTCCGTTCCTAGGATGGTTCAGAATCTTTTCAAAGGAGTCCCTGCGCTCAGATGCGCTGGCGGGGTTAACCGTCGCTCTGGTGCTCATACCCCAGTCAATGGCTTATGCCCAGCTTGCCGGGCTTCCCGCTTATTACGGTCTGTATGCGGCCTTTCTTCCGCCTATGATAGCCGCGCTCTTCGGTTCAAGCAGACAATTGGCCACCGGGCCTGTAGCGGTTGTCTCACTTATGACATCCGCCTCCCTTGCGCCTCTGGCGACAGCCGGTAGCGAGGGTTACATCGCTTATGCGATCCTGCTTGCGCTCATGGTGGGTATTTTTCAATTTGCCCTTGGGGTGCTGAGGCTCGGGGTGGTGGTGAACTTCTTATCCCACCCTGTTGTAAACGGATTTACCAATGCCGCCGCGATTATAATCGCCACGTCTCAGTTATCCAAGATGTTCGGCGTATATGTTGATACGGCAGAGCATCACTATGTGACCGTTTTCAAGGTTGTGGCAGCCGCCGTGAACCATACCCACTGGCCCACATTTTTCATGGGACTCGGGGCCTTTGCCATAATGTACGCCCTGAGGTGGCTTAATCCGAGGATACCCAATGTCCTGGTGGCCGTAGCCGTTACTACTCTTATATCGTGGGCCACAGGATTTGATCATAATGTGAGACTGCCTCTCTCCTCGGTAGAATCCCGGGAAGCAACTGCCCTTATTAACAGGTTTAACACCGATTTTCGCGTAACGATTTAACATAACATTTCCGTTGGCTCTTTATGAGGCCAGCTCAAAATAATGCAATAAAGAAAGATAGTTAGACGTTCTATTAATTTCAACGGTCCCTGAAAAT
>Ga0210016_1000159_pt1 | contig 53774 bp, 55 predicted proteins | sample CryGeyCG2014_300_FD_185454 | JGI IMG/M metagenome (GOLD analysis project Ga0210016, IMG submission 185454) | Groundwater microbial communities from aquifer - Crystal Geyser CG02_land_8/20/14_3.00 (SPAdes) (version 2) | ecosystem: Environmental > Aquatic > Deep subsurface > Groundwater | place...
TGATGCAGCAAAAAAGGCGCTTAAGGATGCGGAGCCTTACTGGCCTTTGCCCGAGGACTGGAAAGAGGAAGAACTCACTGTCAAAGGACATTTTATATACAGTATTTACGGGGTTTATATTAGGTAAGCCCCAAAATTCTTCTGTTATAATTAAAGCATGAAACCGAAAAAACACCTGGGCCAGAATTTTCTTTATGACCCTTCCATACTCAGGAAGATTGTGCAGGCGTCAGAGATATCATCAGAGGATACTGTTGTTGAGATAGGGCCCGGCCGCGGCAGTCTTACAGCGCTGCTTGCAGAGAAGGCAAAAAAAGTCATAGCGATAGAACTTGACAGGGAACTCTGCGAGAAACTCAAGTCCGGATTTAACGAGTACGGGAATGTTGAGCTTGACTGCGGAAATGCGCTCAGATATCCCTATGAAGGCCTTCCTGAATTCAAGGTAGTTGCAAACATCCCTTATTACATCACTACTCCGATAATATTCAGGCTTATTGAGAGCAGGGGGAATCTCATATCCATGACGCTTACTGTTCAGAAAGAGGTAGCAAAGAGAATCGCGGCCCAACCAGATACTAAAGACTACGGCGTTCTTTCTATTATGATTCAGTATTATGCTGTTCCGGAATTAAAGTTTATAATTCCTAAAGGTGCGTTCAGGCCTGTGCCAAATGTTGATTCTGCCGTCATTCATCTAAAAATCAGAAAATCGCCTCTTATTAGCGTTAAGGACGAGAAGTTTTTTTTCAGGGTGGTCAAGACCGCTTTTACACAGAGGAGAAAGACGCTTGCAAATGCGCTGAAGTCAATAATACCCCCCCATGTTCCCCCCCTTAGCAAGGGGGGGATTAGGGGGGGTGAAGGGGGGCAAGGTGGGATTAGAGAAATATTGATTAATATAGGCATTGACCCGCAGAGAAGGCCCGGCACTCTGAGCATTGAGGAATTTGCAAGACTGGCGGATGTGCTATGAAAATATTTGAAGTTATAGACATATCAGGCGATGTGGGAATAAGGGCTTTTGGCAAAAGCATTGAAGATGTCTTTAAAAATTCTGCTCTTGGCATGTACAGCCTGATAACTGACCTTGAAGGCGTAAAAGCGGAGAAGGACATCAGCATTTCCGTGGAGAGCAATTCCCTTGAAGGGCTGCTGGTTTCGTTGTTGAATGAACTCATATTTCAATTTGATGCGTATAATTTTATCGGGAAGAGAATTGATATCCAATCCCTAACTCCTAATCCCCAATCCCCATCGCTTAAGGCGATAATTTCAGGAGAGGAATTTGATACTGAAAGGCATGAGAGAAAATTATTGATAAAGGCAGCGACATATCATAGACTGAAGATAGAGAAGGCAGGGGATGTTTGGCAGGCGGATATTATTTTTGATATATAAAAACCGATTTGACATCGGGTGACGTTTGTGTACATAATATAATACACAAATGGGGGACAAGACTATGAAATTTTTGAGCGTTAGGGATTTAAGAGGCAAATCAGCGCAGATATGGAAAGAGCTTCCCGGGGAAAGGGAAATGGTTGTTACAAGCAATGGACGGCCCATAGCCATCCTTGCGGCAATAACCGAAAAAAACCTTGAGGAATCGCTCGCGGCATTTCGTCAGTCCCGCGCAGTTGAAGCGGTTGTCTCTCTTCAGCGCAGTTCGGTAGAGCGTGGAACCGACAAGATTTCTATGGATGAGATTAACGCCGAGATAAAAGCTGTCCGTAAAAAGCGCTCACGATGAACATTGTGCTTGACACAAATGTCCTTGTTGCCGGTCTTTTGTCGCCGTTCGGGGTTTGCGGAGAAATCGTCCGCATGGTTTCATCCGGCGAACTGACGCTTTCTTTTGATGCCCGTATTCTTTCGGAGTATAATGAAGTTATACGCCGGCCTAAGTTTAAGTTTGAAGAAGAAAAAGTGGATGCGCTTCTTGACTATATTGAGTATCGCGGACAGACGGCGGCGCCTTCTCCTCTGGCCAATTCGCTTCCTGATTCTGACGACGAACCATTCATTGAAACAGCCATTGCAAGTAAAGCTGTATGTCTTGTCACGGGAAATCAAAAGCATTTCCCTGCTGAACTATGCTTGGGAATTAAGGTCTTTTCTCCAAAGGAGTTCTTGATGTTTTACAAAAAACAGAAAAGACGCATGAAAGAATAATTTATAAAAGAACTTTTTTGTACCGAGGATACTGATTTTATGCTTCCAGAAAAACTTAAAAGGCTTGATGAAACAAGGGTAGAAGTTCCCTCAGACTACAAGCCGGGGATGAGGGTCAGGGGAATTATTTATGTTGATGAAATCCTTGAAAAAGACCTTGAACCCCAGTGTATTGACCAGGTTGCAAATGTTGCAACACTGCCGGGCATTGTAAATGCGTCTATGGCAATGCCTGACATCCATATGGGATACGGGTTTGCAATAGGCGGGGTGGCGGCATTTGACTTAGATGAAGGTATAGTCTCGCCTGGAGGCGTGGGCTATGACATAAATTGCGGTGTGCGCCTCTTAAGAACCAACCTGATGAAAAATGATGTTGCGCCGAAATTAAAAGAGCTTATCGGAATACTTTATAATGAAATCCCTTCAGGAGTCGGTTCAAAGGGCAAGATACGGCTTACGCCTGACAGCGAAAGAAGATTGATGCTGAATGGCGCCCGCTGGGCCGTGGAAGAGGGATACGGAGAGATGTCAGACCTTGAAAGGATTGAATCAGGAGGGTGCATTGACGGCGCAGACCCTGACCTCATAAGCAAAAAGGCTTATGAGAGAGGCAGGGCGCAGCAGGGGACTCTGGGCTCCGGCAATCATTTCCTTGAAATCCAGTATGTGGATGAGATATACGATGAAAAAGCCGTCAATGCAATCGGCCTGTTTGAAGGGCAGGTTACTGTGATGATACATACAGGTTCGCGCGGGTTCGGGCATCAGGTATGCACGGATTTTCTTGAGGTGATGGAGAGGGCTGTCAGCAAATACAAAATTGAACTTCCCGACAGGGAACTTGCCTGCGCTCCTTATAGAAGTCCCGAGGCTCAGGATTATCTCTCTGCGATGAGGGCTGCCGCAAATTATGCTTGGGCGAACAGACAGTGCATAATGCACTGGACCAGAGAAGCGTTTGTGAGTTTTTTCAGTACAACTCCGAGGGAATTAGGGATGAGCCTGATATATGACGTGGCTCATAATATCGTGAAGGTTGAAGAACATATTGTAAATGGCAGAAAGAAAAAACTCATAGTCCACAGAAAAGGAGCAACACGGGCTTTTCCGCCGGGACATCCGGACTTGCCTGATGCTTATAAACAAATAGGCCAGCCTGTCTTGATACCCGGCGATATGGGCAGGGCGTCTTTTGTATTGATAGGAACAGAAAAGGCAATGAGCGAAACATTCGGCTCAACATGTCACGGCGCGGGAAGGGTGATGTCAAGGCATCAGGCAATAAAGAAGGCAAAGGGCAGGGCGATATGGCGTGAAATGGAAGACAAAGGAATAATAGTCCGCTCTGCAGGAAGAGAGACGCTTGCAGAGGAGATGTCAGAGGCGTATAAAGACGTCTCGGATGTTGTTGATGTTGTCCATAAAGCAGGCATATCAAAAAAGGTTGCAAGATTAAGGCCGATGGGAGTAATTAAGGGATGAAAATAATTCGCTAATTGACATCTTGACGTATATGAATATAAAATATATACGTCAGAGGGTAAGATGAATACTAAATTGACATTGCGTCTTGATGAAAAGCTGATAAAAGATACAAAAAAGATTGCGAGTGCGAGGGACATCAGCCTTTCGCAGATGGTGGCTGACTATTTCATGTCCATCTCACCCCAAAAGAAAAAAGAGATAATAGAGTCGCCTGTTCTATCTGAAGTGTCAGGCATACTTTCTTCAAAGACTGATAAAGGTAAACTGCTTAAGAAATACAGAAAGCATATAGAGGAAAAGTATCTTTGAAAAGTGTCCTATGCGACATCAATTATGTTCTCGATATCTTTTTAAAACGCCATCCTTTCTATTATCCGGCAGCTAAAGTATTTAAGGAAATTGAAGATAAAAATATTAAAGGTTATCTTTGCGCTTTAAGTTTTCCAACGCTTTTCTATTTATTGTCAAAGGGAATTAACAGGGAGAAAGCCCTTAAAGCCCTTGAAAAGATAAGGATTGTGTTCAGCATTGCCCCTGTCAACGAGAAAGTCATAGACCTGTCCCTTGCATCTGATTTCAGGGATTTTGAAGATGCGGTGCAGTATTATTCTGCTTTACAGGTAAAGGCAGACTGTATAATAACCAGGAACAAAGGTGATTATATCTCTGATGTGATACCAATCCTGACATCTGATGAATTTCTGGTAATTATTGATTCCTAAGTGCTTATGCATTTGAACTTATGAAAAATATCCTCTCTATTATCCCTCTTGGCGGTGTTGAGGAGATAGGCCTCAACATGACTGTCATGGAATACGGCGATGACCTCATTATTGTAGATGCCGGGCTGATGTTTCCTGAGGAGGACATGCTCGGGGTTGATTTTGTCATCCCGGATTTTTCTTACCTCATAGAAAATAAGGACAAGATAAAAGGGGTTGTGCTCACGCACGGGCATGAAGACCACACAGGAGCGCTCCCTTTTCTTTTGAAAGAGATTGATGTGCCTGTTTACGGAACTCCACTCACGCTTGGGCTTGTCAGAGAAAAACTCAAAGAACATTTTCTTGAAAATGCCGCACTCATTCCCGTTAAGCCGAGGGATGTGGTGAACCTCGGAGTTTTTTCTGTTGAGTTTGTTCGTGTAACCCACAGCATTGTTGACGGTGTGGGCTTGGGAATAGATACGCCTATTGGAAAGGTTGTGCATACCGGAGATTTCAAACTGGACCCGACGCCTGTTGACGGGCAGTTAATGGATTTCCACAAGTTTTCCGAATACGGAGAGAAAGGCGCTCTCCTGATGCTTTCCGACAGCACGAATGCTGAAAAAGGCGGATATACATTTTCCGAGAAAGAAGTGCGGCGGGCCTTTGAGGACATCTTCTCTGCATCACAGGGAAGAATAATTATTGCGACCTTTGCCTCAAACATACACAGGATTCAGCAGGCGATTGACGTTGCAGTGAAGTTCGGAAGAAAGGTAATACTCTGCGGCAAGAGCCTGGTCTCCAACGCCCAGATAGCCCTGGACCTCGGTTATCTTCAGATACCGAGAGAGACCTGGCTCAGGCTTGAGGATTTAAAAAAGCTTGAAGACAGAGAGGTAGTGATTATAACAACAGGCAGTCAGGGCGAGCCGATGAGCGTTCTTTCAAGGATAGCGACGGATGAACACAAGCAGATAAAGGCAAAGGAAGGAGACACGGTTATACTCTCAGCAAAGGTGATACCGGGCAATGAGCGTTCCATAGGAAGGATTATAAACCATCTCTTCAAGAGAGGCGCAAATGTTATATATGAAAAAGTTTCAGAGATACACGTCTCAGGCCATGCGTCAAAGGAAGAGCTCAAACTCATGCTTAATATGGTGAGGCCAAAATACTTTATGCCGGTTCACGGCGAGTACAGGCATCTTGTGTATCACTCAAGGCTTGCAGAAAAGACAGGCATCCCGAAAGAGAATATATTCATGCTTGAAGACGGAGAGATACTTGAAATAACAGACGAGGGCGCAAAAAAGAACGGAAGGGTCAACTCCGGCAGAATTTTCATAGACGGCAAGGGAGTGGGAGATGTTGAAGGCATGGTTCTTCGCGACAGGAGAAGGCTTGGATATGACGGCCTTGTGCTTGTGATAATTGCAGTTGAAAAACTCACAGGCAGGCTTGTCTCCGGGCCGGATATAATCACAAGAGGCTTTGTCTTTGAAGATACGGTTCCGGACCTCATTAATAATATCGGGAGCCTTGTGTCAGAGACGCTGAAGGTATTGGACAAGGAGATAATGTTAGACCCGTCTCTGGTTAAGTCCAAGATACGAAGCGTATTAAAGAAATATCTCAGGAACACGATGGAGAAGAGCCCCATGATAGTTCCGATAATATTTGAGATATAAGAAGATTTGGAAGGAGGGATAAGTATGAGCAGGCAAATAATTTTTGTTGTTGTTTTAGCCCTTGCCATGTCCTCAAACAGCATTACCTTGGGCGCTGATAAAGAGGCGCCGCAAAATCTTATCATCAAAGAGATGGCTGCCCTTGATAAAGCCTTTAAAACAACAATTGATGCTGTTGTATTAAACCGGCTTGATAAGATTGCTCCTGCATTTGAAGAGGTGCACAGGGTAAGGGAAGAAGTTGAGAAAACTGTAAAGGAAGGCAAAAAAATAGCCCTTCCCAAAAATCAGGAACGCTTCAAACTTTTTGTCAGTTTAGATAACAGGTTTCATAAAGAGGTGGAGATACTCGTGGAATCAGCAAAGAAAAATCATACAGGCAGAGTCCAGAAACAGACCAACAGGCTTCTCGGCCTATGCGTCAGGTGCCACGCAATGTTCAGGAAGTAAGCAGCCGCTTATGGATTTGATACTTCTACTAAAAGGCTTCTTTCTGGGGATTGTGGAGGGCATAACCGAGTTCATCCCCGTCTCATCCACAGGACATTTAATCCTTGCCGGAGACCTTCTTGGTTTTAGCGATGAAAAGGCAAAGGTCTTTGAGGTGTTCATTCAGTTGGGGGCGATTCTCTCGGTCGTATGGCTTTACAGGGAAAAAATCTTCAGCGTGATGAAAGGGCTTCCGACACGTAAAGAGGCCCGCTCTCTTGTAATCAAACTTATCATTGCGTTTCTTCCGGCCGCATTCATCGGCCTGCTGACGCATAAGGCCATAAAGACTTACCTCTTCAACCCGATTACTGTTGCGGTGGCGCTCATTGCGGGAGGGCTTGCGATCTTGATAATTGAAAGGATGGAGCGCCGGTCACATGTAAAGGATGTTGATAACGTCACACTGAAACAGGCAATAGGAGTTGGGTTCGCTCAGTGTCTGGCGCTCTTCCCTGGAGTTTCGCGTTCAGGGGCAACGATCATGGGGGGACTTATCATAGGATTTGACAGGCTGGTTGCCGTAGAATTTTCCTTCTTTCTCGCTATTCCGACCATGTTTGCGGCAACAGGGTACGATTTGCTTTCGAACCTTCACGCTCTTTCGCTATCGGACATTCCGCTCTTTGCCGTTGGATTCGTTACATCGTTCTTCTTTGCACTGATTGTCATTAAGTCGTTTCTCAGGTATGTCTCGCGGCATAATTTTTCAGGCTTTGCGTATTACCGTATAGGATTCGGTTTGCTTGTCATGGCCTTTTACTGGCACAGGGGGTGGAAGTTCTGACATGGGGGTTTCTTTGTTTTTTCAGGACACGCTTTGGATATTTTTGTGTATTATAGATTCATGCTTGCAGTTATAATCATTGGAGGGATATGGCTGAAAGGATAAAAAGGGTAAAAGACGAAGTCCTGGGCATCGTCTCAATCTTAGGCGGCATTTACATCGGACTGAGCCTTGCGACTCATAAAACATGGGACCCCTCTCTGTTTACGTTTACCGGTTCTTCTCCAAAGAACTACGGCGGCATAGTAGGGGCTTACATGTCAGATGTTTTGCTGGCGGTTATAGGCCTATCAGCCTTTGCGATACCGTTGTTTGTAATTGTGTATGGCGTTAAAAGACTCCTCAGAAAAGAAGGCCGCAGGATGAATTTGATTGGCGTTCTGCTTTTTGTTCTCTCTTCTTCCATCCTTCTGTCTCTCATGTCGGCGACATTTAAGCTTAAGATTGAGAGTAATCCGGGAGGCGTTACCGGCATGTTTATTTCTGATTTTATGATGAGTCTTTTATCAATACCCGGAGCATATATCTTTTCGCTGGCAGTGTTCCTGTCTTCTGTGGTGCTTCTCAGCCCTGTGTCATTGGTATCGCTTGCATTGAGGAGAGAAAAGAATGAGGCGGGTGAAGAAGAACAGGTATCTGAGCCGCTGATTGAAGAGAACATTATTCAGGATGAATCTTATCTAACAGGTTCTGTCCAGCAGCCGATGCCTTTGTTCGGGCATGAAGTTGTAAAGCCGGGCAAGAGAGGCGACTATACGCTGCCTTCTTTAGAACTGCTTAATGTCTATGACTCAGGGATAAGGCCGTCAAAGGATGAGCTTCTGACAAGCTCTTCTCTGCTTGTGCAGAAACTTTTCGATTTTGGCGTAGAGGGTAAAATCACACAGGTGCAGGCCGGGCCTATCGTAACAATGTATGAGTTTGAGCCGGCCCCCGGGGTAAAGATAAACAGGGTTGTCTCACTGTCAGACGACCTGGCGCTTGCGCTCAAGTCTCATGGGGTAAGGGTGTCTCCAATTTCAGGCAAGTCAGCCATAGGGATTGAGGTTCCTAACAGGACGCGGGAGACAGTGTCCCTGAGAGAAATTATATCTTCCGAAGGCTTTATGAAGAGCCATTCAAGACTTGCTCTGGCGCTGGGTAAGGACATATTCGGCGTCCCTGTTGTTGCTGACCTGGCGAAGATGCCGCATCTTCTTGTTGCAGGAGCGACAGGTTCGGGCAAGAGCGTATTTATAAACTCTATGGTTATGAGCATTCTTTTTAAGATGTCTCCAAAAGAGGTTAAGATGCTGATGATAGACCCTAAACTTCTTGAGCTTTCCGCCTATGAAGGCATACCGCATCTCATCTCGCCTGTTATAACAAATCCGAAAGAGGCGGCAGAGGCGCTGAGGAAGATGGTTTTTGAAATGGAGAATAGATACAGAAGGCTTGCCGAGAAAAACACAAGGAATATAGAAAGCTACAATAAACTGGTTTCAGAGGACGAGCGGCTGCCTTATATCGTTGTCTTTATAGATGAGCTTGCAGACCTGATGTTTGCCTCTGCAAACGAGGTTGAGGACTCCATAGCAAGGCTTGCGCAGATGGCGCGCGCCTCAGGCATACACCTGGTTGTTGCAACACAAAGGCCTTCGGTTGATGTGATTACCGGGATTATTAAGGCTAATTTCCCTGCAAGGATTTCATTTCAGGTAACCACGAGGATAGATTCAAGGACGATACTTGATGCGCAGGGCGCTGAACAGCTTCTCGGCAAGGGCGATATGCTTTTCATGCTTCCGGGGACAAAGATAATGCGCATACACGGCGCGCTCATCACGGAAGAGGAGATAAAAGCCGTTACAGATTTTATCATGCCGCAGGGAGCGCCGGACTATTCCATATTTGAAAATATACAGATAGAGGAGCACGTGGATAACGAGCCCTCTGCCGAGAGGGATGAGCTGTATCACAAGGCAGTGGAACATGCAGAGTCTGCGGGTGAGGTGTCTATATCGTCAATACAGAGGCGGCTTAAGATAGGTTATAACAGGGCTGCGCGCATCATGGAACTGATGGAGGAAGACGGGCTTGTGGGTTCTCCGAAAGGCGCAGGCAAGCCCAGAGATTTTCTGAGGAGGAAAAGATGAGCAAAGAACAGGTTTCAGGTCTTAGGGTTCAGGTTTCAGGTATAGTACTATTTTTTATAGTTTTTATACTGTCACCTGTCACCTGTCACCTGTCGCCTGTCTTTGCTGATGATGAGGCTGCAAGGATTCAGGAGGCTTACAGGAATATAAGCGATATGAAAGCAGGCTTTGTCCAGAAGAATTATATGAAAGACCTTGGCAGAACAGACACATACAAAGGAGTTCTTTTTATAAAGAGGCCTTCAAAGATGAGATGGCAATACAAGGGCGAGAAGCCGCAGGAGATTATAATAAATAACGATAAGATTCTGATATATAAAAAGGCTGAGAAACAGGCGTTCAAGAGCGTTTTCAACAGGCAGACATACGGTCAGGCGCCTGTGGCCCTGCTAAGCGGTTTCGGAAATGTAAAAGAAGAATTCAACATAACCCAAAAAAATAAAAAACTGATTCTTGTCCCTAAAAATCCTATGGGGAATATTGTTTCCGTTGAGATAGAAACTTCCGATGAGGACTTTCCTATAAAATCTTTTATAATAAATGACATGCGTTCAAACAGGATTGAGATACGGCTTAAGAATGTAGAGCTGAACACAGGGATTAAAGATGCGGTTTTTGATTTTTCTTTGCCTGAAGGAGTGAATATCTATGAGCATAATTTTTAAGGCTCTCAAAAAAGCGGAAGATGAATCCAGGGTTGAGAAAGCGCCGCTCAAAAAGACCCAGGCTTACCAGTTCGCAGATAAGAAGTTCTTGACCGTAATTATCATCGGCATTGCTGTGCTTGCATTGTCTTCTTTTGCAGGCATTTATCTGGCTAAAAACAAAACACTCTCAAGACTGTTTGCAAAGCCTTCAAAAAAGGTGGTTGAGGTTCAGCCAAAGCAGCAGCCCGCAAGCATTCAACCTCCGGCAGTTCCACAGGCTCAAACACCGGCGCCTGTTTCTAAAGGCATGGATACAATGAAACTTCATGAAGATGCGATAAAGCAGATAAAAGGCAAAAATTATTCGGCTGCTGAAAGCATCTTGAGAAAAGCAATTAGTCAAAAACCAGACGATGCGGCAATGCACAATCACCTTGGACTTGCGCTAAAAAATCAGGGCAAATTTAAAGAAGCGGTTAAGGCTTATGAAAAGGCCCTTCAGCTTAAGCCGGATTATTACGAGGCTATAAATAATCTGGCTGTAACTTATGAGATGCTTGGAGACAGAAAGAAGGCAGCGTTTTTTTATAAGAAGGCCCTCTCCCTGAACCCCTCCTACGCTGAGGCTCATTTGAATTATGCCATGCTGCTTGAGGCTGAAGGCGACAGCCAGACCGCAGAAAGCCACTATCAGCAATTTCTTACTCTTTCGTCTGACGAATCCCTGAAAAACAAAGTCAAAGAGCGGCTTAAGGAGATTAAAAAGTAAGTCAGGCTGCCTCTCTGCTGAGATTGCGAAAATTGCAGTTAATGAGTTTGCTTTGAGAACCTCCTCTAACATAAAACCGTATTGCTTTTTCTACTTGGAAGTTGTAAAAAGGTCTTGTATTCCTACGCAAGAATATTACGCCCATAGTGTTGAGGGAAAGCCGACAAGCGAATGGCAGGGGCTTGAGGAGCATCTGACCCCACCTCAGTCCTCCCCTTGCCAAGGGGAGGTTGGAGGGGTAGCAGCAAGGAAGTTTGCAGATGAATTCGGCTCCGGCGATTGGGCTTATCTGGCGGGGTTGCGGCATGATGTGGGGAAGTGTTTATTTGTTTGTATAAGCTGACAGGATAGCATAAAATCAAAAAGCTACAAAGAAGGGAGGGCTTGTAAATGGAAAAATCATACGAGGTATCATTTGAAGTCGCGGGGCCAACGGCGATGTGGACAAGGCCGGACACAGGAGCGACACCGATCAGCTATCCCGTGCCGCCATGGTCTGCCGCAAAAGGACTATTTGAATCGATATCACGTTTGAAGAATGCAGTAATCATCCCTACAGCCGTTGAAATATGCGCTCCGATTGTCTATCACGACTACACTACAAACTATGGAGGACCACTGAGAAAAGACGAGTCTATAAGAAAAGGAAATCTATTTCAGCATAAGGCGACAGTGCTTATCAATGTTTGCTATAGGCTTTACGCGAGGCTTGAGGATTTCAAATATGTTCCAAAAACCCTCAAGGAAGCCGGGCAACTTGCTGAAGTCAATTCATGTCATTATGGGCAAGAGCGCTTCAATAGGCGGCTGTTTAGAGGCCAGTTCCACGATACCCCTTGTCTTGGATGGCGTGAATTTGTGCCGGATTACATAGGCCCATTCAGGAATAATACGAAAGTCCAGACTTCAATAAATGAAGTCCTGCCGTCGTTCCTTTATTCCGTATACGACCAAGACGCTGGGGTTCGCTCTCCACGATATGCCCAGAGTGAACACGGACGTCGAATCGAGAAAGGAAGGCTCGAATATGCTGAATGAATTGGTAGATCTTTACGACGCACTCAACAGGCTCGGATGCGATTTTAGCACTCCATATCCTCATTTTAGAAAGTGTCCCAAAGGTAAGGCTGCGTTTAGGGTGTCGTTGGATAAATGTGGCAAGGTGAGCGACATAAGTGCACTAACAGAATTTAAAATCGAGGAGGTTTATAGATGGCAAGAGGATAATCACACACCAACTTTCCCAGCCTTCAATGTCAGAGCTTTATTTGAAATACCTGATCCCCTGCCTGCTTTTTCATCGGAGAATGGAAAAGACATCCTTGCTTTTATAGAAAACTTGACGAATTCACGCACAAGGTCAATAAGGGCGGTCAAAGAGCTTGTATTAAATGAACTGATGACAAAATGTAATGACCTTTGGAGTGATGATATAACGTGGCTTGGCAAGTGTCTCAAGGATACGCCCGATACTATAAAAACAATGATAGGGGAAATTCCTAAACCCTACCAAGTGCTGGAGGAGCTTATCAAGCGCTCAAGGGCATGTGAACCAGAGGAACTGCAAAGAAGCGTTTGCTCTACACTAATGCAGAAATTGATAGAAACAGGTGAAAAGGTTTATGCCGAAGCTCTCTTTGCAGTTAAGGTCAAGGGAAAGAGGAAACGGCGAGGTAAGGAGCATGGTAAAGATTTTCTTTACCTTCTGACCATTGCGGACTGGAATAAATATCCTCCTGACCCGGAGATAGAAAAGTATCCTCCATACTCTACGGTAATCCAGGATTGGATGAGGACACAGTTTGAATCTTATAGCGAGGTGCATTGTTCGCCGACTGGTCAGCCCGATGCATATGGGAAAGACTCTGCGGGGGCAATGGAGAACTTTTCTCCGATTAGTGTAGGTGGCCTTGGCCCGAGAGTTCCTTTTGCGGCAAACTCTCAAATCCCTTGTCTTAGGCGCTATGGGCGTGAAGGGTCGTCTTTATTTCCCGCAGGTTCTGAGATAAGAAAGATGGCAGCCAAAGGCATGGATTATATCCTGAATCAAAAAATGGAAGGAACCACATGGAAAAGTCTTACAAAGTATGAGCCCAAAAGAAATAGCCGCAAAACTGTTATCTTTGCCTACTGCACAGAATTAAAAGATGCAAATACTTTGCAATTTTTTGATAGGGAGGAAGATGATTCCGACAAGGATATATACCGAAGCGAAGCAGCCACAAAACTTGCATTGAAACCTTTCGACGGAGTAGCTCAGCAAAAACCGGATGCAAAAATATCATTTAATGTGCTGGCTGCCGTAGACCGTGGCAATACTAAAATTCTTGCCAGCCGCAAGTATTCATTATCCCAACTCACAGAGGGGGCGTCCCGCTGGCAAGCAGGCAATGCTAACATTCCAAGTGTAAGCCTGCCGTGGATCACTCTCAATAAGAAGAAGGATGGGGATGAGAAGAGAAGTACGAGAGATGCCATTCCTCTTTATCCTATAGAAGCCATCAAGCTTCTCAATAGCGATTGGGATCAAGATGGCGCACTACGCACTCAATCGAGACGATTTACAACGGATGAGGCGCTGGATTTTCTTTTTGAAGGAGATAAGGTTATTGGTCAACGTATTGAGACGGGCATTGCCTTCGTAGTTGAAAAAACTTCTAATGTTATTATTTCAGCAGCATTGAAGACTCGACATGATTACCATAAAACAGGAGCAAAAATTAAATTCAAGGACACCTCTTATCTGCACATGCTCCCATCACTATACGGACTGCTTTTATTTAAGAAAGGAATAAGGAAGGAGGATTACATGATGGAAAATTTGTTTTATCTCGGAAGGTATTTTGCGGTGGTTGATGACCTCTACATTCAATATCATACGGATGTAAGATCGGGGAATGTTCCTATGGGTCTCTTGGGGAACGATAACATGAAGCTGGCATTACAGAACCCATTGGAGGCGTTTCTAACCCTAAGTAGCAGGCTTGCACATCCATATTACTCATGGGCAAAACGCGTAGGTACGAATGAAAAACCCGGCCAAATAGCAAAGAATTGCATCAGGAGAATTGCGGAATTAACTGACGAGTTGTCAAAGGCACAGCTTCCTACGGAGCTTAATGATGCAGCAAAGGCCAAATTGCTACTGGGATATCTTTCTTATGGAGCAAAGAAAGATGGTGGCTCAGATGGTAACAATGAACAAAAAAATGAAGGAGGAGAATAATTATGACAACCGAAACGACAGGAACCAATAGTATTCCAAGGGCAACAGGATTGATTATTGTAGAAGTTCGGAACTCTAACCCTAACGGCGATCCAGAACGTGACGGTGCTCCAAGAAAGCGTAGAGGGGATATAGGAGAAATCTCGCCGGTCTCTGTAAAACGGAAGATAAGGGATCTCGTAGGAAACAAACAAGGACCTATCTGGCTCTACTTAAAGGAGACATTAAAAATTACAGATGACAATCGCTTTGATATTCTGGAAGAACGCGGCAGGGATCGTGGTTCTATAAAGAATATGATTCTTGAAAAAAACGGTACAAAATTTATCGATAGTTTTTGGGATGCCCGTGTTTTCGGAAACACCTTTTTGGAGAAGGCCGAGGAAGAGTCAGGGAAAACCGGAGCCGATGCTGCGCCTGCTAAGGAAGTTAGTAAAGCAAAAACTAAGGATGCAATTACACTTAAGGAAAGCGTGAAGACAGGTGTTGTCCATTTTGGACTCGGTCTTTCGATAGCGCCTGTGACATCACGCACAGATTTTACGATGACCAATAAATCAAGCGTACAGAAAGATAAGACGAGTGGAATGGCGCCGGGTGCTTATAAGTTTGTTGAGCACGGAATCTATGCCATTCCATTTTTTGTTAACCCAACACAAGCAAGCAAAACCGGATGTTCAAAAACTGATGTCGATATTGTCTTAGAGTTAATTCCTTATGTCTACTCGCATAACCGTTCGCTTGTGAGGACACAGGTTGAGGTTTTGCACGCTTGGTACGCAAAGCACAACAATCAGAGGGGCTCTTGTAGCGATTTTGATCTTATAGATGCGCTCATGCCTAAAAAGAGGGAGGCTAAAGACAAACCTTCTGTTGAGCGGAGTGAATATATTATCCCTAATAAAAAGGATAATCCAGACATTTTCAAACAGTTCGAGGACAAGGTCACTATCGAAGACCTCATGGATCGGATGAGGTAGAAGGATATGGAGCTTTTAGCACATAGCGCACGTTATGGCTATCCGGAACAGTCTTATAAGGAGCATGCTTCCGAAGTAATGCGAATGGCTGAGTTATTTGCATCGGGTGTACTTCCTCACATTACATTTGGTGAACTTTTCATGTCGTCTGTATGCACATCTGCTGAGTATCACGACTTGGGGAAGATCGACACGGCAAATCAAAAAGTTCTTTCGGATAAGCCACAGGAGAAACTTCCTGTAAAGCATGAAGATGCGGGTACGGCTCTTCTCTTAAAAAACCATCTCCCAGCCGCTCTCTCTGTATTCTCACATCATAGCGGTCTTCCATCAATAGGGGAGGAGCGAGAAAAGGAGCACAGCTTTAGGAATGTTAATCAGGTCAGCGGATATGAAAAGACGGTAATGGATATTACTAATGAGAGTCTAAAAGATTACCTATCAAAACACGCAACAGAAATAAAGAATTCAGTGAGTGAACAGGCAGAGGGCGGAAGGCCGAAGGATACACTATTCTACAGGATGGCCCTTTCCTGTCTTGTTGATGCAGATCATACTGACACGGCAAGACACTATGGAGGGGAAGCACTTGCAACTGACATTCCTCTTTATCCGGCAAAAAGGCTTGAATGTCTTGACACATATATCCACTCATTTCCAACAGAAGATGTTACACCTGAGAGGCTTGCTGTAAGGCAAGAGTTTTATCATATTTGCAAAACTACAGAACCAGAAAAAAGAGGTATTTATGCTTGCAGCATGCCTGTTGGCACCGGCAAGACAACCTCTGTGATGGCGCATCTCTTGAGAGTGGCAGAGCAATTCAGCCTCCGACGGGTCTTTGTTGTGCTGCCGTTTACCAATATTATTGATCAGTCTGTAGAAACGTACCGCAAAGCACTGATTCTCCCTGGTGAAGACACTGAAGCTATAGTGGCGGCTCATCATCACAAAGCCGAATACAAGAATCAATTGTTAATGGCTTCTTCGTTTCGCTGGAGTGCCCCAATCACAGTGACAACTGCTGTTCAGTTCTTTGAGACACTTGCAGGTAATAGACCCGCATCACTCAGAAAACTTCACAACCTCCCAGGTGCTGCGATTTTTATTGATGAGGCACATGCTGCTCTTCCAGCACATCTTTGGCCTCAGGCATGGAAATGGCTACAAACCTTGGTAGAAAACTGGGGGTGTCATATTGTGCTTGGTTCCGGCTCGCTTTCTCATTTTTGGCACCTGAAAGAATTCTCAGAAACAAGAGTCATTGTTCCGGAAATTGCAGGGGACAATCTTTACAAGAAGGCTGCACAACATGAGCAGAACAGAATTGTATATAGTGTGGAAAAAAACCCGATGAGTCTTGATGAGTTGTATCGGTGGGTGCATAACCTGAACGGTCCGCGAATCGTTGTTATGAACACGGTACAGTCAGCAGCAGCCTTAGCTGATAAGATTGCACACGAAAGAGGGCGAAAGACGGTTGAACATCTTTCAACAGCGCTTACTTCCATCGACCGGAAAAATACGCTCGAAAGAATCAAGTTGAGACTAAAAGACAAGAATGATACAGATTGGACACTTGTAGCTACTACCTGCGCTGAGGCAGGGCTAAACTTCTCATTCCGTTCTGGAGCAAGGGAGATGAGCAGCCTTGGGAGCACAATACAGCTTGGTGGACGTGTAAATAGGCAGTGTGAATATGGTGCGGATTGTGAAGTATGGTGTTTTTATATTAAAAAAGATGCGTTTCTCAGGGATCACAAACATTTCAAAATTTCTGCCGCTGTTTTGGCAAAGCTTCTTGACGAGAGGAAAATCAGCCCCGATTCCTGCACAGAGGCATTGCTGAGGGAAATTCGTGAAAGAAATACCGGCATGGCGAGTGATAATTTGATAGTACAAGCTGAAAACCGAGCCAATTATCCAAGTGTCGCTAAGTTGTTTCAAGTTATAGAAGACAATGAGATGTTTACCGTTATTATTGATGAGGAATTTAAAATAAGACTTGAAAATAGGGAGAAGCCGACAAGAAGGGAAATGCAGACTTTGACCGTGAGAATGCGCAGAGACCAAATTGACGCATTGCGTTTGCCGAGGATTAGTAGATACGAAGATTTGTACTTCTGCTATCCAGAGTTTTACGATAACTTTTTGGGGTATATGAGAGGGATTCTACAAACAATATCAGTTTCACAGGTAGGCAGCATAATATAATTTCAAGAAATCACAGAAACAGGTGACAACACATGCCTAACCCAAAAGAACACCCGCAACTCATCCCGCCGCACGGTGGCTATCGGGAGCTGCAGTCTTACAAAATGTCAGAGATTGTTTATGACGCCACGATAGTATTCTGCAATCGCTTCATCAACATCCGCTCCCGCACTCATGACCAGATGGTGCAGGCAGCGCGCAGCGGCAAACAAAATATCGCTGAGGGCAGCATGGCGTCAGGGACTTCTAAAAAGACTGAGCTAAAGCTAATCGGAGTGGCACGGGCGAGCCTTGAAGAGCTGCTGCTGGATTATGAGGATTACTTGCGGCAGAAGGGGCTGCCTCTTTGGGGAAAAGAGCATGAGCAAGCGCGAAAAATAAGAGCGCTTGCTCATGAAAAGAATAGGTCATATTCGACATATAAGACCTATATCGAGTATTCGCCGCAGGAAGCAGCGGCGAATACTCTAATCTGCCTGATTCATCAGACAAACTACCTGCTCGACCAACAACTGCGGGCCTTGGAAAAGGAGTTTTTGGAGGAAGGCGGTTTTACGGAAAGACTTTATTCTGCGCGTGCGCAGGCGCGCAGAATAAAGAAATAGGTCGTATATGTCTTATACGACTCATAAGACCTATGTTTTTTCAGAAGACGATTTGATTCAACTCTCTTCCTTGCAGCACTTCATGTACTGCAAGCGGCAGTGCGCTCTGATCCATATTGAGCAGATATGGAGCGAGAATGTTTTCACTGCCGAGGGCAGGATTATGCACGACAAAGCAGATAGCAACAAATTCGAATCACGCGGGAATGTTCGTATTGACTATAGCGTTCCCCTGCGGTCGCTGAGACTTGGGCTTATCGGAAAGGCGGATGTGGTGGAGTTTCACAAACAGGGTGACAAGTGGATTCCTTTTCCTGTGGAATACAAGCGCGGAAAACCCAAGATTGATGATTGCGATAAAGTGCAGCTTTGCGCTCAGGCAATCTGTCTTGAGGAGATGCTGAATGTCGAAATTCCGGAAGGAGCACTTTTTTACGGCCAGACTCACCACAGGCATGATGTGATTTTTGACAAGGCATTGCGCATGGAAACAGAAGATACAGCAAGAAAAGTTCACGCGCTGATTGAATCAGGCATCACGCCGAAAGCTGAATACTCGAAAAAGTGCAAGAAATGTTCATTGCTTGAGTTGTGTATGCCGAAAACATGCGGTAAGTCATGGTCGGCAAGGAAGTATCTATTGACGGCTATTGAGGAGGGATGAAGAAAAGGAAGCCCATGAAGAAAAAGAAAGAACAAATTCCAGTTAAAAGTGATTTGATTCTGTATCAGACAGAGGACGGCAAAACAAGGATTGAAGTCCGGCTGCAGGATGAAACCGTGTGGCTTAGCCAGAAGCTTATGGCTGAACTGTTTCAAACAACCAAACAAAATATTAGTCTGCATATCCAGAACATATTTGACGAGGGCGAACTGATGCCTGAAGCAACTGTCAAGGAATACTTGACAGTTCAAACAGAAGGCCCACGGCAGGTAAAGAGGCCTGTTGATTTCTATAACCTCGATATGATTATTTCAGTAGGTTATCGGGTCAACAGTATTCGCGGCACGCAATTCCGCATTTGGGCGACCCAACGGCTGCGGGAATACATTATCAAGGGTTTTACTCTTGACGATGAGCGTTTGAAGCAGGCCGGAGGCGGCAATTACTTTGATGAACTGCTTGCCCGCATCCGTGACATTCGCTCGTCTGAAAAAATCTTCTGGCGCAAAGTGCTGGATATTTATGCTACGAGTATTGATTATGATTCTAACACTGATATGTCAAAGGAGTTCTTCTCAATTATACAGAATAAGATGCACTGGGCAGCACATGGTCATACTGCCGCAGAAATTATTTATGACAGGGCTGATGCCTCAAAACCGCATATGGGCATGACTGTGTGGCTGGGCGATAAACCCCGGAAAGCAGATGCTGAAATTGCCAAGAATTATTTGAATGAGCAAGAGCTTGATGTATTGAACCGGATTGTAACTATGTATCTCGACTTTGCCGAACTTCAAGCTTTGAACCGAAAGTCTATGCATATGAGGGACTGGATTGCCAAGCTCGACGATTTTTTAAAGCTCACCGGCAGGGATATTCTCACTCATGCCGGAAAAATCAGTCATGATGAAGCATTGGGAAAAGCTCATGCTGAATATGAACGACACCACACAGAACGACTGAATGAACCGTCTTCTGTTGAGAAGCAATTCCTTGAAGCGTTAGATAAGACAAAGCAGATAGATAAATCGAAAAGACGAGGTCGCAAAAAAGAATGAAAAGACACCTTAATACATTGTTCGTAACAACGCAGGGCGCGTATCTTTCAAAAGAAGGAGAAACAGTCATTGTCAAGGTTGATGGCGAAGTGGCCCTGCGCCTGCCTGTTCATACCCTCGGAGGCATTGTCTGTTTCGGACAGGTCAGTTGCAGCCCGTATCTTATGGGTTTTTGCGCAGAGCGCGGCGTGTCAGTTAGTTTCATGACTGAAAACGGCAGCTTCCTTGCAAAGGTGCAGGGGCCTGTGTCAGGCAATGTGCTTTTGAGGCGCGAACAATACAGGAAGGCTGATGATCAGAAATTCTCTGCTGAAATGGCGACTGCTTTTCTTACAGGAAAGATTACCAACAGCAGGACGGTTTTGCAAAGAGCGCTGCGGGATCATTCAGAGAAGATTGAATGTTCCGAGCTTGAAGATGCAGTTCAAAAACTCAACAGCTCTTTGAGGAGGCTTCAGTCTGATTCAGAGCTCGATTCTTTGCGCGGGATTGAGGGCGACTCTGCAAATGCATATTTCAGCGTCTTCGATCACCTGATTACAACTCAAAAGGAAAACTTCTTTTTCAAGGAGCGTAACAGGCGTCCGCCGCTCGATAATGTAAACTGTTTGATTTCTTTTCTTTATGTGATTCTGATGCACGATATAAGGTCTGCGCTTGAAGCAGTCGGGCTGGACCCTGCTGTGGGCTTTTTGCACAGAGATCGGCCGGGAAGATACAGCCTTGCCCTGGATTTGATGGAAGAGTTCCGTCCGTTTTTTGCAGACCGTCTGGCTCTTTCATTGATAAATCTCTGTCAGGTGCAGGACAAGGGGTTTAATAAAAAAGAATCAGGCGCAGTATGGATGGATGACGAAACGAGAAAAACAGTGCTGGTGACTTATCAGAAGCGAAAGCAGGATGAGATAATGCATCCTTTTTTGAAAGAGAAAGTTACTGTCGGGCTGTTATTTCACACGCAGGCATTGCTTCTGGCGCGCTATCTGCGCGGGGATATGGATGCATATCCGCCGTTTATATGGAAGTGAGAGACCCCTCTTTACTCCTCCCCTTGCCAAGGGGAGGACGGGTGGGGTTAAAGTATAAGGAGAATTATAATCACATTCTCTGTCACTCCCGCTTGTCGGGAGTCTTTCTTGAAGAACGATTCTGGACAAGCCAGAATGACATACATTTGTGGTGAGGTTTTTATGTTTATGATTGTAAGTTATGATGTGTCAACAGTTGAGAAGGGCGGGCCGCGCCGCCTGCGGAGGGTAGCTCGCGCATGTCTTGACTATGGACAGAGGGTTCAGAATTCTGTCTTTGAATGTATTGTTGACCCTGTGCAATGGACAACGCTCAGGTCGAGGCTCGTTAAGGAGATTGACCCTAAAAAAGACAGTCTGAGGTTTTATTATCTCGGCTCTAACTGGAAACACAGGGTTGAGCATGTGGGCGCAAAGGCAACGATTGAACAGGATGGGCCGTTGATAATTTGATGGCTTGCGAACCTGAGGGGCACATAAGTCGTCGGTAAAGTTCGCAAACCATAAAATAGCTTTCAAAAACGCTGTGTTTTGTAAAATGCTCTTTGACAACTGAAGGTTTTATTTGCAGAAAAAGATGCGGTTCGCAGAAAATGAGCAATTTATCTTTTTAATTTAGTAAGTTGTAGTTTAACAGTCGCCCCTCGCGCAGGGGCGTGGATTGAAACCCCGGTCGGCGTGTGGTCAAATTTTTGATAATCGTCGCCCCTCGCGCAGGGGCGTGGATTGAAACCTCCGGGGGACTGATATATCAATAAGATATCCTTGTCGCCCCTCGCGCAGGGGCGTGGATTGAAACCCGCTGCTTTGGGTTCGGCGTGTGCCTGCACTCCGGTCGCCCCTCGCGCAGGGGCGTGGATTGAAACTAAGTATTTTGCGTAATCTAAGTATTTTGCGTAAGTCGCCCCTCGCGCAGGGGCGTGGATTGAAACATTTCCCGTCTCCTTTTTTGCCGGGCCTGCCTCGTCGCCCCTCGCGCAGGGGCGTGGATTGAAACTGTGATTTTTATCTTCATTTTCTCTCTCCTTTGTTGTCGCCCCTCGCGCAGGGGCGTGGATTGAAACATGACCTTACATTCAGCAGAAGCACCGATTATGGTCGCTCTACATGGGGGCGGTTGCTTCTCAGAAAAGAAAATCCTGACGGTATCAATTCTCAATCGCGACTACAAAAACAAATCAATAGTGATAGCGTAATTGAGCGATAAAGATTGCATTTTCCGCAGGGCGGTAGACTATTCTGTGCTCGTCATTAATGCGCCGCGACCAGTAGCCGGAAAGTCCGTGTTTGAGCGGTTCAGGCTTACCGCTTCCTGTAAAAGGATCGTGCATTATCTCATGGATTAGGCGGTTGAAGAAAGCGAGAGTTTATGAATATGCTTTGTCATGAGTACCGAGGGTAAGAAAGACTATGGTGTTTGAACTTAATTTTTTACAGATTATCGGCGAACAGCCGACAAGATTCTGGAACTTCCTTGCACGGCATTCTTCACAAATAGAGAAGATGATCCTGAATGATTTTGTGAGTCTTGCGGAACGCAAGCCTTTCAGTTGTCCGACAAGCATTTCGCTCTTGGAGGCAGTATATGGAGTTTGTGTTAATAATTGTATTTTGTTGGCAAGTAACTTCTTGAAGTGGCGGTATTTCTTCGCCTGCTCCATGAATTCAGGAGTGAAGTATGGGTTATAAATTTTCCATTACCTCTTTAAGAGACAATAGTTTAGTAGTTCCGCGAAGCTGTTTCTTTGCGAGTCTTATGGACTCCATTAGCTCTTTGCTGGACATTATTTTCAATGTCTCGGTTATTCTTTTCCAGTCTTCAAGGCTGAGCACAACTGCTTTGGGTTTGCCTTCTGTTGAAGTTATATATTCAACTTTCGGCAGAGCAAGGGTCTTTAACATGGTTACACCTCCAGTAAACAGAATTTACCATATAATCAGTCATGCTGTCAAAGGAACTGGATTCCGCATCCCCCGATCGGTGGATTTAATCAGGGACACATCCCTATTATCTGTCATGAAGATGGATAGCAGAAAGGATTATAACCGGAGAACGGAACTATGGCTTTTCGCCTCGGCTCTCCTCGGCGAGTTGCCCGAGGCGACGAATCGACGAGTCGATAAAATCACTTGAATCGCAAAATGTAGTGGAGGTTGAGATATTATTATTTGCCCTTATTCTCCAGAACGTCGTCAACCCAGCTCAATGCCGCAGACACTGTCGGGAATCCTATCGTGCTTGTAAGCAGAAGAATCGCCTGGTATATCTCTTCTGGTTTTGCCCCTGCCTGAAGCGCCCTTTTTGCATGGGAATGAACAGCGCCCTCTGACCTGATGGCAGCTGCAGCGGCAAGCTGAATCAGCTGGGAAGTTTTGCTTTTTATAGGGCCTGACGTTTTTGCGGCCTTTCCAAGACTGTCAACAGCCTTGAAATATTTCTTGAACCTTTTCCTGATGCTCATATATTGCACTGGAAATTTAGCCATAATCTCCTCCTTCAAAAACGAAGTAATTTCCCCGCTCTCACAGCAGGGATTAGACGCCAATTATATCTCTACTTTCATCCCCGCCGCCATTTTCGCGGCAAGAACGGTGTTATACATAAGCATTGCAATTGTCATGGGCCCTGCGCCGCCCGGAACGGGTGTTATGTAAGCTGCCCGCTCTTTTGCCGCCTCAAAATCCACATCGCCTACAATCTTGCCTTCCGGCGTTACATTTATGCCGATGTCTATAACCGCAGCGCCTTCTTTTACCATGTCGCCAGTAATGGTTTTTGCCTTGCCTACCGCAGCGCAGAGTATGTCTGCCCTGAGACATTCCTCCTTAAGGTTAGGTGTTCTGCTGTGGCAGATAGTGACTGTTGCGTGTTTTCTGAGCAGGAGCAGTGCAAGAGGCTTCCCGACGATTACGCTTCTTCCTACGATAACCGCATGTTTCCCCTTTGGGTCTATGCCGTAGGCCTCAAGCATTTTCATTACGCCGTGAGGAGTGCAGGCAACAAACCCGGGTTCATCAAGCATAAGTTTTCCGAGGGCGTCGGGCCCGAATCCGTCAACGTCTTTTGCGGGAGATATCCTGTTCATTACCTCTTTTTCATTCAAATGCTTGGGAAGCGGAAGCTGAACGAGTATCCCGTGCACGTTGCTGTCGCTGTTAAGGTTGTCTATCAATTTAATGAGTTCTGCCTGCGAGGTTGACTCAGGCAGTTTGTAAGCTAAACTCTTGACTCCGATATCTGCGCAGGCTTTTTCCTTAGACGAAACATATTTTTTTGATGCAGGGTTTTCTCCCACAAGCACGACTGCAAGGCCGGGATGAACTCCTTTAGACTTAAGCTCTTCAGTCTCAGTCTTTAATTTAGCCCTGATATCTGCCGCTACTTTTTTACCGTCAATTAGTTGTGCCGTCATAGTTCCTCCTTAATCTCTCTTTTTTATCAGTTCCAGCAGTTCTTGCCGCGTTGATTCCTTGGTCCTGAATATCCCTCTTACTGCCGACGTTACTGTTCTTGCGCCCGGTTTTTTCAATCCGCGCATACTCAGGCATAAATGTTCTGCGTCAATAATCACCATTGCGCCTTTGGGCTTCAGTTTTCCCATGAGCAGGTCTGCAAGCTGCGCTGTAAGACGCTCCTGCACCTGCGGTTTCTTTGCGAGGATTTCAACTGCCTTTGCAAGTTCTCCGATGCCTGCTATCTTGCCGGCGCTTGGTATGTAGGCAACATGAGCCCTGCCTATGAACGGCAGGAGATGATGTTCACACACAGAATAAAAAGGAATATCTTTTAAAAGCACCAGTTCATCGTGGCTTTCGCCCTCAATGTGTTTGAGTATCTCCTCCGTCGGAGTCTCAAGCCCTGAGAATATTTCTTCATACATCCTGGCGACGCGTGAGGGGGTGTCTTTGAGCCCGGCCCTTTCAGGGTCTTCACCAATGCCTTCAAGTATAAGCCTTACGCCTTTTTCTATTTTTTTGATGTCCAAACCGGCGCCCTCCTATTTTCCCCTCAAACAATGCGGCAGGCTTAAAGTCTAACATTTATGAATATTTGGTGTCAAAGGCGCAAATAAGGTAAAATACCTCTCCGAGCTGCTCGGAGTCAGACACATGAAAATAAGGATTTATACAATACACAAGGAGATGCTTAAGGAACTGGTTCTTACATTTCTCTTAAGCCTCATTGCTCTCAATTTTATTCTTATAATGGAAAAGATACTCAGGCTGAGCAGGCTGCTTTCCGTTGTCGGCGCATCTTTTTTTGACATGGTGAAGATAATACTGTATCTGCAGCCTCCGATATTAATTCTTACGCTGCCGATGTCCCTTTTGATGTCAACTCTTATTACCTATGGCAGATTAAATACTGACAATGAGATAGTAATACTCAGGGCCAGCGGGATGTCGTTTAAGGCGATAGCTGCGCCTGTGTTTGCTCTGGGGATAAGCTGTTTTCTCACAGGAATGCTTGTAAGTTTTTATCTCGGGCCTGTCAGCATGACAAAGTTAAGAGAAACCATTTCAAATATAATAACGACCAGGGCTCCTGCTGCAATAGAAGGCGGGGTATTCACCACCCTGTTTAAGGATATTGTGCTGTTTGTGAGAGAAAAACCCGAGCCTGACAGAATGAGCGGGATATTTATATATGATGAGAGGAATAAGAAAGAGCCGAGAGTTGTGACGGCCAAGGAAGGCAGGATTTCCGCTGTGGACGGCGTTGATATCGCATTCTATTTAAAGGACGGGTATATGCAGATTGCAAGAGAGAATAGTTCAACAGAGTTTTTCTTTGCAGGGTATCATCTGGCTTTAAACCTGAATACAGAACAGCCGGCTAAGAAAAACAGTGAACTTACGCCATTTGAGCTTTTGCGCCAGACTAACAACCTATCGCAGCAGCAGGCAACGCCTCTATTTCTGGAACTGCACAGAAGGCTCTCCCTGCCGTCTGTCTGCCTGATACTTATGCTGCTCGGCCCCCCCCTGTCGCTGTTTGCAGGAAAATCCGGGAGGCTTGGAGGCCTTACGCTCGGGCTTTTTATATTTGCTGTTTTTTATATCTTGCTCATATACGGGGAAAATCTTGTTAGGGCAGGGAAGATACCCCACTATATCGGAGCGTGGAGTCCGACAGTTATCCTCGGGCTTTTTTCCATCGCTGTGTTTAGAAGGGAGGATAAAAGGTAGCAATGCTGATAATCCAGAGGCATTATCTCAGGGAGTTTTTTAAGGTGTTAACTTTAATTGCCGCAGGGCTGGCCCTCATGTTCAGCCTTCTGGACCTCATTGATAAAATAGATGACTTTCTGCCGTATAAGCCGCCTATAAAAAGCCTGATGCTTTATGTGGCTTTCAATTTTCCGCGTTATCTTCTCTATCTTTTTCCGATGGCCATTCTGCTTTGCAGTTTGTTTGTTATCGGCCAGGCAAAGAGGAGAGAGGAAATAACAGCAATTAAGGCGGCCGGCGGCCGTCTGAGAACTTTATTTCTGCCTTTCCTGTTCGGCGGAATAGTTTTAAGCCTCTTCGGGTTTATCCTCGGAGAAATGATAGCGCCTGAATTCTCAACGAGGGCGTCCGAACTTAAAAATTCAATTATGAAAAAGGGCAAAAAGTTCTCATTCAAAGAGGGGACGATGTGGCTTAGGGCAGCGGACGGTTCAATAGTAAAGATAGGGCTGTATATGCCGGAGGAGAAGATTTCTAAGAATATCAGTATCTTCAAGCTCGGCGCCGAGCGTCTGCAGGAAAGAATAGAGGCTGAAGGGGCAAAATGGCTTGACGTCAAAGGCTCGGATGGGAAATGGATGCTTGAGAATGTGACTGTATATGACATAGAGCAGAGTTCAATGAAAAACTATAAGTCGCTTGAGTATCCATTCATCGGTTCTCCTGCTGTATTTGCCGAAGAGATACGGAAGCCGGAAGATATGGGCATAAGAGAACTCTTAAGATACACAAAGAGACTTGAAGCTGCAGGCTTCAGAAATCTGAAGCTTACGGTTGATTTGAATTCTAAAATCTCGTATCCGGTCATTAATTTCTTTATGGTCTTGCTCGGAATTTCCCTGCCGATGAGGGGCAAGGCAGGCGGAGGGCTTATCACAACTGCGGTTGGTATTTTTATAAGCCTTCTTTACTGGTTCAGCCATGCAATGTCCCTCTCAATGGGATATGCCGGAATAATTCCGCCTGTTATCGCGGCATGGTTGGTCCCTCTGGTATTCGCAGTTATAGCTGTAAAATTCTTCATAAAGATTCATGAATAAGTAAAGGGCAGTAACTTAAAAACAGGACATTTCTAAATTGGCGGTACAGTGGCAGCATTTTCTCTTGAAAAAAAAAGCCTTTTATGTTAGGCTGATACCTCGTAAAAACACACGCCAGCAACTTTCTCCTGTGTGGTCCCGTATGGGTATAGGGGAAAAGGCGGAGGAAAAACCAGAGGAGGATAAAAATGGTTGCAACAATGAAAGAGCTTCTTGAAGCCGGAGTCCATTTCGGACATCAGGTGAAGCGGTGGAACCCCAAGATGAAAAAATATATCTTCGGGGAGAGGAACGGCATCTACATCATTGACCTTCAGAAAACGATGAAGGGGCTTGAGGAGGCGTATAATTTTGTTAAGAAGGCGGCTGCCGGCAGCGGAACCGTTCTTTTCATCGGCACAAAAAAACAGGCGCAGGATTCTGTATATGAAGAGGCAAAGCGGGCTGGGGCTTTCTTTGTAAATCAGAGGTGGCTCGGAGGTATGCTCACCAACTTCTCAACGATAAAGAAGAGCATAGAGAGGCTCAAGCAGATAGAGACCATGAAGGCAGATGGCACGTATGACCTTCTTCCCAAGAAGGAGGTCGCTGAACTTGAAAAGGAGCGGGGCAAACTTGAAAAAAACCTCAGCGGCATAAAGGAGATGGCGAGCATCCCTTCTGTCGTATTTGTTATAGACCCCAAGAAAGAGCGCATTGCCGTGGCAGAGGCAAGAAAGCTTTCCATCCCGGTAGTCGGGGTTGTTGACACCAACTGCGACCCGGATGAGATTGACCATGTTATCCCGGGCAATGATGATGCTATCAGGGCCATAAAACTTCTATCTGCAAAGATGGCAGACGCCGTGCTTGAAGGCAGGGAGGCCTTGTCAAAGAGTATGGCTGAGGAAGTGGAAAAAGCTGCGGTAGAGGAAAAGGTCCAGCAGGAAGAGCAGGCTGAAGCAGAGGTGAAGGAGACAAAATGATGGCGACTATCTCAGCCGACACGGTAAAAGAACTCAGAGAGAAAACGGGCGCAGGCATGATGGAGTGCAAAAAGGCGCTTGCCGAAAGCAGCGGAGATTTTGAGAAGGCGATAGATTGTCTCAGGCAGAAAGGCCTGGCCACTGCTGCAAAGAAGGCCGGCAGGAGCGCATCGGAGGGGCTTGTGAGTTCATATATACATCTGGACAAAATAGGCGTTCTTCTGGAGGTAAACTGCGAGACGGATTTTGTTGCGAAGACTGATGATTTCAAGGGGCTTGTTAAGGATATGGCCCTGCATATAGCCGCTGCAAATCCTTCTTACCTTTCACGTGAAGATGTGCCTCAGGATGTCATAGAAAGAGAGAAGGATATATACAGGGCGCAGGCGGCAAACAAGCCTCCTCAGATTGTAGAAAAAATAGTTGAAGGGAAGCTGGATAAATTTTTCGGCGATATGTGTCTTCTTGAACAGGTCTTTGTAAAAGACCCCGAGCAGAAATTGAAGATAAAAGACCTTGTTGCTGAGAAGGTAGCCAAAGTAGGAGAAAATATTGTGCTCAGGCGGTTTGCCAGATTCCAGCTTGGAGAGAACAAATAGTTCAAGCTCGTTTAATTGAAGAATTATGGAATTGAAGTATAAAAGAATACTCCTGAAACTCAGCGGTGAGGCCCTGGTGGGCAATAGAGGCTTTGGCATAGATTCCGCTGCAGTGGATTTTATAGCCAAAGAGATTAAGAAGATTGTGAATATGGGCGCTGAGGTTGCGGTAGTGATAGGCGGCGGCAATATATTCAGGGGTGTGGAGGCAAGCATGAAAGGGATGGAGCGGGCCTCGGCAGATTATATGGGGATGCTCGCGACCGTTATAAACGCCCTGGCGCTGCAGAATGCGCTTGAAAAAAACAATATCCCTACCAGGGTGCAGTCAGCCATAGACATGAGAGAGCTCGCCGAGCCTTACATAAGGCGTAAGGCAATGCGTCATCTTGAAAAGGGCCGCGTTGTCATATTTGCGGCAGGCACCGGCAACCCTTATTTTACAACAGACACCGCTGCTGCGCTGAGGGCCATGGAGATAGGAGCTGAGGTAATAATCAAGGCAACAAAGGTTGACGGGGTATATTCTGCCGACCCGGTGAAAGACCCGAATGCAAAAAAATACAACACTATAAGTTATATGGATGTTCTCAGAAAAGGGCTCAGCGTTATGGATTCAACCGCTATCTCATTATGTATGGACAATAACCTCCCTATTGTAGTATTTAACCTTAGAGGAAAAGACAATATAAAAAATGTTGCCAGAGGCAAAAAGATAGGCACTATCGTAGGAGGACACAATGGAGAAAGAGCTAAAAAGAAATGCCGTTGAGAAAATGGACCACTCCATAGAAGCGCTCAAGAAAGAGTTTGCTTCTGTGAGAACCGGCCGGGCGTCTCTTGCGCTCCTGGACGGTATAAAGGTTGATTATTACGGAACGCCGACTCCGCTTCAGCAGCTTGCGTCTTTGAGTGTGCCCGAAAGCCGCCAGATAGCAATCCAGCCTTGGGAGCAAAAGATAATCTCCGATATAGAAAAAGCAATCATGAAATCAGACCTGGGACTAACGCCGACGAACGACGGAAAGGTCATAAGAATTAATATGCCGCTGCTTACGGAAGAACGCAGAAAACAGCTCGTTAAAGTCGTGAAGAAAAATGCTGAAGATGCAAAGGTTGCCGTGAGAAATATAAGAAGAGACATCAACGATGAAATTAAAAAACTTGAAAAAGAAAAACACCTGAGCGAAGATGATACAAAGAAGTCGCTTGATGAAATTCAAAAATTCACTGATTCTTATGTTAAAAAAATAGATGAGGCGCTGGCGCATAAAGAAAAGGAAATAATGGAGGTGTGAAGTAGAATTCAAAATTCAAAATTCAAAAAATAAAAATAATGATTTTCATAACTTTGTATTTTGATTTTTGCAGTTTGAATTTGTAAGAGGAGGGGAAATGGCAACAAATAGTAATTTCATGGTCAAGGTGACTGATGCGAAATTGCCTGATATTCAGAAGGCCCTTCAACAGGCAGGGGTAAACGTGAGAAGTATTATAGAGGTTTTTAAGGAAGAAGGCAGGGCGGAGGCCGCTGAAAAATCGGAAGAGGTAAAATAATGGCCGCGAAAAAAAATCAAGGCATACAGCGCCCAAACCCTCCGCTAAAACTAAGAAGTCCCGAGCTGCTCGGGACACAGCATCAAAGAAGGCGGAGGCTTTAAGAAAGCTTTTGATTCAAAAAAGAGAACAGCTTATTAAAGAGGCAAATATTGAGGTATCCAAATATATAAAAGGAGAGACAAAACAGATAGTTGACACGGCGCTTGATGACGGCGACTGGTCTGTGGTGGACATTTCCGAGGATGTAAGCCTGGGGCGGCTCAGCGCCCAGAGAGAAGTAATGGTAAAGATAGATGCGGCAATTAGAAAACTTGATGAGGGAACTTATGGAATCTGCGAGGAATGCGGCGGCAAGATAAGCGAAGAAAGGCTGAAGGTTATTCCATTCGCAATTTATTGCAGGGACTGTCAGGAAAAGATAGAGCAGTTAGAGGCGGTAGAAAAAGAACTGCCGATATAGCATGATGCAGGATACCTGATACAGGATATGACCCCTCTCAATCCCCCCTTACTAAGGGGGGAAGTAAAAGGGGTATCCTGCATCGTGAATCATGAATCATGATATTTCACCTTCTCAAGAAAAAGGCCGTGTGCAGGCGCGGTAGGCCCGGTTTTTCTCCGGTCCTTGAGTTTAATCGCTTCTGATACAGAAGCGATGGTCATCCTCCCTCTGCCTATTTCAACAAGCGTCCCGACGATATTCCGGACCATGTGTCTCAGAAATGCATTTGCCTCCACTGTTATTTTTATAAAATTTCCATTAATTCTTGCGGTCATAAAATCAATACTGCTGAATTTTTCAATACTCAGCGAGGTTATATCCCTTGTTGTGCTCTTTGCGCCGCATCCCGCTCCCCTGAATGCCGAAAAATCATGCCTGCCAAGCAGTGAATCGCCGGCTTTCTTCATCTTATCAAGGTCCAGAGCATACGGCGTTCTCCAGGCATACCTGTAAAGAAACGCAGATGAAAAAATTGTATTAGATATAATGTAAAAATAGCTTTTGCCGAGAGCGTCATATCGCGGATGAAAGGCCGCCGCTGTTTCCCCGGCATTGAGAATTCTTATGTCTTCAGGAAGGATTGCATTGAGAGCCCTCTGAAGAGTTGCAGGTTTAAGGTTTGAGTTTGTTTTAAACGAGGCGACCTGTCCGACAGCGTGAACGCCTGCATCAGTTCTTGAAGCGCTTATGAGAGCCGCCTCTTCCCCTGTTATTCTTTTGATTGTATTCTCAAGTATTCCCTGTATCGTTACAATATTTTTTTGGCTGGCGGCTGACCGCTGATGGCTGATAGCTGTATTCTGTGCCTGCCAGCCGTGATAATTAGCGCCGTCGTATTCTATAAGCAGTTTTATATTCTTCATGCCTATAAGTTTCTAACGGGGGTTGCAGTAATGGAATTTCTGATAAACCGGAGCGTGTTTAGCTCAATTCTCTTCAAGAAGCGACTCGTCAATGCTATTTACAAAGATGTCTACAAGGTTGGGGTCAAACTGTGTGCCGGCATTCTTTTTGAGTTCTTCAATGGCATAGTGAAAGCCGGCGGCATTAGAATGCTCTGTCGTATCAAGCATCTTCCCGACATATTTATATGAATCCTTGCTGGTCATTGCGTCAAATGCCTCTGCAATGGCAATTATCCTGGATTCAACGGGGATAGCATTGCCCGCGAGTTCATTGGGGTATCCATTGCCTTCATACCGCTCGTGGTGGTGCAGTACAATCGGGGCAATATCAGCGTAAAAATTTATCAGCCTCAGCATTTCATAGCCAAGCTGTGAATGTGCCTTGTACTGCTCTTTTGACGTTACATCTTTTAGTTTTATTTTCAGGAAGCCGATGTCGTGAAGCAGACAGGCTCTGTATAATGTCCGCTTTTCATCCTCTGACATATTAAGTCCATTTGCTATCGTGAGACTGTATTTCGCAACCCTCTTTGAGTGTCCGACTTTTTCATGGATGTGAGTGTCCATTGTATCAACGAGGATGTCTGTGAGATGGATTTCATAATTCCTCTGGTCTTCCATAAATTGTGTTCTGGCAATGGCTATGGCAGCCTGGTCGGCAAAATATGACAGCAGTTCTTCATCTTCCTGAGTGAAGCCGCCGTTTTGTTTGTTGATGAGTTCCAGCGTTCCGATGGTCCCCGCCTTTATTTTCAGAGGCACACAGAGAAGCGACTTTGTCTCATAGCCTGTCATCTTATCAATCTCAGGGTCAAATCTGCTGTCATCCTTTGCGTTATCAAGCCTGACATTGCTGCCATTCTCAGCAGCCCAGCCTGCAATACCGGCAGACCTTGGAATTGAAAGGCCTGTCAGATTAGCGATTCCGCCGCCCTTTGCAACCTTAAATACAAGCCTGTTTCCTTCAACAAGCATAATTGAACCTGCATCCGCTTCTGTAATTTTCAATGCGCTTTGCATAATATTCTCAAGCAGTATGTCGCTGTGCGGTATTTCGCGTATGTCTCTTGTGGTGGCCATAAGGGCGTTTAACCGGTCGGTATATTTTTCTATTGTATTAACGGCTTTTTTTGAAGCGCTGTTGGCAACATACATGCCCATAACCACAAGCCCTGCAACGATTGAAAGGATAGTCACCAGAGACGGGGTGGATATGTAATCAAGGAATAAATACATGAATCTCACAATAAGAAGCAGAAGGGCATATACAATGAGCAGGACTATGCCATTCAGAATCTTCATCTGATGCCTCACGGCTTCTACAACGGATTTTTTGTTCTCTGGTTTGCCTTGCATGCTTAGTTTCCATATTATACTGATTGGGAATAGATGTCAATATCTTTTATGCGGCTGAGCTATTTTCTGAAAGTCCTTGAATAATCGGGAGCAAAAAGCTAAAATTAGCCTCATGAGAATTATAAAGAAGACAAAGGATATAAAGATATTTCTCAGCGCGCTGAGAAAGCGGGCTTCGGGAGGCGGTTCTGCAATAGAAAGGGTGGTGAATTCCATTCTTTCTGATGTGAAGAAAAACGGGGATGAGGCTGTTCTGCGATACACAAGAAAATTTGATTGTGAAAATGCGAAGTCTCTTACCTTAAAACCCTCTGAGATAACAAAATTCGCAGATAAGGCGGACAGGAAGATTGTTAAGGCTCTTGAATTTTCAGCGGAGCGGATACGCAGATTCCATGAGATGCAGAAGGAAGAGTCATGGCTGGTCAGGGATTCAGAATACAGGAAACTTCCTGCAAATAAAAATACTAACTCCGCTTTTTCCAATGCCCTTCTCGGCCAGCTGATACGCCCGATAGAAAGAGCCGGCGTTTATGTGCCCGGGGGAAAGGCGTCATATCCGTCAAGCGTCCTGATGAATGTAATCCCTGCGCAGGCTGCGGGGGTGAAGGAGATTGCGGTTTGTGTTCCAACGCCGCAGGGAGAGATTAACCCCTATGTAATGGCAGCGATAGAGATGCTGGGGATTAAAGAGGCATACAGGATTGGCGGAGCGCAGGCAGTCGGGGCAATGGCTTACGGGACTCAGACAATAAAAAGGGTTGATAAGATTGTAGGCCCGGGCAATATCTATGTGGCCGCGGCAAAGAGAATGGTTTTCGGAGAGGTGGACATTGACATGATTGCAGGACCGAGCGAGATTCTGATAATAGCGGACGCCTCTGCAACCCCGGCATTTATTGCAGCGGATTTATTGAGTCAGGCAGAGCATGATGAACTCGCATCTTCAATATTGATTACAGATTCAAAGATTCTTGCCGAAGACGTCGGCAGGGAGATTGAAAGACAGATAGCAAGGCTTAAAAGAAGGGCTATTGCAGGCAAATCCCTTAAGAATTACGGAGCTGTTATTATTGTCGGGAATATTGGCAATGCCGTAAAACTTTCAAATGATATTGCCCCTGAACACCTTGAGATTATGACAGAAACGCCTGCTGCGGTTCTTCCGGGGATTAAGAATGCGGGCGCAATATTCCTGGGCAGATGGACGCCTGAGGCGCTTGGAGATTATTCAGCAGGGCCGAATCATACGCTTCCAACCGGAGGCACGGCAAGATTTTTTTCTCCTCTTGGAGTCTATGACTTTGTTAAACGCTCAAGCCTTTTATCATTTACAAGAGAGGGTTTCATGAAACTGGCAAAGACAGTGGAAACTATTGCGGATATTGAGGGACTTGAAGCGCATGGAAATACGATAAGGGTAAGGACAGCAAAGAAGAAGAGCTGAATCAGCGGTTGGTATCGGCCCGCCGCTTTAACTTCATACCACATAAAATCAAGGCAGAACATTTCCGCTGTTTCGTCTTTTGTGGTAATATGGACAAAAGCGAAAATAGCGGGAAATGTGGTAAGGGAGTTAAAAGTCTATGCTCATAAAAATTAACGATAAAAACCTAAGCGATGTCCTGAAAAGGGCAGTGGAAATTCTCAACAACGGCGGAATTGTTGCCTTTCCGACAGAGACGTTTTACGGCCTCGGGGTAAGGTTTGATATGGAGAATTCTCTCAGGAAGCTATATGAATTAAAGAAAAGGCCTAAAGAAAAACCAATGCCGTTGATTATCGGCAGCAGGGCGTCTCTGTCAATGCTTGCTGCATCCGTGAATGAGATTGCAGAATCGCTTATGGATAAGTTCTGGCCGGGGCCGTTAACGCTGCTCCTGAAGGCAAAGAAGGGTTTGTCGTCGTATCTTACTGCGGACACAGGCAGGATTGCTGTAAGAATTCCGGGAGAATCAACAGCCCTTTATCTTGCAAGAGAGGCTGGATTCCCGATAACGGCAACGAGCGCCAATATTTCAGGAATGCCGCCTGCAGAGGATGCTGATGCAGTAATAAGATACTTTGGCGAGAAGATAGATATGGTGATATACGGAGGCAGGACTGCCGGAGGACTGTCTTCAACAATTGCTGATGTTACAGATAAAAAGATAAAAATAGTTCGTGAAGGAGCAATAGAGCGTTCTGTTTTGGAAAAACTTCGGTGTTAGAATTTTATGCCGAAGTCGGGGAAAAGCCCTGTAATATCTTTCAGCTTGTTAGTAAGAAGTATTATGCCGAATGCCATCATAAGCAGGCCGCTGATAATCATTATTGCCTTCATGTATCGCTGAAGTTTTTTAGAGTAACTTAAGAAGCTGTTTATGGCAAGCGATGAGATAAAAAAAGGCGCTGCCAGGCCAAGCGAATATATGGAGAGCAGTTTTATTCCGTAAACAGCAGAGCCTTTTGCCCCTGCATAGAGAAGGATTGAGCCGAGGATAGGGCCTATACACGGAGTCCATCCTGCGGCAAAGGTCATGCCGATAGCAAAGGTCCCGATGTATCCGGCAGGTTTGCCGCCAAGATGCACCTTTCTTTCCCGCATCAGAAAATCAAGTTTAAGAAAACCTGCTATGAAAAGGCCGAAGATTATAATGAGTATGCCGCCGATAATCCTTATCCACTCCTGATACCGGAAGAGAATCTGCCCTGCCGCCGAGGACGACGCCCCCAGCGCAATGAATACGGCGGAGAATCCCGCTATAAATGCAAGTGAGTTTTTGATTGTAAGATTCCGAACCCGCTTCCTGTCTGCGCTTCCTGTCAGGTCCTCAAAAGACATGCCTGTTATAAACGAGACATAAGAAGGAAGGAGCGGCAGGACGCACGGCGAAAGAAAAGATAATATGCCGGCTAAGAATGCTAAGGTGAAAGAGATATCGTTCATCTCGCGCACTCCGATTGTTCACCCTTTATCTTCTCAATCGCATGAGGGATTACATCAATTATGGCTTCAAGATTCTCTTTTACTGCCTTTGGACTGCCGGGAAGATTTATTATCAGTGTTTTATCCCTTACACCGGCCACGGCCCTTGAGAGCATGGACCTCCTTGTTTTCTTTAACCCCTCCATCCTCATTGTCTCGGCAATGCCGGGGATTTCTCTGTTTATTACTTCAAGAGTTGCCTCAGGCGTAACATCTCTCGGCGAAAGGCCTGTGCCGCCTGTTGTAAGTATCAGGTCAACCTTGCCGGAGTATTCAATAAGCTTTTCTTTTATCATGCTCTTTTCATCAGGCAGGATATCATAATGCTTAATCACTGCGCCTATGCTTTTTAGTATGTCTGCAATAGCAGCGCCGCTCAAGTCTTTCCTCTCGCCCCTTGAACCCTTATCGCTTAATGTTAATATCGCAGCAGTAATCATTTTTAAAAGGGATTGGGGATTTGGGGTTGGGGATTGGTTTTTTACTAATCCCTAATCTCTAATCCCTAACTACTATCTCGTCTCCTTCTTTGATTTTTCCGCCTTTAATCACCTTTACAAATATGCCTTCCTTTGGCATAATGCAGTCGCCTGCCTGATAATATATGGCGCAGCGCGTATGACACTCCTTGCCTATCTGGCTTACCTCTGCTTCAACCTCGCCAATTGTCATTTTCGTGCCTATGGGAAGTTCAGGCAGGTTAATGCCTTCGGTTGTTATGTTTTCCGCAAAATCACCCGGTTTAACCTTCAAGCCCAGCGCCTGCATTTTCTTGATGCTTTCAAGCGCCAGAAGGCTGACCTGTCTGTGCCATTCAGATGAGGCGTGAGCGTCGCCCTCAATCCCGTAATTGGTTTTTATTACAGCCTCCTTAACCGGTTTTTTGCGCATACCCTTTCTCTCGCTCGTATTAATTGCCACAACCTTTCCAGTCATATTACAAACCTTCCTTTCTGTTATGTTTTTAGTCTTAAATATTCAAAAAGCCCCGCAAGCCCTCCGGAGGCCGTGGATAAAAACCAGGCAAACGACATCGCGGTTGCCATCTCCGGTTTAACGCCTGCCATGCCGAATAAAAGAACGAACGCCCCCTCTCTCAATCCGATTCCCGAGATAGAAATCGGCAGCGTAGAGATAGTTACTATTATAGGGAAAAATATAAAAAAATATGAAAGATAAATATGCTGTCCCAGGCCCAGCGCAATTATATACATGGATAAGATGGACAATACCTGAATAGCGCATGAGAGCAGGAGCGCTTTTGTGAGGAGTATTTTTTGGCTGCTGTATGCGTTAAAGTATCCGTAAAATTCTGAAATGGCTTTTATCCCTTTGCCGAGACGGAGCCTGAGCAGCGTGAAACTTCCGATAAGAAATGAGAAGACTATGGTTGGCAGCAGCCATTCAATTAATGAGCCTTTTACATATTTAAATCCTGCGGCAAAAGATATAAGCGCTATCGTCATCAGCGATATAAACCCTATGTATCTGTCCATGAAGACAGAGGCAAAACTGAGGCTGCCTTTATTTGTCTCTTTATAAAGATAATAGGTCTTCACGGCGTCTCCGCCGACGAGGCCCGGAAGAAATGTGTTAAAGAAAGAGCCGATGAGGTAAAAAGAGAAAAGCCTTTTCCCTTTGAATTCTTCAGGCAGCAGAAGCCTCCACCGTATGGATGAAACATATATAGAAAAAATATATATAAATATTACGCCGATAAAGGCAAGGGGATTTATGGTTTTAATGATTGTCAATACCTTTTCCACCCCTGTCTTTGAGAGCACGAAATAAAGCAGGCTGGAGCTTACAGCGAGCTTTAGGATAAGCAGGAGTATTTTATTCAGTTTCCGCGCCAATTATTTTCTTGATGACGTAAATAGGTTTTCTCTGGCTTTCGTGATACACCCTGACGAGCATTTCACCCAGCAGCCCCATGCCGATTAACTGTATTCCTACGATTATTAATAAAATTCCCAAAAGGAGCAGAGGCCTTCCACCTATTGGTTTTCCGAGAAATATTTTTTCCAGGCTGAGATAAAGGGATATGAAAAAGCCTGCTGCGCCGCTGAATAATCCGATAGGGCCGAAGAACTGCAGAGGCTTTGTTGAAAAACTCTGGAGAAATTTAACGGTTATAAGGTCCAGAATTACTTTCATGGTCCGGGACAGCCCGTATTTTGACTTTCCTCTGAGCCTCGGATAATGGGTTGTCTCTACCTCTGCCACGCGGACGCCGTACCAGCTTGCAATTGCCGGGATGAACCTGTGCATCTCGCCGTACAATTTCAAATTCTTGATGACTTCTCTCCTGTATGCCTTGAGGGAGCAGCCGTAGTCGTGCAGTTTAACTCCGGTTACCTTGCTTATAATCCAGTTTGCAAGCATTGAAGGAAGCCGCCTGGTAATGAATGCATCCTTTCTTTTTTTTCGCCATCCGCTGACCAGGTCGTTGTCTTTTATCAAGTCAAGAAGTTTAGGGATGTCCGCCGGGTCGTTCTGGAGGTCTCCATCCATTGTTACAACTATATCTCCTCTTGCGAAATCAAAGCCTGCTGCAAAGGCTGCGGTCTGCCCGAAATTTCTTCTCAGGCTGAGCACGACGACTTTTTTGTCTCCTGCCTGAATCCCTTCAAGTCCTGCTAATGTTTTGTCATTGCTTCCATCGTCAACATAGATTATTTCATAGCCGCATCCGATACGTTCAAGCGTCTCCGTGAGCCTCTGATGCAGGACGGCTATGTTTTCTTCTTCGTTATATAGAGGTATTACAACAGAAACTTTCATCAGTAGCTGTTTATCCCTTTCTGCGGCATCCCCTTAAAGTTATAGCATGTGAATATAGAGTAGTCTCTGAGCTTTTTGTCTTTGCTGTAAACATTAAGGACCTGCTTTTCGCATCTGTCAAATGCCGTCCCGACTGTTTCAGGCATTTGCACATTGTCTATTGTAACAAAAATCGCATTAAAATTGATGAGTGTATCAAACCCGGGCCAGAGGTCATACTGGTTCATTCTTCTTCCAAGATTAACGCAGTAGGTAATGGGCTGTCCCTTTACATAGAAGGCAAGCTCGCTTGAGACCTGATATTTGTCGGAGAAAATAAAGAATTGCCCCTTTTTTGAGAGACCTTCAGACACTCTGCTTACCTCTACGCCGAGTTCTTTCCATCCCCTGGTCCTGGCTGTCGGGTCCAATTTAGGCGGCAAATTAACAATGGCAGGATAATGCGCAATTACCGTGATTATCAGTGAAATGAAAACACCGGCGATTACCGTCCACCGCACCCATTTTTTTATGCCTTCCCATCTGCTGATGAACACAGCAGAAAAGGCGATAAACCCGGTCGCATAAGCAGGAAGCGCCCAGTTTGCCTGCACCTTGCCCTGAAAACTCTTAAGCAGGAAGAAAACAATTATGGGGACAGAAAAAAAGAAAAGGAAATTCCCGCTATATTTATCTGACAATCCACTCAACCTGTCATTCCGAGCGTAGCGAGGAATCTCATCTTTAGCGATTGCTTTGTCGTCCCCCGATATTATCGGGAGACTCCTCGCAATGACATTTTCATTCTCCTTTGTATCTCCTTGCGGCATGATTGTTTTATTTTTAAGTTTAAATAATGAATACATTATAAGTACAAAAATTATTGGAGTGATTATCCCGAGCTGCGAGCCTAAGAATTCAGAGAAGTCCTTTAACCACTGCTCGCTGATTATGGACCACTGGCCGCTGATATGCGCCTGACCTGCTGTATGCCTTAAAGTAACCCAGTCATGCCCTGCGTTCCAGATAATAACAGGGCTGAAGATGATGAGGCTTAAAGCAAGGCTTATATAAGGCTCTTTTGTAAGGAGAATCCTTCTGCGCTGCTTTGAGGTTAGAAGGAAAAGCAGCGCGCAGATGTAAAAAAAAGCCATTGTGTATTTTGTGAGAAGGCCCAAACCAATGGAGACGCCGAGGAGAAGCCAAAGACCGTAATGCGTAATGCGTGATGCGTGATGTGCATTTTCTTTTAACTCATTACTCATTACGGATAACGCATCACGATTTATTGCTCTCCAAAACAGATAAAGCGACAATACCCAGAAAAATATAAACGGCGAGTCTATTGTAAAAAGCGCTCCGTATGCAGAATAAAGCGGAATAATCTGCATTAATAATGCGGCTGCTAATCCAGTCCTTTTGTCAAACATTTTTTTACCGAGCAGATATATAAAGATACTGCTGAGCGCAGAGGATACGACAGCCATTATCCGTATGCCGAGCACATTGTCTCCGAATATAGCTGTGCCGAATGCTATGAGGTAAGCAATTATCGGGCCCTTTGAGTAGTAGCTTAAATCAAGCCTTCTGGACCATTCCCAGTAATGCGCCTCGTCAGGGCTCAGGTCCATAACGCCGTGTGTGATGTAATAAATGCGGAAAAGGCTCATCCCCAGCAGAGAGATTAGAAGCGCGGTGGTGTAGGGTTTAGACTTGTATCTGACAGACGCCCATTCATAAAACTTGATTACAAGGATAGAGACAGCAATGCCTATCAATGCTCCGACAAGCACATCAGACGGATAATGAACACCGACGTATACCCTGGATAAGCCTACGAGCAAAGCCGCTGTCAGCGCTGTCCACCGCACCCATTTTCCCGACAGGTATGACAAGGCAAGTATAATTGCGAATGAATTAGCGGCATGATTTGAAGGCATGGAAAAAGAATTAGTGCAGCCTACAAGTGTCCTTGCGCCTTCCAACACATGGCAGGGGCGTATTCTCCCTATGAGATGCTTCAATATATTTGCTGTCCAGTCAGAGAGCGCCACAGATATGATTGTCAGGACTATCGGGATTAGAGCCTTTTTTTTATTTTTTATTATGAGCCACGCCATTAAAATCAGAATGATGAAATAATACCTGTCGGTAATAACCGGCATGGAGACGTCAAAGACAATGTTCTGCAGTCCTCTGTTTATCAACTGAAACAGAGCTGTGTCAATTTCACGAAGAATTTCCAACACGGTGTTATATTATAAATGTAATATCTTTTTTTATTCCACAGATGCGATTCTTGACAAGCATTTTGGAGTGTGAGATAGTATTTTTATGGCAAGCGCGCCTCTATTGTTTAACTGTATTTGATACTGTCAGAAGCGCAAGAATAGGCGGTATATCAATAAATGAGAAAGAAAATCGTTTTATCATTTTTATATCGTCGTCCTGCGAGCGCATTACAGGCTAAATTCATAAAGGACCCTGATATTAGAAGCAGGATTGTCTATTCTCAGGACAAGGATTTATGGAAAAGGCACCTATCCGGTTTCAAATCGCCCCGGCACGAAGAAATAGAATTTCGCATTGTTACAAAGAGCGGAGAGATTAAATGGCTCTCCCATTTATGCGCTCCTATATATGAAAATGACGTCTTTCTCGGCAGGCGCGTAAGCAACCGGGACATTACTGACAGGAAAGCGCTTGAAGAACAGTTAATGCATTCCCAGCGGCTTGAATCCATAGGCACGCTTGCAGGAGGCATAGCGCACGACTTTAACAACATCCTGACAGCGATAACAGGCTACGGCTACATACTGAAGATGAAAGCAAAAGAAGGAGACCCGGCGAAGACCTACATAGAACAGATATTGGCCTCGGCAGATAGGGCAGCCGACCTGACACAAAGCCTTCTTGCCTTTAGCAGAAAACAGATAAGCGCTCCCGAGCCTGTAAAACTGAAAGCGGTGATAGAAAACGCAAAGAGGATAATTCAGAGAGTAATCGGAGAAAACATAGAACTAAGGACAGAGATTTCAGGAGAAGAACTCACCGCAATGGCAGACTCCGCGCAAATGGAGCAGGTATTGGTAAACCTGTGCACAAACGCAAGAGACGCCATGCCCGAAGGCGGGATACTGGCAATAAAAGTGAAGAGGGTATCAGGGGGCAAAATACGGCAGGCGCTTGTTACAGGGATAGATGCCATAAACATAGAGCAGGACAAAGGCTATGCCGAGATTTCAGTAATAGACACAGGCACAGGCATGGATGAAAAGACAAGAGAGCACATATTTGAGCCCTTTTTTACCACAAAAGAAGTTGGCAAAGGAACCGGGCTGGGGCTTGCAATGGTATATGGCATAATCAAACAGCACCACGGACACATAAGCGTAGAGAGCGAAGAAGGCAAAGGCACAGCCTTCAGGATATATCTGCCCCTCATTTCCGATTCCGGATTGCGGAATTCGGATTTAAAATCCGAAATTCAAAATCTAAAATCAGGAATGGGTGAGACCATACTCCTTGCAGAAGACGAAGAAGCAGTAAGGGCGCTGTCAAAGACAGCGCTTGAAGAATTTGGCTACAAGGTAATAGAGGCCAGCGACGGACAGGAGGCAGTAAGCAAATTCATGGAGAACAAAGACCGGATAGACCTTTTCCTGACAGACATAGTAATGCCGGGGATGAACGGCAGAGAGGCATACGAGAGAATAAAGAAAATAAAGCCCAGGCTGAAAGTGCTTTTTGCAAGCGGCTATCCGTCAGACTTCACGCACAAAAGCGAGATACTTGCGGAAGGGTTGGATTTTATCGGCAAACCTGTTTCTCCTGACAACCTTCTGAAAAAAGTAAGAGAGGTGCTGGACACACCAAAGTAGCAATAGACAGGATTGGCTTTCGCTTCCGAAGATATTTTTCTGTCGTTCTAAGGCTCATTCCGCTACATCCGCAAAACTCACCCTTCGGGCTCAGACAGTTGCGGCTGTTAGCGCTTCATCTCGCCAAGAACGAAAACGAAAAATCTCTAATGTCGCTCAAACCAATCCTGTCTATCGGCAGAGTTAGGTAATATGCTTTTCTTGACAGTTTCTCATAGATAAATTCATAATATCATTCATATTCCACTATTTACTGAGGGAGGCTGGATTGGACAGGGTTCTCAGCGGAATGCAGGCAAGCGGCAGGCTTCATCTTGGAAATCTCGTTGGAGCGCTTCAGAACTGGGTGCAGCTTCAGGAAAAATACGACTGTTTTTATTTCATTGCAGACTGGCACGGACTTACCACAGGATATGAAAAGCCCTCTGTAATTAAGGAATCAACAAACGACCTTCTGATTAATTTCCTGGCCGCCGGGCTGGACCCTGATAAGTGCACAATATTCCTTCAATCAAAGATTCTCCAGCATGCTGAACTCCATCTTTTACTTTCTATGGTTACGCCGTTGGGCTGGCTTGAAAGGGTTCCCACATATAAAGAAAAACAGCAGGAACTGAAAGACCGGGATTTATCCACCTATGGGTTTTTGGGATACCCGCTGCTTCAGACAGCGGACATCATCATTTACAAGGCTAAGTATGTTCCTGTCGGGGTTGACCAGGTGCCTCACCTTGAGATTTCAAGAGAGATTGCGAGAAGGTTTAACTACCTTTACGGTAAAGTTTTTCCTGAACCCGAGGCGCTGCTCACAAAGTTTCCGAAGGTTCCGGGCCTTGACGGAAGAAAGATGTCAAAGAGTTATAACAATGCAATCTATCTGTCAGACTCGCCTGAGGCGGCTGAACAGAAACTCATGACGATGATGACAGACCCAGCGAGGAAAAGAAGGACGGACAAAGGCGCTCCTGAACTTTCGCCTGTTTTCCAATTGCATAAGATTTTTTCTTCAAAGGAAGAGCAGGACGAGGTGGCCGAAGGCTGCAGGACTGCGGGCATAGGGTGCATTGACTGCAAAAAGATACTTATAAAGAATATCTTTAAGGCGCTTGAGCCCATCTGGCAAAAACGCTCTGAACTCATTGCAAACCCGAAGGCTGTTACGGAAATAATAGAGAGAGGCGCTGAAAAGGCAAGGAAGGCGGCTGAGGAGACGATGGTTATTGTGCGCGAGGCAATGGGGCTGGGTTGAAAACAGTCGAGCAGAAATATTGCTTTCAAAACAACTTTATTCATGATAAGCAGGGCTGCCTTTCGTTTCCTGCGAGATTTTTCGACAGTTCTAAACTCATTCCGCTACATCCTCGAAACTCGACCTTTGGTCTCAGACAGTCGAGGATGTGGCCGCTGCATTTCATTAAGAACCGTTACCGAAAAATCTCGAAAGTCACTCAAAACAACCCTGCTTATCGGCGAAAAAATCGGCTCAAATTTTATACGCTGTCTTTTTTAGTATCCTTGTTTATCTTTTCTTTGTTCCTCCCTTTTTCAGCTTACTCCTTTATGCCCGACACTGAGATTGCTGTTTTTCAGAAACAAATAGCCGATAAGCCTGTCGGCGAGCGAATTGCGTTTTGGGCTGAAAAGTTTGTCGGCGCTCCTTATGATACTGACCCCATTGGAGAATATGTTACCAGAAAGGCGATTGTTGCTGATGAGCGTGTGGACTGCATGTATCTGAGTTTCAGGACAGTTGAGCTTGCGTTGAGTCTTACGCCTGACAAGGCAATAGCTCTTGCTCTTGATAAAAGATTTATAACAAAGGGAAGGCTTGACGTCAAGGGAAATGTAATTAATTATGAAGACAGGTTTCAATACGGAGAAGACATGCTTGACAGCGGCAGATGGGGAAAGGAGATAACAGAGCAGCTTGGCAAGGGGACAGAGATAAAAGGTTCAAGGGGAATAAAAAAAGTGAAGATGATTTCAAAAAAGGAACTGCTGGCGCTGTTAAATAAAAAGGAAGGCTCATCGCCTCTGAAAAGCGGGGATTTTATATTTTTTATAAAGGCTGTTGAAAAAAGGAAGGTTGGCGAGATAGTCGGGCATATAGGAATAATAAAAGTAGAAGAAAAGGGTCAAAGGGTCAAAGGGTCAAAGGGTCAAAAAGAAGATGAGGAAATTTATCTAATCCACGCCGGAGGATTCAAGAAAAAAGGCGGAGAAGTTAAGAAGGTAAGATTCTATGACTACATAAACTCTATGCCGTTTATAGGTGTGAGGGTGGGCAGGTTCGATTAGCCAGAATGATGCAGACATTGCTCAAAAATTTCTTTAACTCGATGCTTTTATTAAAATATCTTCATTTGTTATATTCACTGAAATATTCCAAAAACCATCAGAGAGATGTATGCTAAGGTATCGAAAAATAAATTTTTTCGCAACATCTGCATCATTTAAATGCATTTTTGGGGGTAAGGCTGGCTCTTTAATTATCGCCTCTATTTATTAGCTCTTCTCTGATGTTTTGTCTTCTTGAGAAGTTTTTTATGTTTATGTTTGCTCATCTTCTTTTTGCGCCACTTTACAACATTGCCCACTAAATCACCTCCTTCTTATTCAAGATGCACGATACAAGATACAGGATACACGATGACCCCCCTTTGCTTCCCCCCTTGCTAAGGGGGGATTGAGGGGGGTATCTTGCATCATGAATCCTGCATCCTGTTTTTGTATTCTCTCGCCTGATGCATAAAGGCCTCAAGCTGTATCTCTGTTGTTGGAGATTCCGAGCCATCATACGGAATGCTTATAAAAGGAATTCCGTGCTTTCTGTTCAGCCCCTGCATCAGCGCAGTTACTATGGTGCCGGGCATGCATCCAAACGGCATTGCATTCACGATGCCCGAGGCGCCTCTTTCTATCAGGTCCACTGCCTTGCCTATGCTCAGAATAGCCTCTCCTTCAAAAGAACTGTGCAGATATGGAGCTGCTTTTTTTATTATCTCCTTTGTTTCCGGTTCTTTCAGGGTCTTAAGGAAACCTGAAAAATATCCTGCGTATTTATGCTCTATCCTTTTTTGAAAGAAGGTCTTTAAAAGAGTATTCATAATATCAGACCATTCTTTTTTTAGCAAGGCTTTTTGAGAGGCCGTGTGGTTCACATAATATATCCATTCCTCAACAGGCGCAAGCCAGGCCTCGCCGCCGAGAGCCTCTATCTTCCTTACAAGAGCTTCATTTGAGAACTTGCTGCTCCTTACAAATATCTCGCCTATGACGCCTATCATAGGCTTCCTGTCTTTTTGTCCCGGGGCTGCTCGGGACAGGTTTTGAAAATCCCTGCGCATACCTTTGAGAAGAACTTCAACTTTTCCATTGGTTCCTTTCAGCGAGGAATATATCTTTCCGAGATAGTCCCTGTAAATGAAGTCTGCGCCGCCGTTTTCTTTTTCATAGGGCCTGGTCTCATGCAGGCATTTTGTCAGCAGCTCAATGGCAATTATCCCCTGCCAGGTCCTGAGAGCGAAATCCTTGCCGACTATGCCGAGGTCTCTGTAAAATTCTACATCCTGATTTGGCGAGAATATCGGCACATTATAATAGCCGAGGTCATCAAGCGCCATCCTGTGAAATACATTATACTGTCCGAACCTGCACGGCCCTGAACCTGAAGGCATGAAGAAGGCAGACTCAGCAGGTTTGAAATCCGGAGAAAAAACTTTCTTGAGCATATCGCTTGTTGTTACAGCGCATGGATAACATTCCCTTCCGGAAACATATTTTCTTCCGATGGCAATAGTCTCCTTGTCTGATTCCGGCAGCACCTCTGCGGGCACGCCTGAGCGTTCAAATGAAGCGGCAAGGGCATAAGCATGGTCAGACATCATGGGAATGTAAACAGTGCGCTTCTTGAGCGGTGAATGGGTGAATGGGTAAATAGGTGAAGGAGTAGGGGGGTGAATGGGTGAGCGATTCACCGATTCACCGATTGACCTATTCACCGATTGTATGCTGTCAAGAAATGCCTCGCACCTTGTTATTGCTCCCGCATCAGCGCTGTGAGCGTCTATCTCAACGTGAAGGAAGGGTTTGCCCTGCAGTTCCTTTTTAAAATATTTCAGTATGAACGAATCAGGCCCGCATGAAAAGTTTCCGATATAAATAGGGTAAAGATTAGGGTTTTCTCTTATCACCTTTGCCGCCTTCAGTATCCTCTGTCCCGCCGTCCAGTACATATTCGGCCATTCAGAATCTATGGCCTGCTCATTTAGCGGAAGGAAGTCCATCGGGACAGCCGCAACATTCAGGCCTGCGAGTTTTTTCGGTATTTCAAGGTTCATCCCGCTGTCAAAAGAATTATAGGCGCGGCCGACGATAACAATAACGGGTGAATGGGTGAATGGGTTGATGGGTGAATCGGAAGATTGGTGAATGCTTCCCAATATCTCTTTTCCCTTATCCCTTATTGCTCTCTGAAATTTATCCTGCGCTTCTTCTGCAAGAGGCAGCGCCTTTTTAATCCGCGGCCTTTTTATTCCGAAAGGTTTAAATGCCTTTGAAAGTTCTTTCAGCATGAAGGCCCTGCCCCGATTCATATTCACCACTGGAGAGATTATATCCGCATCAGGAAATGCAACACGCGCAGAATAAGGTATGGTCTGAGTATAAGGGCAGGCAAATCCATTTTCCAGCGCTTCCTCCGCCGAATTTAGATTTATGAAGCTGGGGATTAATACGCTGTCAGCTCCTTCATTTAACAGGTATTTTATGTGTCCGAATGCAGCCTTCGTAGGAAAGCACGTCTCTGAAAGTATGGATTCAAGTCCGAGGCTTACTATCTGCCTGTTGGTTTTTGGCGACGCCAGGACGTCAAACCCAAGTTCCCACAGCAGAGTCGTCCAGAAGGGCAGATATTCATGGAAATAGAAGATGTAGGGGATGCCGATTTTAGTTTTAACTGGTGAATGGGTAAATGGGTGAATAGGTGAATCGGTGAATGGGTGAATGGGTGATGCGTTCACCCCCTCTGTAATCCCCCCCTTACCAAGGGGGGGATGGGGGGGTAATGACTCGTTACGCTGAACGCTGAGCGCTGAACGCTTTTCGTGTTCCTTCCATAACATCTCATCCCTGAATTCAAAGAGGCCGGATATTTCTGAGGATGTTTTATTTTTCTTTACATCATATTTTTCACACCTGCCGCCATAAAACAGATACCCCTCTTCGCCTTCAATCTTTATCCTGTTTATTTCGCAGACATTCGGACAGCCCTTACATTCAAAAGATGAAACCGAATAGGGGCGCTTTGACAGTTCAAAACCCTTAAAAGAAGTTCGGCGCTTTGGGCTCACCCCCTCTAATCCCCCCCTTAGCAAGGGGGGGACAGGGGGGGTATCTGTATTCTGTATTCTGTATTCTGGCTGCTGCTCTTTCATATAGTCCCGTGCAATCAGCGCCATGCCGATTGCGCCTGTAACATCATGATTCGGAGGGACTGTAATTTTCTTGTTTAGGTATTTCTCAAATGCGGCCACAACGGATTTGTTAAACGCCACTCCTCCCTGAAAGAATATGTTTTCGCCGATTGGCTTGCCTGAAACGACCCTGTTTATGTAATTCTGAACGATTGAATACGCCAGGCCTGCGAGCAGGTTGTTTTTGTCTGCGCCTCTCTGCAGGTTTGACATGAGAGAATTCTCCATAAAAACAGTGCATCTTTCGCCGAGGCGGCAGGGATTTTCCGAAGAAAAGGCCAGCGCTGCGAATTCTTCTTTTATGGATATATTGAGCTTCTCAGCCTGTTCTTCCAGAAACGAGCCTGTGCCGGCTGCGCAGGCCTTATTCATCTCAAAATCAACTATGACGCCGTCCCTGAGAGATATATATTTTGAGTCCTGCCCTCCTATCTCAAATATTGTATCAACGCTTTTGTCAATAAACGCAGCGGCTGTCGCCTGAGCAGTAATCTCGTTTTTTACAATATCAGCGCCGACATAATCGGCAATCATATACCTCCCTGACCCTGTTGTGCCTACGCCCATTATCTCAACCCTGTCTCCAACCTCTTCTCCTATCTCTTTTAGCCCCTGTTTAACCGCCTCTATCGGCTGTCCGGCAGTCATAAGATAACGCTTTGAGAGGAGGCTGCCGTTTTCATCTGTAACAGCCAGATTTGTGCTTATGGAGCCGATGTCAATGCCGAGATAGGCAGGGATGCGTGAATGTGTGACACGTGATGCGTCCACCCCCTCTGTAATCCCCCCCTTACCAAGGGGGGGCTGGGGGGGTAATGACTCATAACTTTTCACTCTTTTCGCCACAGGCGAACCCGCCAGAGGTGGGAACGCTTCACTGTCTTTCAGATGTCTTTCAAGAAACCCATCATCTTTTAATATCAAAGGCGCATATCCAGCCTCTAAAGACTTCTCGGATTTTATGAAGTCATCAAGCCTCTTAATATCAAATAAGTTTATCCGGTTGTCATCCAGGTCTTTTAAAACAGCGCCTAATGCGCCTGTCAGGTTAAAATCAGGAGGGACAAAAAGCTCATCAAGTTCAAATACCTCTTTAAACGCCCGTATCATACCTTTATTGGCTGCAACGCCGCCCTGAAAAGAGATGGGCCTTTCAATTTTCCTGCCGCGCAAAACAGAGCCTTTAAAATTTCTTGCAACAGCAAAGCATAGACCTGCAACAATGTCTTCCATCGGAGTTGCGATTTGCTGGAGATGTATCATGTCTGATTTTGCAAACACGCTGCACCTTCCGGCAATTGTCGGCGGTTTCTTTGACTTGAGGCTGAGTTCGCTGAATTCTTCAATAGTGAGCCTGAGTCTTTCGGCTTGCTGGTCAAGGAATGAGCCTGTTCCCGCGGCGCATACCGAATTCATGGAGAATTCTTTTACGCCGTTTTCTCCGAGCATAATGAGCTTTGAGTCTTCGCCGCCGAGTTCTATAATGGTCCTGACATGAGGGGAAAGTTTACGGGTTGCATAAGCCTGTGCGACAAGTTCGTTGACAGGCTCAATGCCAAGGACAGAGGCTATAAGCCTGCCGGCAGAGCCGGTGATGGAGAGGGAAAAAACCGGTGAATGGGTGAATGGGTGAATGGGCGATGAGTCCACCCCCCCTTCGCCCCCCCCTGGTAATGGGTGAATGGGCGATGAGTCCACCCCCCCTGTAATCCCCCCCTTGGCAAGGGGGGGATGGGGGGGTACGCTTTTTAACATTTCATACGCAACCTTTAATGGATGCCCTTTGTGTCTTACATATTTGCTGCTGAGCTTGGTTCCTTTTTCATCAAGCACAACATATTTCACACTCACAGAGCCTGCATCAAGACCAATGAATCTCATCTGAAAATCCCCGCCTTTGACATAAAAGGTTTTATGTGTAATAATTTTAGCATAATTCACTAATTTTGAAGAAACGGAGGTGTTGATATGACCACGGCGCTGTTAGAAAAAGAGCAGACTAAAAAACGATACACCTATGAAGACTATGAAAAACTGCCGGAAGGCGCGCCCTATCAACTAATAGGAGGAGAATTAATTATGACGCCCTCGCCTATGCCTTATCATCAGATAATCGTAAGGAATATCGGATTTGAGTTGCTGAAGTTTAATGAACAGAGGAGGCTCGGAGAGGTTATCTTTGCCCCGATGGACGTCTATCTCTCAGAGACCGAGACCTATCAGCCTGATATAATCTTTATCTCAAAGGACAGGGTCAATATCATAGGTGAAAAAAAGATAGAGGCCGCCCCCGACCTGGTGATAGAGATACTGTCCCCATCAACCGCATATTATGATTTAAGACACAAAAAGCGCATATACGAAAAATCAGGGGTAAAGGAATACTGGATAGTGGACCCCATGGAAAAGGGCCTTGAGGTCTATGAGAATGTCAACGGAGAATTCAAAGTCTTTAGTCAGGCACAGGAGAAAGACAGAGTAAAGTCAAAACTCCTTGAAGGGTTCGGGGTAGAGTTAGAGAAGGCATTTTAAATGACATTTTCATTCACTTAACACAAATTCTTAGTAGGAGGCAGTTATGGGCTATTTAGAGAAAATAGAGATCAATCCGAGAGTTTGTAATGGAAAACCTGTTATTAAAGGGACAAGAATTCCCGTAACGGTTATACTTGATCAGATTGCAGAAGGTGAGACATGGCAGTATCTGCTTGACGGATACCCCGAGTTGACAGTGGAAGATATCAAGGCTGCTTTGCAGTATGCCAGGTCATCTATTGAACACTCCGAGTTGGAAGCCGTAACTGCCTGATATGCTGAGACTATATCTTGATCAGATGTTTAATCTTAGGATTGCCGATGCGCTTCGGATAAACGGATATGATGTGTCGCGCGCCTCAGAAGCAGGGCAAGCAAGATCAGATGATGAAGATATTTTAAAGAAAGCGATTACAGATAATCGTATTCTCATTACGCTTGATGAGCATTTCGGTGATTGGACGGTTCTTCCCTTACGGCAGCATTCTGGGGTTATTCGCATTAAAATTAATCCGACAACCTCAGAAAAAATTATAAAAATTCTTGTTCCTTTTTTAAAGAACCACAGACATGAGGAGTTTAAAGACCACCTTGTGATTCTATCAGCGCATCGGGCGAAATGGATTCTGACGGCCCAGTGATACAACTATGATACAAAATACTCCATATCTGCCACTCGACTTGATTGGAGAATCCAGACGCCGTCCCCCGATTAAATCGGGGGAACTATACAAAAATCGTATAATTTTCAACTTTTTTACGAATGAACCGAATGTTTTTTTGGTTGCAGGGAGTAACATAGCGCTAAATGCCATTATACGGCTTTTATATGACAATTTTTGTCAGGAATTTTACAGAAAGGCAAGTAATTTCATGGTACCCATTGATTTTGCGTAATATTTTTAGTCATTGAAGTGGCATGAAAACTGCTCATAGTAAATGGGTAAAGAAAAAACAACCCCCTAACCCCCTTTCATAAGGGGGAATAAAAAAGGGTGTCCTTACTTCCCCCTTAATAAAGGGGGATTGAGGGGGTTGTATAAAGGGGAATCACCTAAATTAAAGGAGGTGAGGGAAGCGATAGCAGGCAGTAGACAGTAGGTAGTAGATTGTAGGTAGTAGACAGGTAGAAATGGTGGTCGTTGACCACTGACACTAAAAAGGAGGAAACATGTATAAGGCAATGAACAATATAAGGGAGCAGAAGGGTTTTACCCTGATTGAGCTTCTTATCGTTGTGGCAATTATCGGAATCCTTGCCGCAATAGCTGTCCCTGCATTCATGGGCCAGCAGAAAAAGGCAAAGTGGCGTGCACTTCAGGCGTCATGCGATGGAGCAAGTAAACAGGCAGCTACATTCCTCAATGACCTTGCAAAACTTGACCCAATTGTTTTGCTGTTAAACCCCTCAACAAAAGTCTGCTTTGCCCATTTTGGCAAAGTACAGGTTGACACGGATGCCAACGGCATAGTAGACACAGCTACCTGCGCTGCAAAATTTGCAGACTTTCCTGATGGTAACACAGGCACGTATAATAGTGCTAATCCCTCTCCTACTCTTATAACCGACCTTGCAAATAGTATTGCTGCTGAGGCATGCGGCGGTCTTGGTGTAGCAAATCTGGATGGGCTTGTAGCGACTATTGCAGCGCCTTTTGCAGGCCAGAATAAAACAAGCCCTTATAGAGAGGACAGATGCGTTTTCCAGGTTGTAAATGCCTTTGTTGCAAACGCAAATTCAGGGCAATGCATTATGATACCTAATAATAATGCCAGGACGATACAGCTTGTTGCAATTGAAGATAAGGGTAATAATACAGACGGTGAGACCAAGTCTTGGATGGCTACCGCTGAGTAACCTTATAAACTGTATTCTGTCTTTCAGGGCAGGGAAATTCCTGCCCTGATTTTTGTTCTTTTAAAGGAATAAGCGTCAATGCGTGATGAATGAATAAAAAAGGCTTTACCCTTATAGAGCTTCTCATAGTAGTATCAATCATCGGGATACTTGCAGCAATAGCTGTCCCTGTATTCCTCGGGCAGCAGAAAAAGGCGGCTATGACTGAGGCTACATCTAATCTCCAGCAATTACGACTCCTTGAGGAGCAGTTTTATGCTGAGAACGGACGATATGCGCCGCCCGCCCCTGCTACTGCTTTGGCTGCTCTCGACACTGCTTTTTTCAATGTAGTGACGGATGTTGTTCCTATCCCTGCTAATAGTATTAGAACTTCTTTGCCAGGATTTCGGCCGGGGAATGCCCGCGACCTGAATTATGACTATGTGATTTTTCGTCCAGCTCAGTTACTCGAAAGAGGAACGTGCAATAGCTCCGGCAATGATCCGAATGCCCCTGCTGGAGGAAGTTTTACAGCATGTGCTATGCCCAAAGCAGGCACGATAGTTGGTGGAACTGCACCCTCCTGGATTAATGACAGAAATCAGAATAACTTCTGATAAATCGGTTGCCCAATATACGCTGCTCTGAATGAACCAATATAAAGCCCGGTCTATTATTCAGCTTTAAACAACCTTTTGGAATGACTAATTTCCTGATAGCGCGTAAGGGCTACTGATATTTTTATTTTACACCTCTATGGCAGCAAAAAGTGCAGTTGAGTGTGGAAGGTGGAGGAAGATTCCTTGCTGTATGACAGGAGATGCATTCTGCTACATTCAATGACTGTTTATTTAAGCGTGCAGTAATCTTCTTGATGCCGGCATGGGAAAGAAGAAAATCATTCAAGTGATTGATAATCTCATCTTTACCTATGAATGTATAAAACCTTTCTCTGTGTCTTACTGTAGCGGTTGGTAAGGGAATAAAGTCTGTGTTTATCTTCTGTGAAATCTTTTGAGCCAGAAACTTATAAATAGGATTCCATCCTTCATGTTCTTTCACATTCAGTTCAACAAATTTTGTCTTTTTCTTTTTGAGTTCGTCCCGCAGTGATTCTATAAATGGTTTGACTTCTTTGCAGTTTGGGCATTCAGGGCTGTAGAAGTAGAATATCTCCATTTTTGAGGCTGCCCTGTTTTGTCTATATACGTTAAATGCTACCAAAGATATTCCTATGATTGTGAGAAATATCGCCTCAAGAAACAACTTCTTTTTCATACTGCCGTCCAACTCCCAAATAAAAAGATTGAGCAATTATAACACATGCATCAATATATTTTTCGATAAACTTTTAATCCTTAAGGTAGAAAGTCTTGATGATAGCCGCTTGTGCCGAATCTTAGAAATGTTACAGCTTGATGTTCAGCACAACTGCCAAAGCTCTGGTGATTTCCCGCATTGCTATCTCCGAAAGTTTTCCAACTTGCC
>Ga0210016_1000160_pt1 | contig 53675 bp, 69 predicted proteins | sample CryGeyCG2014_300_FD_185454 | JGI IMG/M metagenome (GOLD analysis project Ga0210016, IMG submission 185454) | Groundwater microbial communities from aquifer - Crystal Geyser CG02_land_8/20/14_3.00 (SPAdes) (version 2) | ecosystem: Environmental > Aquatic > Deep subsurface > Groundwater | place...
TGAGATTTTAGGGAAAAAGTATGGTAAGTTAGCGCCAAAGTTAATAGGAAGAAAGTTAAAAAGACCTCTAAGTTCTATTTATCATCGAGCAAATAGATTAAATCTTCATATATACAAAAATATATTAATTAGAATTTGATTATGAAAATTAAAAAAATAGCTATTGTTTCTGGTAAAGGCGGGGTGGGGAAGTCGATGGTGGCAACTTCGCTGGCGGTAGAATTCGCCAGAACAGCCAAAACCATGCTGGTGGACGCAGACGCCGAATGCCCCAATGACCACCTCTTGCTTTCCATTAAAAGAAAAAAATATACTGCCGTCTATCAGTCCATACCAAAATTTGACTACAGTAAATGTACAAAGTGCGGGAAATGCGCCGCGATCTGCAAGCAAAACGCCATCATTTAACAAGAAAATAACATGGCAAGACCGATGAAACCAAGAAGAATATTTTGTGATCCGGATGTGCTTTATTTCAAGCCGAGAGCGGTGCCCTTATCTATGTTGCAAGAGGTTGATTTAAGCATGGATGAGCTGGAGGCGCTGCGGCTTTGCGATTTGGAAAATCTTGAACAGACGGAAGCAGCAAAGAAAATGAAAGTTTCTCAAAGTACGCTTCAACGAATTTTAACCTCGGCCCATAAAAAAATCGCCGAGGCATTAATAGAGGGCAAGGCAATAAAAATAGTAAAGATTAAGCGATAAATTTTTTCGTCGCCACCTCAAGGGAGCGGTTTTTTGTTTACACTGAGCCAGCCGAAGTGATAGAATAAGAAAATGGGAAAAGAAGTAAATTGGAAAAAATGGGAAATAATATTTGAGCTTTTGATTTTCGGAATCATTATCGGGATAACCGAGGATCTGATTGCCATAAAAATTGCTACCGGCGAACCTATAACCCTGAAAATAATCGGCATTGTGATTTTGATAGCCATACCTTTTGCCGTGCTTGGCGAAGTGGTTTTTGACAGGATAGACTTTGCCGAATTTTTAAGAAAGATTTTTGAGAGAAAGGTCGAGAATAAATAACAAAATAATAATTAGTTTTGGCTTAATCTGAGATTTAAATTGCCCTTTCCATCTGATAGGCATCGGCCTTGTCCCGATAGAATTCTTTAATGACTCTTTTAGCTTTAAACCCCATATCTCGGTAGAAGGATATGGCGGTTTTATTTTTGGCGCGAACTTCAAGAGAGGCATGTCTTAAGCCCTTCTTCTTAAATTGATTAAGTATGTAGCGAAGCAATAACTTGCCTATGCCTAATTTTCGGTATTTCGGGTCAATGGCTATTGAATCAAGATCGCCCTGATTTTTCTTTGTTTTGTAACCTATAATATAGCCTAAAATTTTACCTGCATTTTCAATCACAAAGAAACCATCGCTGTGTTTTTTAGCCAGTTTTGCAAACCGGGATTTTGGATAAGCATCAGTGGTAAAAGAGGATTTTTCTATTTCCAGAATTCGCTTAAGGTCAGAGAAAGTAAATTTTCTTACCCGAGCTTCAGCGAAGGGTGAAGATGAACGAAGTTCATCGACTGCCCGAGCGTCAACGAAGGGTGAAGATGAACGAAGTTCATCGACTAGACGCAATTTTAGTTTCATAATTTTGAAGTGTATTGTAAAAGGGGGAGAGCCTGAAAAAATCGGCTCTTCCAGGCATAATTATTTTGAAGGAAGTCAACCCTTTTCATTCCTAAAGATAATGCATCCCCAATCTCAAAAAGATTGAAAAAATTGCCAATTCCAGAGAAATTTTTGACATCGTAACCGCATTTCAATGTATAGTAGCAGTTATTAAAAAGAGCAACCAAATCTACTCCAGCAATTTTTGAACCTGTAGTTACTGTAATCATTTTTAGTTTATAGCTTTTGTTTGAGAGAAGAATTACTTGACGAAAAGCCTCAATTCTTCTCGGATCTTCCCAATCAGCCTCTTTGCCTTTTTCCTTAAGACGCTCTTTACTCAGGTTTATAAGATTGTCTAAATCAGAAAAACTAGGCGAGTCATTAATTGTTATTTTAGGATTTTGCTTTTCAATTCTCCTTTTATCTTTTCTTAAAGCATGTCTTTTATTCTTGGTTAAATGCGTCAAGAAGTCTTCGGCCGTTTTTATATTATATAAATCCAAAATATATTTTGGGCTGTCTGGTTGAAAATCAATAAATTCCCCAATGGAATGGATGGAGGGCAAATCAATAGCATTAAGGAAAAGGGGATTTGGAGCAAGAGATAGGAGAGATGGAATAAGAGCAGGATTTTTAGTAAAGAATTTGTTTTCTTCCTGCCAAGGGGTTCCGAACCAAACATAGCGTTTCTCGTCCCCGTCGTACTCTAAAGGAAGAAGGGCGAGATTTTCCAACTGGTTTTTTATGAGGATAAAATAGGGCTTAAATTGGTAGGCCTTATGGAAAGCTAAACGGAACTCCCAGGTATCAAAAAGCGTCTTTTTGGGGCTAAATTCCTGCCACAACTCAAAACACAGGTTTATGTCAGAAATGATTTGAACCTGAATATCAAAAAAAGACCCGTGTTTTTCCGCGGACCCCTCTTGGTTGAGTAATTTTTCTTGAGTGGTGCTACTCGGAGGCTCGTCGCTTGAGGATGGTTCCATATTATTTAGCGATTCCGCTAAGTATTAATATTACACCAACCCGCCAGAATGTCAAGAGGCCCCTAGGCAGGGGGCACAATTTAAGTGGCTTTTTTTTGGTAAATTAATATAATAAAACAAAGATGGCAGATTCAAACAAAAATTATTCTCAGTTTCGGACCAAGGTTTTAAAAATTTTATTGGTTATCGGAGTGATTCCCTTGTTAATCATTTCCGTTGTTCATTTAGTGACGGTGGTTAAAACAAGACTGGAAAATGTTTCTGAACTCCAGCTTCAAGTGCTTCAGGGAACCAGTGAAAAAATCAGAAGATATCTGGACCAAAAAACAGACGTTTTTAATTTAGTAATTGAATTGACTCCGGTTCCTAAAAACATTTCGGAAGCCAGCCTGTCCAGCTTAAATTTTCTTATTGGCGGCTTAAAAGAAGAAGCTGGCGATGTTAAAGAAATTAGTTTTATTGATAGAGACGGCCAAGAAATAGTTAAACGCGAAGGGGGCGAAAACTCGACAAGCTTGGTTCTAGAGAACGTTGCCGGGAGAGAAGATTTTCAGACAACCATAGAGGGTGTGGATTATTTCGGTCCGATTAATTTTACTTCCGAGGGGCCTTTAATGCGCATTGCTTCTCAGATTGAGAATCGGGAGAAAGAGGCTATCGGAATCATTTCAGCTGAGATTAATCTAGAGCTCCTTGAAGAAGTTATTTCCAAGGTTAAAGTGGGCAGCCAAGGCTTTGTTTATTTAATTGATGGCGAAGGAAACTTAATTGCTTCTTCTAACAAAAATTTTGCTCGTCCCGGTCAAAACCTAAGCCAGATTAGCTTGATAGAAGATACTTTGAAAAACAAGATTCACGAAGGCAAGTCGCTTGAGGATATATATAAAAACTCTTTGGGCGACAGGGTCATTTTTGCCGCAGCTCCCGTGGGCGGGATCAAATGGTTTTTAATTTCTGAGTGGCCTTGGAGAGACGCTTTTTCAGTAGTGGAAACATTAATAAGGGGAACCTTAGTAATTATTGTTGCCGCCTTGAGCTTAATAATGATTCTTAGTTTGTTTATGGCTCGCTGGGTGGTGAAACCGGTAGAAATTTTAGGCAAGGGAGCCGACGAAATCAGCAAGGGCAATCTTGATTACAGAATAAATATTAAAACCGGAGACGAGCTAGAGAAATTGGGCTCAAGGTTTAATAAAATGATAAAGGTTTTAAAAGAAAACCAAGAGCTGAGAGACGAATTCGTTTTTATTGCCGCCCACGAGCTAAGGACGCCGGTCACCGTGATAAATTGGTATCTGGAAATGATTTTAAATGGTAATTTTGGCAAAGTGGAAAGAGAGATGAAAAAAGCTTTGGATACTGTTGATAGTTCCAATAGAAGATTAATAAAACTTGTCCAAGATTTATTGGAAGTGGCCCGCTCAGAGGCAGGGAAGATGGAAATAAAAGTTGAGCCGGTCTTGATAGGGGATAATATCAAAGAAGTCTTAAAAGGATTGGAGCGGCTGGCGGCTGAAAAAAAGATTCAGTTAATTTATCAAGAATTAGACAAAACGACAAAAGCGATGGCAGACGCCTTCAAGTTAAAAGAAGTAATATCTAATTTGGTTGATAATGCTATCAAATACGCAATAAAACCGGGCAAGATAACCATCAACCACGAAATAAAGGATAATTTTTTAATAACCAACATTAAAGACGAAGGGATGGGAATTTCTGACGATAATATAAAAAAATTGTTTACGAAATTTTTTAGAGTTAAAAACAGAGAAACTCAAGACATTGAAGGGACGGGCCTGGGCTTGTTTATTTGCAAAGAAATCGTTGAACGAATGAAAGGTAAAATTTGGGCAAAATCTCAGCTGGGAAAAGGAAGCACTTTTAGCTTCAGCTTGCCCTCAGCTTAATGGATATATGGATGTAAATTGGAAATATCTTTTAATCACCTTTGTTTTAGCCGCTATAGTTGGCGGTGGAACTTTTTGGTTTTCAAGGGTTGGAGAATTGCCGGCTGCGGTAAATCTGCCCGAGATTCAAAAACCGAAAGAAACTGAAATTGCAAAGGAAGAGAATCCCCTCGCTCGGGCAGTCGAACAGGGAAAGGAATTTTTATTGCGGATGGAAGATGAAGAAAAGCACGGTTTTCATAAGTATTATTATGCTTTAGAAGACAGATTTGAAGAGAGATTGCATACGGTTTATTCTGCTTCAATTATTTACACCCTTTTAAAAATTTATGATTTTGACGGAGATGAGAGAATCTTTAAGAAGCTTCCTCAGTGGGGAGAATTTTTGCTTTCTATGCAAAACAAAACAGGAAAAGCTGAAGGCGCTTTCCATTATTCTCTCTATCTGTCTCCCGAAGAAAAGGAAGAAAAGTTTGTGGTGGGAACAGCTGCTTTAAGTATTTTTACTTTGCTGGATTTATATGAAAGGACCGAAACGCCGGAATATTTGGAATCGGCGAAATTGGCCGGGGACTGGCTGTTGGGGATGCAGCAAGATAACGGGATAATGAAGGCCTACCAAAGATATGAGGAGGGAAAATGGTATTATGGCACCCAAGAATCCTTACTCTATAATGGGCAAGTGCTGGCTGCCCTTTCCCGGCTTTATCAAGTTACCCAGGAAGAAAAATATTTCAACTCGGCAGAAAAAATCGCCAAGCATTTTGAAAAGAGGGTAGAAGAAGATGGTTGTTTTCTGGGAGATGAATATCGATCTGCCAATCCCATTTCCAGCGCCTGGGTGGTGATGGCGCTCCTGGATTTTTATAAAGTAGATCCTAAAGAAAAACACAAAGAAATTATTTTTAACTGCAGTCGGGAATTGATAAAAAGACAAATGACAGAAACCGCCGACCCTCTTTATCAGGGGAGGTGGAATTTAGCTTTTTCTACCAGCGGCAACGGCTGGTTGGCAGAAGTAATGATGGAGATGTATCATTTCTGTGAAAGAGAAAATATGACCGCCTGCCAAGATTACAAGACAGCGGTAATTAAGGTGATAGATTGGTTGATGCAATTTACTTATTCAGAAGAAAATAGCATTGCCCTTCCCAATCCAAAGCTCGCCATCGGTGGAATCTTCTGGGATTATAATAACAAATACGTGCGGACCGATTCCGTTTGTCACGCTCTTAACAGCTATGTAGGAATAATCGGTTATATGTTACAATAAAAAAGAAAGGTCGCATTCGCTTCTATTTCTTAAAAAATAAAAAATTATGGCTAGTTTAGTTGTTAAAAAAGACGGAAGCAAGGAGCCCTTTCAGGCAGAAAAAATTGAAAACGCAATTAGAGCGGCTGCCCAAAGGACCGATCTTTCGGAAGAAAGAACAAATGAAGTAGTCAAGCAGGTTTCAGCCGGGGTTTTACAGCTGGCTGCGGCAAAAGAAGAAATCGCCACCTCAGAACTAAGAGAAAAGGTTCTTGGCGATTTAGACAAAGTTGAGCCGTCTGTTTCAGTGGCCTGGCGAGAATACGAAGCAAAGAAGGGAGAATAGTAGTGTCTGTTAGGGGAGCAGACATTGCCCCGCGAGATGGTAGCTTTATCTCGCGGGGTTTGTTAGGATAAAATTAGATGAAAAAGGTCGCGCTTTTTAAAAAGATTAGAATAATATGTTGTCGCAAATACCAATTTCGCTTCAAAAAGTAAAAAAAGAAGATTTGGATAAAGAGATTTTAAGAGTAGGGATGATAGCCGAATTGGATGCGGTAAGTTTGTACGAGCAATTAGCGGCGATGACCGAGAAAGAAAGCATTAAAAAAATTTTGTTAGACATCGCTAAAGAGGAAAAAACTCATGTGGGCGAATTTGAGGCGCTTTTATTGAAAGAAGATCCAGAACAAGCCGAAGAGCTAGAAGAAGGAAAGAAAGAGGTAGAAGAGCTGGCCGAATAAGAATAAGGGTTGCTTGACTTAGGTTTTTAGTTTAAACTGAAAAAAGATAAATCTTCAATTTATCTCGATGCTAGAAGAAATTATCAATTGGTTAATTGGTCACGGTATAAAGATTGCCGCAATTTTAATTGCCGCTGTTTTAGCCGACCGTGTTGGCAAAAAATTTATCGGAAAGGCGGTAAAGGGAGGAGTGAAAGACGGCACCGAGGAGTCGACCGAAAAAAGACAAAAAACTCTCATCCGCATTTTTAGCAGCGCTCTAAGCGTTGTTGTCTGGTTGGTAGCAATAATGATGGTATTGCCCGAGTTTGGGATTGCTGTCGGTCCAATCTTAGCTGGAGCCGGAATTTTGGGAGTGGCCTTGGGTTTTGGCGCTCAATATATGATAAGGGATTTTTTAGCTGGCCTTTTTGTAATTATTGAAAATCAATATCGGGTAGGAGACGTCGTTTGCCTGGACAATACCTGCGGCGGGGTAGAGGATATTACTTTGAGAAAAACAGTTTTAAGAGATTTGGACGGCAAAGTATATCATATTCCCAACGGCTCTTTTAAGATGGCAGCCAACCTTACCAAGGGTTACTCCCGGGCTCATATGGATATCAGCGTGGCTTACAAAGAGGATTTGGATAAGGTTATGGCGTTGATAAACAAGGTGGGAAAAGAAATGGCCGAGGAATCTCCCTGGAAAGAATATATTTTAAAACCGATTCAAGTTTTGGGGCCGGGTCCGGATAGCTTTGGCGAGTCCGGAATAATAATAAAAGTTTTAGGAGAAACCAAGCCTTTGAAACAATGGGACACTTTAAAGGAGTTTAGAAAGAGATTAAAGAGAGCATTTGACAAGGAGGGGATTGAGATACCCTTTCCTCAGCTTTCAATCTGGCCGCGGGGGAATTGGGCAAAACAACCATGAGAATCAAAGAAAGCAAAAACCTGACATATACCAAGACGCCTTTTGATTATTTTGAACCGTGGGAAAAAGTTGAGCCGGAAAAATGCATTCTTGAAGATTTTCACAGCTTAAACGCCAAATTGGAACTAATTTTTAAAAACGGAACCCACGGCTTTATTGAGGCTAAAAACCGAGAGGGAGGGTTAGAAATAGATAAGCTTGAAGAGGGGTTGAAGAATTTTATCGACAGAACTTACGAAGACATTTTAAACACCAATATTTTATGACTACTCTTCAGCTGGATATTTAATGGCTGGTGAAAATTGGGTTAAAGAAATTCAAGACAGAACAAAGAAAATTCCCACGGCCAGTGGGCGTTCTAATAAGTGGGGAAAAATCAGTTTTGACGATTTAGTTTTCTTGCCCGCTCAATTAAATAAAAGGCCGGTAGATTACTACCGAGAAGAAATTTCAGCCAAAACGGTTGTCGGGAAAAACAGCAAAAAACCAATTTTTCTTGAAACCCCGATTATTATTGGAGCAATGAGTTTCGGCGCTTTGTCTCAGGAAGCTAAAATTGCCTTAGCTAAAGCATCTACTTTAGCTGGGACAATGGAAAACACCGGCGAAGGAGGAGTGCTGCCAGAAGAAAGAGAATCTTCAAACTATTTAATTGTTCAGTATTCCACCGCTAGGTTCGGAATTACTGAAGAGATTTTGAAAAAAGCTGATGCTGTTGAAATAAAGATCGGTCAGGGGGCTAAGGGCGGCCAAGGGGGATTACTGCCAGCTGAAAAAGTGACTGAAGAAATTGCCAAGATTAGAAATGTTCCAGCGGGAAAAGACATTCATTCGCCGGCTTATCATCTAGACATCCAAAACATTGATGATTTAAGAAAAAAAGTGGAATGGTTAAGAGAATTAACTGAGGGAATACCAATTATTATTAAATTAGCCGCAGGCGACATTGAAAACGATGTGAGGCTGGCGGTAAAAGCTAATCCTGATATAATTGCCATTGATGGCTTAGAGGGTGGAACGGGGGCGGCTCCGGAAGTAATGTTGGATGAAGTGGGCTTGCCGACCATAATGGCTTTAGTCAAGGCCAGAGAGATATTAGATAAATTAAAGGCAAGACAAGAATTATGGATTGGCGGAGGATTAAACAAAGGAGGGGACTTTGCGAAATCGCTGGCTTTGGGAGCTGATGCTGTTTTTGCGGCTACTTCTTTATTGGTAGCGATGGGTTGCACCTCTTGTGGATTATGTTATCTTGGAAAATGTCCAAAGGGAATTACTACTCAAGACCCAAATTTAAGAGAAAATTTAAATCCGGTAGAAGCTGCAGAAAAGATAGCGGCTTTTATTAAAAACTGCACTGAAGAAATAAAAATGATTACTGGCGCTTGCGGGGAAAAGAACGTTCATTTTTTAAATAGAGGTCATCTAAGAGCGTTAAACTCAGAGATAGCCAAACTTATACATACTCAATGAATCTTCGATTCATTTCAATCTTCAATAAATTTTTAATTTATTTCGATGTATAAAGTAAATAAAGAGAAGTGCATCGGGTGCCAGGTTTGTGTTCAAACTTGTCCCGAGGCAACTAAAATAGCCGATGACGGCAAGGCCGAGGTGGTAAACTCAAAGAAATTGGAAGAGTGTGGAGGAGAAAGCGTTTGTCCAATCGGCGCAATAGAGAAAACTGAAAAATAAAAAAAGTGGTTGAACTAACCGATCAAAATTTTGAAGAGACAATTACTAAAAGCGATAAGCCGCTATTGGTCGATTTTTGGGCTCCTTGGTGTCAGCCCTGTTTTGTGCTTGCTCCGATTTTAGAGAAAGTAGCTGAAGAATTTAAAGAAAAAGTTATTTTTGCTAAAGCTAATCTAGAAGAGGCTCAAGGAATTGCTCAAAAACTGGGAATAGACAGGATTCCAATAGTTGTTCTCTTTAACGGAGGAAAACCAGTAAGCGGATTTGTAGGAGTGAGACCGGAACCAGCAATAAGAGAATTATTAAATAAAATGTTAGAAGATATGAAAAACAAAAGAGAAAGCGAGGGAAATATCGAGGAGGTAATCAAGGGCTACCAAGAATACGCCGATAAAAACGGCTTTAAGTTGAATCCGGATAGGGAAGTGGTGGAGAGATTAGCTAAGGGGCTTTTAGAAAATGAGAAAAAATACGGCCAAAGATATTGTCCTTGTCGAAGAGCCACCGGCAATTTAGAAGAAGATAAGCCAAAAATCTGCCCTTGCGCTTGGAGTCGGGAAGAAATTGAAAAGCAGGGGCATTGTCTTTGCGGTTTGTTTATAAAAGAGTAAACGCTTGACTTAACCTTATGCTTAATTTAAGCTGAATTAAGCTGTGGAAAACAAACCCCCCACCACTTTGTTGTAATTCAAATCTTATCAGCCATAATTTTAGCTTCTGAGTAAAAAATTATTGCAAAGTGGTGGGGGGAAAGGTCGGCTGAAAAATTAATTTTTTTTAAATACTATGGAAGGTTATTGTGTAAAATGTAAGAAAAAACAGGAGATACAGGGCGCTAAGGAAGTTACAATGAAGGGAAAAGGTGGAGTGAAAAGAAAGGCAATGACTGGCACTTGCCCCAAGTGCGGAACTAAGATGTTCAGAATTATGGGCAAGGCCTAATGAATCTCAAAGATTTTCGGAAGTCTTTAAAGCCCCCCACCAGAATTATTGGTGGGGGGTCTGTTTTGGTCGCCCTTTTAGCTTTAAACCTCCTGGCTTGGCTGGCGGTTTATGACTTAAGCCGCCCTGCGTTTTTAGAGGTTAATTTTTTTGATGTGGGCCAAGGAGACGCCATTTTTATTGAAACGCCCGAAAAGTATCAGACTCTAATTGACGGCGGGCCCAACTCCGCCATTTTAGAGAAGCTTGATGGCGAGTTGCCTTTTTGGGATAATTCTTTAGATTTAATAATTTTGACCCATCCTGAAAAAGACCATTTGGCCGGGCTTCTCGCGGTTCTAAAAAGATATAAGGTCAAAAATATTTTATGGACCGGCGTAACGCGGGATACGGCCGAGTTCAAAGAATGGCAAAGATTAATTCAGCAGGAAAAAGAGAAAGAAGGGGCTCAAATAAAAATTGCCCGACTGGGCCAAGAAATTAAATTGGGGAAAACAGTTCTCCGTATCTTACATCCTTTTGAGGACTTGGAAGGTCGGGAATTTAAAGATTCAAACAACACTTCGGTTATTGTTAAACTGGTTTTTGGAGAGAATTCTTTTTTGTTCACCGGCGACGCTTATAAATCAGCGGAAAAAGAACTTGTTAATGAGGGATTGGAGATTAGTTCAGACGTTTTGAAGATTGGTCATCATGGGAGTAAGACATCAACCGCTCCAGAGTTTATTGAAAAAGTTTTGCCAGAAATTGCTGTGATCCAATGCGGGAAAGATAATTCTTATGGCCATCCTCATCCTGAAACCTTGGAAACTTTAGAGAAATATGGTATAAACATTTTAAGAACCGATCTTAATGGTGACATTAAAATTATATGCGATTCCCAATCTTTAAAAGTAAAGTAGAAGAAGCAACTCAAAGCTTTAATCTGATGACGCCCGAGGGCAGGCAAGCTTATTTTGAAGCCAAGGCCGGTCCAGGAATAGAAAAATTGAGAGAATACTTGAAAGAAAATACTTTTGTCGCTTATCTTTTAGGGAAGAAGAATTCTGGCAAGGGCACTTATTCTAAAATGTTTGCTGAAGTTATTGCTCCAAATAGAGTGGAGCATTTTTCAATTGGAGATATGATTAGAGGAGTAGATGAGGAGCTGGCAGACCCGGGAAGAAAAAAAGAATTGATGAATTTTTTAGAAAAAGAATATCGAGGCTGGGCTTCTTTACCAGAGATTACTTCTGCTTTAGAAAAAAGAAATACCCGAACCCTTTTGCCAACCGAGCTCATTTTGGCTCTAGTCAAAAGAGAAATAGGCAGGAGAGAAAAGAAAGCCCTCTTCATCGACGGTTTTCCTCGAGGCATGGACCAAATTTCCTACTCCTTATTTTTTAGAGACTTGATTGGTTATAGGGAGGATCCTGATATTTTTATTTTGATTGACCTTCCGGAAGCGGTAATTGATGAAAGAATTAAATATCGAAGAGTTTGCCCTGAATGCCAAACTCCCCGGAATCTAAAGCTCCATACGACCAAAGAAGTCGGCTACGACGAAAAGAAAAAAGAATTTTATCTGATTTGCGATAACACCGGATGCCCCGCCTCGGCGGCCGGCGGGCAGGGAGCGAAAATGATTTCAAAAGAAGGAGACGAGTCAGGGATAAAACCAATAAGAGAAAGATTAGACATGGATGCAGAATTAATGCAAAAAGCCATATCTCTTCACGGGATTCCCAAAATTATTTTAAGAAATGCGGTTCCGGTGGAAGGGGCAGAAAAAATTGTTGACGATTATGAAATCACTCCGGAGTATAGCTATGAGTGGGATGAAAAAAACAAAAAGGTAAAGGTAATTGAGAAGCCCTGGATAATCAAAGACGACGAAGGCGTCCCTTCCTATAGCTTATTGCCACCGCCCGTTTTACTTTCTTTGATAAAACAAATGGTGGAAATTTTACATTTATAAAAGTTGACAGAAGGGTTGCTGAATGAGAAAATAAAATTGGCCCCGACCCTCTAGTTAGATTCTGGGACAAACGTTCTTTTAGGGAGCCGGATATGTTTCTGGCCCTTGGGTCAGAACTTAGGCACCCACTTGGAATTTTTTCCGGAACGAACTTTCTAGAAGAAAACGGGGCCATCAACCCCGCCCTCTAAGCTCTTGGATTAAGGTTAATCAAAAACCCCGAGTGCATAGAGGGCGGGGTTTGTTTGTCGGGGCGACTGGAGTCGAACCAGCTATCACACGCTCCCCGAGCGTGCATGTTAACCGTTACACCACGCCCCGCAGTCCTGCCTACTGGCAGAAAATTCCAAATTCCAAATTACAAATTCCAAACAAATTACGAATTCCAATTTTCAAAATTCAAAACCTATAATTTGGAATTTGGTGCTTGGGATTTGGTCATTTCGTCTTCGCAAGGCGTTTGATGCATTTGGTGCAAGCCAAAACCCTTTTACCCGAAGGTAATCGGGTCCACTGAAGATTGGGGTATTTTCTTTTTTTGCCGGTGGGATTATATTTTCCGCGAAGCTTGACTAACTTCCCGACCATCCCAGATTTTTTTCCGCAGATTGCACATTCTTTTGCCATAATAGTATTATTTTACCAGAAGCATAACTTTTTACAAGTACCAAAGTGTTATATAATAGAACATATTGAAAATTTATGGAATTCAAATTCTTTTTATATATTATTGTAGTAACTTCAGCCATCTTCCACGAATATTTCCATGGCTGGGCCGCTTTTCAGCTGGGAGACCCGACTGCTAAATATGCCGGCCGCTTAACCTTAAATCCTTTAAAACACATTGATCCTATAGGCACAGTACTAATGCCGCTTTTTCTGTTGTTTTTCTTTGGCGGTTTTATCGGCTGGGCCAAGCCCGTGCCTTACAACCCCTACAATCTTCGAGATCAAAAACGCGGCGTTTCCAAAATAGCTATAGCTGGACCCGGAGCCAATTTTTTAATTGCTTTGATTTTTGGAATATTGTTGCGATTCGCTCCTTTGGGAGGATTTTTAATTATTGCTTTAACCTGGATAGTCTATGTTAATATTTTCCTGGGGTTATTTAATCTTATTCCCATTCCTCCCTTAGACGGCTCAAAATTATTAATGGATTTTTTCCCTCAATCAAGAATCCTTCGAGTATTAGAGCAATCGCCCTTAAGTATTTTTTTAGCTATTGCCGTAGCCATAATGTTTTTGCCCTTTCTTTCTTCCCTGATTTATTATTCAATAGTAGGAAGTTCCTTTTTAGGCTTGACTTTTTAAAATTTTTTGCTAAGCTGAAAAATTATGCCGACCATCAGACAATTAATTAAAAAAGGGAGAAAGAAAAGAAAAAAGCTGCATAAAACGCCAGCTTTGCGTTTGGGATTTAATCCTTTGAAAAACAGGCCGATGAGATTTTTCTCGCCGTTTAAAAAAGGAGTTTGTCTGAAAGTTTTTACCATAACTCCTAAAAAACCAAATTCGGCCTTAAGAAAAGTGGCCAGGATTAGATTGAGCAACGGCATGGAGGTAACGGCTTACATCCCCGGAGAGGGCCATAATTTACAAGAGCACTCAATAGTATTGATTCGGGGCGGCAGAGTTAAAGATCTGCCGGGCGTAAGATACCACATTGTTAGGGGGATTTTAGATACTGGTGGCGTTGAGGGGCGCAAGCAGGAAAGGTCAAAATACGGAGCCAAAAAAGAGTAAATCCCAAATTACAAATCACAAATTCCAAACAAATTCCAAATTCCAATTTCCAAATTCTAAATAACCTATAGTTTGTGATTTGGTATTTGGTGCTTGGAATTTCTTTTGCGGAGCAAAAAGCATATGGCTAGAAAAAAAGAAAAAAGAGAAATAATGCCTGATCTTGTCTATGGCAACGTTCTGGTCTCCAGGTTTATTAATCAGGTGATGAAAAAAGGCAAAAAGACTATCGCCAGCAAAATTGTTTATGGTGCTTTTAATATTATTAAAGAAAAAGAAAAGAAAGAACCTTTGGAAGTTTTCGAAGAAGCAATTAAAAACGTCAAACCATTAGTGGAGGTTCGGCCAAAGAGGGTTGGCGGAGCTACTTATCAAGTTCCCAGACCCGTACCTCCGGAAAGATCAATTGCCTTGGCTATAAGATGGGTTTTAGGAGCGGTCCGCAGCAAAAAAGGAAAACCGACAAAAGAAAAATTAGCCGAAGAAATAATTTTAGCTTCCAAAAACGAAGGGTCAGCGATAAAGAAAAAAGAGAATACTCATCGAATGGCAGAAGCCAACAGAGCTTTCGCCCACTTCGCCTGGTAAAATTGAAACTGGGTTAGGGTTAAGAAACCGGTATGGAAGTTGGAAGTCGGTGAAAATTACTAACTTCCTAACCCCTAAACCAAACTGGCTTCTCAACCTTTTAACTAACTTCTTATGCCGCGTATTTATCCCATAGACAGAGTTCGTGATATCGGCATCATCGCTCACATTGATGCCGGTAAAACAACCGTTACTGAACGGGTGCTTTTTTATACTGGAATTTCCCATAAAATTGGTGAAGTGCACGATGGCCAAGCCATCATGGATTGGATGGTTCAAGAAAGAGAAAGGGGCATCACCATTACGGCAGCCGCCACTACTTGTTATTGGTCACCGAGCTTCGGCGAAGCGGAAGCGAAGGTAAAGATGAGAATGGAGTCCTCATCGCTGCCGAGCAAGCTAAAAAGAGAAAAAGAAACAGAGCACCGAATAAACATTATTGATACTCCAGGCCACATTGATTTTACGGTGGAAGTGCAAAGGTCTCTGCGCGTTTTGGACGGAGCCGTGGTTGTTTTTGACGGGGTGGCCGGAGTAGAACCCCAATCTGAAACGGTTTGGTACCAGGCAGATAAATTTCATGTGCCCCGGATTTGTTTCATAAATAAATTAGACAGAATGGGAGCTAACTTCGAAAAAAGTTTAGACTCAATTTGGAATAAATTATCGCCCCAGGCCGTAGCTCTTCAACTACCCATAGGAAGAGAAGAGCGTTTTGAAGGGACAATTGATTTATTAAAAATGAAAGCCTATAAATCTGAAGGAGATTTTGGCCAAATTATTGGAGAAGAAGAGGTGCCGGAAAATTTATTGGAAGAAGCTAAAACCTGGAGAAAAAAATTAGTAGAAAAAATTGCTGCTGAAGATGAAGCCTTGTTGGAAAAATATTTAGGCGGTGAAGATCCTTCTATTGATGAATTGAGGGCAGTTTTAAGAAAAGCTACTATCAACTACAAACTAATCCCGGTTCTTTGCGGTTCAGCCCTGAAGAACAAAGGGATCCAGGCCTTATTGGACGCAGTTTGTTATTATCTGCCCAGCCCCGTTGATCTGCCGCCGGTTAAAGGCATTGATCCTAAAACGGGGGATAGCATTGAAAGAAAAGCTGATGATTCAGAGCCGTTTTGCGCTCTGGCTTTCAAAGTTGCCTCAGACCCTTATGTCGGCACTTTAACTTATTTCAGAATATATTCCGGGGCTTTGAAAAAAGGTTCTTATTTGCTTAACACCACCACTCAAGAGAAAGAAAGAATCGGTAGAATTTTAAGAATGCATGCTCAAGAGCGCGAAGAGGTAGAAGAAATTTTTACCGGCGATATTGCTGCTACCGTGGGTCTTAAAAACACCTCTACCGGCCATACCTTATGCGATGAAAATCACCCAATCGTTCTGGAAAAAATTACTTTCCCGGAGCCGGTCATTTCAATCAGAATTGAGCCTAAAACCAAAGCTGACCAAGAAAAGATGAGTTTGGCCTTAAAAAGATTAGCCGAAGAAGACCCAACTTTTAGGGTTAAAGGAGACCTGGAAACCGGAGAAACTATAATTTCTGGGATGGGAGAATTGCATTTAGATATTATTACTGATAGAATGCGAAGAGAATTTAAAGTTGAAGCTTCAGTTGGCAGGCCTCAAGTTGCTTATAAAGAAACAATTTTGGAAGAAGCCGAGGCTGAAGGAAAATATATCAGGCAGTCTGGAGGTAGAGGGCAATATGGTCATGTGTTCTTGAGAGTGGAGCCCAAAAGTCGTGGCGAAGGATTTGAATTTATAGATGAAATTAAAGGAGGAATTATTCCAAGAGAATTTATTCCGGCAGTAGAAAAGGGGATAAAGGAGGCCATAGAAAAAGGAGTGGTGGCGGGCTATCCCATGGTTGATTTAAGCTGCGCTTTGTATGACGGTTCTTATCACGAAGTTGATTCTTCAGAAATAGCTTTTAAGATTGCTGGCTCCATGGCTTTTCAAGCGGCCTGTAAAAAAGCTAGGCCGGTTTTGTTAGAACCGGTTATGAAATTAGAAATTGTTGTGCCAGAAAGCTTTTTTGGCGACGTCATTGGAGATTTGTCTGCCAGACGAGGAAAAATTGAAGAAACTAAGGACAGGCTTCAATTAAAAGTCATTGACGCCAAGGTTCCTTTGGCAGAAATGTTTGGCTATGCTACTACCTTAAGATCCTTGACTGAAGGAAGAGGAACCTTTACAATGGAGTTTGACCATTACGCTGAGGTACCCCAAAATATTGCCCAAGAGATTACAGAAGGAAAGAGAAGGTAATTCACATTGACAATTCCTCAGAAATAAGTAATATAGTAACATAACCTTAAAAATTCCAAATCACAAATTCCAAATTCCAAACAAATTCCAAATTCCAATTTCCGAAATTCTAAACAGTTTTGGTCATTGGAATTTCGGTCATTGGATATTGTTTGCAATTTGGTGCTTGGAGCTTGGAATTTAAAATAATATGGCGGAAAAAGAAAAATTTGTCAGGGGAAAACCCCATCTTAATATTGGCACCATTGGTCACGTTGACCATGGAAAGACTACTTTAACTGCGGCTCTTTTGCATGTGCTGAAGTTGAAAGGATTGAAGGCCCAAGAGAAAACAGTAGACCAGATTGATGCTGCTCCAGAAGAAAAAGCCAGAGGCTTAACTATTTCTATTTCTCATCTGGAGTATGAAACAGAAAAAAGACACTATGCCCATATTGACTGTCCCGGCCACGCTGATTACATCAAAAATATGATCACTGGAGCTGCTCAGATGGATGGCGCAATTTTGGTAGTGTCAGCCCCCGATGGTCCAATGCCTCAAACCAGAGAGCATATTTTATTGGCTCGTCAAGTTGGCTTACCCGCAATCGTTGTCTTTTTGAACAAATGCGACGCAGTTGATGACCCAGAAATTATTACTTTAGTTGAAAGCGAAGTCCGGGAGCTCTTAAAAAAATATGAATTTCCTGGCGACACAACCCCAATCATTAAAGGCTCAGCTCTAAAAGCCTTAGACGCTAAATCTCCTGATGACGAAGTGGCGAAGCCAATTTTAGAATTAGTGAAAGCGATTGATGAGTTTATTCCTGAACCTGCTCGAGAAATAGATAAGCCATTTTTAATGGCGATTGAGGACGTTTTCTCAATTGCTGGCCGGGGAACAGTGGCTACCGGCAGGATTGAAAGAGGCGTTGTTAAGCCGAATGAAGAAGTAGAATTGGTTGGTATAAAACCAACTAGCAAAACTATTGCTGTCAGCATCGAAATGTTCAATAAAATGCTGGATGAAGGAAGAGCTGGCGATAACGTTGGTATTTTGCTTAGGGGATTAAAAAAAGAGGATGTGGAAAGGGGCCAAGTGTTAGCTAAGCCGGCAAGCATCACTCCTCATACCGAATTTGAGGCAGAGGTTTATGTTTTAACTCAAGAAGAAGGCGGAAGACATACGCCCTTTTTTGCCGGTTACAAGCCTCAGTTTTATTTTCGAACCACCGACGTTACCGGAGATGTTACTTTGCCCGAAGGAACTGAAATGGTGATGCCGGGCGATACGGTTAATTTAAAAATCAAACTTTTAGCTCCAATCGCCATGGAAGAAAAACAAAGATTTGCCATCAGGGAAGGAGGGAAAACAGTTGGAGCCGGAGTTGTTATTAAAGTCATAAAATAAAATTAATGTTGTAAACTAAAGAATGGCGAGGAAGAAAGCTACAGCAGTCGAAGAGGAAATTAAGCCGAAACTTAGAATCAAGCTGCGGGCTTATGATCATAAAGTGATTGACAATAGTGCTCGACAAATTATTGAGACAGCTTTGCGCTATGGTGCAGAAATTTCAGGTCCCGTTCCTTTACCAACCGAAATTCAAAAATATACCGTGAACAGGTCTTCGTTTATTCATAAAGATGCCCGGGAACAGTTTGAGATGAGAGTCCATAAAAGATTGATAGACATTTTGAGTCCGAACCAAAAGGTAATAGATGCCCTGATAAACCTTACTTTGCCGGCTGGAGTTGATATTGAGATTAAAATGTGAATAAGATTATATTTTGATAGCGCGAGCAAAGATCGGGCTGTGCCCGATTTTCTATTAATCCGTGTTCATCTGTATTCACATCTGTGTGAATCTGTGTAAAAAATGAAGTTTATTTTAGGCCAAAAATTAGGCATGTCACAGATTTTTGATGAAAAAGGAAACGCAGTTTCAGTTACTTTGATTGAGGCCGGGCCCTGTAAGGTTACTCAGATTAAGACTAAAGAAAAAGATGATTATCAGGCTGTCCAGATAGGATTTACTCCGAAAACAAAAAAAACCCTTCGGCAAGCTCAGGGTGGTGAGTCACGTCGAACCATAAAGAAAACTGAAAAAGGCAAAGAATTCAAATATTTAAGAGAGTTTCAGAATGGCGACCACAAAGTCGGGGACGAAATTAGCGCCTCGATTTTTCAGGAAGGAGACAAGGTAAAAATTTCCGGCACTTCCAAAGGAAAAAGATTTGCTGGAGCAGTAAAGCGATGGGGATTCAAGGGAAGATTGTCGGCCACTCACGGTACTAAGCACGAACTTCGCACTTTGGGTTCGGTGGGAACCTCCTTTCCCGAGAGGGTGATAAAGGGCAAAAAAATGTCAGGTCGCATGGGTTCAGAAAGGGTAACGATTAAAAATTTAAAAGTAGTAAAGGTTGATTCTGAAAATAATATTCTTGCCGTGGCAGGTGCCATTCCTGGCAGCAAAGGGACATTGCTTGAAATTTCTAATTCCTAATTTCTAATATCTAATTTATGAAAGTTTCTGTATACAGCCAAAAAGGAGAAAAAATAAGCGAGACTTTGTTGCCAAAGGAGATTTTTGATGTAAAACTCAGCCCGGATTTAGTTCACCAGGTAGTTACCGTTCAGGCAGCTAATCGTCGACAAACTTTGGCTCATACTAAAGACAGGGGAGAGGTTTCGGGCGGAGGGCGAAAGCCCTGGCGTCAAAAGGGGACGGGCAGGGCCAGGCACGGTTCAATTCGTTCTCCTTTGTGGAAAGGAGGCGGCGTGACTTTTGGTCCAAGAAAGGAAAAAGTTTTTAAGAAAAAAATTAACAAAAAAATGAAACGAGAAGCTTTGTTTATGGTCTTATCTGCCAAAGTAAAAAGCAATTTATTAATAATTTTTGATGAAATTAATCTTGAGACGCCTAAAACCAAATCTTTAGCTGAAATAATCAAAAATTGGAAATTAAAAATTAAAGATCTTAAAGAAGGTTCTATCTTGATGGCTTTGCCAAAAGCCGAAAAAAATTTGATTGTGGCTGCTAGAAATATCCCAAAAATTAATACCGTTGAAGCAAGAAACCTAAACGTTCTAGACCTGCTTTCTTTCAAATATTTAATAATGCCGAAGGAAACAATAAAAACAATAAAAGAAACCTTCTTAAAATAGCATGGCATTGTTTAATGTTTTCAAAAAAAAGGAGAAGGAGGAGGTTAAAGTTGAAAAACCTTTAGAAGCGCCGATCAAAAAAGCGAAAGAAAGAAAATTTTTCGAAACATATAAAGTTTTGAAAACGCCCCATGTTACGGAGAAAGCATCCGATTTAGTTGGAAAAAATCAATATGTCTTTAAGATTGGGCCCCAGGCAAATAAAATAGAGATTAAGAAGGCAGTCGAAAGCTTATACGGGGTAGATGTAATTTCTGTTAAAATTATCAAAGCTCGGCCCAAAAGAAGAAAATTAGGAAAGGTAAAAGGATGGAGGGCGGGATATAAAAAAGCTATTGTTAAAATCAAAGGAGGACAGAAGATTGAGGTGCTACCTCGATAATCTCTAAACAAATTCCAATGGCCAAAATCCAAAAATCAAAAAGCATATTAACAAAGAAAGAGCCTGAGAGAAGGTGGCTTTTGGCTTTGAAGAGCAAAGCTGGTAGAACAGCTTCGGGCAGAATTACCGTACGGCATCGTGGCGGAGGAGTGAAACGACTCTATCGAGTTGCTGATTTTGGACAAGACAAATTAGGAGTAGTAGGTAAAGTTATTGCCTTGGAATACGATCCTTACCGAACAGCCTATCTTGTTTTGGTTGAATACCAAGACGGAGATCGAAGAGATAAATCTCTTCTCCCGCCTCACTCCACTACTGTGGGGCTCGGCGAAAAAAGATATATTTTAGCCCCCTATCAGCTAAATGTTGGTGATGAAATAATCTGTAATGAAGCTGCCGAAATCAAAATTGGCAACAGGATGAAACTAAAAAACATTCCAGTTGGTACTCAGGTATATAATATTGAATTGGAGCCTGGTAAGGGAGGGAAAATGGCAAGGTCAGCCGGTTCTACGGCTAAAGTTTTAGCCCGCGAAGCAGGGCTGACACATTTGGCAATGCCTTCGGGCGAAATTCGAAAAGTACCTCAAGAGTGCTTTGCCTCAATTGGTCAGGTGTCTCGGCCAGAGCATAGATTTATTACTATAGGTAAGGCTGGCAGGGTTAGGTTGAAGGGAAGAAGGCCTCAGGTTCGTGGGACAGCAATGAATCCTTGCGACCATCCTCATGGCGGCGGAGAAGGAAAGACCCCCATCGGTTTGAAATATCCAAAAACTCCTTGGGGAAAGCCAGCTTTAGGAGTAAAAACGAGAAAGAAGAAGTGGACAGATAAATATATTGTTAAAAGAAGAAATTAGTCAAAGGGTTAGGAAGCCAGTTTGGTTTAGAGGTTAGGAAATTAACTTTTACTAACTTCTTAGCCTGATTTCCATACCGGCATCTTAACCTTAACCTACCTTCTGCTAAAAATAATGCCAAGAAGTTTAAAAAAAGGTCCATATACGCCAGAAAAGCTTTTAAAAAAGATTAGAGGGAAGAAACCTGATGCCAGAGAAGTTATTAAAACTTGGTGTCGGGGCTGCACCATTACTCCCGAAATGGTTGGTTTTACCTTCGGAGTCCACAACGGCAAAGAGTTCCTGTCCGTGAAGGTAACTGAAAATATGGTGGGGCATAAACTTGGCGAATTCGCCCCTACTACTAGATTCTCTCGTCACGGAGGAAGAATGCAGCGAGAAATAGAGACTAAAGTTGCTGAAAAGGAAACTGAACAAATAAAAAAAGCCGCTGAATAAATCTCGTAAATCGTAAACCAATTTCATGGCAGCGATGACCGCGAAATTAAAATATTTAAGAATAGCTCCAAGAAAAGTAAGGTTGGTTGTCAATTTGCTTCGAGGAAAGAAGGTTGAAGAAGCTCAAACAATTTTGAATTTTACAATCAAAAAGGCAAGCTTGCCCATATTGAAGCTTTTAAATCAAGCAGTGGCCTCAGCTATTAATAATTTTCAATTGGATCCGGCAAATCTTTTTATTTCCAAGATTACGGTTGATGAGGGACCAAAATATAAAAGGTGGATTGCTCGAGCCAGAGGAAGCGCCAACGAGATTCAGAAAAAAACTTCACACATTACCATTGTCTTAGGCGAAATAAAAAAAGGAAAGGTTAAAAGGAAGAAAGTAAAGGCTGCTCCAGCAGAAGCAGTTGAGGAGAAAGAGAAGAAGACAGAAAGAACTCCTAAAATTCCTAAGCCAAGATTAAAACCAGAAACCGAAGAAATTAAACCAAAGGTTGAGAAAAGCGTTCAGCGCATCTTTAGACGCAAAACGTTTTAATTAGAAATCATGAGCCATAAAGTTCACCCCGGAGCATTCAGAATAAAAGACAACAGCAGTTGGCTCTCTCGCTGGCTGAATAAAAAAAGATTCTCCCAAAACTTGGAGGAAGATTTTAAAATCAGAGAGTATCTGCAAAAAAGGATAGGAAAGTTAGGAGTGGAGAAGATTGAAATCGAAAGATTCGCTGGGAAAATTATGGTGATAATTTCTTCTGCTCGTCCAGGTTTAATTATTGGACGTGGAGGAGGGGGAGTGGAAGAATTGAAAAAAGAATTGGAAGTTTTTCTTACTAAAGAAAAACCCGTCAAAGCTTTAGCTCAGGCTTCTAAGAGAGAAATTAAAATAGACATTAAAGAAATAAAAGACCCGTGGAGTTCAGCTGCTTTAGCTGCTCAGTGGGCAGCTCAACAGATTGAAAGAAGGATGCCTTACAGAAGAGTTTTAAAGCAATCCATCGAAAAAATTATGTCAGCCAAAGGAGCGGAGGGGTGTCGAGTAGAAATGGCGGGCAGGTTAAATGGAGTAGAAATTGCCCGAACTAACTGGTTGATGAAAGGACGACTTCCTCGCCAAAGCTTAAGAGCTGACATTGATTATGCCGAAGCTCGGGCTTACTGTACTTACGGAGTAATCGGAATAAAAGTTTGGATTTATAAAGGCGAACGCTTCGCTTAATCGCTGATAAGTCGCTGATTTCTACGCTGATAAAACGCTGATTCAGCGTAAATTCGGCGTATAGTTCAGCGTTAGTTCAGCGGACACACATGGCTATATTAATGCCCAAAAAAGTTAAACATAGAAAGTGGAGAAAAGGGAGAAGCAAGGAAGTAGAAAGTAGAGGCACTCAGCTTGCCTTTGGTTCTTTCGGATTAAAGAGTTTAGGAACTCGTTGGGTAAGCGGTCGCCAACTGGAAGCCGCCAGAAGGGTGATTCTTAGATATTTGAAAAAAGGAGGAAAACTTTGGATAAGAGTTTTTCCTGATAAGCCTGTAACTAAAAAAGGGACCGAAGTGCCCATGGGCGGAGGAAAGGGAAGCGTAGACCATTATGCTTTTCCTTTAAAACCAGGTAGAATAATTTTTGAATTAGATGGATTAAAAGAAGAAATAGCTCGGGAAGCCTTCAAGATGGCAGCCACAAAGTTTCCAGTAAAGACAAAAATTATAAAAAGATGAAGAAAATAGCAGAGCTTCGTCAAAAATCTAAATTGGAACTACAAAAATTACTTCAAGACAATCGGGAAAGATTAAGGCAACTTAGGTTTGACTTAGCAGCCGGAAAAGTAAAAAATGTTAGAGAAATTCATCAAATTAAGAAAGATATTGCTCGAGCTTTAACTTTGCTAAAACAAAGCTAATATCAATATGGCAAAGAAACAACTTACAGGTACAGTGATATCTGATAAAATGCAAAAAACTGTAGTAGTTTTGGTTGAAAGATTCAAACAGCATCCCAAATATAAAAGGCGATACCGTCTCCATAAAAAATATAAAGCCCACACTGACCAAGAATACAAGGTAGGCGATCGAGTGGTCATCGAAGAGTGCCGTCCACTGAGCAAAGAAAAAAAATGGAAGGTTATTAAAAAAGCATGATTCAACCACGCACAATGTTAAATGTTGCCGATAATAGTGGAGCGAAAATCCTCCAATGTTTTCATGTTTTGGGCGGGTCAAAGAGGCGTTATGCTCAGCTTGGCGATGCTATTGTTGGGACAGTAAAAGAGGCTGAACCGCGCAGATTAGTTAAAAAACATGATGTAGTAAGAGCAGTTATAGTTAGACAAAAAAAAGGATATCGCAGGCCAGACGGTTCTTATATCAGGTTTGATGACAACGCTTGCGTGGTTTTGGAAGGAAAAACAAAAGAACCCAAAGGAGGAAGGATTACGGGTCCGGTGGCGAGAGAGGTAAGAGAAAAAGGTTTTGAAAAAATTGCCACTTTGGCTCCAGAACTACTATGAAAGTTAAGAAAGGCGATACAGTTTTAATAATTTCTGGTAAAGATAGAGGAAAGAAGGGCAAGATTTTAGAAGCTTTTCCTGAAGAAAGCAAAGTTGTGGTGGAGGGAGCAAATCTAAGAAAAAAACACCAAAGACCCAAAAAATCCGGCGAAAAAGGACAGGTTATAGAGCTAGCAACCCCCATGTCCGTTTCTAACGTTAAGCTTATTTGTCCTAAATGCGGTAAAGCCGCCAAGACGGGACATAAGATTACCGAAAAAAATAAATTTAGAATTTGTAAACAATGTGGCCAGGAAATCTGAATCACAGTAATATATGCTTAGATTAAGTGAGAAATATAAAAAAGAAGTGATTCCGACGATGAAAGAAAAATTTGGCTATAAAAATGAAATGGCGGTTCCTAAGATTGAAAAAGTGATAGTGAATACTGGGTTTGGCGGGCAGGTGGCTGGAAAAACTTCCGAGGAACAAAAGAAAATCCAAGATTTTATTTTAGGAGAGCTGGCTTTAATTTGTGGCCAAAAACCAATTTTAACTAAGGCAAAAAAATCAATATCTAGTTTTAAAATTAGAGAAGGAATGCCGGTCGGAGCCCGGCTTACTTTAAGAGGGAAGAAGATGATAGACTTTTTAGAAAGATTAATTCATTTAGCCCTTCCTCGAACCCGTGATTTTCAGGGAATACCCCGAGACTCGGCGGATAAGGATGGCAATTTAACTATTGGTATTAAGGAACACATTGCTTTCCCTGAAATTTTACCAGAGAGAGCAAAGAATATTTTCGGTTTAGAAATAACAGTAGTCACCACAGCTAAAAACAAAGAGGAGGGACTAGAGTTGTTAAAATTACTGGGATTTCCAATCAAGAGTTAATACGCACAGATTCACACCGATTTGAACATAGATTTACACAGATCCGTGTTAATCTGTGTAAGCGTGCGAAGCACGCGAAATTATCTGTGTTGATCCGTGTATTACATGGCGACAAAAGCACAAATAGCAAAATCAAAAAGGAAACCAAAATTTAAAAGTCGAGTGGTGAGACGTTGTTTTCGCTGTGGTCGGAAGCGAGGATACATGCGTAAGTTCGGGTTGTGCAGGATTTGTTTTAGAGAAATGGCCAACAAAGGAGAAATACCCGGCGTAACAAAGAGTAGTTGGTAGAAAAAAATCTATGGATCCCGTAACTGATATACTCAATAGAATAAGAAACTCTCAGGCTGTTAGCAAAGAAACAGTTGAGATTTCTTTTTCTAATTTAAGATATGAGATAGCGAAAATTTTAGAGAAACAGGGATTTATAGAAAAAGCGGAAAAGAAAGGAAGAAAAGCAAAAAAAATTATTGAAATAACTTTGAAATATCTTAATAAGCAGCCGGCCATTTCCGGGTTAAAAAGAATATCTAAGCCAGGCAAAAGAATTTACAAAAGCTATCAAAAAATAGGCAAAGTAAGAGGAGGCTACGGCATAGCTATCATTTCCACATCGAAAGGGTTGATAACAGACAAAGAGGCCCGGCGCCAGAAACTGGGCGGCGAAGTCATATGCGAAATATGGTAAAATTCCAAATCACAAATTCCAAATCACAAACAAATTCCAAATTCCAAATTCAAAATTCAAAACCTGTTTTGGTCATTGGAATTTTGGTCATTGGTGCTTGTTTGGAGTTTGGTGCTTGGGATTTGTAATTTTATGAGTCGTATAGGCAAAAAACCAATTCAAATACCAGCAGGCGTAGAGGTAAAAATTGAAGGCAATAAAGTAATTGTGAAAGGCCCTAAGGGCGAATTATCTCGGGAGATTCGGCCCGAAATTAAAATTGAAGTTTCTAATAACCAAATTTTAGTTTCCTCGCAGATAGAAACCAAGCAAACCAAAGCTCTTTGGGGATTAACTCGCGCCTTAGTAGCCAATATGGCAAAAGGAGTAGCCGAAGGTTTTAGAAAACAATTGGAAATCCAGGGTATTGGTTTTAGGGCAGTCGTGGAAGGAGAAGATCTTGTGCTATATGTTGGATATAGTCATCCGGTTAAGGTCAAGGCGCCAATGGGGGTACAATTTTCCGTAGAAAAAAATATTATTACCGTTTCCGGTTTTGACCTTGAGGCGGTTTCTCAAACTGCTTCCCGTATTAGAAAAGCTAAACCACCCGAGCCCTATAAGGGCAAAGGAATACGATATGTGGGGGAGTATGTGAGGAAGAAATTAGGTAAAAAAGCAGTAACCACCGGCTAATTTAGAACAATGCGAAAGAAACAAGAAAAAAGAGTAAGACGTCACAAACGAGTAAGAGCTAAAGCATTTGGCACCAACAAGAGGCCGCGGCTTTGTGTTTTTAAATCAAGTAAGCATATTTATGCCCAATTGATTGACGACGAGAAAGGAAAAACAATTACCGCTGCCAGCGATTCAGAATTGCAACCAAAAACAAAAAAAGGAAAATCAAAAGTGGCAGTTGCCTACGAAGTAGGGAAACTGATTGCCAAAAAAGCTTTAGGAAAAAAGTTCGCTGAGGTAATTTTTGACAGAGGAGGATATCGATATCAAGGAAGAGTAAAAGCCTTAGCTGAGGGGGCAAGGGAAGGAGGACTTAAATTTTAAATTTCAATTATCAATTTTCAATTTTCAAACCATGAGAAGAGAATTTCGAAGAACAAGGGCGGAGAAGCCGAAGGATGAGTTTGAGTCCAAGCTTTTAGATTTGGCTAGAGTAGCCCACACAAGAGCCGGCGGTAAAAAAATGAGATTTCGGGCCGCCATAGTGACTGGCAATAAACTGGGCAAAGTTGGCTTTGGAGTGGCAACCGGCATGGATGTACAAGCTGCTGTAGAAAAAGCTACGCGTCTATCCAAGAAAAACCTGATTGAAGTGCCAATTATCGAGGACACCATTCCTCACGAGGTTATTTCGAAATATGGCGCAGCTGAAATTTTGCTTAAACCTCAAAGAAAAGGAAGAGGATTGGTAGCGGGGGGCACGGTTAGGGTCATCTGTACTTTAGCTGGAGTAAAAAATATCTCCTCTAAGGTTTTGGGCAGAACCGGGAACAAACTAAATAATGCCAGAGCAACCATTATAGCCTTACAAAAGCTAAAAATTCCAAGCACCAAGCACCAAATTCCAAACAAATCTCAAGCACCAAATTCAAAATTCGAAACAGTTTAGAATTTTGGTTATTGGAATTTGGATATTGTTTGTAATTTGTAATTTGGGATTTGGAATTTTAATACCATGCAATTACACGAAATACGTCCAATTCATAAACCTAAAAAACAAAAGCGAATTGGTCGGGGCGGAAAGCGGGGAACTTATTCTGGCAGGGGGATAAAAGGGCAGAAATCTCGAGCTGGCAGAAGATTACAACCTGTAATTCGCGAATTAATTAAAAGATACCCAAAATTAAGGGGGTACCGATTTAAATCCAGCAGCCAAAGCCAAAAATCCAAAACGGCCACTTTAAACTTAGAGGTTTTAGAGAAAAAATTTCAGCCAGAAGAGAAAATTAGTCCTGAGATATTGCTAGAGAAGAAAATAGTTCGTAGAATAAAAGGGAGAATGCCCAGGGTAAAAATTTTAGGCAAAGGAAAACTCACCAAAGCTTTGACCATCGAGAATTGCTCGGTTTCTAGAAGTGCCAAAGAGAAGATAGAAAAGGCTGGTGGTACTGTGAAATAAATCCCAAATAACAAATCACAAATTCCAAACAAATCACAAATTTCAATTATCAATAACCAAAACATATAGTTTGTAATTTGGAATTTGGTGCTTGGAATTTCTTTTGCGGAACAAAAGCATGTGGTATCAAAAAATAATTCAGGTTTTTAAAATAAGAGACTTGCGCAGCAAAATTCTTTTTGTTTTGGCTGTTTTTGCTCTTTTTCGGCTGATGGCCAATATCCCTATCCCCGGAATCAATGCCGAGAATCTAAAGGATTTCTTTAATCAATTCCAGATGTTTGGCCTTTTGAACGTATTTACCGGAGGCGCCTTAGACAATTTATCTATTGTTATGCTGGGCTTAGGTCCTTATATTACGGCCGTCATCGTTATGCAGTTGCTGACTATGATTTTCCCGCAATTGGAAAGAATGTACAAAGAAGAAGGCGAAGCTGGCCGCCAAAAATTTAATCAGTATGGAAGATTGCTAACTGTACCTTTTGCTGCTCTGCAATCTTACGCAATGTTAACTCTATTCCAGCGCCAAAATGTTATCGGAGAGCTTAATCCAACTATACTTTTAACCTCAATTCTAACTGTTACTGCCGGAGCTTTATTCTTAATGTGGTTAGGAGAGTTAATTTCTGAGAAGGGAATTGGCAATGGCGTATCATTGTTGATTTTCGCTGGTATTATTGCCGATTTTCCTAATAATATCCGTCAAATGATAGTTACTTGGGACCCCGCCCGAATTCCTTCTTATCTGCTCTTTCTTGGAATGGCTTTATTAATTATCGCCGGAGTGGTTTTGATCAATGAGGCTCGTCGGAACATTCCCGTTTCTTATGCAAAAAGGGTGCGAGGACCAAGGGTGTATGGCGGAGTTTCTACCTATTTGCCTTTAAGCGTTAATCCGGCCGGAGTAATTCCTATCATTTTTGCTTTATCGTTGATGTTATTCCCCAGTATGATCGCTAATTTTTTAAGCGGAGCCGGCGGTCAAATTGGAACGATTGCTAAACAAGTTGGAGTCTGGTTTGAAGATCCTTGGGTTCATGGTATTTTATACTTTATTTTAATTGTGCTTTTTACCTATTTTTATACTGCGGTAACTTTTGACCCAAAAGCCATTTCCACCAATCTTCAGAAAATGGGCGGTTTTGTCCCTGGGATTAGGCCGGGGCAATCCACCGCCAGTTTTATGTACTATATTTTAAACCGCGTATTGTTAATTGGCGCTTTGTTTTTGGGAACCATTGCCGTAATGCCATCAATTGTTGGCGGGATTACCGGGGTTATGTCTTTCAGCTTTTTAATTGGCGGAACTTCTTTACTTATTGTGGTTTCAGTGGTTTTAGAAACCATGCGTCAGATTAAAGCCCAATTGCAAATGCGAGAATATGAAACATTCTAAGAAATCAAAAGTCTTTATTATTGTAGGACCGCCGGGTTCGGGAAAGGGAACTCAGGCCAAACTGCTTTGCAAGAAGTTTAATTTAGAATACGTTGGGAGCGGCGACACTCTGCGCGCGCGTCAAAAAACCGGTGATTTTACTGGAAAGAAGTTAATAAAAGTTATGGGAAGGGGAGAATTGGCCCCTAGCTTTGTTATTGTTAAAATTTTAGGAGACAAGTTAGAAGAATTAAAAGAGAGTTCAAAAAATGAAGGTTTTGTTTTAGATGGCTGGACCAGAATAATTTATGAAGCTGTTCTTGCTGATGAAGCACTGACTTGGTACGAATGGAAAAAAAACGTCAAGGTTCTCTTTCTAAAGATTTCTAGAAAAGAGTCATATAATCGTTTAACCAAAAGAAGGCAATGCAAAAAATGCGGGAGATTGATCCCTTGGTTAGGAGAATTCAAAAAGATTAAAGAGTGCGACAAGTGTGGCGGAGAGCTTATAACGCGACCGGACGACAAAATAGAATCAATAAAAATGCGTTTAGAGGAATTTAAAAATCAAACCATTCCTGCCTTAAATTATTACAAGAAACAAAGAAGACTTATTGAGATAAACGGAGAGCAAAGCATTGAAGATGTTTTCAAAGAGATTTTGAGAAAAATCAGATGATAATTGTTAAAACTCCAGAAGAGATAAAGATAATGGCGGAAGGCGGGAAAATCCTGGCGAATATTATGAAAGAGTTGGAAAAGAATGTTGGACCAGGAATCACCACCAAAGAATTAGACGAGCTCGCAGAAGAGCTCATTTTAAAATCCGGCGGAAAATGTTCTTTTAAAAATTATCAGGGATTTCCCGCTTGCCTTTGTACTTCTATAAATGAAGAAATCGTTCATGTTATTCCTTCAGACAGAAAATTAAAAGAGGGAGATATAATTTCTTTAGATATCGGAATGAAATATAAAGGATTTCATACGGACATGGCGATTACAATCCCAGTGGGCAAGGTTTGTCCGGAAGTCCAAAGATTAATTCGAGTTACCAAAAAAGCATTAAAAAGAGGAATTAAAAAAGCGAGAATCGGTAATACTTTTGGCGATATTTCGAATACCATTCAAAGATACGTAGAAGGCCAGGGCTACAATGTGGTAAGGGAACTTTGCGGCCACGGAATTGGGAAAGAAATCCACGAAGAGCCGCAAATTTTAAATTTCGGCAAAAGAAGGGCCGGGTCAGAAATTAAAGAAGGGATGACTTTTTGCATAGAGCCCATGATAACGGTGGGGGATTGGAAGTTAAAGAAAGCAAAAGACGGCCATGGCTTTGAAACCGATGACGGCTCTTTGTCTTGCCACTTCGAGCACACTATTGCCGCAACTAAAGATGGAGCTAAAATCTTAACTATGATAAAATAGTTTAATATGCGGCTTTCAGTAGTAATTCCGGCTTACAACGAAGAGAAAAGGATATCAAAAACCTTAGAAGATATTGATAAATATTTAAAGAATCAGAATTACGATTACGAGATTTTAGTTGTTAATGATGGCTCAAAGGATAAAACAGTAGAAGTTGCTGAAAGTTTAATCCCCAGGATAAAAAATTTAAAGGTTACTGGCTATAAAATAAACCAAGGAAAAGGGTATGCGGTTCGCTTTGGCATGGCAGAGGCAAAAGGGGATTATAGGCTATTTACCGACGCTGATAACTCCACTCCGATTGCGGAAGTAGAAAAAATGTGGCCCTATTTTAAAGGGACTTGCCCTGAGCCAATCGAAGGGTACGATATCATTATTGGTTCGAGAGATATCAAAGGGGCAGTATTATCTCCTCCTCAGCCTCCCATTAGAAGACTTACTGGAGAGGCCTTTGGTTTTTTGACTAATTTAATCGTTGGCACCTGGGGTCTCGCCGATAGCCAGTGCGGCTTCAAGGGATTTACTAAAAAAGTAGCCGAAGACATTTTCCCTAGATGTAAAATTAATCGTTTTTCTTTTGACCCGGAATTTTTAGCAATCGCTAAAAAATTAGGATACAAAATAAAAGAAATCCCGATTTTTTGGAGAAACGATCTTCGTAGCACGGTCAAGTTTAAATCAATGGTCAAAATGGGCATAGATTTGCTCAAAATTAGATGGAATTTAATAACTAAAAAATATGACTAAAGGGTCCCAAAAAGTTTACCCTGTTAAATCCCCTGTTAAATCTTTTGCCGAAGGCAAAAGAAAATCAAAGATTTTATTTAACAGGGGAATTTCGCTAAAGGCGAAATTATTTAACAGGGTAAAATTTCCTTCGGAGCTTCGTTTTGATTTAATATCCAAAGACTGGGTGGTTATTGCTACCGGCAGGGCCAGAAGGCCGGAAACCTTTAAAGCTGAACAAAGAAAAATAGATAAAGTTCCCAAGTCCGAGTGCCCTTTCTGTAAAATTGCTACCCAGGAGAAGCCCACCCTCATTTTTTCTAATGGCAAAAAAATGCCTCAAAGCAAAGGAATTCCCAAAAATTGGACCACTATTGTTATTCCCAATAAATACCCCGCTTTTCTTCCTTTTCCGAAATTAGATAAACATATAGAAGGAGGTTTATATGAAACAGTGAACGCAGTGGGCTTTCACGAGGTGGTGGTTACCAGAAGCCACGAAAAGCAATTGGCCCAGTTTTCCTTAAAAGAAGTAAAAGAAGTATTTGATGTTTATCAAGAAAGATACCGAGATTTAATGAAGAAAAATTTCGTGAATCATATTTCTATTTTTCACAATCATGGTTTTGAATCTGGAGCATCAATTGCTCACCCTCATTCTCAGATTATTACCACTCCTTTAGTTGATGTTGATGTTCAAAAAGGCCTTTTAAATTCTGAAAAATATTTTAAGACAAATAGAAAATGTATTTATTGCCAGATGAACGAATGGGAGAGGAAAGTGAAGAAAAGGGTAATTTTTGAAAATAAACAATTTTTAGCCGTTTGTCCTTTTGCCTCAAAATCCGCCTTTCAGGTTATTGTTTCGCCAAAATCACACCTTTCTTATTTTGAAAAGGCGAATGATGAGGAAAAACGGCAGTTGTCAGAAGCTTTCAGAGCGGCGTTAAAAAAAGTCTACAAAGGATTAGACGACCCTCCCTACAACTTTTATTTGCACACCGCTCCCTGCGACGGTAAAAAATACGGTTATTACCACTGGCATTGGACCATTTTGCCCAAAACCGCCACCTGGGCAGGTTTTGAACTGGGAGCAAGAATGGAAATTTCCACCATTGCGCCAGAAAAAGCCGCCGCATATTTAAGAAAACAGTAAGGTTGCTCGGCAACTAAGTTTTGAAAGTACCGCTCCTCAAAGTCCCTGCGAGATTTTGGGAGCTGCGCTCTCAGCGATTTACCCTTCGGGACCATGCTAAATCGCTTCCGAGAGCTACTTTAAAACTTGTTGCCTCGCTAAAACTTATGGTTAAAATTATTATTATAGCCAATTGGAAGATGAATCCCGCAACCCTTACTGAGGCTAAGCGGAATTTTGAGATTATCAAAAAGGGAGTTAGAAATATTAAAAAGGTAGAACCTGTAATTTGTGCTCCTTTTATTTTTCTGCCCGTTTTAAAAGCGACCAATTATCTTAAGCTTGGAGCTCAGGATTGTTTTTTGGGGGAAAGGGGTCCTTTTACTGGTGAGGTTTCGCCTAAACAGCTTAAAAGTTTGGGAGTAGGTTATGTAATTTTGGGACATTCTGAAAGAAGGAAGCACTCCGGAGAATTAACAGAATTAGTTAACCGGAAAATAATAGCCGCTTTGGGAGCCGGCCTTAAAGTTATTTTTTGTGTCGGTAGCGAAACAAAAAAGCCCGGTAAAGAAATGAGATATCAACTAAAGACTGGGTTAAAGGGAGTAAAAAAGCAAGACGTGGCTAAATTAGTTTTCGTTTATGAACCGGTCTGGGCCATCAGCACGAGCAAGAATAAAGTGGTTGCTACCCCCCAAGAAGCATTGAAAGGCGGCCTTTATATAAGAGATATTTTGGGAAAAATATTTGACGAAGAAACAGCCAAAAAAGCCAAGATTATTTATGGCGGCAGTGTTGACAGCAGCAATATAAGAGGATTTATTAAGGAGGGCAAAATGGCCGGTGGCTTGCCGGGAGCCGCTTCTTTGGACCCCCATGAATTTATTAGGATGGTCAAGGCGGTCGATGAATCTTAAGGTCGTTGATTTTACTAACAAAACTTGCTAAGATAATTAAGATATATGGAGAAGATTTCCAATGGATATTTTTATAATCCTACTAAGGGCAACCTCAAAATAAATGGGGTGATTGAAGAATTGCGGCATTACATCTCTGAAAAACCAGAGAAGTTTTATGATATTATTGTCGGCTGCGATTCCTCCTCGGGAGAGGAGCCTCATTTCCCCTTAGCAGTAGTTATTTTGCGGACCGGAGAGGGAGGCCGTTTTTTTCTTAAAAAAGTCGCCTATAAGGGCAGAAAATTTTACAATTGGAAGCAGAGAATTTTAGAAGAAGTTTTTCTTTCCTGCCAGTTAGCTTTATATTTAAGAGAAAACTTTGAAAAAAACCTTCAAGACCTTAATTCTCCCGACAATATCCGTTATCAATTCCGCTATATTCACGCCGACGTCGGAGAAAACGGCAAAACGAAAAATATGATTAAGGAAGTCACCGGTTTGATTAAAGGAAACGGCTTTGAGCCAAAAATAAAACCAGAATCTTTTGTCGCTTCAACCGTAGCTGACAGATATTCTTAAAAATGACCTTTGCTAAATTGCGTAGAGATTTTTTAGCTTTTTTTGAGAAGAGGGGACACAAGATTGTCCCTTCTTCTTCGCTTATGCCCACTGACCCCTCGGTTCTTTTTACTTCAGCTGGCATGCAGCAGTTCAAACCCTATTATTTGGGCGAAAAATCGCCTTACGGGCTAAATGTTGCGACTTGCCAGAAATGTTTCAGAACCTCTGATATTGAAGAAGTTGGTGACGAAAGCCATTTAACTTTTTTGGAAATGCTGGGCAATTTTTCTTTCGGAGGATATTTTAAAAAAGAAGCAATTAAACTCGCTTTTGAGCTCGTAAATTCCACATTCCAAATTCCAAAATCCAAAATGACGATTACTGTTTTTGGCGGCGACAAAGAAGTGCCAGAAGATAAAGAATCAGCAGAAATTTGGAAAAAATTAGGAATACCGGAAGAAAAAATAAAAAAATGCGGTAGAGAAGATAATTTTTGGGGTCCCACCGGCGAGGAAGGGCCCTGCGGACCTACCACCGAAATTCATATAAATGGCATAGAAGTTTGGAACTTAGTCTTTAATGAATTTTATCAAAACAAGAATAAGAAACTGACGCCTTTAGAACAGAAGGGGGTTGACACTGGCATGGGGCTGGAGAGGTTGGCGATGGTAGCTCAAAACAAACCCAGTGTATTTGAAACCGATTTATTTGAACCGTTTATCCGAGAACTTCCCGAGACTAATATTAAAGCCAGAAGAATTATCGCAGATCACATTAGAGGTTCAGTTTTCTTAATCTCCGAAGGAATTTTACCTTCCAACGTAGAACAAGGATATATTTTAAGAAGAATTTTAAGAAGAACAATTCGTTATGGGAAATTGCTTAACTTAGTTAAGCAATTTCTAATTCCCCTGGCACAAAGAGTGATTGAGATTTACAAAGACATTTATCCCGAATTAAAATCCAAAGAAGCCGACATTTTAACGGTTATTCAGAACGAAGAAGAAAAGTTTGAAAAAACTTTGGAAATAGGAATTAAGCAATTCGGAAAGGTTGCTCTTCGGGGAGCGATTTCGGGCAAAGATGCTTTTCACCTTTTCGACACTTATGGATTTCCGTTAGAACTGACCCAGGAATTAGCCAAAGAAAAAGGGATAAAGGTTGACACGGAGGGATTTAAAGCAGCGTTTGAAAAACACCGGGAAATCTCCAGGGCCGGAGTTGAAAAGAAATTTGGCGGAGTGGGGAAAGGCGCAACTATAGAAGCCGCGAAATTGCATACTGCCACTCACTTATTGCACGCTGCTCTCAGAGAAGTTTTAGGCGAGCACGTTCAACAAATGGGTTCAGATATTACTTCCCAGAGGTTGCGTTTTGATTTTTCTCATCCTGTCAAAATGACCCAAGAACAAGTTAAAAAAGTTGAAGACTTGGTTAATCAAAAAATAAGAGAAGATTTAGAAGTGAAAAAGGAAGAAACGGATTATCAAACAGCTGTAAAATCTGGAGCGTTGGCGTTCTTCAAAGACAAGTATCCCGGGAAAGTGACCGTCTATTCTATAAGGGGATTTTCTAAGGAAATTTGCGCTGGACCTCATGCAAAAAAAACCGGAGAGCTCAGCCATTTTAGAATTATAAAAGAAGAATCGTCCGGCTCGGGCGTTAGGAGAATTAGAGCAATATTAAAATAATTTGATATAATAAATGAAGTATTACCACTATGGAGAAAAGAGTAATTGATATTTCTCCCCCGGGGAAGAAAAAAGAAAAAGAGATTAGAGAGGAATTGCCTCCAGTAAGAGAGCCAAGTTTTAGCTTTAAGAGACCTGAAATAAAAATTACGGCTCCGAAACTTCCTTTTAATAAGGTTTTCTTAGTTATTGCCGCAGTTTTAATAATAATTGGAGTGATTGTTAGTTCCAGTCTGTCGCGGGCCGAAATTGAAATAAAGCCAGAAATAGAAATTTTGACTTTCAAAACCAAAGCAACAGTAGACAAATCCGCAGAAGCAATTAATTTTTTAGATAAGGTAGTCCCGGGGAAAATTTTTCAGACTGAAAAAACGGTTTCTGGGGATTTTTCTTCTTCCGGCGAGATGTCAGAGGCTAAGAAAGCTGAAGGTACAATTAAGATCTATAATAATTATAATTCACCCCAAGTTTTAGTAGCCCAGACGAGATTCCAGGCGCCTTTAGAAAAATTTCAGCCTTCTCTCGAGAAAGGAGAAAACCCATGGTTCAGAACCGTAGAAAGGGTAGTTATCCCAACTAAGGGGCAAGTTGATGTTAAAGTAATAGCTGATAGCCCGGGCGAAAAATATAATATTGAAGCTTCAACTTTTTCTGTTCCTGGTTTGGCTGGAACTCCTCAATACACATTTGTTTATGGCAAGTCTTCTGAGTCAATAAAGGGGGGCATGTTAGCAAGAACCTCCCAAGTTACCCAGGAAGATTTAGATAAGGCAAAAGAGTCGCTTACGGAAAAAGCCAAAAAAGAATGCAACGAAGATTTAAAAAATAAAATTTCAGCTGACTTCGCCTTCTTGGCAGAAGCCACAACAACGGAAATCATTGAGGCTAGCTCTTTGGCAAAACCCGGAGTGGGTTTGGAAAAATTTAATTATCAAGTAAAAGCTCGTTCACTTACTTTAGCTTTTAAGGTGGAAGACCTTAAGAAATTCGCTAACGAATTTATTTTATCTCAAGTCCCCGACAATAAAGTAATTTATCCGGCGAGTTTGAAAGTAAATTATTTTTTGACCAACTCCACCTTAGAGGCAGGGAAAATCATTCTTTCTTTAGATTTGGAAGCTAAAATTTATTCGGACATCGACGAGACCGCATTAAAAAGAGCTTTGGAAAAGAAATCGGCCGCCGAAGCTAAATTGTTTTTGGAGGGGCAGCCAGAAATTAGCGAGGCTAAAATCAAGCTTTGGCCATTTTGGGTAAAGGAGATTCCCGCTGAAGAAGGGAAGGTTAAAATAACCTTAAGGATTGACTAAAGAAGAAATGCTTGGTATATTATCTAATTGTATTTAAAGATGAATAAAAAAAATTTTTCTCGTCAATTCGGGACAATTTTAGAAGCCTTGCCTAGCGCCAATTTCAAAGTAAGATTAGATGACGGAAGAGAGGCGCTTTGCCATCTGGCGGGGAAACTGAGGATATATCATATTAAGATCTTGCCCGGCGACAGAGTTCAGGTTGAATTAAGCCCCTACGATGAGAAAAGAGGAAGGATCGTTTATAGAGAAAAATAGTCAATGAAGCTAAAGCTTCATTTCCATCTGCGCTTTCACATATTTTATTAATATAAAATGAATAAAGCTTGATAAATGAAAGTTAGACCATCAGTAAAAAAAATTTGTAAGAAATGCAAAATCGTCCGCCGAAAAGGACGAGTTTATGTCATTTGTAAAAATCCCAGACATAAACAACGCCAAGGCTGACAATTCGCTTCGCGAACACACGGATTTACACAGATGAGCGTCGCCTTCGGCGACTGCACAGATATACACAGATTATTTTTATCCGTGTCAATCTGTGTAAGCGTGCAGAGCACGCGAAAATATCCGTGTAGATCTGTGTATTTTGCGAAGCAAAATTACATGCCGAGAATTGCCGGGATAAACATCCCAGAAGACAAACAAATAAAAACTGCCTTGACCTATATTTACGGAATAGGTCTTTCTTTGGCGAGAAAGATTTTAAATGAAGCTGGCGTAGAGCCGCAGCTTCGTGCCTCTCAATTAACTCCAGAGCAGGTAAATAAACTTAAAGAGATTATCGAGAAGGAATATAAAATTGAAGGAGAGTTGAGGAGAGAGGTGATGATGAACATCAAAAGATTAAAAGACATAGGTTCTTGGCGGGGTTCGCGGCATATTAAAGGATTACCAGTTCGGGGTCAAAGAACCCGTACCAACACTCGGACCGTCAGGGGTAATGTTAGAAAGACCGTGGGAAGCGGTAGAAAGCCAGCCGCTACTCCAACCTAATAAATTATGGGGAAGAAACGCATAATTCAACAAACAGAAGAAGAGCTCTTGAAAGAAAGAGAGAAAGTGGAAGCTAGGGTAAAGAAAGAAATAAGAGCCGAAGCTCCTCACAAAATAAGAGAGGGGAGAATTTATATTTCTTCAAGCTATAACAATACCATCATTACTTTAACTGATGCCCAGGGAAACGCGATATTTTGGGCTTCAGCCGGCAACCTTGGTTTTAAGGGAACTAAAAAAGCCACTCCTTTTGCCGCTTCAAAAGTGGCCGAGGCTATGGCTGAGACTTGCAAAAAATTGGGCATTGAGAAAATAGCTGTGTTTATAAAAGGAATTGGCTCGGGAAGGGAATCGGCTTTGAGGTCTTTAGTCGCCCGGGGATTAGAGGTTGTTTCTATTAAAGACATCACTCCTATTCCTCATAACGGTTGCCGACCTCCCAAGGTGCGCAGGGTTTAGTAAAAACTATGGAAGATAAAAAGTCAAAGAGGACATCGTCCTCTTTTCCACCTTCACTTTTTTATATATAATTTATATTCAATGAATAAAAGTTCGGTATGTAAAATTTGTCGGAGGCTTGGCACAAAACTATTTCTTAAAGGCGAGAGATGTTTTTCGCCAAAGTGTCCTATGATTCGGCGCCCCTATCCGCCAGGAAAAAAGGGAAAACGAAGACCACGCCCTCTGTCGGAATATGGCAAAGAGTTAAGAGAAAAACAAAAATTAAAAAATTGGTATAATTTGCAAGAGAAACAATTCGCGAATTATGTAAAGAAGATTTTAGCTAAAAAGAAAAAAGCAGAAGATCCGACCGCCATCTTGATCAAGAGCTTGGAAAACCGTTTAGACAATGTAATCTTTAGGTTGGGATTTGCCGTTTCTCGCGAGCAAGCCAAGCAATTCGTGTCCCACGGCCATTTTTTAGTTAACGGCAAATCTATTGATACGCCGGCCTATTCGGTTAGAAAGGGAGACGTGATTGCGGTAAAACCCCACAAGGCGAAGAAAACTGTTTTTCAAAATATAAAAACTATATTAAAAAAGCAAAAACCTCCCAGCTGGCTTGAGCTGAGCATTGAAAAATTAGAAGGCAAAGTAATTGGAGAACCCAGCTTGGAGGAAGCCGCACCGCCTGTCGAGGTGTCGGCCATCTTTGAGTATTATTCAAGATAAAATCATGATTTCACTACCCAATCAGCCAAAGGTCATTAAAAAAGAGGGGAATAAGGCCATTTTTGAAATAGAGGCTCTTTACCCGGGTTACGGAGTGACCGTTGGGAATTCCCTTAGGCGGGTTTTACTTTCTTCGTTGCCCGGAGCCGCTGCTACCCAGGTAAAAATTAAGGGCGTTCCTCATGAATTTTCAACCATCCCTGGGGTTTTAGAAGACGCCGTCTCGCTTATGCTTAATTTAAAACAAATGAGATTCCGTCTTTTTACTGAAGAGCCCCAAATCGCCACTTTAAAAGTTAAAGGCGAAAAAGAGATCAAAGGTTCTGATTTTAATTTTCCTAGCCAAGTGGAGCTGGTGAATAAAAATTGTCACATTGCCACTTTAACTGCCAAGTCAGCGGAATTGGAGATGGAAATTAAAATTGAAAAAGGAATAGGCTATTCGCCGAGTGAAGCTAGGAGAAAAGAAAAAGAAAAAACCGAAATAGGGGTAATACCTTTGGATGCCATTTTCACTCCAGTTAAGAGAGTAAGCACGAAGGTGGATAGCATGCGAGTAGGGGAGAGGACGGATTTTGACAAATTGTTTCTAGAGGTTGAAACCGACGGCGCCATAACTCCGGAATCGGCCTTTTGCCAAGCTTCAGAGATTTTAGTAAAGCACTTCTCGCTATTAGCTGAAGCCCTTCAAAAAGCCGCTGAAGAAAAACCGGCGCTGATGACGAAAGAAAAAAAGGAAAAAGTTATTAAGAAAAAAAAAGCAGTTAGAGCTAAAAAACATGCCAAAACGAAAAAGGGGAAGAAAACTAAGTAGGAAAAAAGATCAGAGGAAAGCTTTATTGCGGTCCTTAGCTGGCAGTATTTTCTTAAAAGAAAAAATCAAAACTACCGAAGCCAAGGCCAAAGAAGTGGCTGTTTTTGCAGAGAAGCAAATTACTCGAGCAAAAAAAGGAGATTTGCATTCAAGAAGATTATTGGCTAAGCTTTTTCCGCCAAAATTAGTTAAAAAAATTGTTGATGAGATTGCCCCTAGATATAAAGAAAGAAAAGGCGGTTACACCAGGGTTATTAAGCTAGGGCCGAGAAGGTCAGATGGGGCAAAAATAGCCATCATAGAATTAATAAAATAACAAATTACAAATTACAAATCCCAAACAAATTCTAAATTCTAAATTCCAAATTCCAAACCGTTTTGAATTTTGGTTATTGGAATTTGGATATTGTTTGGAATTTGGTGCTTGGTGCTCGGAATTTTTAAACTATGGAACGCAAAACACACACCATTGACGCAACAGGAAAGGTATTGGGCAGACTGGCAGCCGAAATCGCCACGCTTTTGAGGGGCAAGCACAAGCCAGATTTCGTTCCCTATAAAGACATGGGAGATTTTGTGGTGGTTAAAAATGTTGATAAATTAAAAATTACGGGCAAAAAGATGGAACAAAAAAAATATTTCCGCCACTCGGAATATCTAGGAGGAGTGAAAGAAATCCCTCTAAAAACTATTTTTAAAACAAAACCTCAAGAAGTTTTAAAGAAGGCAGTTTGGGGGATGTTGTCCAAAAATAAACTAAGAAAAGAGATGATTAAAAAATTAAAGTTTGAATAAAAATGGCAGAAAAAAAGAAAACCAAAACTAGACCAAAAAAAGGAGAGCCAAAGGTAAAAAAAGTAGCCAAAAAGAGAATCAAGAAGAAGCCCGCCCCGTCGGCTCTCAAAGAGGAAGAAAAATATCTTGAGGCAGTCGGCCGAAGGAAAACAGCAATAGCCAGGATCAGGCTTTTTACGAAAGGTGGCAAAACTTTTATAGTTAATGGAAAACCGATAGAGGGGTATTTTCCCACTTTCGCTCTTCAGCAAATTGCTAAATCTGCTTTAGACGCAATGAAGTGTCTTGATAAGTTTAGAATTTCAGCGAAGGTGACGGGAGGAGGCCTCAACTCTCAAGCAGAGGCGGTGCGCCATGGAATAACCAGAGCTTTAGTGTTGTTCAACCCCGATTTTAGAAAAAGATTGAAGAAGGCCGGATTCTTGAAGCGTGATCCAAGAATGCGAGAAAGAAAGAAGTTTGGCTTAAAACGCGCCCGACGCGCTCCCCAGTGGGCGAAGAGATAAATCTCTTCTTTACCCTTTGTTACGCTCGGGTGGGCGAAGAGATAAATCTCTTCTTTACCCTTTGTTACGCTCGGGTGGGCGAAGAGATAAATCTCTTCTTTAACCTTCACTCGGCTTCGCCTCGCTCGGTGGGCGAAACGATAATCCGCTCGGGAAGATAATTTTTAGGACACGCTCTGCGCCCCAGCGAGGCGCAAGCTCAGTTCCTCGGCAAATTTCGCCTTCGGCGAACCGTGCAATTTGCCTGCGGATGGTCCATAAAAATTATTTCCCTCGCTTCGTAGTAACTTATGTTGAGAGAACTAATTGATAAATTTTATTTGGACAGGCAAAAAGATAAAGAACAGGCCCATTTTTACATTACTGATGCCGGCAGGTGCGGCCGGGCAGTATTTTTTAAGTTCAAAAATGCGCCTCGGAGAGAAATAGAGCCTAACGTTTTGAGATTATTTGATCACGGCGACTACATTCACCAGTTGATAATGAAACCTCTTTTAAGTATAAGAGAAATTCATGTGGTAGCTTCGGAAATCAAAATCCCTCCTCAAGAATTAGTTAGCGGCCGGGCAGATGCCATAATCAGCGATGGAAAAGATTTGTATGTCTTGGACATTAAAAGCATGAACAGCATGATTTTCAGAAACTTAACGGAAGCCAAAGAAGAAAATATTAACCAAGTTCAGCTTTATTTGCACTATTTTAAAATACCCAGAGGTATCCTTCTCTATGTTAATAAAGACAACCAGGAATTAAAGGAATTTGTGGTAAATTATGACAAAAAACGCGTCCTTTTACTTTTGGACGGTCTAAGTAAGTTAAAAAACAAAATCGAAAAAAACATTATTCCAGACAGACTTGCGGATTATCCCGATAATTGGCAGTGCCAATATTGTCAATTTAAGGCGATTTGCGCCTTGGCCAATGGGGGGAAGCTTAAATGGGAGGATTTCAAAAAGAAAACTGAAAGTCAACCCCGTTAGAAATTTGTTTAAGAATAAAACAGCGACGGACGGTGGCCGAATAGGCCAGTCCTCCAAAAGAGGACAAACTATTCGTTTAGTCCGTCGCCAGAGATTAACAAAATTATCCTAGAAATTTAAAACTAAACTAAGTTTGCAATAGCAAATTTCTAACGGGGTCAAAATAAAGCCGCCGAGGCATAAAGATTTTCGCTACTGAGAAGGTACAACTTTTTATTAAAGCTGTTCCAGAACATTTCCGGTTCCTTAAATTTTGTGAGGTCTATGATATTTATTTGGTCCCTATCGTCAGTTTCAGCAATCTTAATTGTATCTGTGGTATTAAAAATCAAATAGTCGGGATTTAGCCAAAAACAATCTTTTATTTTTTCTGAAAGCCGAGCTATTAATATTTTATCTCCGGCTTTTTTTTGTGGCGGGTCCAGTTTTTCTTGTAAAAACAAGATCCAGATTTCGTGGTTTGAAAAGAGAACCAACTTATTTTTGTCAGAAGAGATTTTCAATCCTTTTATTCCGTCAAAATATCTTTCAAACGATTTTGAATCAAGATTAAACCAGTACAAATCTTGATTCTCCCGTAAAAAGATAAAGTTTTGAAACTTTTTTATATCATAATCGGTTTCGGCCTTCACCGGAAAAGACGTTCGCGTCAACCTCTCTCCATCTTTAAAAAAGTTTCCCAAATTGTCTAAATAATAAGAATCTCCGTCAAAAGTTTGAGAAGTAACAATGTTTTCCGGGAGGAGGGCAGGATTCCCCTCTTCTTTTAGTGACGGAGGAGTTTTATCAATTTCTAAGGTAAAATACTTTAGCTCTTCTCTAGCCCCGCTAGTCGATGAAGTTTGCCTCTCCGAGTTTGCCTTCATCTCCACTCCTCGCTCCGTTCGAGTTTCTAAAGAGATTTTTTTAGGATTATCTGCAGAGAATTCCAGATTTAATAGATCGGCTCCTTTAGAAAAAATATCACCTTCAGCAATTAAGTGGCTTTTGATGTTCGTTTCTAAATCGTAAAGCTTCAGACTCCAACCTTGTCCCCCTTTTTCTTTTAGGACCAGCTCTTTTTTATTAAGAGAGAGCCAAAAATTTTCTACTCCCTTAGTTAAAACTGTAAAATTTAAATTCTGAGGAAATAGAATAATGTTTTTTACCTCGGTTACTTCTTTCTCTTTTACTTCCAGGCTTTTTTGCCACGACAGATACCCCTCCTTTTTTACCTCAATTTTGTATTTTCTCGGCAAAAGATTTTCTACTAAGGCCGAACCAAAGAAAAAATCAGTTTTCTTTTTCAATTTTTCGTCCAGATAAATCTCAGCCTGTTTAGGAATAACCTTAAGGAAAATTCCGCCAGTCTGGGTAATTTTTTTTCCGCCAGCTGGCGGATTCAAATCAAATCTATAACCCTGAGAGTAAAAGATGGTCAAGGGAGCAGCCAAAAGAAACAAAAATAAACAAACCCAAAATATAACTGCCCTTACTTTTTTTACCATGATTTTTCTATATTATCGTATTAGCCACATAATTTCAATAAACGAAAAAATCTGTTAGAATATTAAAGTATGTTTGCTTTTCCGAAAATTGAAGAGGTGACTAAGGACACAACGGTTGTCCATTTTTTGCTAATGTTCGGCTACAAATTATTTTCTCTTTATTTCCCTTTGTTTCTAGTAACTCGAGGCTTGTCGCTTCCCGAAGTAGGCTACACCTATCTTTTAATTTATCTTCCTTTGGCAATTTTTTCTCCCGTTGTTGGCTTTCTAAACCATAAAATAAGCCCCGCCACAACATCTTCAATCGGAATTTTGGGCTATGCCCTCTATGCTTTAGGAATGATTTTTATCCCCGCTACTCATCCTGCTGGAGCAGCTTTGTTTTATTTTTGGCAGATTATCCTGGGAATTTCGGCAGCCATGTTTTTTGTTTCAGCCAGGTCTATTTTAATAGCTGCTCCTTTGGAAAATTACGACCGGGCTTTTGGCTGGTTTTATTCTGCTCCCTTTTACGCCGATGCCATAGCTCCCTGTATTGGCGCCATTTTTATCTGGAAATTCAACTTTTTTGGCGTTTTTGTTTTTAGCTTCATTGTCCAGGTTTTAACGGCTATTTTTTGTTTTTCTCAGCTCAAAAAACAAGAAATCAAACCTCTTGATAGATATTTTAATCTTCAGAAATTTCAGCAAAGCTACGCCAGCGCTTTCCAAAAAATAAAAAACAAAACAATTTTACTGCCGGTTCTTATTTCTTTCTCCGCTCTTTTATTAACTGGTTTCTACCGAGCCTTTTTTATTTTATTTTTGAAAGAATCTTTAAACTGGTCTCAAAATCTAATTCTAATTTTAATTTCTGCTTTTTCCCTTTTGTTTTTGCCCATATCCTTTCTATTAATTCGGCAATTGGGAGGTTTTAGAAGTGAAAAAAATATTTTTCAGGGAGGGTTGATTACTGGCCTCTTCTCTATTTTATTTGGAATTTTAATTCCGGTTCTGAATTTTTTGGCGGTTTTAATAATAGAAATCGGCAAATCGGCAGGTTCTTTAATCGCTAATGCCGGCAGGTCTGGATTAATTACCCGAGTGATAGCGAAGGGTGAAGATGAAACTTTAGTTTCATCGCCTTCTCAGAAATTAAAAGATGGCCCCGAGGAAGCTAGCGTTATAGATACCATCTTTGCTCCTTTGGGCGTGGCTTTGGGGGCTTTTATTTCCGGCTTGCTTATCGGATTTTTAGGTTACCAATTTTTGTTTATTTTAGCTGGAGTTTTTTTGATTGCCGTAATAGCCCTAACTCAACTTGCCCCGTTAGAAGTCCTTGGCAGAAAAATTAAAAAATTTTTTCTGCTTTAGTCAAACAAAATTATCAACAAAATATAATTGAGCTATCTAAAATTAACTGTTTTGGTTATATAAAAACAGACTTCTAACGGGGCTTGCCAACCCCCCAAAAACATTTTAATATAAAAGAACAATATTACCACTATGCCCCGTTAGAAATCGCAAGGGTTTGCGGGGCAATAATTCAGTTCAAAATATTTTCTACCTAAAAACCCTTTGATCAATTCAAACAATGATTATCAAGACATTCAAAGGTCAAAACATAATAACCACTGAAAATATTTAATTTCTAACGGGGTATGCCAAGAAAAATCGGAATTGATTTAGGTACCTGTAACTCTTTGGTCTTTGTGCCGGGGAAAGGAGTGGTCTTGCAAGAGCCATCGGTTGTAGCTGTGGCTCTTTCTGAAAACAAAATTTTAGCTGTGGGCGAAGCAGCTAAAGAGATGATCGGCCGCACTCCCGACACCATCAGAGTTTATCGTCCCTTAAAAGACGGAGTAATCGCTGATTTCCGGGTGACTTTAGCTATGTTGAGATATTTTATTGACAAGGTTTCTGGATTTTGGCGATTCATTAAACCAGAATTATTGATCGGAGTTCCGGCCGGTATCACTTCTACCGAAAGGCGGGCAGTTATTGAGGCTGGTGTAACGGCTGGAGCTAAACAAGTTTTTGTAGCTAAAGAGCCCATCTTGGCTGCTATTGGGGCTGGAGTGCCGATTAGCTCTTGTTCGGGAAATATGATTGTGGATATCGGCGGCGGAACATCCGAGGTGGCGGTAATTTCTTTGGGCGGAATAGTAACTGCTAATTCAGTTAGAGTTGCTGGCGACGAAATGGATTTGGCTATTTCTGACTACATTAAGAAAAAATACAATTTAGCTATCGGAGAACAAACCGCTGAAGATATAAAAATAAAAATTGGCACAGCTCTGCCAGAAAAGGAAGAAAAAACAATGGAAATCCGCGGGCGAGATTTAGTCTCAGGCTTGCCCAAGAACATTAAAATTTTTTCTGGTGAAATAGCCGCTGCCATTACCGATCCTCTCGCAGAAATTATTCAAGTAATCAAGCAGGTGTTAAGGGATACTCCGCCAGAGTTATCAGCTGATATTATGGATAAGGGTATGGTCTTGGCCGGCGGAGGGAGCTTGTTAAAGAACCTTCCCAGTCTTATTGCCCAATCAACCGGTGTGCCTTGCATTTTGGCCGAAGAGCCTTTATCTTGCGTGGCTAGGGGCACTGGTGTAGTTCTGGAAAACCTCGAAGTTTATAAAAAGAGCATAACATCTAAGAAATAAATCAAAAAATAAACATTACAAACAACTTTGTCTCAACCTTATATCTACTTTATATCAATTTATATCCTTGATATATATAGAGATAAAGTTGAAATAAATAGAGATAAATAGAGATAAATTGTTTTGACTTTTGTATCTTGAGTTATGATTATCGGGCATCAAAAACAATGGCAGTTTTTAGAGAACCTTTTTCAATCTAAGAGAATTCCCCACGCTCTTTTATTTTGTGGCCCAGAAAAATTGGGGAAAAGAACAATTGCTTTAGAGTTTGTTAAATTAATTTGCGGAAAAGATATTTTAGAAAGAGAGCATCCTGATTTTATTTTAGTGGAGCCGGAACAAAAAGAAATTCAGATATCGCAAATAAGAGAACTTAGCTGGAGACTTGCTTTAAAACCTTATTCTAGCCCATTTAAAATTGCCGTCATAAACAAAGCCCATTGTTTAAATCCGGAAGCTCAAAATTCGCTTTTAAAAACCCTGGAAGAACCCAAAGGAAACGCCATTCTGATTTTAATAACCTCCTTGCCCGAAGCCTTATTCCCGACAATTCGTTCTCGCTGCGAAATTATTAAGTTTTATCCAGTAAAAAACTCTGAAATCGAAAAATTCTTAAGGGCTCAAAAAACAGTTCCGGAGAAATGGCAAGAAATTATTAGTTTGGCTTCTGGCAGGCCCGGTCTCGTAATGGACTTACTCCAAACTCCTCAAGCAATAGACAACCAAAAGAAGATAAGGAACAGCTTTATTAAAATTATCCAGTCAGACTTATTTTTGCGCTTTCAATACGCTAAAACGCTATCTGCTGATTCTGAAAATCTGAAAAACGCTTTAGAGATCTGGATGTCCTTGCTGAGAGACGCTTTAATCTCCAAAATAAAAGGGAAAGCGGGCCTGGGAAATTATTCCGCCACGAAACTTATAGAAGCAATTCGGAAAATTCAAACAACGAATTTTTTAATTTCAACCACTAATGTTAATCCAAAATTAGCTTTAGAAGTTTTACTCATGGAACTGTAATTTATGGGCACTTACAAAGAGACTATCAGTAAAATTAAACCAGAATTTGATAAAGTAATTAACTTTTTGGAAAGAGAATTAAGCAAAATCCACACTGGCAGAGCCACTCCGGCCTTAGTAGAAGATGTGCAGGTTGAGTGTTTTGGCGAGAAGTTTCCCTTAAAGCAATTGGCAGCAATTTCTATTCCTGAGCCAAAACAAATTTTGATTCAGCCCTGGGATAAATCTTATGTTGAAGGCATTCTGGCTGCTCTAGGGAAGACCGGAATTGGAGCCTCGCCCATACTAGATAAAGACGTGATTAGGATTAATTTGCCTCCCTTGAGCGAAGAATACAGAAAGCAACTAACCCATTTGATTGTTGAAAAACAAGAAGAATCTCGGAGAACAATTCGCCATTGGAGGGAAGAAGCCTGGGGAGAAATCCAAAATGGATTTAGGGAAGGAAAAGTTAGAGAAGATGATAAATTTCGCGCCAAAGACGAACTCCAAGATTTAGTAGATGAATACAATGAAAAGGTTGAAGAGATAGGAGAGAAAAAGAAGAAAGAGATTATATTATAAACATATATTATGGTTCTTAATATCCTAATTGCTTTTTTCAGTTTAATTGGTCTATTGACTCTCCACGAATTTGGCCACTTTGTTTTAGCAAAAAGATGCGGAGTGAAAGTGGAAGAATTTGGCATAGGTTACCCTCCAAAGTTATTCGGAAAAAAATTTGGCGAGACAGTTTATTCTTTAAACCTCTTGCCTTTTGGCGCTTTCGTTCGGATCCATGGCGAGGAGGGCGGCATTGAGGATTACCGAAGTTTCATTGGAAAACCGATGCGCCAGAGGGTATTAATTATTTTAGGAGGAGTGATTTCTTTCTGGATAATTGCTGCAATTTTATTAAGCATTACTTTTAGTTTAGGAATACCCACTCCGGTGAGCGATGAGATTAACCAAGGGATAGTTGCTCCCCAGGTTCAAATTGCCCAGGTCGCCGAAGATTCGCCAGCCGAAGTCGCCGGACTCCAACCCCTTGATATTATTAAAGAAATAAAATATCAAGATTCTGTTTTGCGCAGCGACAAAGTTAATGAAATAACTAATTTTATTAATGAACATCGCGGCAAGGAAATCACTTTAACAATTCAAAGATGGGAAGAAATCATTGAGGTTAGTTTGGTTCCTCGCTTATCGCCGCCGGCGGGGGAGGGAGCAACGGGAGTGGCTTTAGTCAGAACCGCTCTGCGTTCCTTTCCCTGGTATGAGTCTCCTTGGCGAGGAATAACTGCTACCGGCCAAATTACCGTTGCTGCCTTGCAGGGATTAGCCGGAGTATTCAGTCAAGTTCTTAAGGGGGAAGGCCTTCCGGCCGGTGCTTCTTTAATGGGGCCTTTAGGAATTTTTGATTTCCTGAGACATGCCTGGCAGTTAGGGTTAAGCTACTTTTTATATTTCACTGCTTTAATTTCCATATTATTAGCCATATTCAATCTTTTGCCCATTCCGGCTTTGGACGGAGGGAAACTGCTTTTTTTGACAATTGAAGCTGTAAGAAGAAAGCCGGTTCCTCAGAAAGTAGAACAAAACATCACCGCTTTCTTCTTCCTTTTATTGATTACTTTTATGATTTTTGTCACCATAAAATTTGATATACCGCGCATTTTCTGACGAAAATGCAAATTCCAAGGTATAAACATCATATTTTTCTTTATGAAACAATCTGAACTATTCGCCAAAACTTTAAAAGAGACGCCAAAAGACGAAAAAAGCATAAATAGCCAACTGCTTTTGAGGGCCGGCTTTATTTATAAAGAAATGGCTGGCGTTTTTACTTATTTGCCTTTGGGTTTGAAAGTTCTAAGGAAAATCGAAAACATTATTAGAGAAGAAATGAGCAAAATTTCTGGCCAAGAAATTTTAATGACTGTTTTCCAGCCAAAAAATCTTTGGGAAGAAACGGGCAGGTGGGCAAAAGAAATAGGAGAGGTTATGTATAAATGTCAGGAAGATAAAAAAGAAATCGGTTTGGGGCCCACCCATGAAGAGATGATAACCGACATAGCCAGGCATTACGTTAAATCTTACGAGGACCTTCCTTTTTTTCTCTATCAAATTCAAACCAAATTTAGAAAAGAACCGAGGGCGAGATCGGGCTTGCTGCGGGGAAGGGAATTTGACATGAAAGATCTCTATAGTTTTCACAGCTCAGAAGAAGATTTTAAAAAATATTATCAAAAAGCAGCTCAGGCTTATTTAAAAATTTTCGAGAGATGCGGATTGGAAGCGATTTTAACTGAAGCTTCAGGAGCCGGGTTTACTAAAGAGTATACCCACGAATTCCAGGTTTTAGCCGAAGGAGGAGAGGATACTATTTTATATTGCTTGAAGGGAGATTTTGCTCAAAATAAAGAGATTGCCAAGTTGAAAGCTGGTGATAAGTGCCCTAAGTGTAAAAATATTTTAAAAGAAGGAAGTTCGATTGAGGTGGGGAATATTTTCCCCTTAGGGACTAAATATTCTCAAGCAATGGGAGCCTCTTTTATTGATAAAGATGGAAAAAGAAAATTAATTATAATGGGTTGCTACGGGATAGGGCCTTCTCGAACGATGGGCGCCATTGTTGAAGTGCGCCACGATGAAAAGGGTATAATCTGGCCAAGAGAAGTTTCTCCTTTTTTGGTCCATCTGATCCAAATTGAGAATAACAAAAAGGTCAAAAAAGCGGCTGAAAATCTTTATCAAGATTTACAGAGGAGGGAAATCGAAGTATTATATGACGATAGAGATAAGACGGCTGGAGAAAAATTCGCCGACGCTGACCTAATTGGCATACCAACCCGTTTAGTTATCAGTGAGAGAACCCTAAAACAAAACTGTGTAGAGATAAAAAAGAGAAGTGAAAAGAAAACTAAATTAGTTAAACTTTCGTATATTCGTAAAAATTTCGTAATTTCGTAGGGTATGTTAAACAAACTTCTCCATCTTTTTTCAGAAGACATAGCTATTGATTTGGGAACAGCCAACTCGGAGGTTTATGTTCGGGGTCGGGGAATCGTTATCCAGGAACCTTCGGTAGTGGCAATAAATCAGAAAACCGGCCAGATTTTGGCTATCGGCCTGGAAGCTAAAAAAATGGTAGGCAGAACGCCAGCTCACATTGTTGCCACCAGGCCTCTTAGAGCAGGAGTGATTTCTGATTTTGAGGTAACCGAGCAAATGCTGAGGTATTTTATTGAAAAAGCCCATAAAAGAAGATGGCCTCTGAATCCTCGGCCAAGAATAATTATTGGTATTCCCTCCGGCGTAACTGAAGTGGAGACAAAGGCAGTGATTGATGCTGGAAAATCGGCCGGGGCAAGAGAGGTCTTTTTGATTGAAGAACCCATGGCAGCCGCTATTGGCGCCCGTCTTCCGGTTCAGGAAGCAGGGGGCAATTTTGTTGTTGATATTGGTGGCGGGACAACCGAAGTGGCAATTATTTCTTTGGGAGGAATAGTTTTGGCTAAAAGTTTAAGAGTGGCCGGAGATAAACTTAATGAAGATATAATTCAGTTTGCTCAAGAAGAATATAAATTATTAATTGGCGAGAGAACCGCCGAAGCCATCAAGATTGGCATTGGCTCAGCTTATCCCCTTAAAGACAAAAGGGAGTTGCCAATGCGAGGCAGAAACTTAGTCACCGGCCTACCCGAAGAAATTATGGTTTCTGACGAAGATATAAGAAGGGCAATGGAAAAATCAGTGAAGCAAATTATTGCCGAAATTAAAACAGCGGTTGAGGAAACGCCGCCCGAATTATTGGCCGATGTGATGGCTCAAGGAATTCATCTGTCTGGAGGGGGCTCACTTCTGCGAGGCCTAGATATTTTAGTGGCTAAGGAAACCAAGATTCCGACTAAAATGATTGAAGATCCCATGACTGCCGTAGTGAGGGGAGCGGGTCAGGTGCTGGAAAATCTTGATGAATTGCAAGAAGTATTAGTGGAAACCGAGGAACTGGAACCACCCCGTTAAAATTTCTAATTTCTAAACCTTTATGATTACTAGGAAAGAGGTTCAACACATCGCAAAATTAGCAAGATTGGGCTTAACAGAAAAAGAAATGGGGAAGTTCCAAAAGGAGCTTTCAAAGATTTTAGATTATATAGAGAAACTGAAAAAGGTTAATGTCTCTGAGGTGGAGCCGACAAGCCATTCCACCAAAATTGAGAATGTGATGAGAGCAGATAAAAGTTTAAAGTTTAAAGTTCAAAGTTCAAAGTTAATGGAGCTGGCGCCGGAGACTAAAAACGGCTACTTAAAAGTAAAATCCATATTCTAATGGGGCTTACTGATTTGACAATTACCCAGGCTCATCAGGGATTAGTCAAAAAGGAATTTTCAGCTTTAGAACTTTGCAAGGCCTATTTAGACAAAATCAAAGAAAGAGACAGAGAGATATTTGCCTTTTTAACTGTCGTAGAAAATCTTGCTCTTTCTCAAGCAAAAGAGGTTGATGATTTAATTTCTGCCGGAGAAAAAATTCCGATTTTAGCCGGTATTCCTTCGGCCATCAAAGATGTCATTTTAATTGAAGGAATTCGTTGTACGGCCGGTTCCAAAATCTTGGAAAATTACGTTGCTCCTTATGATGCGACAGTAATTAAAAAACTCAAAGGAGAGAAAGCGGTTTTTTTGGGAAAAACAAATTTAGACGAGTTTGCCATGGGTGCCTCCACCGAGCATTCGGCTTTTGGCCCGACCAGAAATCCTCGTGATTTAACTCGGGTTCCCGGCGGTTCCTCCGGCGGCTCGGCTGCCGCTGTGGCGGCTCAAGAGTGTATTTATGCTTTGGGTTCAGATACCGGAGGTTCAATTCGCCAGCCAGCTTCCTTTTGCGGAGTGGTAGGATTAAAACCGACTTACGGAGCAGTATCAAGATATGGTTTAATCGCTTTTGCTTCTTCCTTAGACCAAATCGGGCCAATAACAAAAAATGTAGAGGATTGTAAAATAGTTTTCGATGCTATCAAAGGAAAGGACGAGATGGATTCTACAAGCATTGATTTAAATTCCAAATTCCAAAATCCAAATTACAAACAAATTCCAAATTCCAAATTCCAAATTAGAAACCTGCGACTCGGCGTACCGAAAGAATATTTTGTTAAAGGGTTGGATCCAGGAATAGAAAAATTAGTGAAAGCGGCGATTAAAAAATACGAAGAAATGGGAGCTAAAATTGAGGAGGTAAGCCTGCCTCATACAGAATACGCCCTACCAGCTTATTATATAATTAATCCTTCTGAGGCTTCAGCTAATTTAGCTCGTTACGACGGTATAAAGTTTGGCTACTCCGTAGCCAAACCACAGACAAACACAGATACTTTATTAGACGTGTATTTAAAGAGCAGAGGACAGGGGTTTGGCCAAGAAGTAAGAAGGAGAATTATGCTGGGAACTTATTCTTTATCAGCCGGATATTATGAAGCTTATTATCTAAAAGCTCAAAAGGTGAGGACCTTAGTAAAAAATGATTTTGAAAAGGTTTTTAAAGAAGTAGACGCTATTTTAGGCCCGGTTTCGCCAATTCTTCCTTTTAAAATAGGCGAGAAGGTCGGTGATCCTCTTTCAATGTATTTAGTCGATGTTTACACAGTCGCCATTAATTTGGTAGGGGTGCCGGCTCTTTCCCTGCCCTGCGGAAAAGTGGGGCAGCTGCCGGTCGGCCTGCAAATTATTGGCAAACCGTTTGAAGAAGATATAATTTTAGAAATAGGAGAAAAATTTGAACAAACATGTCAGAAATAATCCAAGGTATTATTCATTTTATTCTTTCGCCAACTTTTCCCGATTGGGTAAAATTAATAAGGTTTATTTTTATAATTATAAGTTTTTTCTTTTTAGGATATGTTATTTGGGCTTTACTTAAGACCTCCTGGTTTTATCGGTTAGTCATCTGGGATTTAGAAGAAATTTTAACCTATCGTCCTTTTGGGGTAAGAAAGATTGTCAGAGATTGGCAAAAAATCAAAGCTGGCTTAATAACAGGCCAAGAGTCAGAATATAAATTGGCGGTTTTTAAGGCAGATGCCATGTTAGATAGAATTTTAACTGGAATGGGATTTGGCGGAAAAACCTTGGGCGAGAGGCTGACCAAGCTGACAATCGCTTCTGTTCCTAACGTTGAAGACGTTAAACAGGCCCATAAAACCCGCAATAATATCGTTCACGACCCGGATTATCGTTTAAGCTTAGAAGAGGCCAAAAAAACAGTTGAAACTTACGAAAAAGCCCTGACCGATTTACAAGCCCTCTAAAGCGTGTTAATATACCGTCGCGGGATGGAGAAGTAGTATCTTGCGAGGCCCATAAAATTTTGTGGCCCAGGGTGGCAACATCCTGTGGAAAACTTCCTAAATTGCTGGGAACCCCTACTTTTCAGCTTAGAAGGTAGGGCAATCAGCAGCCAAGCCCTGTGAGATAATTTCATATCTTATAGGGAAGGTTCAGAGACTATAATGGAAG
>Ga0210016_1000167_pt1 | contig 52475 bp, 53 predicted proteins | sample CryGeyCG2014_300_FD_185454 | JGI IMG/M metagenome (GOLD analysis project Ga0210016, IMG submission 185454) | Groundwater microbial communities from aquifer - Crystal Geyser CG02_land_8/20/14_3.00 (SPAdes) (version 2) | ecosystem: Environmental > Aquatic > Deep subsurface > Groundwater | place...
TAAGTAAAACCATAGACATAAAATTAGATAGAATTTATCAGATGCGGACTAAAAAAATAAAAATTCAAAGAACATTTGAAGAAAGATTCAATGCTGAAATTTTACAAGACCTTTCTAGATATAATTACGGTAACATTCTTAGATGATTTGACAGGTCTCAAGAAATCGTCCCGATAAATCGGGACGCTACATTTTTCGTCCTAATAAATTAGGACGCTACTGTTACTGGAGTAACCCACTTCTCCGCTACTTTACTTATAACTTTTTTAATGATATACTATAAGACATGAACTCAACTCAAAATAGTTTCTATAGTCTCGGTATAGCGCCGGGATTCCTTGAAGTGCTCAACAGGATGAAATTCAGCGTACCCACACCTATCCAGCACAAAGCAATCCCCATAGCTATTGAAGGCAAAGACATTATAGGTATCGCCCAGACCGGCACGGGCAAAACCATCGCTTTCGGAATTCCCATGATACAGCGACTTGCTCAAAAAAACGGCAGAGGACTGGTGCTCGTGCCTACCCGCGAACTTGCCATTCAGGTTAACGAAGCCCTCAGTAAATTTACTCCGGTATTCAAGATGAGAACTGCGGTGCTTATCGGCGGAGAATCCATGTTCAAACAGGTTATGCAGTTGAGGAACAACCCGCGTATTATCATTGCAACACCCGGCCGTCTCATTGACCATGTTGGCCAGCAGCGCATCCGTTTAGACGATGTTGTTATCCTTGTCCTGGATGAAGCCGACCGTATGTTAGATATGGGGTTTGCCCCGCAGGTGAACCGTATTCTCTCGCTTATCCGTAGCAGGGACCGCCAGACAATGCTCTTTTCGGCAACAATACCGGCAAGTATTGTTAAAATTGCGTCAACCCATATGCACCTTCCGGTACACACCGAGATAGCACCCACGGGAACAGTGGCTGAAGGTGTTTCCCATGAACTTTTCATAGTAAGAAAGGAAATGAAAGCCAAACTTCTCGGCGAACTGCTGAAGCAATATGTTGGTTCGGTACTTCTTTTTATGCGGACGAGAAGAGCGGCGCGAACAATAACCCAATTTTTAAGAACACGGGGTCACCCTGTTGCCGAAATACACGCTGACAGGTCTCTGGAACAGCGTAAGGAAGCATTAAACGGTTTCAAGTCCGGGAGATACCGTATTCTTGCCGCCACTGACATTGCGGCGCGTGGTATTGATGTTACCGGTATTGAACTCGTTATAAATTACGACCTGCCGGATGATCCGGAGAATTATGTGCACAGGATAGGACGCACAGGAAGGGCAGGACGGAAAGGGCATGCCATCGCTTTTGCAACACCCGAACAGGGAAGAGATGTAAAGAACATTGAAAGAATCATCAGGATGTCTATTCCGTTATCAGCGCATCCCAGTATCCCCAAAGAACGTTTTTCCGCATCACCGCATTCATCTGTTTCGGCACATCGTCGCTCCAACTATTACCCTCGTCGTAAATGGTAAGAACCACGCCCCCCTACCCATTTTTATGAGCAAAATCGCTACTAAAAAACCCATTGATTTCAACTTTTTCTTTTAATATAATGGTAGTAATGGGAGGTAGCGTAAAATATGCGTAGAATCCTGGTGGTAGATGACGATAAAGCAATACATAGACTGTTTTGCCGTATATTAGGAAAGAGATTTAAGATTGATTATGCTGAGGATGGATTTGATGCATCGGAAATGGTACGAAGGAAAAATTACAACATTATCTTTCTGGATATGATAATGCCGAGAGGTCTTGGTTTAGATTTTCTCAAATTGGTTAAGAAGCTTAAACATAAAATGCCTCCTGTCGTAATAATGACTGGTTTCAAAGCAGATGAATTAATAGAAGAATCCCTCAGTCTGGGGGCAGACTGCTGTTTACATAAACCTTTTGAGAGAGATGAATTAATAAGTATTATTAATAAAATCATTTCCCAAAAAGATACGCAAAAAAATGAAAAAACTTACAAGGGACTTTTATCAACGTAATACAGTTACTGTGGCAAAAGACCTGATAGGTAAACGTATCGTTCATAAAACAGGTGACAGGAAGACGGTGGTCAGGATTACCGAGACAGAAGCCTATTGCGGCTTTAATGACCCTGCCTGCCATATATACAGGGGCAGAATAACAGACAGGACAAAGGCATTGGTGGGACCCGTCGGTCATGCTTATGTGTACTTGATATACGGGATGTATTATTGTTTTAACATAGTCGCGCACAAAAAAGGCGGGGCGGGCGGAGTGTTCATCCGTTCGGCAGAACCGATAGAGGGTGTAAGCAAGAAAAACCGTACTGACGGACCAGGTAGATTATGTATAGCTTTGGGAATAGACAAGAGACTTTATGGCGAAGACCTGTGCGGTAATAAAATATATTTACTGAATGGAGAAAAAATCAATCCTCAAAAAGTTGTTTCTACCCCGAGAGTAAACATTGATTATGCCGGTAAAGCAAAACACTATCCCTGGCGTTTTGTATTAGGGGTCAGGTCTTCTCCCACAGGGACCTAATCGGCCAAAGGGGACCTACTCGGCAACATTCAACAAAATTTAATAATGAGAATACCCGTCCCGATAACTTGTTTACTATTTAATAAAAAAATGCTATAATTATATCAGGAAGTTTGAAAATACAGTATGTTCAGCAGGTCGGCAATATCCACAATTTTTGAGTTGTATATCTCACCAAACAGTAGATTTATCCCCTCAATATGTGGTCCTGTTTTTCAAAAATTTTTCTTCGCAGAGGCAGGTGAACTTTTTAGATGAAAGGTACAGTTAAATGGTTTAATTCCGGGAAAGGCTATGGATTTATTGCAACAGAAGAAGGAGAAGACGTCTTCGTTCATTTTTCCTCCTTAATAGGGGATGGTTATAAATCCCTGAATGAAGGAGATAAGGTTGAATTTGAGGTAACTTCTGACGCAAAAGGTTCCAAGGCAATAAACGTTAAGAAAGTGTAAAGAATTTTTTCTTTTATTTTCCACAACAAATATTTTTAGTCTGTTTTAGACAAAAGGTTATCTTTTTATCTAAACGGCAACCAAGTAGATACGACGAAGCGTGTGTGCAGTGGTCCCCGAGCATTGATTCCGTAGAATTTATAACGGAATCATCGCGAGGGGTTATTAATGCTTACGCGGTTACTGTCCTCACTCTTTGAATATAATAGCTCCCCAGCATAAGTACATATCTTAATAAGTAATGACTAAAGAACTTAAATTTCCTGAGATTTGTGTTGTTGATGCTTCTGCGGGTTCAGGGAAAACCTATGCCCTCGCAAAAGCATACCTTTCGTTTTTGATGAACCCCGCATTCAATGCCGAAAACATACCCCAGAAAAATATTCTTGCCATTACATTTACAAATAAAGCGACAAACGAGATGAAACAGAGAATTCTGGAATCCTTGAAGAAAATCGCGCTTGATTCGTTCTCATCCGAACAAGAGAAAAAAGATATCCTGTCGGGATTAGGTGATATTGACCGTAAAACCGCACAACAGAGAGCATATTCTATAATTGATACGATAATCAAACACTATGACTTTTTCAGGGTCCAGACAATAGATAGTTTCATAAACTCAGTTATTGTAGGATGCTCGTTTAGCCTGGATATTTCATCAGGATTCAACATTGAGAAGGACTATGAGCCCTATCTGGATTATTGTCTTGATGATTTAATTGAATTATCCCTGCGGGACACAAAGATAAAAGACGCCTTCCTGGAATTTATTAACCATTATCTTTTTATTGAAGATAATGCTGCCGGCTGGTTCCCCAGGCAAAGAATGCTGGAAATAATCAAAACCCTTTTTGACTGTAGCAACACATACGGTCTTCCGTTCAAAAAAAACAATGAAATTAAAAGTAAAGACATATTAGACAGGAAAAAGGAAGTGTTTTCACTAATACAAAAATTAGCGGATATCCTGCCGGAAGATGTAAATGGCAAGTTTAAAAATTCAGTCAAAAAATGGGATGTGTCCCTATTTTTCATATCCCCATACTTTGATAAAGGCAAATCCGTTCCAATGAACAAAGGCGGTGTGTGTCCTGAAAAAGTATCAAAGATATGGGAATCAATACAGAAAAATCTTGAACTAATCGTAGAGATGGAAGCTTTTTTCAAGTATTCTCCGTATGTAACAATCTATGACCTTGTCCTTGAGTGTTTTAAAATTTATGTGCAGAAAGAAGATGTGTTATTCCTGAATGAACTGAATAAAAAGGCGAAATCCTTGTTTGATTCCAAGTCAGTAACTGTTCCCGAATTGTATTACCGGCTTGCCACACGGTTCAAGCACTACCTTGTGGACGAGTTTCAGGATACCAGCAAACTTCAGTGGACAAACATTTCACCGTTAGTTGAAGAAGCGGTAGCTTCCGGAGGCTCGCTTTTCTATGTGGGCGATAAAAAACAGGCAATATACGGATTCAGGGGCGGAGATTACCGCTTATTTGACGAAGTCAAGGAATATTATAAACAGCATAATATAAAGGAAGAAATCCTTAACAAAAACTACCGGAGCCAGAAGGAAATAGTCCAGTTCAACAACAGAATTTTTTCACAGAATAATCTGCAGAGATTCCTGCAGGATTATAGCAGTAAGGAAGAACTGTTAAATACAACCCATATAAATGAAATTACCGCCATATTCAGTGAATCAGAACAGAAATATAAGGATGAAAATACACGCGGTTATGTAAAAGTTGAACAGGTGCAGATAGAAGATAAGGGACAGGGAGAGGAAGTAATCAGGGAGAAATTCGTAAAACTCGTCAGAAGTCTTAAGAAAAGGGAGTTTGATTACAGAGACATCTGCGTTCTTTTGCGCGATAACAAGGATGTTGAACTTGTTACCGGGTGGCTTCTTGAACAGAAGGACATACCCGTTGAATCGGAAAAAACACTCAATATCAGGGGAAATTTCCTTGTCAAGGAACTGTTCTCGTTCCTGTTGTTCCTGCACTTCCTGCCTGACAATATATCCTTTGTTTCCTTCATATTAGGCGATATTTTTGTGAAAGCTTTGCAAGGCTCAGCAAAAATTGATAGAAAGAAACTGCAGGGGTTCCTGTTCAATATCGCCTCCACAAAAAGACGGGATGAAAAAGTTCTGTTATATGTCAAATTCCGCGAAACGTTTCCGCAGATATGGGATGAATATATCAGAGAATTTACCGCCAGGGCGGGATTGGTACCCCTTTATGAGTTTGTTGTGTCCATATTGAGCAAATACAATGTCCTGAAGAACTTTCCGCACTACCAGGGGTTTATTATGGCTTTTCTTGAATTAATTAAAACTCAGGAACAGGAAAATTGCGGGCTTGAGTCATTCATTGACTACTTCAACACTGTTGAAGATACGGAACTTTTCGTGAACGTTACAAGTTCAAATTCTATCAAGGTTATGACCGTCCACAAGGCGAAAGGACTGGAGTTCGGCGTCGTTATTATACCGTTTCTGGATATCAATAACACCGAGATGAAGAAAAAAATATCACAGGGTTTTGTCATATACCCGGGCGAGAAAGACCTTTCTATTGTCAAGGTGCATAAGGGGTACTGCAGGAATTCAGCCCTTCTTGAAAAAATGTATATCAATGAAGTGAAGAAGTCTATTATTGAAGAACTTAACACCGCCTATGTCGCTTTCACAAGGGCGAAAAACGAACTTTACATTTTGATTCCGGTTAAAAAGGAAGAGAACATCGCACGTCTGCTTATTCCTGAAACATCGGCTGAATACGGGGAACAGGGGACATACAAAGAAAAAAAAGAAAAAGAGCCAACTGTTAAGGAAATACCCCCCTCTGATTACAGGGACTGGATGAAACTGCTGGACTACGAATTTGCGGATAAATTCCCTATGACGGACAGAAGTCTTGTAGTAAGGGGTGACGTTGTCCATTACATGCTTTCATCCATTGATAGTATAACGGGGACAGACATTGAAAGTATTTTAAATAAGACAGTAATAGAAACGCAGAGGAAATTCCCGTTTTTTACCGATATTTCTGCCTGCAGGAAGATTGTTACGGACATTGTCAGTAATCAAGAATGTAAAAAATTGTTCTCGCTACCGGGCAAAACTGTTTTCAACGAGAAGGAAGTAGTTGATTCTGCCGGGAATACTAAAAGAATAGACAAACTTGTCATCGGTGAAAAAGAGGTATGGGTTGTTGATTACAAAATTTCCGAGAAAGAATCAGAAGAACACAGGAAGCAAATAGTAGAGTATATGCGGATAGTTAGCGAGATATACCCTGACAGGAAGGTCAGAGGGTTTCTTTTGTACGCAACGGAAGAAAACATAGCATTGAAGGAAATGACATAATTTAATAGCATAGGAATTTACTTTTTGATGGAATTAAGGCTTTAGCCTTTTATAAAACCCTAAAGGGTGAATTCCTGAATTTAACCATGGACAGAATAATTACTGTTGACATTACTGAAAACTTTATCAAACACCTTGCCGATTATATAGACAAAAACTATATATCAAGAGGTGCTGACATAAGCAGGCTCGCTTTTGTATTCGGCGGAAAGAGACCGTCTCTTTTTCTTAAAAAAGAATTATCAGAAAAAATAGGGAAAAGCTACCTGCCGCCTGAATTTTTCTCCGTTGAAGAGTTCATAAAATATATCGTTACTAAAAAAGATATTTACATAGAGATACCGTCCCTTGACGACTATTTTACCGTTTACCGCCTAGCACAGGAACTATCACCCGAAATACTTAAAAACAAGGAAACGTTTCGCAAGTTCCTGCCCTGGGCAAAAGAAATATCAAAGTTCATAGAACACCTTGACCTTGAATTAGTTGAGACAAAATCGTTAGGTAGCATCCAGAAAGTTGCAAGCATAGGATATGACGTACCCGAGAGTATAAATTTTCTTTTTAGAAATATAATAAAACTGCGCGAGAAATACCATGATGTACTGAATGGAAAAATGACGCTCTCCAGGGGAATGTTTTACCTGACAGCATCTAAGGTTATAGAAAATATTGATTTTAACGAGTTTGACGTAATATTCTTCTGCAATTTCTTCTACCTGCATAAAACCGAAGAAAAAATAATAAAAACCCTGTATAATCAAAACAAGGCGGTCCTGTTTTTTCAGGGCGGGCAGGATGAGTGGAGCGTCCTTAAAACCAATTACGACCATTTTTCCTTGCCAGAACAAAGTTCCGTGCCAGAACAAAGTTCTGGCACAATAATACCTTCATACCGCATATCTCTTTACTCGGCATTTGACATCCACTCCCAGGTCAGCACAGCAAGAGAAATCCTTAAAAGTATAAAGAAAGAAAATGACCAGGACCTTGACAGAACAGTAATCGTAACACCCGATGCCGATTCGCTCATACCCCTCCTGTGTGAAAGTTCTTCCGTTGTTAAGGATATAAATGTTTCAATGGGATACCCCCTTTACGATAATCCTGTTTATACACTTTTTAAGTCAATATTTTCCGTACAGCTTTCAAAAAGAAGCAGGGAATACTATGCAAAAGACTACCTGAAAGTCATAACGAACCCGCTTGTTAAAAATTTGCGTATCAGCCCGGGAATAAAACTTAATACCACCGATAGTTCAATGATTACCAGAATAGTTGTCCATAAAATAGAAGAAGTCCTGAAAGGTTTGGTGAAAACGAAGGCCATCCCTACGGGCATGTTTGTTGATTTAACAAAACTTGAACGTTCAGAAGAACTCTATGGCCTGGTGCTGGATGAACTCGGCAATACCGTGTTAAAAATTGAAAAAGAATCACTTGTTCAGGTTGTGAAACAACTGCATAAAATACTGTTTTTTGACTGGGAGGAAATAGATAACTGTTATACGTTTTCCATTATACTTAAATCACTGCTTGAATTCCTTTCAGAAAGAAGCCCGCTGGAAAGTTTCCCGTTAAACCGGGCAGTCGTTGACCTGCTGTTCGGTATGCAGGAACAATTACAGAATGCAGTTTTCAAAAATGAGAAATTTGAAAAAGAGGATATTTTTACGATATTTGAGGATTCTCTTGAAGGCGAATTTATGGCATTTTCCGGTATGCCGCTTAAGGGTCTGCAGGTCCTCGGTTTACTTGAAACAAGGTCTTTGAGTTTTGATAATGTCATTATAATGGACGTGAACGAATCCGTCCTTCCGAAATTAAGGTTGTATGAACCGCTGATTCCGCGGGATATAATGGCGCAATTAGGATTAAACCTGCTGGAACGGGAAGAAGAGATACAGCGCTACTATTTCAAGCGGCTTATCTCATCGGCAAAAAACGTTCATCTTATTTATCGTGAGGGAGGGGATAGACAGCGCAGCAGGTTCGTTGAAGAAATAATCTGGAATCAACAGAAAGAAGGGAATTCATTAGACACATTGCCAATATCCACAATCTCTTTTAAGGTAGAAGTACTGCCTGACAAAAGAGAGATAAAAAAAGAAAAAAATGTACTGGATTACCTGAAGAATTTAAGTTATTCCGCATCAAGCCTTGATACTTACCTGAATTGTTCATTGAAATTTTATTACAAGTATGTTTTGCGTCTTGACGAAAACGAAAGTGAACTTGACGAACCTGAAGCGGTTGACGTGGGGAATTTTGTCCACGAATTCCTGAACGAAATATTTGAAGAACTCCGCAACACAAAGTTTTCCATCAGTAATGAGTTCAGGAACCATTTCTCCTCTCTTTTAGATAATCGGTTTGACGAATGTTTTAAAAAACGAATGGATGCGGGGGCGTTTATCCTTAAAGAAGTTGTCAATCACAGGATGAATAGATTTTTAGATGAAGAGGAGAAAAGGGAGTCCGAAGTAAAGGAAATACTCGGACTTGAGAAACAGTGCAATATGAAACTGGAGTTAAACGGGGAAACGTTCAGGTTCAACGGGAAAATAGACAGGATTGACCTGCTGGAAGATGACACTATCCTTGTCCTTGATTATAAAACAGGCAATGCAAAAAAAATGACAGTAAAAACCGTTGTTTCGGATAATTTTGAAATGACGAGAGATACAATAACAAGAATTATGAAGTCCCTTCAACTCCCGCTTTACCTGCACTTCATAAGAAACGAATTCAGGAATAAAAAACTTGATGCGGGATTATACCTGCTCAAAGAACCAAAACTCGTAAAGTTATTCGGCAATAAAGAACCGGTTGAACAGGGCATTTTTGATAAAGTGATGGAACTCTCCGCCAGGGCGATTGAACATATAATCTGCAAGGAAATCCTTAACCCTGATGTCCCCTTTAGCCCGGACACAAAAAACAGCCGTTTCTGTGAATACTGTCCCTTCACCTTACTCTGCCGGTAAAATTGATTAATATATTAGAATTTTATATAATTGATATGGAAGTCAAATATTTTCAATTGGAGGTATAGAACTATGAATAAAATGCTTGAAAGTATTATTATAGATCCCAAGATATGTCATGGGAAACCATGTATACGCGGAACAAGAATAATGGTATCGGTAATACTTGATAATCTTGCCGAAGGTTCAAATCCCGAAGAAATAATTAAGCAGTATCCACCATTAACTTTAAAAGATGTTCAATCAGCGATTATTTATGCGGCTGAATTAGCTCACGAGGAAATGATTATTCCTTTAATGGAACCAGTGAAATGAAAATAAAGTTGGATGAAAATCTGAGCATGGATCATGCAGAAATATTTAAGTCATTTGGTCATGATGTGAAAAGTGTTCATGAGCAAGGAATTTCTGGTTGTTCAGATGAAAAGTTATGGCAAGTTGTGTCTGAAGAAAAGATGTTTTTTGTCACATTAGATATTGATTTCTCAGATATCCGTAAATTTCAACTTGGTTCACATTCAGGTATTCTTTTAATACGAACTGATATGCCCGGGAGAATAAATGTAAGTTTAATTCTAAAGAGGGTATTGAGTGAAATTAATTTGGAAACTTTAAAGGGTTGTCTTGCTGTTGCAGATGAAACTAAGACACGGGTTCGTAGTAAAAGACTATGATTTTTTGTCTGCCTACATCACAATTCTCTTGATTAATAATAAGTTGCGTTGAGTCCACACCGCCGACCCCGTATAAATAAAATTTTATGAAAGACATATCTAAAAATAAATTATCTCAATCGGTTGATAAAATCATTTCTAAATATCACGGTAAACCTGGAGCAATACTCGGTATTTTAAAAGAAATCCAGGAACGGAACAAATATAAGTATTTACAAAAAGAAATACTGGAGTACGTAGCTAAAAAAATCAGGGTCCCTATTTCAAAAATTTATAGCATCGCTACTTTCTATGCTTTTTTTAACCTTGAACCTCAGGGAGAGCATTCAGTAATTGTCTGCAGAGGAACCGCGTGTCATACCAGAGGGTCAAAAAATATTTTGGATTTTATTAAAAAAACGCTGGATATAGAAAAACTATCCGAAGAAAAGACCTCCTTTACTACCAGAGATAAAAAATTTACAATTAAATCCTTAGCATGTTTCGGACAGTGTGCCCTGGCTCCAGTAATGTCAATAGATGGAAATATCCACAGTCATATTACACAGCAAAAAGTCAAAAAACTTATAAAGCACATTTAAAATGAAAATCACTGACCCGCAAATCCTGAATAACCTTAAAGAAAAAGGACTAAAAAAACTATTGCCCGGCAAACCGCGGATTGCTGTGGGTATGGGAAACTGCGGGATAGGAAATGGATCACAGGAACTTTATCTTGCTTTCAGTAAAATATTGCAGAAAAAGAAAATAGATATTTCTCTGGTTAAAGTTGGTTGTTTTGGTTTTTGTTCCCAGGAACCCTTAGTAAATATTTACATACCAGGAAAACCTTTAATAATTCTCAATAAAGTCCTGTCAAAAGATGCTGAAAAAATAATCAATAATATTGACAAAGAAGAATTCCTTTTAAAAAAATCTCTTTGCAAGATTGAAAAATGGGACCATCTGACATCGCAAATCCATTACGGAGAAGGATTTAATGAAATACCGCATTGGAATGAAATATCTTTTTTTAAAGGACAGAAAAAAATCGTCCTCAGAAATTGTGGTTTAATTAATCCCGAAGATATAGAAGAATATATTGCGGTCGGCGGTTATAGCACATTGTACAATGTCCTTAAAGGGCTGACTCCAGAAAAGGTAGTTGAAGAAGTAAAAAATTCAAAACTGAGAGGCAGAGGCGGTGCGGGTTTCCCTACAGGAATAAAATGGGAGATAATGAGGAAAGTTGTTTCAGATAAAAAATATATAATCTGTAATGCTCATGAGGGTGACCCGGGTACTTTTGTGAATAGAAGTGAAATTGAAAGTGACCCTCATATGTTATTGGAAGGAATGGCTATAGGTGCTTTTGCTGTGGGTGCAGATGAGGGTATAATTTATATTCATACAGAATCACCTCTACCAGTTGAGAGATTGAAAAATGCAATTCAACAAGCAAAAAATTATGGTTTATTAGGAGAAAATATATTAAATTCAGGTTTTAATTTTGATATACACATTGTTGAAAGTGGAGGTGCATTTATTTGTGGTGAGGAGACAGCACTTTTTGAGTCTATAGAAGGAAAAATTGGAAAACCACGGATTAAACCCCCATTTCCAGCTCAAAAAGGTGTTTATGATAAACCTACCAATATCAACAACGTTGAGACCTGGTGTAACGTTCCAGTTATTGTTGCAAAAGGTGGGAATTGGTTTGCTGAAATAGGTACTGTTAATAGTGGAGGAACTAAAGTATTCTCTCTGGTAGGTAAAATAGAAAATAAAGGATTAATAGAAGTGCCTTTAGGAACATCACTAAAAACTGTTGTATACAATATTGGCAGTGGTAAGAGTAAAAATATAAAATCTGTTGAGATAGGTGGACCTGCGGGAGGATGTATCCCCCAAAAATTTTTCAATACCATATTAGACTACGAATCAATTGCAAAATTAGGCGTAATTTTGGGTTCCGGGGAAATGGTAATTATGGACAAAGATGATTGTATGGTGGATGTAGCACGATTTTTTGTGGAATTTAATGCATCTGAGTCCTGTGGAAAATGTGTTCCCTGCAGGGAGGGACTATATCAGGTTTTTAAAATTATCAATTCAATTACAAAAGGAAAGGCAACAGAAGACGATTTAAAACAATTAGAAAACTTGTGCAATGTGATTAAAGATACAGCATTTTGTGGTTTGGGACAGGCAGGAGTCAATCCTGTTCTCACAACTTTACAATATTTCAGGAATGAATATGAAGAACATATTAAAGAAAAAAGATGTCAGGCGGGTATATGTAAAAACCTTTACCTTTCACCGTGTGAAAATAGTTGCCCCCTGCATATGAATATCCCCGGATTTCTGGAAATGTACGAAGAAAACAGAAACGAAGAATCTTTTGAAAGTATCCTGCAGGACAATCCATTTCCTGCCGTAACAGGAAGGGTCTGTCATCATCCCTGTGAAGCGAGATGCAGGAGGACAGATATTGATGAACCGGTATTACAGAGAGAAGTTCATAGATGGATTGCTGATTCAATATATGAAAAAGGGAAAGACAAAATTATTTTTAAAAAAATATTAGAGAACAAACTTCCATCTACCGGAAAAAAGGTAGCGATTGTCGGTGCAGGGCCTGCAGGATTAACCGCAGGATTCTATCTGGTCCGGCTTGGACATAGTGTCACCATTTATGATTCAAAACCATTTGCAGGTGGTATGCTGAGGATAATACCTGAATACCGACTTCCCCAGAATGTTCTGGAAAGAGAAATACAATTTATTAAGAAACTCGGGGTTAAGTTTGTGTTTAACACAAAAATAGGTATTAATAAATCATTGGAACAATTAGAAAAAGAACATAACGCAATATTTTTAGCAATAGGAGCACATAAAAATATTGCTCTTGATATTCCGGGAGAAGATTTGAAAGGTGTTCTGCCGGGTATTAAATTCTTAGAGGATATTGCTGTGGGTAAAAAACCTGCTATAGGGAAGAAAATTGTAATAATCGGTGGCGGTAATGTTGCCATTGATGCAGCGAGGACATCAGTTCGTTTAGGTTCAGAAGTAACCATTGCCTACAGACGGGAAAAAGATGATATGCCGGCAAATAAAGAAGAAATTGAAGAAGCAAAGATAGAAGGTATTAAGTTTATTTTCTTATCCGCACCCGGAGCAATAATCGGTGATGAGAAAGGAAAAGTCAGGGAAATAGAATTAACCAGAATGGTGCCAGGCGAATTTGATTCTTCCGGAAGAAGAAAACCCATGCCAACTGAAGAAACTTATAAATTGTCGTGTGATACGGTAATATTTGCAATCGGAGAGAGGGTTGATTCTGAATTTATCAAGAAGTTCGGTATAAAAACAAGAGATAATGGCGCTGTAGAAGTAAATAATTTTACTTTACAGACAAACAACCCCAGGATATATGTCGGTGGAGACATTACGACAGGACCTGCTACACTGACAGAAGCAATGTCTGCAGGTAAAAAAGCTGCAAAAAGTATGGATATGCAGTTGACCGGAAAAGACAGGTTTGACTTGTTATTTAAAAAATTCACATATAAAAACATAGTGCCGGTAGAACCCAGAGGTGGTAAAAGACAACAGGTAAAAAAGTTATCCAGAAAAGGAAGAAAAGGAAACTTTAAGGAAGTTTCGCTTGGGTTTTCTGATATAAAAGCAAAGATTGAGTCCAGCAGGTGTCTCCGCTGTGATGTTGAAGAAAATAGGGTCAGGTCTTGACTTTACACTCTGTCATTCTGAGGAATGAAATGACGAAGAATCTGAATTACTACTACATAAAAATGGGGACGGAGGAAAGTGTCCCCAAAACTACGATATAATAAAATATGGGTTATAAGTTGGCGTTAAATAAAGTCTGGCAAAATGTTATACAGGTAACCGAAGAAAAAACATACGAAGTAAGATTTGTCAATGATATATACATTGTTGATATAAGGGACGGACAGGTTCTTGATAAACTGACAGATAAACCAGCAAAAGATTATATTTCGGTTTTGCTCCTGTATTATCTTGAAAAGAAAATCAAAGGTTTACCATCTCTTACGGGTGAGTGGATATCTTTCAAACAACTTGACGGTGGAGATACCTATTACAGTGCTTTCCATAAGAGAGCAATCGAACCATTGATAAGAAAATACGGGAACAATCCCGAATCTTTAAATTCCTTATTGAATAAATTTCCCTCACATAAATTAGAATACGGGGATGCCGGGATTGTAATTGATGTGTTTGATGGTATATCTTTGTTGTTTACTGTATGGAGAGGTGATGAAGAAATCAGTCCCGGGGTTAATATACTTTATGATAAGAATATAAGCGAAATATTTTCTACCGAGAGCGTGGCTGTTCTGTCACAGATTTTAGCATATTTTATGATAGAATAGAAAACAGGGACAGCGACCAGTTAGTAGGGAGAGAGATTCTTCCCCCGCCACGGCGGGGTCAGAATGACAATAAGTAAAGAGTGTCACCGAACACACATTGAAATATCGGTTGACAAAACCGAATTTTCAATGTATAATATAACCATGATTAATAGAATAATAGAATTATCGACCGTGCGCCATTTCTTAAGGTCTAACCCCGTAGTAGGCTTAATTGGAGCGCGACAGGTGGGGAAAACCACCATTGCCAGAATGATTGCCTCTAAATGGAGAGGGAAAGTCACCTATTTTGATGTTGAAAATCCCGAGGATTTATCTCGCCTGACAGACCCTATGCTTGTCCTGAAATCATTAACCGGACTGGTAGTGATTGATGAGATACAAAGGCTGCCTCATGTTTTTAACGTTTTGCGTGTTTTAGCAGACAGGCCGTTAAATAAGACAAAATTTCTGGTTTTGGGCAGTGCATCTCCTGAACTTTTAAGACAAGGTTCAGAGAGCCTGGCTGGCAGGATAACTTATTTTGAAATCGGCGGTTTAAGAATTAATGATATTAGTTTTAAAAATATTGAACGTCTATGGCTCAGGGGTGGATTGCCGAAGTCGTATTTGGCCCGAACTCCCAAAGAAAGTTTCCAGTGGCGACAGAGTTTCATAAGTACGTTTCTAGAAAGAGATATTCCGCAACTTGGTATTAATATAAATTCGGTTACTCTAAGGCGATTCTGGACAATGCTTGCCCATTATCACGGACAGGTTTGGAATTCATCTGAGTTTGCCCGTTCTTTTGGTGTGGCAGATACTACAGTGCGGGGTTATCTGGATCGCCTTACAGCAGCTCTTGTTGTCAGGCAATTATTGCCGTGGCACGAAAATATATCCAAGAGGCAGGTTAAAATGCCCAAAATATATATCTCAGATAGCGGTATTCTTCATGCATTATTAAACTTGAGAGCAATGCCGGACATTGAAACTCACCCAAAAATCGGAGCTTCCTGGGAAGGATTTTTATTAGACCAGATAATTCGTCATCTACGTGCCGATAAAAATGAATGTTATTTTTGGGCAACACATGCCGGAGCAGAATTGGATTTGCTTGTAGTAAGGGGCAGAAAAAGACTTGGTTTTGAATTTAAAAGGACAACCGCACCTAAAATCACGCCATCTATAATCTCCGCAAAAAAGGATTTGAAGCTTGATGAATTGACGGTAGTATTTTATGGCAATACATCGTTTTTTCTGGCAGAGGGAGTCAGGGCGGTTGGCTCTGAAAATATTATTAAAGACATAAAGCCGTTGGCATGACTTCGTTGCACTCAGAATGTAAATAAGTAAAGACTGTCACCGAACTATGAAAAACATTAAAATTGATGGGAAAAATTATCAGGTGCAGGATAATATAACAGTGCTTAAGGCATGTAATGATGCAGGGATTGATATCCCGACGCTGTGTTATATTGAAGGTATTTCCGAAGAAGCCTCCTGTTCAATATGTATGGTTGAAGTAAAAAATGCAAAGACATTGTTAAGGTCATGCGTTACTAAAGTTACTGAAGGGATGGAGATATTTACTGGGACACCAAGAGTGATGGAAGCAAGGAAAATGAACCTTGAGTTAATACTTGCAAATCATCCGCTGGATTGTATGACCTGCGACAGGGATGGGGATTGTTTGTTACAGGACCTTGCATATAAATTTGAAATAAAGAAAAGCAGGTTTCTCTCATTGAATAAAGTATCAGGGCTGAAACAGGAAACTTCCTGGGATACAAATCCTTTTATCCAGTTTGACCCTGACAAATGCATTCTCTGTGCCAGGTGCGTTAACACCTGTGCAAACCAGGCAGTGACAGAAGCAATATGTATTTCAATGAGAGGACACAGTTCTGCTGTTTCAACACCATTTAATGACCCGCTGGAAAAAACAATCTGCCAGTTCTGTGCAGAGTGCGTGCAGTCATGTCCTGTGGGAGCATTGATAGAAAAACCGCGTATAGGAAAAGGGAAAATAAAGGATTTAATACCGACGGATACAGTGTGTGCTTATTGCGGTGTTGGATGTAATCTCAGGTTGTACAGGGACAAAAAGAACAATCTTGTCCTGGCGAATGGTAAGGAAGGCAATAAAATAAATAATGGAAGGATATGCGTGAAGGGTAAATTCGGGTATGAATATGTTAACAGTTCGGATAGATTAACCAAGCCATTGATTAGAGAAAACGGTGAATTTAAAGAAACGACATGGGAAGAGGCAATAAAATATACTGCTAAAAGATTAAAAGAAATTAAAGAGAAATATGGTCCTGATTCAATCGGGGTTTTAGGTTCTTCAAAATGCACAAACGAAGATAATTATTTAGTGCAGAAATTTGCCCGGGCAGTGCTCGGGACAAACAATGTAGATAACTGTGCGAGGTTATGTCACTCATCAACGGTTGTGGGGCTGGGAATATCGTTTGGCGCGGGTGCTGCGACAAATTCAATTAATGACATAAAAGATTCAGACGTAATGTTCGTCATAGGTTCTAATATGGCAGAGACGCATCCGGTTATCGCCCAGATAGTCAAGGAACATCAAAAAAATAATAAAGCAAAACTCATTGTCTGTGACCCGCGGTATGTCGGACTTGCAAAATATGCCGATGTTTTTATTCAGCATACGCCGGGGACAGATGTTGCTTTGCTCAATGGAATTATGAATGTTATACTGACCGAAGGTCTTGAAAACAGGGATTTTATAGAACAGCATACTGAAGGATTTGAAGAAGCAAAAAAGGTGATTTTGAAATATGACTTAGAAACTGTAAGTAAGATTACGAATGTAGATAAAGATATAATAAGACAGGCAGGACAAATCATAGGTAACGCAAAATCCGTGATGATTTTCTTTACGATGGGTATAACCCAGCATACAACAGGCGTTGATAATGTTCTGTCAGTTGCTAACCTTAATATGTTGACGGGGAATGTGGGGAGACCGGGTGCAGGTGTTATGCCTTTGCGTGGGCAGGCGAATGTCCAGGGTGCCTGTGATATGGGAGTTCTTCCCAATGTGTTTACAGGATACCGGAAGGTTAATGACCCCGCAGTGAGAGAAAAATTTGAGAATGACTGGGGCGCAAAACTTCCGGATAAACCGGGAAGTCCCGTGACAGAATTTGCAGAAAAATCATTAAAAGGAGAAATGAAAGCAGTGTATGCTATGGGCGAAAACCCTTTAATGACAGAAGCAGATATTTCTCATGTAAAAGAGGGTTTTGAAAAACTTGAGTTTCTTGCTGTCCAGGACATATTCCTTTCTGAAACAGCAAAACTTGCCGATGTGGTTTTTCCTGCAGCTGCTACGTATGAAAAGGACGGGACTTTTACAAATACAGACAGGACTGTCCAGATTTTAAGACCAGCGAGAATGAAACCCGAAGGGACAAAGTTTGACTGGGAGATTGTCCGTGAAGTTTCTAAGGCAATGGGTTATGAGATGAAATATAAGTCAAGTGCTGAGATTATGGAAGAAATAGCAGAAGGGACACCGTCATATCGTGGAATCAGCCATAAAAGGTTAGAAAAAAATGGTTTACAATGGCCCTGCACGGATGAAAATCACCAGGGGACAGAAATCTTGCATAAAGGCGGAATTTTTAAAACATCTTCAGGTAGGGGAATATTTTCTGCTGTGGAATACAAACAGGCACAGGAACTCCCTGATGAAGAATATCCTTTTATTTTGACAACCGGAAGAATTCTTTTCCATTATCATTCTGGCAATGAAACCAGAAGAGTGAAAGTATTGGATGCTTTTGTGCCTAAGAATTATGTAGAGATTAATCCGGAAGATGCTGAAAAAATGGGTATTAAAGACAGTGATCTTGTCAGGGTATCCACCAGGAGAGGAAGTATTGAATTGAATGCCCGTATATCAGAACAGCCCAAAGAGGGAGTGATTTTTATTCCTTTCCATTTCCGGGAAGCGTCTGCGAATGTTTTGACGAATCCTGCTTTGGACCCGAAGTCAAAAATACCGGAGTTTAAAGTTTGTTCAGCAAAAATAGAGAAAGTATAAAGGCATAGAAATTTCAATGGTTCCTATAACTTATTGATTTGTGTTTACAGAAATATTTTTGTGAAACATAGTAAGTCTGTTGAAGAAAAAATTTTGTTTAGACATGGGACCAGGCATTGACATTCTGTGAGGGATTAAGTTATGCGGGTTATTTTGACTGGCGATTGCCCAATAGAAGGGAAGTTATAAGCATTGTTGATTACGGAGAACAATTTCCAGCAATAAACACAACATATTTTTCAAACACAAAGAGCAGTTGGCACTGGACATCCACAACATATGTGCCGAATGCTTCCTACGCTTGGTCCTTGTCTTTCAACTATGGCTATGTGGACTACAGCGATAAGGCCAATGGCTACTATGTCCGTCCGGTGCGTGGTGGCCCGTGAGTATTGGTTATTTGATTATTTTATACTATATGTAATTTCTTTACAAACCAATAAGGCTGGTGTCTTGTCGTCAACCAGATATCAAGGCAGTAAGTACAAAATTCTTGACAGAATTATTTAAATTGTATAAAATATGTTACAGATGGAATATTTACTAACAAAGAATGGGTAACAAAGAATGGGCAAAGAATGGGAACGGTTCTGATTCTTTAAGAACAACAGCAGAAAATATTGGCACTGGAGGAAGCAATCGTAGAATTAAAAAGGTGAAATAGTAAGATAATACTGTTAATGGAGTAACAATTGCGTTATAATTTTGAGTGGGACAATAGAAAGGCGAAACAAAATATTCACAAGTCGTGAAATTGATACATCATCTTGCGGTATTCGCATCATCTCTGCACGTAAAGCAACAAAGGGAGAAATAAAACAATACGAGGAGTGAAGATTATGAAGAAAGAGTATGATTTTTCTAAGGGTAAACGGGGTAAATTTTATCGTCCTGGTGCCGAACTAAATTTCCCTATTTATCTGGAGCCAGAGATAGCCGATTTCATGCGTAACATTGCTGGGAAAAAAGGCACCGACGTTGAGACGATAGTAAATGACTGGCTCAAAAAAGATATAGGGTTAGTTCGGTCTGTTAGATAGTACAAACTTAGATTTTTTAATCCTTCTATCAGAACATCATATAAAGGGACGGAGTTGACTTGGTTGACTTGCGGAAAAAAATGGGGACGGTTCTTAATTAAACGAATTATGAATTTTAGGAGAAAATTGATGAGTGTGCCAAGCAAAGTTCTTTGTTTTCTTGAGTGGGTTAAAACAAAACTCCCATCTTGAGTTTAGACAAAGGGGAGGAAGCCAATTTTATAGTTTTATGAAAGATATTTCAGGAGTGATATTAGCCGGTGGTAAGAGCAAGAGGATGGGATATCCTAAAGCTTTTTTAACCATAGGTGGTAAAAGAATTATAGACAGGATACTGGAAGTATTTATGGTATTTTTTGACGAGATACTTATAGTTACGGATGACAGAAGCAGGTTTGCAGAATTTAAAAATATAAAAGTAGTGGAGGATTTAATCAAGGGGATAGGACCGCTTGGTGGAATATATACGGGTTTGAAGTCAATATCAAAAAGCAGAGGTTTTTTTATGGCATGCGATATGCCGTTTCCGCATATCGGTTTAATAAAAAAACTATTAGATGTTTCAAAAAACGGCAATTTTGATTGTGTCGTTCCATATTCGGAAAAGGGGGTAGAACCTTTGTATGGAATATATGCTAAAAGTATACTGGTTAAATTGGAAGATTCATTGCCCCGACGAGAAAGACAGACAAAAGAATTTTCTGTAAATAAATTTCTGGAATGTTGTAATTGTAAATATATTAAGCCCGAACCCGAAGAATTGTCATCGTTTTACAATGTTAACACACAGGATGACCTTAAGGAGATAGAAATAGTCCCACGCAGTTTTCTCCATTAGAAGCAATGTCGAAAACTATACGCTGGGACATCCGAAAGGAGGACATTTTCGGATGGAAATTAAATCTAAAGTCTGGATTGAAAAAGACGGGAAGCTTATATTCGGTAAGGGTAAGTCGGATTTACTGAAAGCAATAGGGCAGGCTGGTTCTATAAGCGGCGCTTCTAAAAAGATGAATATTTCTTTCAGACATGGCTGGGGATATATTACTGCCATAGAAAAACGGTTGGGTGTTAAACTCCTGGAAAAGTCAAAAGGCGGAAAGGATAAGGGCGGTTCATCTCTCACGCCTTTAGCAAAAGACCTCATTAAGAAATACGATAAATTAGAAAAACTGGTTGACGAATTTGTGGACAGAAAATTCAGGGAGATATTCGGCGAATGGAGACAGAAATAGATATGATTAAATTTGAAGCAGCGCTCAAGAAAGTCCTGGCTAAGGCAGATATATTAGGTATTCAGGAGTTACCTGTAGATAAAACTATAGGATATGTCCTCGCTGAGAATATCAGGGCAGGATATGATATGCCACTTTTTAATAAATCTGCTATGGACGGATATGCCGTACACAGCAATGATTTAAAAATTGTTCCCGTGAGACTAAAATGTGTGGCAACCATCAGGGCAGGGGAGAGTTATTCCTTCCGTAGGAACAAAAGAACTGTTAAAAAAGGGGAATGTGTTAAAATAATGACGGGTTCACCGTTACCCAGGGGTACGGATTCAGTCGTGATGGTTGAATATACCGAAGAAGATAATAATGGTTGGATAAGAATCCTTAAGGGGGTAAATCCGGGTGAAAATGTATGTTTTAAAGGTGAAGATGTAAAAAACGGCAGTGTTGTTCTCGGGAAAGGTATGCTTATAAGGGGACCCGAAGTAGCTATAATTTCAAGTTTGGGAATAACGAAAGTAAAAGTTTTTAGGAAACCTACTGTCACTATTCTGAATACAGGTGATGAAATAGTTGAACCGGGTAATAAATTAACCTATGGAAAAATTTATAACAGTAACGGGCATATGTTATTGTCTTTATTCCGGGATATGGGTATAAAAGCCAGGTATCTGGGCATTGCTAAGGATGAAGAGAAAATTTTAACAAAAAAAATAATGGAAGGGTTTAATTATGATATTTTTCTTATATCAGGCGGTGTTTCAATGGGCGATTATGACCTTATTCCTGCTGTGCTTGGAAAATGCGGTGTGAAAAAGATGTTCCATAAGATTAAAATAAAACCCGGTAAACCGGTCTTCTTTGGAATCAAGGAAAATAGATTAATTTTTGGTATCCCGGGAAATCCTGTTTCAACCTATCTGGTTTTCTTAATCTTAATTAAACCAGTGATAGATAAAATGATGGGTAAGAAACCGGATTTGAACATCAGGCGGGGAATATTGAAGGAAGATTTTAAACAAATACCCGGAAGGAAACATTTCGTTCCAGCAAAAGTTATTGATAAATTAGATAATCCTGCGGATAAATTAGATAATCCTGCGGATAAATTAGATAATCCTGCGGATAAACGGGGACTGCTGAAGGTATATCCTGTAAGAGGTTATCATGGTTCTGCAGATATATTTTCGCTTTCTCAGGCAAATGCTTTTATGATAATAGACGAAAATGTTTCCTTGCTAAGAAGGAACAGATGGGTAAATCTGATACGATGGTAAACTATCTTCGCATTTCAGTAACAGACAGATGTAATTTGCGGTGTATATATTGTATGCCGTATGGAAAAAATAATTTCCTTCCAGCTCGGGAAATATTGACTTTTGAAGAAATAGTGAAAACTGTAATGATACTTAACCGGAAAGGCATTGAATATATAAGAATAACCGGGGGAGAACCTTTAATGAGGCGAAATCTTGAGGTGCTCATTAAAAAATTAAAAGAAGAAACTTCACAGAAGGAAATAAGTATGACGACAAATGGAATTCTTTTAGACGGTAAACTTTCCCAGTTAATGGAAGCCGGGCTGGATAGAGTTAATATTAGTTTGAATACTTTTAAAAGAAACAGATACGAACAATTGACCGGATTAGATAAATTTGAAGAAGTTTTTTCTACTGTAAAACGTATTCTGTCCGAATCGGTCATTCCACTGAAAATAAATATTGTTCTCCTGAAAGGAATTAACGATGATGAGATAGAAGATTTTGCTGATTTTACAATAAATAATAAAGTATGCGTGAGATTCATAGAGTATTTTTCAACCGATAACAGTAAATTGCACTTTGAATTAATATCAGGTAGTTTGGTTAAAGAAAAGATAGAAAAAAAGTTTGGTGAACTGATTCCCTGTGAAGTCAGGGGAAATGGGCCTGCGATAAATTACAGAATAAATAATGCTCAGGGGCAAATCGGTTTTATAAATACAGTAACCGGTAATTTCTGTAGAAGTTGTAATAGATTAAGGCTGACCGCCGAAGGTAAGATTTATCCCTGTCTTTTATCTCCACGCAGTATTGATGTAAAAAATATGTTAAGAAATGGCATTAAAGAAGAAAAGATTAAGATGTATATGGATAATCTTATATTTGAAAAGCATAACTATTCAAAAAAGCGAGTAAGGGAACATGAATTTGTGATGAGTGATATGGGAGGATAGAGGGTATGAGAAATGGTATGATTGATGTGAGCAGTAAAAAGGAAACCAAACGAGTGGCAAAGTCTCAGGCAGTTATTAAACTTAAAAAGGAAGTGATGGACCTTATAAAGAATAAAAAAGTTATAAAAGGTGATGTGCTGGAAAATGCACGTTCAGCAGGAATATTGGCTGCTAAAAAAACGTCTGATTTAATTCCACTCTGTCATCCTTTGAGAATTACTGATATTAAAATATCTTTTTCCTTTACAGATAACGGTATTGTAATTATTTCCCAGGTGTCCGCAATAGAAAGAACAGGTGTTGAAATGGAAGCACTGGTTGCCTGTGCAATTTCTGCATTGACTGTTTATGATATGTGCAAGATGTATGACAGGTCAATAGAGATTACGGATGTTATGTTGTTGGAAAAACGTGGAGGCAAAAGTGGCTGCGTGTTCACACGAATAAGTGTGAACGAGCCACGCAGGACGGCGAGTTGGTGAGCCGTCGGGGTGACCAAGGAATAAATAATATGGGGAAAATATTATCTGTTTGCGTGAGTAAAGAGAAGGGAGTACCAAAAAAGAACATAGGCAAAGGAATTGTCAAAGAAAATTACGGGCTTGTCGGAGATGCTCATTCCGGGCCCGGGATAAGGCAGATAAGCTTACTTGCCAAAGAGAGCCTTGAGGAGATAAGGAAAAAAGGTATTAAAATCGGGTGCGGTGGTTTCGGGGAAAATTTTACAACGTCCGGTATGGAACTTACAAGTTTAACGATAGGAACAAATCTTAAAATCGGAAATACTGTTGTTGTAGAAGTTACACAGATAGGTAAGAACTGTAAAAAACCTTGTAATATTTATAAGAAACAAGGTATGTGTATTTTACCTTCACAGGGAATATTTGCCAGGGTCCTGAAAGGAGGTAATGTAAGACAGGGTGACGCAATTGAAATAATTAATCATGGAAAGATTTCAGCAGGTATTCTTATAATAAGCGACAGGAGTGCAAGGGGTGAGAGGAAAGATGAAAGTGGAATCATTATAGTAAATGAGTTGAAAAAAATAGACGGAGATGCTGTAAGATATAAAATAATACCTGACGATACCGTGATTATCTCGTCGACCCTGAAGGACTGGTCAGGTATAAATGGGCTGGATTTAATCGTCACCAGCGGAGGGACAGGTTTTTCTCCAAGGGACGTTACACCCGAAGCAACCAAAAAGATATTGCAGAAAGAAGCGCCGGGTCTTTCTGAATTGATGAGGATGAAGTCAGGAATAAAAAATGAACGCGCGTATCTATCACGGGGAGTTGCCGGAATCAGGGGGGAAACTCTGATTATAAACCTTCCGGGAAGCCCAAGAGCAGTTGGGGAGTGTCTTGAGATATTATTCCCGGTTTTAGCTCATGCAATTGAAGTAATGAAAGGGGAGGTTAAAGATTGTTTTTAACGATTTGTTACCTGTCCGGGATTGTTTTGACACTTGCTTCTACTACCTCCACGTTGGATTCAGGATTATTTGATGTCCTGATACCGCCGTTTGAAAAAAAATACAACTGTAAAGTGAAAGTAATTGCCGTCGGGACCGGGCAGGCAATACGGCTTGCAAAAGATGGTAATGCAGACGTAATACTGGTTCATGACAGGAAATCAGAGGAGCAATTTATATCCGGGGGTTACGGTGTGAAAAGGTTTGACGTAATGCACAACGATTTTTTTATTGTCGGTCCCAAAAATGACCCTGCAAAAATAAAAGGACTTAAATCCCTGGATGCTTTTAGAAAGTTATACGAGATGAAATCCGCGTTTGTTTCACGCGGTGATGATTCAGGCACTAACAGGAAGGAATTATATCTCTGGGAAAAATCAGGAATAAAACCTTCAGGTAAATGGTATATTGAGAGTGGCTCGGGTATGGAAGTCACGCTGCGTATCGCCAACGAAAAAATTGCATACACTTTGTGCGATAGGGCTACCTGGTTATCACATAAAAAGGAACTAGATGCCCTTGATTTGCTTGTTAAAGATGATAATGAACTCTATAACCCGTATTCGGTAATTGCTGTTTCGCCTTCAAAATATCCCTGGGTTAAATATGATATGGCAAAAAAGTTTATAGAGTTTATAACAGGGGCTGAGGGGCAGGACATTATAAAAAATTATGGAGTTGATAAATTCGGGGAACGGTTGTTTTTCCCGGATGTTATTAAATAAATATTTATGGAAATCCTGGGAATTGTAATCCTCTCGCTTGTAGTTTCAGGCAGTGCCACGGTTATCGCTGGATTAATAGGCGTACCGGCAGGCGCTTTTATTGCAATAAAGGAATTCAGGTTTAAAAGATTAATTATTGGTTTTGTCAATACATGGCTTGCCTTTCCTGCTGTGGTTATCGGGCTACTTGTATATATTTTTCTCAGCAGGGGTGGACCAATGGGAATATTAGGATTCCTGTACACGCCTTACGCTATGATAATAGCCCAGTCAATCCTTGCAGTCCCTATTATTACTGCACTCACCCTTTCTGCTCTCAAGAACATTGCAAAAGATACTAAAGATATTGCGTATTCTCTCGGAGCTAACAGGCAGCAGATGATTTTTACGATATTACATGAAGGCAGGTTTGCCTTTCTTACGGCAATAATTACCGGATTTTCAAGAGTGATTGGTGAAACAGGAATGACCTTTATGGTCGGAGGAAATATCAAGGGTGCCACCCGGGTACTAACTACTTCAATCGCGCTTGAGACAATGAAGGGTAATTTTGAAATTGGAATCGCTCTCGGAGTCGCACTTATTTTTGTTGCGTTAATCATAAACTTTATTTTACAGATGTTACAGGGCAAATAAATGAATATCAGGACTCAAAATCTTAACAGTAACATAAATAACCTTCAAATACTCAAGAACATAAATGCGTCTTTTAATAACGAGGGCATAAACGTTTTAATCGGTCCTAACGGTGCGGGTAAGACGTCACTTTTAAGGCAGGTTACCCTCCTGGATAGACCCACATCCGGAGAAATATTTTATGAAGACAGACCAGTATCAAGGATGTCGTCCGATGAAAAAACTCTTTTTCGGAGAAAAATAGGTTTCGTGTTTCAAACACCCCTGATGCTGTCCGGGACAGTATTTGATAATATTACTTACGGGTTAAAAATCAGGGGTATTGTAATTAATAAAAATAAAGTTGAAGAAACACTTCTTAAAATAGGTTTATCTGATAAATCTTATCACAATGCAAAAGAACTTTCCGGCGGAGAGAAACAGAGATTATCCATTGCAAGGGTGTTGATAATTGAGCCGGAAGTATTTATTTTTGATGAGCCGACAGTAAATCTTGACCCTTTGAGCGTAAAAACCATAGAAGACATTATTTCCGGACTTGCGGGTTTGAGGAAAACAATAATTCTTTCAACACATAATTTAAGGCAGGCAATAAAATATGGCAGTAAAATATCTTTCATGAAAGACGGAGAAATTCTACAGGAGGGTGATTTTAAAGAAATATTTAACCGCCCTGCAATGCTTGATGTTGCAGAATATTTATACTCAAAGAACATAATTTATGGAAATATTTTGAAAGAAGATGGGCAAACATATCTTATAAGAGACGATTTAAAAATAGTTGTCGTGGCGGGTAATATCAGCGGTGAAGTTGCCGGAATTCTGTCCCCTGAAGATATTTTTGTCTCAAAGACACGTTTGGACTCCAGTGCAAGGAATTGTTTCAGGGGGACCATTAAAAATATAGAATGGCTTGGTAGCGTGTATATCTTAACGGTTTGTGTCAATAAGGTATGTTTTGAAACAGTGATAACCAAACAATCTTTGATTTCTATGAATTTAAAAATAGGTGATGAAATATTTATAACATTCAAGGCAACATCAGTTCATATATTAAAAAGTCCATTATATCCTTGACTGTAGTTAATTTGGTAAGTTCGGTGCGTATATGTTTTGCTCCAGGAAAATTGGAGAAATACCGGCAAAAAAGTTTCCTCATTCTGTAGATACCGATGCGTTCATCGTGAAGTTCTACTGACATTTTCAAATGGTCAATACTGACATTTTTAATTTCCTCCATAGTCGGGGGAGGAAGGACTGTCCCCTTTTCTAAGTAATGTTTTATTTCGCTGAATATCCAGGGATTTCCCAAAGCCCCCCGTGCAACAAGAATTCCGTCACATCCTGTTTCATCAAACATTTTTTTAGCTGACGGGCCCGAGAAGATATCTCCACTTGCTATTACAGGTATTTTAACTGCTTTCTTAACCGCACTTATGGTTTCGTAAGACACCTGCCCGTTATATTTTTGTTCTGCAGTTCTACCGTGGATGAATATTGCCTTTGCTCCGGAACCCTCGGCTATTTTTGATACTTCTAATGCATTTATGGATTTATTTGCCGTATAGGAGCCGGTTCTGATTTTTACAGAGACAGGTATTCTCAAACCATTTGCAAGTTTTTTGATTATTAAACCAAAAACATGAGTATCCTTCAATAAATAAGCCCCGCACTTTCTTTTCAATACTTTTTTCACAGGACAGGCAGAATTTATATCAATTAAATCAATTCCCTTCTCCTGTAATACCAGAGCAGTTTCTAACAGGGCTTCAGGGTCATTGCCCAGTAATTGTGCTCCCAGTGGTTTGTCGGTATCGTTAGTTTTCATCTGAATCTCAAATGTCCTTTTGTTCTTGCGAAGTATAGAGTTATAGTCAAACATTTCATAGAATGCAAAAGGACAACCGAACCTGCGGGAAATAGTTCTAAATGCCAGATCGCTTATACCTGACAGGGACGATAAAATTACTGGCGGGTCTATTTTTAATTTGCCTATTTCTAACATTATAGTGATGTTATTATATATAAAATTTAAGAATTCGTCCAGTTAAAACTGGACGCTACCAGAAGTAGCGTCCCGATTTATTCGAAAATGTAGCGTCCATCTTTAGATGGACGGATATTTATAATTTCCTAAGCTCCAAGAATTCGTCCAGTTAAAACTGGACGCTACAGGGATTCCCCAATTTATTGGGGACGAATACTTGATTAATATAATGATATTTGGTATATATATATAGGACAAAAAAATGCCTAAAGAACAACCCGCCGCATCCCAGAAATATGTACTGCTTCCAGACGGAAGGACAACTCTTGTTGAAAACAAAGGTGAATATTGGTTTTCTGAAGAGGAAGGTTATTTCTGGATAGATGAAAGAGGTAATGTAGCTCTATATGATGAAGTAAATGATAACTGGAACTGGGTAGGCAAAATTGTTTCAAGACCAGTCCAGCCCAAGCCTGTTGTTGGACCACAACTCCCCAAAATTCCTTCAATGCCGCCGTTACCAGCAATTCCTTCACCGACTTCTGAACTTCCTTCGGGTTCTCCAACCGTAATCCGTCCCGATCAGCCAACCCCGACTATTCCAGGTGAGAAAAAAGTTGGACCTGGCGTAATAGGATCACCCGGTTTGGAAGGGAGAAGGGTGGTAGCAGGTGTTATTTTATCGGAAGACAGTGGATATATGATAACCCCATCTAAAAAACAACCCACTACAGTGGCTGATAGCGTGAGAAGGTCTGCGGTTAGAACGAGTGCAGATATACAAATCAAATTAGGAGGGTTCTGGATAAGAGTTCTTGCTGCTGTTTTAGATATATATATTGTTCTTGGTTTGAGTGCGGTTGTAATTTTCCTTACAAAACTTTTGTTAGGAATTGTTTTTAAGGAATATAGCCATATAATTAAAATACTAAGTATTGTCATTATAATTACTATAGGAATATTATATGAAATATTTCTACTCGGCAAATCCGGTAAAACTATAGGTAAAAGAGTGTTTGGCTTGATGGTTTTAAGAAGTAATAATTCAATCGTAACTACCCAGATTGCCCTTAGAAGATTGATGGGCAAAGTGATTAATTTATTAACGTTTGGCATAGGCTATTTGATGATTATGTTCAGGGAAAATAAGCAGGGATTACACGACGGTTTTGCAGGGACAAAGGTCGTTTGTATGGGTAACCCCAGCCGTATTTTGATGATTGTTATGTCTATTGTTTTGTTTTTAATTACTCTGGGAGGACCGTTGGCTGTTTACCGGAGCAAAAAGGTAAGAGAGATTGTTTTTAAATTAGCAGTTGATTATCTGCCGGTAGAGTTTAAAAATCGGGAAGGCGGGACTTGAACCCGCGACCTCACGGTCCCGAACCGTGCGCGCTAGCCAACTGCGCTACTTCCCGAGATTAAAAAATCTTTATAATACCGACTGTTGTAAGAGTTACAACAATACCTGCAATAATTACTCCAAGTGCAATTGCAGGGAATGCATACCGTAATCTCATCCCCAAAAGATAAGATGCAACACAGCCTGACCAGGCCCCTGTCATTGGCAGAGGGATAGCAACAAAAAGTATTAGACCGAGCGTCCCGTATTCTTCTATTATTTTACTTCTTTTTTTTGTTCTTGTAAACCACCAGTCAAAAAATTTTCCCAACATACTTATCTTTGAAAGTTCTTTTGACAGATAATTGAGAAATAAAAGAAGAGGTATGACAGGAACCAGATTTCCAATTACTGCAATAATAAATGTTTTTTGAATTGAAAAACCAAATTTTGCAATACCAAGCGGTATAGCACCACGCAATTCAGAAACAGGTAGTGCACCGAGCAGGAATACCATAAGCTCTGGTGATTTTCCCAGTAGAGATTCTAAAAATTTTATTATGTTTTCCATCCATATTCACCTATTAGTGGTACAAACATACAACCACAGATTTCTCTTTTAGTGAGATTATCATTAATTTTTTCAATAACTGTGAGTATCTGATTTAACCTGTTGCCAATAGGTATGACCATTTTACCCAGGTTGCTTAACTGGTCTAACAATGGTTTAGGTACTTCGTTGCTGCCTGCAGTGATAAGTATCCTGGAATAGGGACCGAATTCCTTCCAGCCAGTCGTTCCATCCCCGATTTTGTATTTGATGTTTTTGTATCCTAATGAAGACAACAGTTTTTCTGCTTTTTCAGACAGGTTTTTATTTCGTTCAATGGTATAGACTTCACCTGACAATTCTGAAAGTATAGCGGTCTGGTATCCGGAACCTGTGCCAATTTCAAGTGTCCTATCTTTAATTGTGAGCTGGAGCAATTCTGTCATAAGTGCGACCATGTAAGGTTGCGATATTGTCTGTCCCTCACCTGTTGGCAATGGATAGTCATTATATGCTTCTGATAAGAATTTTTCAGGAACAAACAGATGTCTTGGAACTTTTAGCATTACTTCAATGACGTTTTTCTCATTGATACCCTTCTGGACAATCTGTGTTTCAACCATTTCCTGCCTTTCAGAATCAAAATTTATATTGTCTTTACCACGTTTCATATAAGTCTATCCTATAAAATTTTTTATCACTAGTCAAATTTTATAATATATTATAGACAAGACTAATAAAATTTGATATAATCTATAGTTAATAAAAGATATGTAACTATTCAGTCAACCATTAGGAATTAAATCTTTAGCCTTTTAATAAAAGCCTAAAGGCTAAATTCCCGAACTTAAGACATACTTCAGTAGTTACAAAAATATATTATAAAAGGAAAGTTGTTATGGAAAGAAAGTTTACCCACTGCATAAAAAGATTTCCCAAAACAGAGGTGCTGGTCATCGGTGATATAATGGTGGATAAATTTATCTACGGCAATGTATCCCGAATTTCACCTGAAGCACCGGTACCTGTTGTTGAAGTGACAGAAGAAAAATGTTTAGCCGGTGGTGCAGGCAATGTAAGCAATAATATCAACTCACTTAATGCTAAAGCATACCTGGCAGGCATTATCGGAAATGATGCTGTTGGTAGAAATCTTATAGAAAATCTGAAGAAGAAAGGTATAGATATTAAAGGCATATTTATTGATGATAATAGGCCTACTTCGTTGAAAAGCCGGGTCGTAGCGCACCATCAGCAGGTGGTAAGATTTGATTGCGAAAGTAAAACGGGAATGTCATCCAAGATCACATCACAATTATTGGATTATATTTCCGAAAAGATTCCAAAAGTAAACGCTGTCGTCATATCTGACTACGGGAAAGCAGTAATAAATCAGCAGGTACTGAAAGAATCAATATCTAAAGCAAAGAAATATAAGAAACCCATAATTGTGGACCCCAAGATAGAACATTTTATGGAATACCGCGAAGTGACCTGTATTACACCCAACATTAGTGAGGCAATTGCCGGGATGAGACTGCACAAGGTTAGTTCTGAAAAGGAGATTGTTGCTCTCGGGCAGTCAATTCTGAAACAACTTAACTGTAATTCGGTAATAATAACCCGCGGTGAAAAAGGTATGTCGGTTTTTGAAAAAAACAAACCCCCTTTATATATACCGACACGTGCAAAAGAAGTATTTGATGTGACTGGCGCTGGTGATACTATTGTAGCAGTGATGAGTTTATGTCTGGCGACAGGAGCTGACCTGAGAATTTCAGCAGAAATTGCTAACTATGCTGCCGGCATTGTTGTGGGTAAGGTTGGTACAGCAACAGTTTCCGTAGAAGAGTTGAGGGCTGCATTTCAATGAAAGTGATTGCCGTTATTCCTGCAAGGTATGATTCAAAAAGATTTCCAGGAAAACCTATTGCCAAAATATGCGGGAAACCGTTAATTCAATGGGTGTGGGAAAAAAGCCGCAGGGTAAAGTCGATTGACAGGACGATAATTGCCACTGACGATAAAAGAATTTTCAATACAGCAAAAAGTTTTGGCGCAGAAGTAATGCTGACTTCAAAAAAATGTAAATCAGGGACTGACCGTGTTGCCGAGATTGCTAAAAAAATTAAATGTGATATTGTCGTGAATGTGCAGGGTGATGAACCGTTGATTTCACCGGTGACAATTGAGAAAACCGTTAAGGCACTCATGTCTGATAAATCAGCAGTTGTTTCAACACCCGTTTGCAGATTTCACACTAAAGATGAATTGAATAATCCACATACTGCTAAAGTTGTTGTTGATAATAATAACCATGCACTCTATTTTTCGCGGTCTGTTATACCGCGTCCATTATTCACTGTGCGTAATCTGTGTTTAGGAGATTTTTATAAACACATAGGTATATATGTTTTTAGAAAGAATTTTTTGTTAAAATTTGTTAAATTACCGGCGAGCAGATTAGAAAATATTGAAAGATTAGAACAACTTAGAATTTTGGAAAACGGGTATCAGATAAAGACTGTTCTTGTCAACGACGATACAATACCCGTTGATAGACCCTGCGATATAAAAAAAGTTATCAGGAGGTTAGTTAATTAAAGAGGAAAGCCAGACTTGACGCCCAGACGAACTCGGGCTTACTATATACGTGGTAGATTTAATAACATATTTTAAGGTGAAAGATGAAAACAATGGTTAGGCAGGCTCACCATCCTGAGCAGAGCCGAAGGAAAGTAAAATATAAGCAAAAAAGAGAAAAACAACTCTTTGTAAAAGAGATCTTGACTTCAGCACTGGTTTATAAGCCATCTATTAACGAAATTTATAATATGGACTGTATAGAAGGGATGAAACAACTTTCCAACAACAGCATAGACCTAGTAATTACTGATCCACCTTTTGCCATAGAATTCAAAGCAAAACGCAGTAATTACAATCGCACACAATCACGTGTCTTGGAAGGATATCAAGAGATTCCGAAAGAGAAATATTATGAATTTACTCTGCAATGGATGAAAGAAGTTCATAGAATCCTGAAAGAATCTGGTAGTATGTATGTTTTTTCAGGATGGAACAATCTTAAAGATATTCTTAATGCACTTGACGAAATCGGTTTTATTACAGTCAATCATATCATCTGGAAATATCAGTTTGGTGTGGTGACTCAAAAGAAATTTGTAACCTCACATTATCATTGCTTATATGTTTGTAAAAATGAGCAGAGAAGAAAATTCTTCCCTTATGCACGCTTTAGTAAAGGTGATAAAAAAGACACAGGCGGAAGTTTGCATTATGAAGATAAAGAAGATGTCTGGTATATAAAAAGAGAATACTGGAATGGTGACCAGAAAACCCCAACTAAACTGCCAGCAGAATTAATCAAGAAGATATTGCTTTATTCCAGTGAAGAAGGCGATGTAGTTTTGGACCCATTTTTAGGTTCGGGGCAGGTTGCAGTTGTCAGCAAAATGATTAAACGTCAATATATTGGATTTGAAATTGTGAAAGAATATTACGAATTTGCCAGGGAGAGACTGGAAAAAGATATTTATCGGATTAAGAGCAATCTTAAAGAAAATATTCCTCAATCGTTAGAACTATTTGATACACGAGAAATAAAATGAATATTACACAAAAGAGTCAAAAATTGTTAACCACTATTGCCGAAATAGGAAGGGAATATTCTGCCAAACCGGACATACATCTTATAGACCCATTTAATCATTTCTTCGATAAGAATAAGAACCTAATTCTAAACGAGTTAGACAAACAAGATGGTCCCTGGACCCGTCGTGAGTTAATTACCAGATTTTTGCTACTAAATGCAGTGTTAGATCAAGGACCAGATATTGAAGGACTTCGTCAACTACTGATAAAAGTTACTAATGAACTTTATCAAAGAGAGGTTAGAATACTTCATCGTCCACTGGATTTTTTCAAAGAATTGGGTATTTCTATAGATAAAATCTGCACTGTTCATGAAGGCATTAAAAAGGTACGTGCTCCTATTTGGGCTAAAGAAAATCAGTCTAATCCTGAAAAATACAACTTATTTATGGATAACTCCAAGCAGGTACTAAATTATGCAGTATTCCGTTGGGGCGTTCCATTATGCGTTCCTTTAATTTTAGAAAAAGATGGTAAAACACTTATTGATTATTTAGAGAGATGTAATTCTGCTGAATTGATGAGCAAGGAAATTAAGGACAATGAGAGATATGGTCTGGGTAAAGCAATAGGAGATAAGGCAGGTCATCTCTTTGCCAAATGGTATGTCTGTAGTTTTAATTTGGCAAGAAGACAAGATAAAGGCTGGCAAAATTTATCTTTTGAAATACCTTTTGATAGTAATGCTGGTCGTATATTTTTCCGCACTGGTTTTTTATTGAACTGGGCAAATATTAAAGATTATATAGAATGGGAAGTTGTTCAAAAAGGAAAAGGTAAAGGAGGCTTAAATTATATCAGAGTAACTAATATCAGGGGTAAGAAATCTGATGTGGCATTAAAAGACAATGGTCTCTTTGAAAGATACAAAACTATTTGCGCAGAATATCTTAGTACGAAGAAAAGACCTCGAACAATAGAAATCCAACAAATACCAAATGCTTTATTATTGAATACTGATTATGGTATTGATGAATTAGACAATGGATTAATATATATCGGCACGAATTTTTGTCTTAATCATGAGAACTCTAAATGTAAAGATTGCCCTATAAAAGAACTGTGTGAAGGGTATAACAGTAATCCCGATCTAATTCAAAATTATAGGACATGAAAAGACAGATGCTTTTTTAATTTGTTGAATTATTGGATTTGTTTTGTGCTGGTTTAGATGGCAAAGGTCGCCAAATGCGATGATTGTTCCTTTTCTGAGATATTTGAACATCTTTATCAGCAGAGTAATTGTTTCGACGGATTTTGAAGTTCGTCTACCGTCAAGTGTGGGGGAGACATGGGTAATGTCATTAAAATAAATAATATAAAAATTGGAGAAGGAGAACCACTGGTGCTCATTGCAGGTCCATGCGTAATTGAATCCGAGGAATTGACACTGAATACTGCAAAGAAGATAAAAGAAATCACTGCCAGGGTTGGGATACCGTATATTTTTAAATCTTCATATGATAAGTCTAACCGGTCCTCAGTAGATTATTACCGTGGTCCCGGTATAAAACAAGGATTGAAAATACTTGAACGGATAAAAAAAGAAGTCGGCGTCCCGGTACTTTCTGATGTCCACTGCCAGACAGAAATTGAGGAAGCATCCAGAGTCCTTGATGTGATACAAATACCAGCATATCTATGCCAGCAGACAAGTTTAGTTGTTTGGGCAGCTAAAACAGGCAAAGTTATTAATATTAAAAAAGGACAATTCCTTGCTCCCTGGGATATGAAGAAAATCTGTAAGAAAGCCGAATCAACAGGTAATAAGAATATAATATTGACAGAAAGAGGAACATGTTTGGGATACAATAACCTTGTATGTGATATGAGGTCAATACCTCTAATGCAAAAAATAGGTTATCCTGTTATTGTAGATATTACACATATTTTACGCATGCCAGGGCCTCCTTCAACTGAATCTTCAGGTGGTCAGCCCGAATTTATAGCGGTTCTGGCACGGGCAGCAGTTGCCTGCGGGTGTGATGGGTTGTTTCTGGAAGTTCATCCAGAGCCACAAAAAGCATTGTGTGATGCATCAAGTATGCTCAATCTTGAAGAATTAGAAGAATTACTGATTTCTGTAAAAAAGATAAGCGAGATTGTCCGGAAATAAACTATAATGTCCCGCCTGACGACGGGCAGGCAAGACCTGACCCCATGGAAAAGATTGATTATGGTTTAAAATTTCTAAGAGATGTATTAAAGGTGGAATCTCTGCATTTTGGCTACTGGGATAACGGTGTGCCGACCACACTGGCTAACCTCAGATTAGCGCAGGTTAAATATATTGACCACTTAATCAAATTTATTCCTGAAGGTGTCAGTTCTATACTTGATGTAGGTTGCGGTACAGGTGTAGTGGCAGATAGACTTGTAAATAAAGGTTATAAAGTTTTATGTATATCCCCGGATGTTTACCAGGAGAAAATATTCAAAGAAAGGTTAAACATACCTTTTCGTTTGACGAAATTTGAAGATTTTGATACTGATTCAAAATATGACCTTATTCTTATGTGTGAGAGTATGCAATATCTTGATTTGGATAAAACATTTGCAAAATGCCGGGAAATACTGAATCCAAAAGGATACATACTAACATCTGATTATTTCAGGAAAGTTAATACTAACTACTATAAAACCTGTTATGTTGAAGAAACCTTTCTTAAGAAATCAGAGCAATATGGTTTTCATGTTATAAAGCATGAAGACATTACTGAAAATGTAGTGCCTACACTGGAATTTGCAAAAAACATATACAAAGATTATGCTCTGCCGGTAGCAGAAATCTTTAGTGGATATATAAACCAGGAATATCCGGGAGTAGCAAAAGTTGGTGGTTTTTTATTGGGGAATAAATTGAAAAAACTTCACAAATATATCTATACACATACAGAAGAAAAACTTGATACAAAAAAATTTGCTCAGTTTGTAAAATACGGTATTTACCTATTGGGGGACGCTACTTGAAAATTGCTACTTTAGTTTGCTTAATTTCACATTTCAAGGTCTGACCCCATGTCTGGAGGAGACACATGAAACTTTTTATTGACAGCGCTGATGTTGACGAAATAAGGACAGTTTTTTCCTGGGGGTTACTTGATGGAGTAACGACCAACCCGACACTGATTGCCAAGCAGAATAAAAACCCTGAAGAATTGTTAAAACAAATAAGTAAAGTTGCTGACTTGCCCGTCCTTGCTGAACCCGTCAGTACAGACTATGAGGGGATAATAAAAGAGTCCAATAAACTCACCCGAATTTCAAAAAATATTGTTGCCAAAATTGCTATGACCATGGAGGGTGTCCGGGCGGTAAGTACACTTTCAAAGAAAGGAATAAAGACCGCTTTAACTCTGATATTTTCGCCGGCCCAGGCAATCCTTGCAGCAAAAGCAGGTGCTGACTGGATATGCCCTTTTGTAGGCAGATTGGATGATGCCGGCGAAAGAGGTCTGGACTTGGTAAAGAACATTGTTCAGATATACAAAATTCATAATTATAAAACCAAAGTCCTTGTTGTCTCGGTAAGAAATTCAGATCATATATCTTTTTCTGCACTTTATGGAGCAGATGCAGTTTCTGTCCCTTTTAAAGTCATTCAGCAAATGTCCCAACATTCATTGACAGATGCCGGGATTAAAAAATTTCTTGAAGATTGGTCAAAATCAGGAGAAACAAAATGAAATGTCCAAAATGTAATGCCGAAAACAAAAACGATGCAAAAATTTGCAAAAAGTGCGGGACGCAGATAATTGTGGAACCTCTCTGGAAACCCTCCTGGAAGTGGCATGTTAAAACATTGGCAATAATTTACGTTTTTTTAATTATCCTGTTCTTTTTATTGAACTGGTTGTTAAAGCCCTATATGAGGCAGCTCCCAAAGGATGTAACGCCCTGGCTCAATAAAGAAGTCAAAGAGGGTGTTAAATGAGTAAAAAAATAATATCAAGAGCAAAAAAAACAATAGCAATTGAATTATCAGGTGTCCGGGAACAACTTAAACACATAAACTCTGGTTTTGTTAAATCAGTTGAAACGATAAATTCATGCAGAGGACGTGTTGTTGTCATTGGTGTAGGCAAGTCAGGTCTTATAGGACGCAAAATCGTTGCTACCTTTTCTTCAATTGGTGTGCCGTCAATATTTGTTCACCCAACCGAGTTAATACACGGAGATTTGGGTATGATTCTTCCGGAGGATACAGTGATTATCCTTTCGTATTCAGGTGAATCAGAGGAAATAAAGAAAATTCTGCCTATGTTGAAAGAATTGAAAATGAAAATTATTGCAATCACGGGGAGAAAGAAATCATTTCTGGCAAAATTTGCTGATTTTGTTATAGACGTTTCTGTTGATAAAGAGGCGTGTCCATTTAACCTGGTTCCGACAGCATCTACCACTGCTATGCTTGTTATAGGTGACGCACTTGCAATGTCGGTTGGTGAACTGAGAGGGTTTAAAAAAGAAGATTATGCAAGGTTGCATCCCGGGGGAACATTAGGGAAGAAACTCAATCTGAAAGTTAATCAAATTATGCATTCAGACAGGGATAACCCTGTTATAAACCAGAATGCAACAGTAGGGCAGGCACTGATAGTTATGACGGAGAAAAAACTTGGTGCGACAAGCGTTGTGGATGACAGGGGCAGACTTACCGGATATTTTACTGACGGCGATTTAAGAAGAAAACTGCAATCTGATTCAAATATTCTTAAACGTAAACTCAATACTATAATGACAAAATCTCCTAAAATCATAACAGGCGATGCCCTAGCATCGGAAGCAGCAGAAACGATGAAAAAATATAACTGTGATAACTTACCCGTTATTGATAATAAACGGCGAGTCATAGGTATGATTGATGAACGTGATTTGATTGCCATAGGTATAAAGTGATAATTAGATGTCTCTAAAAGCAGATCTATTACATTTTGTTATAAGGATAATACAGACAACTTTGTTTTTCGTCCCTCTTAGATTAGCCCAGAAGCTCGGAGCCGTTTTTGGTTTTATCGCTTATTATTTTTTCCCGCAACACAGGAAATTAACTTTGGGCAATCTGAAATTTTGTTCTATGAATACTTCTATCGCTCATAGAGTATTTGTCAACCAGGGCAAAAATCTTTTTGAATTATTTAAATTTTATAGACTCAATAAAAAAAATATTGATAAATTTGTTAAACTAGAAGGCAAAGAGTTCCTGGATAAAGCATTAAATTATAAGAAAGGCGTAATTGTTTTGATAGCTCATTTCGGCAACTGGGAACTTCTCTCTCAGACGCTGGTTCTACATGGATATAAGTTTAATGCCACTGCCCGCAAAGTTTATATTAATCAACTTGAACGTCTTCTGATGAAAATCAGGGAATCCAAAGGAGCAAACATAATAACCCGCAGAGAACAGGGTACCATTAAAGAGACCTTTAATGTATTAGACAGGAATGAGTTGTTAGGGATGTTGATTGACCAGAATACAAAAGCTGCCCGCGGAGTTTATATAAATTTTTTTAACCACAGGGCATACACCCCGACTGCACTTGTCCGGATTGCTCTTAAAACAAACAGCACTGTTATACCGGGATTCATACATCGTCAGAAGAATGACACTCATATACTTGAAATTATGCCGCCTGTCAGATTTTCATACGAGGGTAACCAGGAAGATAAAATAATGAAAAACACTCAGATACTAAGCGATATTATTGAATCCCAGGTAAGAAAATATCCTGACCAGTGGGTATGGTTTCATCGGAGATGGGATTGAAGCAATACAAACTACTAATTCTATTTTTATTATTTATCTTATCCTGTAATACAAATAGTATAAACAATGTGGAGAAAACACAGGATAATACCCCTTCTCCTCCGGAGCAGGTGCTGAACAAATTCAGTGCTTACGGGACAAAAGAAGGTAAAAAAATATGGTATTTGACAGCTGAAAAGGCATACGTCTATGAGTCAAAAAACATTGCATTATTAGAAAAATTTAATGTTAAATTTTTTAAGACTGACAAGAACACAAATTTACCCACTAATCAAATAAGTTCTGTGATAAAGTCAAATAAGGGAGAGATGGACATAGGCAAGAATGATTTTCATACAATAGGAAAAACCACAGTAATCACAGCAGACAATGAAATACTTGAATGTGAGGATTTAAAATACGTTGACAGGGAGAAAAAAATTTTTACTGATTCATCGGTTGTAATTACACGAAAAGATTCTGTTATCAAAGGAAAGGGATTAGAAGCCACACCTGACCTTTCGTCAGTAATTGTAAAAAACAATCGCGTTGAAATAAAAAAATGAGATGAAAATATTTAATTGGGCGATTTTCATATTTCTGTGTCTTGTTATAAATGTTTATTCTACTGAACCTGAAATAAAGATTAGTTCAAAAAAGGTTGAATTTCTTAAATTAGAAGGTAAAACTATATTTACAGATAACGTGAGAATGCTACAGGGTAAAAATTATATATTTGCCGATAGAATGGTGAAGGACGACAAAAATAAAATTATTGAGGCAGAGAACAATGTAATAACTTTCTATGAGACTCTAAATGGTCAGACACTTAAAATATCCGGCAATAAATTGCACTATGATTTGTTAAAGGAAGAGATACATTTACCGGGAAGGCCATATCTGGTTTACACTGATTCATTCACGGGTTCCAGCGGAGAAATCATATCTGACGATGTTACATTTTACAGGTCAGAGGGCAGAATGGTTTTTGAAGGCAATGTTCAGATAGACAAATTCCGGTTTAATACAGACGATAATAAATATTTATCCAGATTTAGTGCCGATAAAATCATGTTTTTTATTAATGAGAAAAGAATTTTATTTAAAGAAAATGTTTATGCAAAAATAGAAGAGGTTGATTAACATGACTTCACGAAAAGTAACTCTATTAGCGGAAAAGTTGGTAAAAAAATATCGTAATAAAAAGGTTGTGGATAATGTTACCATTGAAATCAATAAGGGCGAAATCATCGGTTTACTCGGGCCTAACGGTGCCGGTAAAACAACTATCTTTAATATGGTAGTCGGTCTGATAAAACCAGAGGGAGGTAAAATTTTCCTGGGTGATATTGAAATCACTAAAATGCCAATGTATAAAAGGTCGCGCGAAGGGATGTCTTATTTACCACAGGAACCATCAATATTTCGTAAACTTACTGTTGAGCAAAACCTGATGGCAATACTTGAAATGTTAGATTTTTCAAAAGAAATCAGACAATCCAGAGTCAACGAACTATTGAAGGAATTTGGACTTGAGAAGTTACGTAAACAAATGGCCTACTCCCTCTCGGGTGGTGAAAAGAGACGGTGCGAAATTGCACGGGCACTTTTGAGTAACCCGACATTTCTGCTGCTGGATGAACCATTTGTAGGAATCGACCCGATTACGGTTACAGAAATTCAGGGTATGATAGCTGATTTGAAGAAAAAAGGAATAGGTATATTAGTAACTGACCACAATGTTCGTGAAACACTGGAGATTATTGACCGTGCCTATATAATATATGAGGGCAGGATACTTTTTGGAGGTGATGCACAGGAACTCATTAGCAATCCTGAAGCAAGACGTGTTTATCTGGGTAAAAATTTCCAGGTATAATTAGAAGAAGGAGGAAGAAACATCTGTGATAAAAATCTTTGATTTTCTTTGTCAAAAAGCCGTTACACTTGAAATTAAATCACGAGACAAAAAAGGTTCAATAAGTGAACTTATTGAGTTGCTGCTTAAAGAAAAAAAAGTAAAAGATTCTGTAAAAGCATTAAATGCTGTCATGGAAAGAGAAAAATTAGGCACAACAGGAGTCGGTCAGGGAGTTGCCATACCTCACGGCAGAGTGGATACCGTCAGTGAACTTGTAGGAGCATTTGGTATTTCAAAACAGGGGATACAATTTGACTCGCTTGATGGCGAACCGGTACATTTGGTTTTTTTATTACTTTCACCGCCTGATTCAGCAGGGTATCATTTGCGGGCTATAGCACGTATATCGCGACTTTTTAAGGATAAATTTTTCAGACAGGCATTACTTGATGCGACTGACGTAGAAGAAGTATTAAAAATTATTCGTCAGGAAGATGAATAATGCCGCACTCAAAGTAGAGGCATTTTCGGATGAAAAAACTGTATTTTTTATTTGGTGTTCATAATCATCAGCCAGTCGGTAATTTTCCGCATGTATTTGACAGAGCATATAAACTTGCCTATAGCCCGTTTATAAAGCTAATGCAGGCACATCCAGGGGTTAAATGGACACTGCACTGCAGCGGAATACTGTGGGATTATTTTGAAGAAAAGCGTCCGGAATACCTAAATATTGTCAGGAAACTTATTGGTTCCGGTCAGGTTGAACTACTTACAGGCGGTTATTATGAACCTATACTTTCTATTTTACCCGATAGAGATAAATTAGGACAGGTAAACAAACTTACAGAATTTATCAAGGAAAAATTCAACTTCCAGCCCAGGGGCGCCTGGCTTGCTGAACGTATATGGGAAGGTTCGTTAGCAAAAATTCTTAAACAATCAAATCTTGAATATACAATACTTGATGACCATCATTTCATTTCAAATGGACTCTCTAAGAAAGATTTAAATGGATATTACATAACCGAAGAGCAGGGACATGCTCTAAAAATTTTTTCTATAAGCGAGACGTTGAGATACAGTATACCCTGGCGTCCTGTCCAGGATACAATTGAATATTTTAAAACTATGGCAGCAGAGTCGGATAAATTAGATAATCCTACGGATAATCCATGTGTCGTTATGATAGATGATGGTGAAAAATTCGGACTCTGGCCAGGAACAAATAGACTTGTCTATACCAGCAGATGGTTAGATAAATTCCTTACCGCAATTGAACAAAATTCAGACTGGCTAAAAACTCTTACATTTAGTGAATTTGTTAAGACTTTTCCTGCCAGGGGGAGAGTATATTTAGCTCCGGCGAGCTATTTTGAAATGACACAGTGGTCCTTACCTCACAAAGCGCAGTCAGAACTGGAAGATGTTCTTGAAGAGTTAGAGCATTTACCCGGGGGTGAGAGAATAAAAAAGTTTATTCATGGGGGGATATGGCAGAATTTTCTGGTGAAATATCCCGATGCAAACAATATGCACAAAAAAATGCTGTATGTAAGCAATAAAATAGATAATTTTAAAGACACTACCCACCATACTAAAGCACTTGATTCTCTCTACGCAGGTCAGTGTAACTGTGCCTACTGGCATGGTGTATTCGGCGGTCTTTATCTGCCGCATTTACGCCTGGCAATTTATAAGAAACTTATACGGGCTGAAACCTTATTGAATAAGGAGCAGAAGTCTGATATAGAATTAAGGAATATTGATTTTGATTGTGATGGGAAACAGGAAATAATTTTGGAGACAAATGCCCAGAATTTATATATCAGACCCCATAGCGGCGGTACAATATTTGAGTGGGATATAAAAGGATGCGGGGTCAATTTGCTGGGAGTGATTACCAGATATAAAGAAACCTATCACGATAAATTAGCAGAGATAGTAGAACTAAAGAAGAAAAAATTAGCTTCCGGTATAAGCGCTGCTTTGCTGGGATTATATAAAAGTAAAGGCAAGAAACTTATTAAATATGTACATCATGATTTCTATAACAGAGTTTCTTTGATTGACCATTTCTTTCACAAAAGCACAAAGCTTGAGGATTTTTACAGGTGTCAGTACATTGAACAGGGAGACTTTATCCAGGGAGAATATGATTATGACATTATTGACGAGAGAAAAGAAAACGGTGCAATGTCAGTAAGACTTGCAAAGAAAGGCCATGTTTTAATAGAGGGGACATCTTTTGCACTTGAGGTAAGAAAAACCGTAACTTTCAGTAGAAAATCAGAGGTGGTTGTGAATTATGAAATAATTAATCATTCTGATTTACCGATTGCTTTGTGGCATGGTGTTGAGTTTAACCTTGTAGCAGGCTCAAAATCTGTTGAAAAGGAAGAAATGCTGAATAAAAAAACTTTTGAAAAGATTTACAGGGATGAAAATTTTAAGATAAAATTTGATTTTTCCCTGCCTAAAAATATCTGGATATTTCCGGTAGAAACCGTTTCTCTATCGGATAGAGGTTTTGAACGCACCTGTCAGGGAGCGTGCGTGCTATTCCATGAAAATTTCAAAATTCAACCGCATAAATCCCATTTCTGGGATATGAGTTTTGGGGTTTGCTGATGAAACTTACATGCCCCTGCGGGGCATCAATTAACATTAAAATTAGTCCCCCCTTGATTTCTTCGAAATCAATACAGGGGGGACATCCGAAAGAGAGGATTTTCGGATGGAAGAAAGAATTTTACAAATAAAGAACAGATTGGGATTACATGCACGTCCTGCAGCACTTTTCGTTCAGACATCAACAAAGTTCAAATCCAGGATAAGGGTATTCAAAAATGACCAGGAAGTTGATGGTAAGAGTATTATGGGACTTATGACTCTTGCGGCAGAATGCGATTCATCCATATATATTATTATTGAGGGAGAAGATGAAAAAAAAGCAATGGAGGAACTCAGTAAACTTGTCCAAAACGGATTTAACGAATAGTGAGGATAAGAAATGGATAAAACAAAATCTAGTGTAGTGAAAGGAATCCCGGGGTCCCCGGGAATTGCTATCGGTAAGGTTTTTTTGATAGAAGAAGACTTTCCTGTAGTATTAAAAAAAATACCCAAAAGTATGATAAAGAAGGAAATCTCAAGGCTTCATAATGCATTATCACAGGTTCGTGAAGAAATGTATTTAGAAAAGCATAAGATTTTGAAAGTACTCGGGAAAGAGCATGCTCCATTAGCGGATGTTTATCTGAGAATTCTTGATGACCCCATATTGAAAAAGGACGTTGCAAATAGAATTTCTGAAGAAGGTATTAATGCTGAACACGCACTTTCAGCAACAATAGAAAAAGTTGTGCAGTCATTTGAAAAAATAGAAGATGAGTATTTTAATGAACGGAAAAACGATATACAGGAAGTCGGTAAAAGAATATTGAGGCATTTAATGGGCTCACAAAGAAAATATATTAATGAAGCAAATGCAGATTCTACGATAGTTGCTCACAATTTAACCCCTGCGGATACTGTTGCGTTGTATGAACATAAGGTGAGTGCGTTTGCAATAGATATTGGCAGTAAAACCGCACACGCTTCTTTACTGGCACAGGGACTGGAAATACCTGCAGTCGTTGGCTTAAAAAATATTACAGCTATTGCTAACAACGGAGATGATGTCATTGTTGATGGAAATCAGGGATTGGTTATTGTAAACCCCGATGACGAAACACTTGAAAATTATCGTAAGGAACATGAGATAGAACAGCAGGAATTGTACGAGTTAAAAAAATTACGTAATGTAGCGGCAGAAACTATTGATGGTCATAGAGTAACACTGACGGGTAATATTGATAGTATAAAAGAGGTAAAATCCATACTTGATTCAGGAGCAGAAGGCGTGGGTCTTTTTAGAACGGAGTTTCTATACATGAACCGCGATAAATTACCTTCTGAGGAAGAACAATACGAAATATATAGCAGCATTGCACAGAAAGTACTGCCTTACTCCCTTACTATACGGACTATAGATTTAGGCGGAGACAAATTAGCAAAATTTGGTTTTGACGATATTGTTGCCGAAGACAATCCTTTTCTGGGTTTACGTTCTCTAAGGTTGTGTTTGAAATATCCGGAAGTCTTTGTGGTACAATTGAAAGCGATCTTACGTGCATCGGCAAAAGGTAAAATTAAAGTAATGTTTCCTATGGTTACAGGTCTTGCAGAATTTCGTCAAGCAAAAAAGATTTTTGAGGAGACAAAGGAAGTGCTTAGAAAAAACATTCAGGATTTTGATGAAAACATAAAACTTGGTGCAATGATTGAAACACCGTCAGCAGCTCTTACAGCCGATGCGATTGCCCGCGAGGCAGATTTTCTTTCGATAGGTACAAATGACCTGATTCAATATACATTGGCAGTTGATAGAGTAAACGAAAATGTTGCTTTTATGTATGAACCATTACACCTGTCAATCCTGAGATTATTGAGACATATAATTGAAGCAACGCATAGTGCCGCTAAATTGGTGGGTATGTGTGGGGAAATGGCAGGCGACCCTGCATTTACAACAATACTTATGGGACTGGGCTTGGATGAATTCAGTGTCCCTCCCATAGCTGTTCCTAAAATTAAGAAAATAATAAGGTCAAGTTCGATTGCAGACTCAAAGAAACTCGTCCAGGAAATATTTGGAACGGACGATTACAATACTGTTGTGAATTTACTCCGTAAACCCCATCAGAAAGGGTAGGACTTTCAAAGAAATGCTGATAGAAAATATACGCAATTTCTGTATAGTGGCACATATTGACCACGGGAAAAGCACACTTGCTGACAGATTGTTAGAATATACAAATACAATCCCCCTGAGCCAGATGAGACCCCAGATACTTGATGGAATGGATATTGAACGGGAAAGAGGTATTACCATAAGGTCAAAGACAATAAGAATGAATTACAGAACAGATGATGGCAGAGAGTATATACTGGACCTTATTGACACGCCCGGTCATGTTGATTTTAGTTATGAAATTTCACGCGCAATGATTGCCTGTGAAGGTGCTATCCTGGTTGTTGATGCATCCCAGGGTGTTGAAGCGCAGACGCTTGCCAATGTGTTCCTGGCAAGGAAGGCAAATCTTAAAATTATCCCTGTGATAAACAAAATAGATCTTGCTACAGCAGACATTGAAGAGACAAAAAAGCAGATAAAAGAAATTTTAAACATAGATACAGAACCAATACTGGTGAGTGCAAAGGAAGGTATTGGAATAAAAGAAGTACTCAATGCAATAATAACAAAACTGCCGTCACCCAAATGTAATCCGGACAGCAACTTAAGAGCAATCTTATTTGACTCTTTTTATGATTCCTATAAAGGCGTTGTAGTGTATTCAAGAGTATTTGACGGAGAAATGCGTTCCGGTATGAAACTCACGCTGGTTTCTTCAAACAGGAGTTATGAACTCTTAGAACTGGGACACATACAGATTAAAATGATACCCTGTGAAAAACTGACCCCGGGTGAGGTTGGATATTTAATCGCTGGAATAAAAAACATTCACGAAGTAAGGATAGGCGACACTATAATAGAGAAAGACAAAGTTCCCGAAAAGATAGAAACTCACTATACCGAAGTTAAACCGTTTGTTTTTGCCGGACTCTACACAATAAATCCTGGTGAATACGATAATCTCAGGACAGCACTGGAAAAATTACATTTAACCGATGCGTCATTCCAATATACCCCTGTCAGTTCACATACACTCGGTCCAGGGTTCCACTGTGGTTTTTTGGGTTCGTTACATATGGAAATAGTTAAAGAGAGACTTGAAAGGGAATATAAAGTAGACCTTATACTAACCCCGCCGAACGTTGTATATCGCGTGAAGACAATAAAAAAAGAAGCCGAGATAGACAACCCGACAAAATTTCCTCCATATAATGAAATCATTGAAATCCAGGAGCCGTGTGTTAAAGTAACAATAATTAGTCCGGTTGCATATCTCAGTAACGTAATGGAATTATGTAAAAATCATCGCGGTAATTATGTGGAAATGCAGCAGGTTGATGCCAACCATGTGATTATTATTTTTGAACTGCCCTTGGCAGAAATTATCGTGGGATTCTATGATTCGTTGAAATCTGTTTCAAAAGGTTATGCATCATTTGATTATGAGCATATTGGCTATAAACCGGGTCCTCTGGTGAAATTAGAAATTCTTATCAATAACCAGACCATTGATGCATTCTCCTATATCATCCATGAGTCAAAATCACAAACTACCGGTCGTAAAGTTGTTGAGAAACTGAAAGAACTTATCCCGAGACATCTTTTTCAAATTCCAATACAGGCAAAAATAAAAAATCACATAGTTGCCCGTGAAGATATTGCCGGATACAGGAAAGATGTAATAGCGAAATTATACGGGGGCGATGTAACGAGAAAAAGAAAACTATTGGAGAAACAAAAAGATGGAAAGAAAAAAATGAAACAATTCGGTAAGGTCGAAATACCGCAGGAAGTATTCTTCGCTTTAGTAAAGGAGTCGCTTTAAATGGAGAAAAAATTATTTTTCGTAGGTATAGCACTATTGATTTATTCTTTATTGTTAAAAGTTTTTGTTAAAAAGAACAAATATGACAATAGAGTCACTATGGTTTTTCATGGCATATTCTACTGTGCAGCAGGAATTGTTATTGGTTTGCTTGGTCAGGTTTTACTTGGTATGTTTGGATTCATAAGTATCTCTGAAACTGAACTCAACTCCAGGATCGGTCTGTATTTCGGCATTATCGGAGGGGTGATTGGTGTTATTGCAGGTGTTATAGGAATATTAAATAAGCCGGAAAAAGAGCGTGAAAAACTGCTTAGAAAAGATTTGGATTGGAGTGATACAGGCTGGTCAGCAGTTTTACTTGCTTCTTTATTGATGTATTTTGTAGTCCAGGCGTTTAAAATACCTTCCGGCAGTATGCGTATGACTCTTGTTGAGGGAGACCATCTATTTGTAAATAAATTCATATATGGTATTCATGTTCCTTTGACAGACGGTAAAAGGGTTCTTCCTATAAAAAAAGTCCAACACCAGGATATAATAATTTTTCTCTGTCCAAAGATAGCGTTGTCACAGGATGAACAAAGAAGAGGTGTAGAAAAAGACTTTATAAAACGTGCAATAGGTTTACCTGGCGATACCGTAGAGATAAGGGGTAAGAAGGTTTATGTAAATAATAAATTGCTGGAGGAACCATATCTGAACTTTGAAGATGAATATATTCAACCCAGAATAAAATTATTTAATACAAACCAAGAGTATCAGAAAGTGTGGTCTGCAGGAGGGTTTAGAAGTTTACCTGCGAGGGATAACTTTGGACCGATAACCGTTCCTCCGGGACATTTTTTTGTTATGGGTGATAACAGAGACAAGTCTTTTGATTCAAGATTCTGGGGACCGCTACCAGACAGAAATCTTAAAGGAAATGCACTTATATTGTACTGGCCAATAAATAGAATCAAGATAATTAAGTAAAATCCTGAAGGATTAACTCCAGGGATTCCCCGATTTATCGGGGACGATTTCTTGGAATGACGAAGGAACTCATTTATGCTCCAGTGGATAATTTTAGCAGTAATATTTTTCATCATTGAAATACTTACCCCAGGAGTTTTCTTTTTCAGTTGTTTAGGAGTTGGTGCTATACTTGGAGGACTGATAACTTTAGTTAGTTCACAATGGATATTGCCCTGGTTGGTGTTTATTTTTTCGTCAGTAATTATGATTTATTTTGTGAGACCTGCCGTTAAACGGCTTGTCAAATTTGAACCCAAGAAATCCAATGTAGATGCACTTATTGGCAGAGAAGCGGTTGTAACACAGGAAATTATCCCGCCGAAAATGGGCCTGGTAAAAGTCGGTGGCGAATTATGGAATGCAGAATCCAGTGAGAAAATTGAAAAAGATAAAAAAGTTGAAATAGTAAAAATTGAAGGCACCCATGTGGTAGTAAAATAATTCAATCCCCCTTGTTCCCCCTTTTATTCCTACGGAACCTACTTCGGTAAAGGGGGATATTGGGGGATTAAAAAGGAGACAGCAATGGCAGAAATACCGGCAGGACTTATTTTTGTATTAGTAATTTTAGCAATTGTGTTCATAGCAAGCGCAGCAAAAATTGTTAAACAAAATGAGAAAGGATTAGTTGAAACACTTGGGAAATATACCCGCACGGTGGATTCCGGACTGACGATTATTTTTCCAATAATCCAGCACATTCGCAGGGTGGATTTGCGTGAGCAGGTCATTGATGTCCCTCCACAGAACGTCATTACCAAGGACAATGTTCTTGTTACTGTTGATGCTATAATTTATTTTCAAATTACAGACCCGTTCAAGGTGGTTTACAATATTGTAAACTTTGCGATGGCAGCACTTAAACTTGCACAGACGAACCTCCGTAATGTGATTGGCGACCTTGAACTTGACCAGACACTGACAAGCAGGGAAAAAATTAACCTTCAACTCAGGGAGGTACTTGATGAAGCAACCGACAACTGGGGCGTTAAGGTTACCCGTGTGGAAATACAGAAGATAGACCCGCCTAAAGATATAACCGATGCCATGAGCAAGCAGATGAAAGCAGAAAGAGAAAAGAGAGCGGTTATTTTAGAATCTGAAGGAATCCGTCAATCACAGATTTTACAGGCAGAGGGTCAAAAGCAGAAGCAGATACTTGATGCAGAAGGCCGAGCACAGGCTATCAAGGCGGTAGCAGATGCTGAAAAATATCAGATTGAGATAGTGTTTAACGCCATACATTCAGGCAGACCTACAAACGACCTGTTGGCTATAAAATATCTTGAAACCCTCGGCAAAATTGCTGATGGCAAAGCTACGAAGATATTCTTACCGCTTGAAACTTCAAATGTCCTCGGTTCATTAGGCGGGATTGCCGAACTCTTCAAGGAAAAACAAGAAGATAAAAAAGAAGGATAATAGTTAGGAGGTGTTGAAAATGTCATCAGTAAAACAAGAAGTTATTAAGTTAATAAAAACTTTACCAGATGGAGTTGATTACGATAAGATTATGGCAGAAATTTATTTCAGACAGAAAGTTGACAAAAGCTTAAAACAGATAGAACAGGGCAAAGTTGTCAGTCATGAGCAAGCAAAGAAAAGGATATCTAGTTGGATAAAAAAGTAGAAAAAATAATTTGGACTGAAGATGGGATATATAAACTATAAAGTCCCGCCTGACGACGGGCAGGCAAGACTTGACCCCCAAAGAACATCAATAATTGTACCGGTATATAACGAAGAAAAGACAGTTGTTGATGTCATAGAACATCTCAAGAAGTTACCTTTCAACAAGGAAATCATAATTATTGACGATGGTTCAACTGACGGGACAAGAGAGATATTGTCAAACATTAAAGATTTGGCTGTTAAGATTGTCTTTCATGAAACCAATAAGGGAAAAGGGTCAGCAATAGCTACGGGGCTTAAGAATGCGGAAGGTGAGATAATTGCAATACAGGATGCTGATTTGGAATATGACCCCAATCAGCTGGTGGAGTTAATTAAGCCGATACAGGATAATAAGGCGGATGTGGTTTATGGTTCAAGGTTCTTGAAGGAAAATCCGAATATTTATAAGAGGTATCTGCTGGGCAACAAGTTCATTACCTGGCTTATAAATATCTTTTATGAAGCACATTTTACCGACTCTTATACATGTTATAAGATTTTCCGGAAAGAAATAATAGAAAAGTTTAATCTGGAGTCAAAAAGATTTGAAGTTGAAGCAGAAATAAGTATAAAAGTTGCAAAAGAGAAAATCACTTTTTTGGAAATTCCGATAGATTATAATCCAAGATCTTTAGAACAGGGTAAAAAAATAAGTTTTAAAGATGCAATAAAAGGTGTACTGACGATACTGAAATACAAATTCAAATAAAATTTTTATTTCTTGCCGAGATGGAGTGCTACACGAATTATGTCTCTCCTTGATGTTAATCCATTGAAAATCACCCGTTTGAGTTAATTTGTTTTAAAATATCTGGACAAAATCATCGGCATTTGCTATAATATGCCTATGAAAATAACCAGGGGGTGTTGAACTATGGATAAAAAACAAGAACAGATTGTTAAGATATTCAAAATCCACAATGGGTATGCCAGGTCTAAAGATATCCTGGCCAATGACATCCACTCACGAGACATAAAATCTATACTGGAAAAAGGGCTAATAATCAAAGTCAAAAATGGCCTTTATAGACTAGCCGATACTCCTGTTATTACTAACCAGAGTTTTATTGATATTACCTGTGCTATTCCAGAAGGAGTTATATGCCTTCTTTCAGCTCTATCTTATTATGAACTAACAACCTTTAATCCTTCAGTAATTTCGGTAGCCATACATCGGAAGTCCTGGAAACCCAAAATCGAATATCCTCCTGTAGAATTTTATTATTTTTCTACAAAGCAATTTGAATCAGGTATAGATATAATAAAGATTAACGATCATAAAATTCGTATCTATTACCTGGAAAAAACGATATGTGACTGTATCCGGTACCGTAATAAACTTGGACTTGATGTAGCTAAGGAAGGTCTGTCTGAATATCTTAAACGCAAGGACCGTAATCTTGAGAAACTTCTGAAATATGCTGAAATTTGCCGGGTTAAACCACTACTAAAGACATGGCTTAATGTTATGGTTTGAAGGAAAAGATAAATATGAAAAAAGAGATTAAAAATAAGGCTGCTTCCATAAGGGTAAAACTTATGAATATTGCAAGAGAAGATAATATAGATTTTGATGCTTTATTACTGCGATATTTTCAGGAAAGATTACTCTATAGGCTCTCTATTTCAGATTTTTCTGACCGCTTTATATTAAAGGGAGGTTTGCTCTTAATCTGTTTAAAGATGCCAAAGTATCGTCCAACTAAAGATATTGATTTTCTCGCTGATCAGGTAAAGAACGATATTAACGAAATTAAAAATATTTTCAGCAATATTGCTGGGATATCTTGTAATGATGGTGTTAAATTTATTCCTTCTTCAATAAGTTCAGAAAGGATAAAAGAAGACGCAGACTACGAAGGGATACGGTTGAAAATTGATGCTACTTTGGATCAAGCAAGGAAGAAGTTACAGATAGATATTGGTTTTGGAGATATAATAATTCCTGAATCTACTCAAATGGAATTTCCGTCCCTATTTAGAGGATCCACCCAAAATTAAAGTTTACTCGGTTGAAAGCATCATATCTGAGAAGTTTGAAGCCATGATAAAACTATCTATGGTTAATAGTCGTATGAAGGATTTTTATGATGTTTATTTTCTTTCAGTTGGTCACAATTTTAAAGGCGATGAACTTAAAAAAGCTATTGAAACGACTTTCAAAAGAAGAGAAACCCCTATGCCGGATATTCCATTAATTTTTAAGTCAGAATTTCAGAATGACAAAGAAAAACAAAAGATGTGGATTGCATTTCTTCGTAAAT
>Ga0210016_1000168_pt1 | contig 52438 bp, 52 predicted proteins | sample CryGeyCG2014_300_FD_185454 | JGI IMG/M metagenome (GOLD analysis project Ga0210016, IMG submission 185454) | Groundwater microbial communities from aquifer - Crystal Geyser CG02_land_8/20/14_3.00 (SPAdes) (version 2) | ecosystem: Environmental > Aquatic > Deep subsurface > Groundwater | place...
ATCTAAAACGAAAAGACGTTCTCATGCGCTCTCTCGCCGCTTTGAAAGAGAAAATGAAAGATTTTGAACGCGGGAGAAACAATTGGGTCGAACCCTTGCGGGAATGGATTTTAGATACGAAACAAGCTAATTTTTTGTCCTCCTCGTCTGATTTGTACCAAATCAAGTCGTTCGTCCAAAAAATCGGAACGAACCCGCTGGTTCGTGACAAATCCGCCCATTTCGCCGCACCCGTCCCGTCCCAATTCGTCGCGAAGCGACGGGCTCTTTTGCCCACTCCCGCGCCTTCGGCGCGGGCTTCTTCCCACCTTTCGGATTCGGAAGTTTCTTTCTGCGGTAGGGGCGAGATTTGAACTCGCGATGCCCTTTCGGACATAGCAGTTTTCCCCGCACAAAGCGGAAGGGGTGGGACTCGAACCCACAAGCCCCTTGCGGGGCGCTGGTTTTCAAGACCAGTTCCTTAGCCAATTCGGAGCACCCTTCCGCTTTAAGCGGGATGGCGGTTTGTTTCTAGATGTTTCTAAAAATTCTATAGCGAATTGAATTTTTAGACAAATCAGGAACAAGACTGCTGGTTTAAACTGCTCACCCGCCCTACCTTTTCAATAAAACTGCTCACTGCTGAAATTTTAGCAAATTTTGTTTAAAGAGTTAATTATTTAGAAAAAGAAATCGTTCATCTTTTCAGAGCGGTTCTAATGAATTCTGATGAGGTTGGAAATTTTAAATTTCGGGCAAAACTTTTTATAGAGAGAAACTGACGCTTCGCCCTGCCCCCCATTGGGCGGCAGGTTATTTTTGGTGGGATATTATAAATGTAGCGCGAACTTTTTTTGAGCGAAACGCCGCAGGCGTTTCGCAGAATCCCAAACCGCTCGGGCAGGGCGGGAAGAAAAGGGGCTGAAGGGGAAAGGAATTCCCGTCCCGCCCTCGCTTCCTGCCCCGTAGTGAACGCGAAGCGTTCTACTACTGGGGTTCCGCCACCGCAATTTTTCGTGCCAATAAAATTGGCGCGTCGCCTTTAACTTTTTTCCGACTGATCTATAACTTTTAATTTTTGCTCGACCTATTCTCGTAATTTCAAAATAGCCAATGAATGACTAAGAAAATCTTCAAATGTAATATTTGGATTTTCAGAAACATATTGAGAAATTGAGGAAACAAATTCGGAAACCTTTTGGTCGTTTCTGCGTTTTTGGAGATCTGGGTGTTCCCAAAGTTTTTCGCTTATAACTTTTTGGTCGTGCGTCAATTCCAACATCGGTGTTAAAGAATCCCACATCTCTTGCAATTTTTCTCTAACCATTTTTTCTGTTTCTTCAATTTCTCTTTCTAAACTTTCTCTCAACATCGAAAAATCTCTTTCTTGAAGATTCGGCCGTAATCTTTGCAAATCCGTCAAATCGTAAGGACGAGTAGATTTAGATTGGCTGCTTTCCTTAATTAATCGATCCGTTATTTTATCAATTTCTTCTATTCCACCCAGAAGAACATCTTTTTCATGATAAGGAATGGTAACCTTACCATGTATATCTACATAAAGCTTATTTTTAAGTACAGAATGTTCTTTGTTCAATAAAAGCTCCTCTGGCTTTGACCATTCTACTATATCAGGATTTGCCGAAGCTAATGATTCTATTTTTTGGATATCATGATTATCTACTGACGGCAAGGCTTCGCCTATCTGGAGAAGAAATTTCACTTTAGCTTTTATTTCTTTTGCAAAATCTATAATCTCTTCTAATTCATCTATATTCTTTTTAGAAACAACTGCTTCCAGTAAAATTGGCAAGTTTGGATAATTATTTCTTAGATTAATAATATTTTCTTTTACTTTGGCAGAACTAACACCCCTCCGACCAATATAATCTGGCCTAAAAGAATCAATTGAAACAGTAACACTATCGCATTTATCAAAAACTTCTTTTTTAAAAATAACTCCGTTAGTAACAATAGCGGTTTTCGCTCCAATTTTATGAGCTTTTTCTAAAAGTTTAGGTAAATCACGGCATAACATTGGTTCTCCCCACCCTTGATATAAAACAGTTTCAACTTTTCCTTTAAGTTTTTTTAGGGCAACCAATATTTTTTCTGTTTCTACATCACCTACCGTAATTTCGCCACTTTTTATGAAACGCTTTCTAGCACAATAAATACAATCTAAATTGCAACGGGTAGTGGGTTCGATCTGTAATAAAGATAATTTAGATGGTCCTTCTTTTTCTGTTTCTAATTTTCTCAATTGTTCCTTTTGTTCAAATATTGATTCTTTATACTCGCCAACTCTATCTTTTTTTTGTTGATTGTTTGTGCCTGCGAAAAATTTGTTTTCAAAATTTTCCATATAATTAAAAGAAATCTTTTGCATTTATATTAATAGCTTTAGCGACCTTTTGAATAGTTAGTAAAGACGGATTTCTAACTCCACACTCCAATCCGCTGATATATGACCTATGAACACCAAGAGTGCGAGCAATATCGCTCTGAGATAACTTCTTCTTACAGCGAATTTCGCGGAATTTTTGACCAAATTTTATTACTTCCTTTTCCATAAATGAAATATCCACTATTGTTTTTATTTTATCAGATAATATATAATTTGTCTATGGCGAGCAATTATGCGACAATGATTAAAGGGAGAAAAAATGTTGTGTACGCACGGGTGGGCGAGGTAAACACAACTTCATTTTCGGTGGTGCATTTCGCAAAGCGAAATACGAAAAATTACGGTGGCGAAAAAAGAAGCGGCGAAGCCGCGAGGCAATGCTTCCCAAAAACGACGAAAGTTGCGTTTGGTGGACCTAGGGAGAATCGAACTCCCGACTAGTCGATGCCATCGACTTATTTTACCACTAAACCATAGGCCCGATCATATAAAAATTCAACGATTTACACAGTGGGCGGTAGAGGACTCGAACCTCTGACCTCAAATACGTCAAATTTGCGCTCTGCCGACTGAGCTAACCGCCCGGTAAAAAAATTACCATTCAGCCAGGCCGCTTTTTTATTTTTTTCAAAGCTTCCAAAGCTTCGGGAAAATCTTCTTTTGGGAATTTCAAATTGGCTTCAATAACATCTTCTAAAGGATAAGAATTGAGACTGCCGTCTTTAGTTTTGATTAAAAGCGAAGAATCCACTTTTGTAAAGTGAGTTTCTGTCTCTTGACCGTTTTCGTCCTTTCTTTTAATAACAAACGCATCTGGCGTTTCCCAGAACTCAAAATCATAATTGATTTCTTTTCTGACTTTTTTTACTCTTTCAAGAATTTTGGCGCGAGTTTCGGGACTTAATCTTTTCTGTTGTAAAATGTTCTCGCTGGTTTTGAGCCATTTTTAAAATTTTAATCTTTTTAAGGGCGATGAGCAAGTTTAGAGGAGTTTCTAAAAAATAGATTAAAATGTATTATAAAATGGGGGGTAAAGGATGAAAAAAGTTTTTGCCAGAACATTAATGCCCTTGTCGTTCAAAGCCGACGCCTCGACATAGTGTCGAGGATCGGCTCTCCGACCTTCGCAAAGCGAAGCGTCGGAGCGAATAGGACGCAAAATTTAATTCATGAAAGGTTATGTTTATATTCTGAAAGATAGACGAAATAAATTTTATATCGGCAGTACAACGAATTTAAAAAGAAGATTGTATCAACATAGCAAAAGTTATACCCCCACAACTCACCGAATGCAAAAACCAACCTTGGTTTTAGTACAAGAGTGTCCCACTTTAAAAATTGCTAGAAATATAGAGAGAAAAATCAAAAAACTAAAATGCAAAGATTATATTGAAAAGATGATAAAAGATGGTTATATTAAGATGACTATTTAATTTAATCGCGCTAAACAGCCCTTGTCGTTCAATGGATAGGACCGGGATTTCCTAAATCTCAAATCGAGGTTCGATTCCTCGCGAGGGCGCGAGAAAAAACGTTAAAAATTCTAATGCCGGCGCAAACCGTGAAAGGCCCGATGAACTTCCTTTAACTGCCGATTGGTTATATGGGTGTAAATTTGAGTGGTGGAGATATTGCTATGGCCTAAAAGTTCTTGGACCGAACGCAAGTCCGCGCCGTTAATCAAAAGGTCGGTAGCGAAAAAGTGCCGGAGCATATGGGGATATACCCGTTCTGGAATGCCGGCTTTGCGGCTGTAAAAATTGACCATTCTCTGCACTGTCCGCGGCAAAATTCGGCCGATAATTTTGGGATTTAGTCCCCTGCTTAAACTAATAAAAAGCGCTTCTTCAGTGTCGGTTCTTTTGTTTAAATAATTTTTTAAAACTTTCTTCGCCGTGGGAGAAAGAAAAACCACTCTTAGTTTTCCGCCCTTGCCCCGAACCGTAATTTCACCGCGGTCAATGTCAAAATAGCGGTTTAAACTACAGAGTTCGGAAAGGCGCAGACCCGTGGAAAACAAAACTTCTAAAATGGCTTTGTCGCGAAGAGAACGTAAATCAGAACCCTTAGGCGCTCCCAGCAGTCTTTCCAGCTCCTTATATTCAATAATTTCAATTTGACGGGGAGAAATTTTGGGCAGTTCAATTTTATCCGCCGACAAAATCAAATAATCATTTTTAGCTAAATACTTCAAAAAATTTCTTAAAGCAATCAAATAATAATTTTGAGTTATTTTTTTTAAATTTTGACCCTTAATAGATTTTTGACGAGCCAAAAAAAGGCGAAAGTCTTTTACTTTGTCCAAAGTAATGTCTTTTTCGGTTTTGATACAAGCAAAATCAAAAAAAGTTTTAAGATAATGCTTATAATTTTCGCTGGTTTTAGGAGACCGATTTTTGGTAATTTCCAAATAATCCAAATAATTTTTTAAAAGGGTTTCAATTGCCGCCATAGTTTTATTTATAACATTTTGCGACACTTTTTCAAGCCGCTTTTTAGACTTCCCATTTAAAATTCCGGAAGTATTTCAACATTTCAATAATTGACCCCCCCCAATATTGTCTTTAAAACTATATTGTCTTTGAAACTAAACCCCAATCTAAAATAATTATCCTAAATTTCAATATAATTTTGAGATATTGATTTACGAAATCAATATATTTTAAGGTTTCAAAACCCTTGCTTTTTAAAAAAAAAGAGAGTATAGTCTTTATTGATGTTATCAACAAAGAAAAAACAGAAAATTATTGGCAGTTATCAATGTCATCCAAAAGACACAGGCTCGGCCGAAGTTCAAATTGCCCTGCTGACGCAGCAAATTAAGACCTTGGCTAGCCATTTAAAAAAGCACCCCAAAGATATTCATTCACGCCGAGGCCTTTTAACAATGGTCGGCAAAAGGAGAAAATTTTTAAATTATCTTCATCATCACAATGAAGAACGGTACCAAAAAATGGCTAAAAAATTAGAGTTAGAAGTTTAATGGCTAATATTTATAAAGATCAGCGAGTGGGGATTTTCATTGATGTCCAAAATATTTATCATTCGGCGAAAAATCTTTTTCAAGCTCGCGTTAATTTTAAAGAACTGATAAAAAATTTAGTCGGCGACCGCCAACTAGTCAGGGCCGTTGCTTATGTGGTTAAAAGCGACACCGCTTTTGGCGAAGAATCATTTTTTAAAGCTCTTCAAAGTGTGGGGTTAGAATTGCGGCTGAAAGATTTACAGGTTTATCCCGGCGGTTTTAAAAAAGCCGACTGGGATGTTGGTTTGGCGGTTGATGCTATTAGAATGGCTGATTCCTTGAATGTGATTATTTTGGTTACCGGCGACGGCGATTTCGTTCCTTTGGTTGAATATTTAAAATGGGGATTGGGTCGGCAAGTGGAAATAGCTGCTTTCCATCGTACCGCTTCCGGCCGCTTAAAAGAAGTGGCTGACCGTTTTGTTGATTTGGAATCCATGCCTAAATTACTTTTGAGTATTAAAACCAAAACCTCAAAAAAAACGCGGCAAAAATAATTATTTATGGACATCAAAAGAAAAATTTTTAAAACCAGTTTGCAAGGAGAAGAAATCTCTTTAGAAATTTCTGATTTGGCTCATCAAGCTAACGCCGCGGTCATTGGCTGTGCTGGCCAAACCGCGGTTTTAGCAACAGTGGTCATGGGTCACGAAGACGTAAACCTTGATTATTTTCCTTTGGTGGTTGATTACGAAGAGCGTTTTTATGCGGCCGGGAAAATTATCGGCAGCCGTTTCATCCGCCGGGAAGGTCGGCCTTCTGATGAAGCTATTCTTTCCGGTCGCTTGATTGACAGGACTATCAGGCCTTTTTTTGACAACCGTTTGCGCCGAGAGGTTCAAATCGTGGTCACGGTTTTGGCTTACGATGAAAAAAACGACCCCGATACCATTGCTTTATTAGCGGCTTCTACGGCCTTGGCAATTTCTGACATTCCTTGGAATGGTCCCGTGGCCGGTGTTAAAATGACGCTTTCAGACGAAAAAGGGGTTGGCTTTTTTTCCGGGACGAATAAAAAAATAAATATGATTGAATTTGAAGGCCAGGAAGCTTCCGAAGAAGAAGTGGCTGATATTTTTCAAAAAGCCCAGGAAGAAATTCAAAAACTGATTGATTTTCAGAAAAAAATTATCCAAAGCGAAGGAAAAATCAAAGCCGCAGTTTGTTCAAAAGAACCGGATATTAGAATTAAAAAAATGGTTCAGGAATTTGTAAAACCGGATTTGGAAAAAATTCTTTACCAAGATTCAAAAAAACAGGATAAAAATCTAAATCTAGAAGAATTTAAAAATTCACTTTTCCAGCATTTAATTGAGTCGGGCGAAAACGCTCAATCCTTAAATCAAGCTAAAGATTTTTTTGAGGAAGAAATTGAACACTTGGTTCATAAAAATATTTTAGAAAAAGAAAAAAGGCCGGATGGCCGAAAACTTGATGAAGTTCGAGACCTTTACGCCGAAGTCGGGCTTTTCCAAAAAACCCACGGCAGCGCTCTTTTTATTCGCGGCGACACCCAGGTTTTAGCCATTACCACTTTGGCCTCCCCGAGCGCCGAGCAACTGGTAGAAACTATGGAAACTTCGGGTCATAAACGTTTTATGCTCCATTATAATTTCCCCAATTTTTCCGTGGGCGAAACCGGCCGTTCCCGCGGTCCCGGCCGCCGGGAAATTGGCCACGGCGCTTTAACGGCTAAGGCTTTAAATTATTTAATTCCTTCCAAAGACGATTTCCCTTACACCATTCGGGTAGTGGCAGAAACTTTATCTTCAAACGGTTCTTCTTCTATGGCTTCGGTTTGCGCAAGCTCACTTTCTTTGATGGATGCCGGCGTGCCTATCAAAAAACCAGCGGTCGGCATTTCTTTGGGATTGATGACTGACGAAAAAAGGGAAAATTATAAAATTTTAACCGACATTCAGGGACCAGAAGACCACTACGGCGATATGGATTTAAAAATTGCCGGCACGATAGACGGAATTACAGCCATTCAAATGGATACGAAAATTGACGGCATTAACCAAGAAATTTTTGGAAAATCTTTAAAGCAGTCTAAAAAGGCTTGGCGGCAAATTTTGGAATTTATGAATAAGGTTTTGGCTAAACCCCGACCGCAAATTTCTCCTTCGGCGCCGACGATTCTGGTTTTAAAGGTGCCGGTTGAAAAAATCGGCGAAATTATTGGTCCCGGCGGCCGGACAATTAAAGGCATTATTGCTGCGGCCGGCAAAGAAATAACCATTGACACTGACCAAAGCGGTAAAGTTTTTGTCGGCGGCCAAGACAAAACCGCAGTTAACAGAGCTTACGAGATGGTTAAAAGCATAATTAAGGAATACCAAGTGGGAGAAATAGTGGAGGGGAAAGTGATAAAAATTTTGGAATTCGGAGCCATTGTTGATTTGGGCGGCGGCAAAGACGGAATGATTCATATTTCAGAACTGGCTAATGGCTATACCAAGAAAGTTGAGGACATTGTTAAATTAGGAGAAACAGTTAAGGCGAAAATTATTCGAGTGGAACCCGATGGCCACATTGCTCTTTCTCTTAAATAAATTGATTTTTTAATTTCAAATATGCTATAATAAATTTATGCCCGAAGATATTCCAAATCCTTTAGAAAAAGAAAAGCTCATTAGTACCGGCGAAGGAGAAACGCCTTTAGCCGTCCCTGGCCAACTAGAAGCCGATATCAGAACTATGGCTTCGGATTTGCAATCTTTAAAAGAAACCGGCAGCGCCGCCAAGCCGATTACCGCGCCGGTAAAAGAAGAAGAAATTATCCAACCCGACCAAATTGGTTTGCCTCCCATCCCCGCCCCTTCTACACCAACAATGCCTTCACCGGAAATACCTTTACCAGCAAGCGCTCCTCAGAAAAAATTTCCTCTTTGGATACCAATTTTAATTGTGGGAATTTTGGCTATAGCCGCGGCTGGTTATTTTTTAGTTTATCCTTTTGTTTCGCCTTTATTCAACCAAAAAATTCCTCCTGAACCGGCAGTGACCCCGCCGTCTTCTCCACCTCCGCCGGCCGCTCCAACTTCCACGCCAGCCGCAAAACCAGTGACGCCAGTGGGGCACGTTTCCCTTTTTAAAACTCCGCCTGACCAAACTTTGAGCATGCAACCCTTGGAACTTTTGGGATTGGAAAGCTGGTTTAAAGAAGCTACTTCCTCGCTTCTTGTTGAAATTGTCCTTTTGCCCTCGGCTTTAGCCACCTCATCAACTTCCACTCTTACTTTCCCTTACCTTCTGGAACAAAATAAATGGCCCTCGGATTTAGCCAATTCTTTTGAAGATAACTATTCGCTATATATTTATCGGGACAAAAAAGGCGGCTTGTGGCCGGGAGTAGTTGGCCAACTAAAATCCGGGTTTAACTCTCTAGAAATGCAGAAAAAATACGGAGCCTTAATTGAATCAATTACTAAAAAGGACCCAGCCTCTTTTTTCTGGACCGGTTCTACGGGCGCTGATTTTGGCCAAGCTCAAGTCTGGAAAAATATAAAGTTTGGAAGTTTAAACGCCCGCTATTTAAGTTTTAGCAAACCAGGGTATACAATTAATTACGTTTGGGTTGGCAATAAATTAGCCATTGGCAGCTCTTACGACGGTTTTCGGGAAGTCTTGAAAAAACTTTAAATATAGAAATATAGGTTAGTTTAAAATTTTAGTTTAATCCTGGGAAGGATTTTTTAACTATTTAAAAATGGCTTTAAACAAAAAACAAATAAAATTTTTTGAGGGAAAGTTAGTAGCGGAAAAGGAAGAATTGGAAAAACAAATTAAGGAATTAAGCGTCCCGCCGGTTTTTAGCAGCGAAAAAAATCGTTTCCAGGAAGAGGAAAAAGCTGATGAAATTGAAGAAGCGGGCAGCCGTTTAAGCGCTGGAGAGGTCTTGCGACACAACCTTTCAGATATTAAAAATGCTCTCCAAAAAATGAAGAAAGGAAATTACGGCATTTGCGAAAAATGCGGAGTTTTGATTTCTTTTAAAGTTTTGAAAACCGAACCGGCTTCGATTTTTTGCCAAAAATGTAAAAGAGAAAAAGGTGATTAGCAAAACAGTAGCTAAAATTTTTTCTGCCGAGCTGGATGGATTGAATGTTGAATTAATTGAGGTTGAGGCTGATATTAATGTCGGTCTCCATTCGTTTAATATAGTTGGCTTGGCCGACAGAGCGGTTACCGAAGCTAAAGAAAGAGTTAATTCGGCTTTAAAAAATTCGGGGATTAAACCGCCGACCAAAGAAAACCGCCGGATTACCATTAATTTGGCGCCAGCGGACATCAAAAAAGTCGGTTCTTGTTTTGATTTAGCCATTGCTTTGTCCTATCTTTTGGCCAGTGAACAAATTCGGCCCTTTGATACAGGGGATAAAATATTTATAGGCGAACTTTCTTTAGACGGCAGTTTGCGCCGAATAAACGGAGCTTTAAACATCAGCCGCTTGGCAAAATTGAAAAAAATCAAATATCTTTTCTTGCCGGCGGTCAATGCGCCGGAAGCCGCTATTATTGAAGGAATAAAAATAATTCCTGTGGGCAATTTAATTTCCTTAATTGAACATTTGGAAGCTAAAAAAGAAATTAGTCCTCAACCGCCAACTAAGGTTATCCCCAGCTATCAGGAAGCTCTAGTTAATTTAAGTGATGTCAAGGGTCAGGAATTTGCCAAACGGGCGCTGCTAATAGCTGCCAGCGGCAACCATCATATTTTAATGACCGGGCCGCCGGGCACGGGAAAAACAATGCTTGCTCAAGCTTTAATTTCCATTCTGCCCCCGCCGTCTTTGGAAGAAATTATTGAAGCCACCCAAATTTACAGCTCTGTTGGTTTAACTTCAGAAAATTCTTTCATAAATTACCGGCCCTTTCGTCAGCCTCACCACAGCGCTTCCTTAGTTTCTTTAGTCGGCGGCGGAGCTAATCCCAAACCTGGAGAAATAAGTTTGGCTCATCGGGGAGTTCTTTTTCTGGATGAATTGCCGGAGTTTCACCGTGATGTTTTGGAAAGTTTGCGCCAGCCGCTGGAAAACGGAATTATTAATGTCAGCCGAAGCAAAAAATCTGTTGCTTTTCCGGCTCGCTTTATGCTGGTGGCGGCAATGAATCCTTGCCCTTGCGGCTATTTCGGCGATTCAGAAAAAGCTTGTCGCTGCACGGCTTATGAAATTTTGCGTTACCAAAAAAGAATATCCGGCCCTTTATTAGACCGAATTGATATCCAAATTGGAGTTCCCCGGGTTAAAATTGAAGAATTAAGGCAAAAGGGCGACATTGCCAAAGAAAAAAAATGGAGAGAAATGGTTAGCCGTGCCCGTCAAATTCAAAAAGAGAGATTTAAAGGTTTATATCCTAAAATTCATACCAATTCGGAAATGTCTTCAAAACAAGTTGATAGTTTAATTCATCTCAACAATGCTGCGGAAAGATTTTTAAAAGAGGCTATGGAAAAATCTTTTCTTTCGGCGCGCGGTTACTATCGGATTTTAAAAACTGCTCAAACCATCGCTGATTTGGAAAACATTCCTGAAATTAAAACCGAACATTTAGCTGAGGCTTTTCAGTACCGGTTAAAAACCGAGGAATGATTTGAAGGATAATCTAAAGGAGAATTCTCCCTAAAGACAATTTCTTTTGTCCTCAATCTTGTAACATATGTTACAAGATTGAGGATTTTGGTAAGGTAAAAAAAACAAAAATCTTACAAAAACCGCTTCCGAGATTGCTGTTATTTAATGGCGAAAGGATTTTTGGCGCCGTGAACTTCAAAATGCAAATGGCAGCCGCTTGGGCCGTGAGTGTTGCCGCTGTTGCCCATGAAGGCAATCTCTTCTTTTTGTTTGACATAATCGCCAATGGTTTTAAGATTTTTTGCCGTGTGAGAATAAAGAGTTTTGGTGCCGTTGGGATGTTCAATGACTAAATAATTTCCGTAACCCTCGTTCCAAAGGTCATTATGAACATCTTCGGTTATTAATCCTTCAGCTGCAGCATAAATCGGCGTGCCGCAGCGGTTAGCAATGTCAACGGCGTTTTGGTCGTGAAGTTGACCCCAATTCCAGCCGACGGTTGGCATAATAAAATAGTTTTTTAGGTCGGGCAGTCTGTTTGAAAATTCGGCCAATTCACTGCCGGCCTGCGGCTTAACATTGGGTAAAATGAGAATTTGATTGGTTTGGGAAATTAAATTTTGATAATCCGGATTGTATTTTTTAAAAAGCGCCATATCCAAATTGTGATTTTCTACAATTTTCTCTATCGTATCTCCTTCTTTGACTCGGTAAAGAATGCCCGACACCGGCAAAATAATTAATTCTTGGCCGGTTTTTATTGACTTTTTTATTGTCGGATTGGCCCATAAAATGGTGTTTAAAGAAATGCCGAATTTTTCGGTAATGTCATAAAGAGTTTCCTGAGATTGAACTTTGTATCTTTTTATCCCGTTTTTTTCAAAAATAACATTGCCAAGAGGGCCGGTATTATCTATTAAAGAGCTGTTATCAAAAGAAATTTCACTTTTGTAGTCTTCAATCAAAAATATTTGGGGGTAAATTAAATTTCCTATCAGGCTGGCCGATTGGCTGTTAAAGTCTTGGTTTGGCAAGGGTCCCCCCAAACCTCCTTGGCGATTGACTGATATTTGCTGATAATTAAAAACAAAACTCCCCATTGCCAAAAGGGTGAAAATAAACACTAACGACCAGGGGTTGGTCGTTTTTAAAAGATTTTCTTTCCAATATTTGATTTTAGCGGAAAGAGTACTAATGAAATAATACTAGCGCATTTATTTTTAAAGTCAAGAAAAATTTTTTTATTTCAAAATCTTGCGGTCTATCCCGCTTTTAAAGGTAGATTATTATTGGATTTTCAACCTTTAATATGTCTTACTTTGTTCCATTTCGTTTAGTATGCCCAATGATAAACAGCGATTATTCCTTTTCGGGGTTATTTTTATATTTCATACACAAATATTGACGCTATTCCTTTTTCTTTGATGATTTTTTTAGGTTTCCAGCCGTTTATTTCGAAAGCATAAGAAATAATTCTTGAACCCTTTTTAGTTTCAGTTTCAAATTTATTTTTAAGTTTTTTCATTGCTTTCGGCGTCAAGAAACAAAGAAAAATGTCTATGTTTCCAAAATCCGATTTATAAAAATTGCCCAGTTTCAGGTTGGATATCTTTACTTTATTAACAAAAAGATTGATTTTTCCAATCAGCCAAATTATCAGCGCGATTTCAATTCCATAAATATTTTTTAAAAATTCTTTTTTTGCCATTACTATTAAACGGCCTGTCCCGGCTCCTAAATCATAGACAATTTCGTTGTTTTTGATGTTAGCCTCTTTAATCATAATTCTTATTGCTTTCTTGGGGGCAAAAATAAGGGGAGCGCCTATAACAGCGCCGTAAGCAACCGGAATCAGTAATATTAAAACAATAAAGGACACCAAGACATCCATAAAAAAATTATAAATAAATTGAAGGGAAAGGACATCCTAATAGATTTGAAAATTTTATCTTATTAAGGTATAATTCAGGTATCTAAACCCCGTAATACAACTGCGATTGCAATGTTTTGGTTAGCTTGACGCCGAGAGAAATTTTTATTAGCTTCAGAAAAGACATTGCTATGCTCACCTTGGCGATGAAACATTGAGCTAACCTTATCGCAGTTGTTACGTAGGGTAAAAGCTATTTGAAAACAAAAAAAAGAAAGGAAGGAGGAAGAGAAATGAGTAAATTCCAAGAAACTGGTCAAAGACCGCTTTACGGCGCGCCGGAACTGAAGCGTGTGTACCGAAAATATTTTTTGTTCGGTTTTGGCATTGCTATCTTTATTCATTTGATAATTCTTGGCAGCTACTATCTTGTTCAGGCTTTCCAAAAAGAAGAAGCGCCGATGGTTACTGTGAGGATACTCAAATACAGCGAGTTGGGTCCCCCGCCTTCGCTGCTTGGTGCTCAAACGCCTCAAGCAAATATTGCTGGTTCGGTCGCCAAACCCCGCGTCGGTATCCCAGTGCCAGTTCCTGAGGCTGAAGTTTCTTCAGAGCAAATTTTCGCCACTCAAAAGGAATTAGGCAGTATCATTAGCCCTATTACCGCTACTGGCGGCGGGACAGAATCAATTGTTGTTTCTCCAGAAGAAGTGAAAGTAGAAGAAGAGTCCCCGCCGGAATTTGTTCCGTATGAAAAAGAACCGATAGTCGTCAGGTCTGTCCGGCCGGAATATCCGGAATTAGCCCGCCGAGCCAGCTTGGAAGGCACGGTTTGGGTGAAAATTTGGGTGGATAAAGAAGGGAAGCCTCGCAAGGCCGTGGTAGCCAAGAGTGACGCCGAAATTTTTAACGAGGTGTCGGCCAAAGCGGCAATGCAGTTTGTTTTTACCCCGGCTTTGATGAATAACGGGCCGGTTGCTGTTTGGGTAATGATTCCTTTCAGGTTTACCCTGAAGAAATGATATTCATTAATTTCACTTCGCTTTCTACAGGCGAAGTTTTTTTATTTTTTATGTCCTTCCGTAGGCACTTCCTATATCAAGATGCCCTAGGTTTAAACCTGGCAACTTGTAGGCAAGCGGCGGCGGGGCGGCTTCCTTAGTTCCGTTCAAAAAAATCAATCCTCATATCATAATTGTGTTATTAATAGTAACAATACCAAAAAATTCCGCTAAGGCGGAACTTTTTGGTATTTGATACTTTACAAACCGAGAATTTCGTTTATTTTTGCTCTTGTCTTCGGACCAACATAACCGTAGCCAATATCTCCTAATCTAGCAATGCTGTATTTTTCTTGAAAATGTTGAACTGCTTTCTTAGTAAGCGTTCCAACTATATACTTTATTTTGTCGGCCTTTTTTTATTTTCACTTTTTATTATACCAAATATTAAAAGCCAAACAACTTCTCCCTGTGGATGAATCGTTTCTTTATTATATCAATATTATATCAATTATAGCATATTTAAAAGTCACACGCCTGTGGATAACTTATTACGACGCTGAAGTTCAACTTCGATAAATTAATGACTTTGTTTGCGTTCAATTAAAGAAATATCAAAAATATGCTGTAATTTAATAGGCCTGAAATAAATTCTATAATTCCCTATCCGACGCCGATACAGATTTTCCTCTCCTTGTATTAGTTTAATATCACCCGAAAAAGGACCTGTCTTCATTTCCTCTAAGACAGTAAAAATTTTCTCCCGTTCCTTTTTGGGGAATCTCTTAATATTTTTAAAGGTCTGCCGCGCCAGTCTATAATCCCAGAGCATTTTTTACTTGTTTAGAAGTTAAAAATTCTCCTTTGGCAATTTCTTGAAATCCCCTTTCAACGGCCTTTTTAGTGTGTTTGGATATAGATTCTGCGTTTGACCAAAAATCAACAAGCCGTTCATACTCTTTTCGAGGCAAGATGATTAAATCATCATTTTTTATTAAATTTTTAGGGATAGTAATAGTAACCATAGTTAATTATTTATTATATCAATTATAGCACAATTTAAAATCACGCGCCTGTGGATAACTTATTACGACGCTGATTTATGTGGATAACTTCTTTAGGTTATTTTTCTTTTTAAATAATTAAAGGCCTCTTTTTTAAAATATTCTTTGATTTTATTTGGTTTATAATGTTCCTTTTTTAAGATTAAGGGTTTGATTTCAGTCAACCTGTCGGCTCCTTCCAAAATTCTACTCATTAATAATACCGGGTCTATTTCAACGCCGAATTTTTTCTTTACCCATCTCAAAACCAAAGAAAATTTAGTCTTCTTTCTTTGTAAAATATAATAAACGTCAAAAACATCTTTCGGCTCCATTCTTTCAAAAATTGCATGAATTTTATTTGTTAAAATATCTTCCAGCGAATCAATTTTAATATCAAATTGTTTTAAAAACGCTGGTTTTCCAATGTTTAGAAAGGGATAAAAGACAAACTCTGCCCTTAAAACTTCTTCTCCTTTGGTAAGCCAAAATTCGTGGCGGTTAAATCTTCTCTGCTCTTCAATCTTTTGAATCTTCAAGTCTTTAGCAATTAAATTGATTTGGGTTAAAACATAATCAGCCGGCACTAAATCTTTGGAAAAAAAATCCAGGTCTTGTGATTTCCGATGTTTAAGATAATAAAAAGAAAGAGCAGTGCCGCCCGACCAAATAAAATATTTTGATAATTCGCTTTCGCCGATTTTTTTAAGAAACACTTCCTGGATGGGGACCAAAATTTTAATCATAAATTTTCAGAAAATCTTGAAGAATTCGCTTTAGATAAAAGTTTATTCTCAACTTTGGTAGATTTCTCTTAAGGGTTTTCCTGTCCAATCCTTCCCAATCGCCATATTCAATTTTTCTTTCAAGATACCACCGCAGAACACCCAGCTTGCTCAAATCCAGTTTTTTGACATCATAGTCCCAAATATATTTAGAATTAAATTTCATTGATTCTATTATAGTATTTTATTATAGTGCCAAAACAAACCAAAAACAATCATTTAGTAAGGAAGCGGAAAATTAATCCCGGAGTGAAGAAGATGGAAAATTAGTCTTAAGGTGACGGCCTTCACTGAAACAGAATTAGACGTCTGATTGCCGGTTTTTTCTGTAGATAACTTATTACAATACGGATTTTAGCTGATTTATATGAATAACTTTTGGTGCGGCCAAGGGGAGTTGAACCCCTCTTTCCGCCTTGGCAAGGCGACATAATAGCCGATATACGATGGCCGCGGGAATTCTATTAAAATTATAGAATATTTTTTATTCCCTTTTCAAGTTTTAAAAACAACCTTGTTTTATTTATTAAAGGGCGCTATCAAAAAATTATTAAGAGTCGTAAAATAAAACCATGGTGATTGAAGGCAAGAAAATCAGTCAAGAAATTATTAATGAGTTAAAGAAACTGCCGAAGCCAAAAAAATTTTTCGGCGCGGTTTTAGTTGGCAGCGACGCCTCTTCAATCAGTTTTTTAAAACAAAAAGAAAAAGTCGCCCAAGAATTGGGAATAGATTTTCGCTTGTATAAATTTCCAACGGAAATTAAACAAGACGAATTAAGAAAAGAAGTTTTAAAAATTGCCCTTCACCGGACTTGCGGCGGCGCGGTCGTTCAACTGCCTCTGCCAGAGCATATCAATCGCCAGTATGTTTTAAATGTTATTCCTCGCGAAAAAGATATTGACGTTTTGGGCGAAAGGGCTCTGGGCGCATTTTACGCCGGCCGGAATATGGTCTTGCCGCCCGCGGTTGGTGTCGTAGACGCCATACTTACAACTTACAACTTACAACTTACAACTTTAAAAGTGGCTATTGTTGGTTTGGGCTTTTTAGTGGGCAAGCCGATTAGCCATTGGCTTATGGGTAAATGCCCGGAAATTTATCTTTTGGACCAGGGGAGCGATTTAAAAATTTTAAAACAAGCTGATTTGGTAATTACCGGCGTTGGCAAACCAGGTTTAATTAAACCAAAAATGTTAAAAAATAATGCTTTAGTGATTGACTTTGGCTATGGCTTGGAAAACGGGAAAATTAAAGGCGATTTTGATGCTACGCAACTTACAACTTTTTCTTATACTCTCACTCCTGGCGGCACCGGCCCGATATTGGTGGCAAAAATTTTTGAAAATTTTTATAAATTAAATAAATGAGGCGCAGTTTCTTATTATTGCCAAAGTTGACAAGTCCCAAGTCTTTGCTGTAGAACGAAGTTAGGTCTTTTAAATTTAAATAAAGAGAGGGGGCATAAATGAACCCGGGAATCTCGTTGGTTGCTGCTTTTCTCGTTTTAGGCAGCGTAAAGACAGAGACGGACAAAATAAAAGAGGAGTTCCGGCAGATAGTTGGCGACAAAACCGGGATTGACTCAATGATTGACGTCAATTATCGTAGCCACATGTTTCAGGATGCAATTCAAAGATTGAAAGAAGTAAAAGCGACCGAGGACCAATATTTTGTTTATGTTGATAGGAATTTCAAAAAACAATTCATTTTTGTTTGTTTCTTTGATAGCAAAAATAAAAAGGCGATTGAAATCGGCAGAGACCGCGTCTCCACTGGCAAACCAGACAAGGGAAAGGATTATTTTCTTACGCCCATCGGGATTTTTAAAAATTCCCTTGATAATTTCAGTTACCGAGCCTTGGGGATAAAAAACAGTAGAGGTTGGCGCGGTTTAGGCAGAAAGGGAAGCCGAGTTTGGGACTTCGGGTGGCAGAGAACCGAAAAAATTATCAAAGGAAAAAAACAGGAGTTTCTCATCCGGTTGTTAATGCACGCCACTGACCCGAATTTCGGCGAGCCGCGGCTTGGCAATGTTGATTCAAAAGGTTGCGTTAGGATTTCTGCTAAGCTAAATAATTTTTTAGACCGGTTCGGGCTGCTTGATAAAGAATATGAAGAAAACAATTCTCATAAAAATGTTCTCTGGCTTTTACGAAAAGACAGAGAACCCGTTAAGCAGCAGGGAGTTTATCTAATAGTAGGCGATTCAAGTGGCTGGTAAAACTTATAGACCTCAGCAAGTCTCTAAACTGCTCTTTTTATTTCCAAACTTACCCTGTATAACAACGGCGATAGGGCTTATTCTGCTTTGGCAGTCACTTCTGGTTTTTCTATTGTTTCTATAGTCTTTTTTTTGATAGCTTCTAAAATCTTTTTATCTTCCTTGAGTTTTAGCCTGGCATTTTCAAAACCGACGCCCAACTTTTCTCCTTCAAAAGAAAAAGTGGAGCCGGTTTTTTTAACCACCTCATACTTGATAGCCGCATTTAAAACATCGCCTTCATAAGAAATTCCTTCACCGTACATAATGTCAAATTCCGCGATTTTAAAAGGCGGGGCCACCTTGTTTTTAACCACCTTGGCTTTAACGCGATTGCCTATAGATTCTTCGCCTTTTTTGATTTGAGCCACCCGACGAATGTCAATTCTGACCGAGGCATAAAATTTCAAAGCCAAACCGCCAGGCGTGGTTTCGGGATTGCCCCAGAGGACGCCAATTTTCATCCGAATTTGATTGATAAAAATGACAATCGTCCCGGATTTAGCAGCAATAGCCGTTAGTTTTCTCAGGGCTTGGGACATTAGCCGGGCTTGAAGGCCGATGTGCATGGCTCCCATTTCGCCTTCAATTTCAGCCCTAGGCGTTAAAGCCGCCACTGAGTCAATAACGACGATGTCAATAATGCCGGAGCGGACCAGGCTTTCTAAAATATTTAAAGCCTCTTCGCCACAATCGGGCTGAGAAATAATTAAGTCTTTAACCTTAACTCCAATTCTTTGGGCGTATTCCGGATCAAGGGCATGTTCCGCGTCAATAAAAGCCGCTTTGCCGCCGCATTTTTGAACTTCGGCAATCGCATGGAGAGCCAAAGTTGTTTTTCCGGAACTTTCTTGGCCGAAAATTTCAATCACCTTTCCTTTGGGCCAACCGCCAACGCCGAGCGCTAAATCCAAAGAAAAAGAGCCGGTCGGAAAAGTTTCAACTTTAACATGCCGATTTTCATCCAGTTTCATTATGGCGCCTTCGCCAAAGCGACCTTGTAAAGATTCCAAAAGAGAATCAAGACTTTCTGATTCTGATTTTTTCTTTTCTGCGGCTTCTTTTTTTTTATTAGCGGACATTAATAAAAGAATTAGTGGAGGTGGCTAAGGGTTGATAAAAAATTTGTTTGGTAAAAACAGATTCTCGGCCGGGAATCTTTTTGGCTTTAAAAACCAAAACATTAGAACCTGGTTGAAGTTTGATAATTTTTTCAAATTGACCACTACTTTCAGAATAAACCGGTTCATCATTGATTGTCAATTGAGTGCCAGTTTGAATTTTGCCAATTATTTTAAACTCTTGACTGTTAACGACAAGATTATCGGTGACATTGCTTAAATAAATTTCCGGCCAGCTGAAAAAAGAAAGGGCTCTGATTAAAATATAACCCAGAATGAAAAGAATGAAAACAGCAACAAGAATTACCTTTTTATTAATTGCCGGCAAGGCAAAACGATTTCTCGGCAAGCGGTCTTTTTCGCCGGAATGACGAAGGGCTTGATTATTTTTTAAATATCTTTGCCAAAGCCCTTGGCCGTCAAGATTGAGAGCCTCGGCAATTTTGGTTAAATAGCCGTGAATATAAGGAGCCGACGGCAATTTTTCAAATTTTTCCTCAATAAAAGCCGTAAGAAAATTTTCCGGAATGCCGGTGGCTTGCGATAATTTTTCTATTACCCAGCCCTTGGCTTTTAATGATTCAACTATTAAAGCGCCTAGACTTTTATTTTCCTTTGTCTCATTCATAGTATTTTGAGATTGTTGAATAGTTATTCATTAGAGATCCCTCGCTGATGCTCGGGATGAAAATGTTGAATAGTTATTCAACATTTTCATTTTATAAAAACTTGTCGCGGTTTGGCGCCTTCGCCGGGCCCGATAATTTTCTTTTCTTCCATTATATCCAAAAGTCGAGCGGCTCTGGCATAGCCGATTTTTAGCCGTCTTTGAAGCAAAGAAGCCGAAGCTTTTTTGGCGGCGTGGACTGTTTCAACCGCGACTTCAAAAAGTTCATCATCAATATCTTCCTCGCCTTTTTCTATTTCTTCCCAATTAATTGATAAATTTCCGCTGTTATTATTAAATTCCAGTTCTATTTCTTTAGTTTCGGGATTGTTTTCAATAATATAATCAACTACTTTTTTAATCTCTTCTTCGGAAATGAAAGCGCCTTGAATTCTTCTTGGTTTTGATAATTCGCCGGAAATAAAAAGCAAATCGCCGTTGCCCAAAAGTTTTTCCGCTCCGGCACCGTCTAAAATTGTCCGGGAATCAATCTGACTGGCAACTTGTAAAGCAATCCGGCAGGTGATATTGGCTTTAATTAGACCCGTAATAATTTCTACCGACGGCCGTTGAGTGGAAACAATTAAATGAATGCCCGTGGCCCGGGACATTTGAGCCAAACGAATAATTGAAGCTTCCACTTCCCGGCCGTAAGAAACCATCAAATCCGCCAGTTCATCAATGATAATTAAAATGTAAGGGAGATAATGATTGGGCAGCTTGTTATAGCTTTTTATATCCCGAGCTCCGGCTTGAAGAAGATTTTCATAGCGCTTATCCATTTCTTGAATTGCCCAACGCAAAACGCTCATTGCCTTTTTAGGGTCAGTGACAACCGGAGCTATTAAATGAGGCAAACCATCATAAACAGAAAGTTCCACTCTTTTGGGGTCAATTAAAATTAAACGCAAAGTCTGGGACGCATTTTTGTAAAGCAGGGAAATTAAAAGCGAATGGATTAAAATTGACTTACCCGCCCCTGTGCTGCCGGCAATCAGCATATGCGGCATTTTATCAATATCGGCAAAAATTGGTTCGCCATTAATATTTCTTCCTAAAGCAAAAGTTAAGGGACTGCTGTTTTTAAATTCCGGGTACATTAAAAGACTGCCTAATCTGACTAAAGCCGCTGATTTATTCGGGACTTCAATCCCAACCAATGATTTGCCGGGGATGGGAGCTTCAATGCGGATAGGATGGCTGGCCAAAGCTAAAGCCAAGTCTTGATTGAGAGCAGTAATTTTGGAAAGTTTTACTCCTTCGGCTGGTTTGAGAGTGTAACGAGTGATTGTCGGACCAACGGTTATTTCCCCCATTTCTACCGGAATACCAAAACTTTCCAAAGTTCTTTTGATAATATTGGCGCCGGCCTGCAAATCGCCGCTAGTCGGTTTTTCAACACTGGTTATTAACAAAGATAAGGGCGGAGCATTATAGCTTCTTAAATATTTGACCACCCCTTGTTCAATTTTTAGCGTTTTGGTTGTTGGTTTTTCAATTTTCATGTCCGAGATTTTTTCGGTTTTGGGTTCTATTGGCAAAGGAGGTTCGGCTGGTTCGTTAATCTTTAAAGGTTCTTTGATAGTTATTTCGTCTTCGGCTGGCGTTTTTAAGTCGGTTTTTTGCCGTTTGGGCAGTCTTAAGGGTTTATTAACAACAATGAGAAAAGAAATAAAAAGCAAAGCCGAAGTTAAAATTAAAGAAACCGGCAAGCCAAAAGGGGTTCTGATGGCGCCGACCAAAGAACCGGTTAAACCGCCGCTGCCCGGCGAAATTAAATCAATAAATCCTAAACCGGAAATTAAAAACAAAACCCCGCCAATTGAAATTAACAAAAAAGAGCTTCCCGCTGCCTCGCCAATAAAAGACAAAGCGATTAAAAAAGAAATTGCCGGCAGAAGATAATAACCCCACCCGAAAACTTTTTTAAAAGCTTGGAAGAAAAAACTGCCGGCTGGTCCGGCTTCTTGAAAACCGGCCAAGATAAAAATAGCCGCTAAAGTTAAAAAAACAACAGCCAAAATGGTCCTTCTCACTTTGGGATGCAATTTAAGTTCTTTTTCAGAAACCAACCTTGGGGACGATAATTTTTTAGCCATATTATTGTCTACTTACATTAAAAACGAAAATTCGTTAAAATTCAAGAAGGACTTGATTAATAATTAAAATTTATGGCTTTACGGCGTTTAAATAAATTTTCTATTTTTAAAGCTTATGATATTCGCGGCCTTTATCCAAGTCAAATCAATGAGAAAATCGTTTCTCAAATTGTTTGGGCGTTAATAAAATTTTTCAAAGGCGGCCGATTAATTATTGCTCACGATGGTCGTTTGAGTTCCCCTTCTTTATATCGGACGGCGGTCAGGGAATTTAAAAAAACTAATAAATTTAAATTGGAAAAAATTGGTTTAAGCACTACGCCGATGTTTTATTTTTTAGTCAATAAATTTAAAGCTAGCGGCGGCATAATGATTACTGCTTCTCATAATCCAAAAAATTACAACGGTCTGAAAATTGTTGACAAAAAAGTCCAAATGATAAACGGCGAAAAGGTGATAAAAATAATGAAAAAATATGAATAATAAATATTCAAATCTTTATATTAAATTCCTTCAGAAGTTTATTGATATAAAAAAACCAATCCGGGTGGTTTTTGATTGTTTCAACGGCTCAACCGGTCCAGTGCTTTCTCAATTATTCAAAACCCACAAGTTCCTAACCAATAAACTTATAAACTCTAGGCCAGATGGTCGTTTTCCTGGCCATGGTCCCAATCCGCTGCTTAAAGGCAAAATGCGACAGCTAAAAAAGGAGGTGATAAAGAGCAAAGCAGATTTAGGCGTTGCTTTTGACGCTGATGGCGATCGGGCGTTTTTTATTGACAACCTTGGCCGGCCTCTTCCTTCGTACTTAATGGCTTACCTTTTATTTTTATTCCTTCGGCCGCCATTTGTCGTTGACAATTTAATTTTTGAGTCTTTAAAAAGCTGCGGGTTTTTAGAACAAAATAAAAGGAAAATTTTTATTTCAGCGGTCGGCTCCTACTTTGTTAAAAAATTAATGAGGCGAAAATCAGCCGATTTTGGTGCTGAATATTCGGGCCACTATTATTTTAAGATAAGCGATTCTGGTCGGGGGATATTATCTTCTTCTCCAAACAAATCTGAATTTTATTTTGATTCTGGAATTTTGGCAACCATCAAAGCCCTAAATGCTGTTTCCCGACTCCCTTATTCTTTAGCAGATTTTTATGATTTATCGCCGGAATTTTATCTTCAGGAAAAAGACATTAAAACCATTAATCCGAAAGAATCATTAAGGATTTTATTTCAAAAGTACGGCCCAAAAGCCAAAAGAATAAAAAAAGGAGACGGTTTGACATTTTATTTTGAAAAAGCCTGGCTTAATATCCGACCGTCCAATACTGAACCAATTCTTCGCTGTGTTGCCGCTAGCCAAAACAAAAAGAGCCTAAAATCCATCAACGAATAACGAATCAATACGAATATACGAATATTTCTAAAAATTCGTCATTCGATGATTGATATAAAAAAATGGGAAAAGCTGAAAAAATTGAAAAATCAGGAAAAGCAAGAAAAGTCAAAAAAACCGATAAACCCGATTAACCCGATAAACTCGAAAAACCCGATTGATAACCCGATAAACCCGATAATGCGATGAAACCTACCTCGGCATTCTAGAAATAAATGTTTAGAAACAGAATTTAACCAATTTTGGTAAAAATCCCAAATTTGTGTCGCAAAATATAAAAGCTGATAATGCGATGAAATCTGGCTATTTTTACGATGTGTCGCAAAATATAAAATTTTTTGGAATTGCCTCAGAAGCCGATAATGCGATGAAATCTAGCGTTTTCAGCTTTTAGCAATTTTTGATGCCAAAAATGTTTCACTAGAAACATTTTTGACATCAAATTTTAATAAATTTATTATTTTTGATTATTTTTTTGTTTTTGAAATAAAAAAATAGCTAAAAAAATAAAAAATATTAAAATCCAACCCAAAAGTTCAATATAACTATTTTGCCACCAATTAATCCCTTGAAATTTAATAAGGTCTTTAAAAGGCCAAAAAATATTACTGGTTCCGCTATAATGAGTGGGAATATCAATTAAAATATGAACTAAATAAGGAAAAGATAAACGGATTTGTTTAAAAATTAAAAGAATTAAAAACACGACCAAAAAACCGAGAAGACTATGAGCGCTATGGTAAAAATTCCAAGATTTATCTAATCCAAAAAAGCTTACTGCTCCAATAATATCCGGCAAGCCGCCAATTAAACCAAAAAGCCACCAATTTTTAAATTTAGGCGCAATAATGATACCAGTGCCAATATGAAATAAAATACTCATTTAAAATATTTAAAAATATTAAATGTTATATAATTAAATGTAAGAATTCCCAACATTGTTTACATTCATTCTCAGGCAAATTGCTTTTCAGAACCAGAATATTTTTGTTCCAGCGACAAAAATTTCTTCTCCCTCGTCATCCTGGCTCTTTGCTTCCCTCCGAGACCAAGCCTAGGATGACTGCGGGATGTTCTTCAAAACAATTTGCCTGAGAATATAGATATTCAGCAGAAAATCTTTCTGAACCAGTATTATCGGAGCAATAGCCATAAATTACCGAGCGAAGAGGAAAAAAATAGGAAAATATTGGTGTTTGAATCCCGAAGCGAAGCGAAAGTTGAGTTCAATATTTTCCGTTAAGCTTCTGACGATAAGCGAGGATAATTTATCTATTGTGAAAATGACTGGTGAGAAAAGATTTTCTGCTGTAAAACGTAAACAGCGCTTTATATTCTTACAAATTAAATATAAGAAATTGTAGTATTATTTACAACTCTAATTAATAAAAATTAATGACTCAAAAATCAGAATTAGGAAAATTGGGTGAAGATCTGGCTTGTGAATATCTTGTGGAAAAAGGTTATAAAATTGTTGAAAGAAATTTTAGGGAAACTTGGGGAGAATTAGACATTATTGTCAAATCTCCTGATAAAACCTTGGTTTTTATTGAGGTTAAGACAATGCGGCCTTATAAAAAATTAGGGCTTAAGCCAGAAGACCAGTTAACCACAGCCAAAAAGAAAAAACTCCAAAAAACCGCTCTTTTTTACGCCAATAGTCATCCGGTTTTAATTTATAAAAATAAGGGCTGGAGAATAGATTTACTTGCCTTGACACCTAATGATAGAAATTGCGTAATAAATCACTACCAAAATATTTAAGTATAAAAATCTATTTGCAATTATTAACCAAAGATAAATTAAAACTCAAAAATCACCCCGAAAAAATCTACTTCGCAAATTAACGGGACAAGAAGATTTTAAATTTTTCGGGACATTTTGATGCTTCGACTTTACTCAGCATCAATCCTGAACTTGTTGAATGGATTGATATTTACATTCTACATTTATGTTTTTGTAATTTTGACTTTGGAATTTGAAAAAAGAATATCCGAAATAAGCTGAGCGATTTTTTTCATTTCCTTTTCTTTCATTCCTCGGGTAGTAACTGCCGCTGTGCCAAGACGAATCCCCGAAGGGTCTTGCGGGTTCCGGCTGTCGTAAGGAATCATATTTTTGTTGACAATAATTCCCCGCTGTTCAAGTTTTTCGCTGGCTTCCTTTCCGCTTACGCCGGCCGCGAATGTATCCACAAGGAAAAGGTGCGTGTCCGTGCCGCCGGAGACAATGCGCCATCCCCGTTTTCTCAACTCTTCAGCCAGCGTTTTTGCGTTTCTCACAACTTGCCTCGCATATTTTTTGAACGCCGGTTTTGAAGCTTCATCTAAAGCCACGCCAATAGCCGCGATTTGGTTTAAATGAGGGCCGCCTTGAACACCCGGGAAAACAGCTTTGTTTATTCTTTCGCTGAACTCTTTTCTGGAGAAAATCATTGCCGCTCTCGGACCTCGCAAAGTTTTATGGGTAGTTGTCGTAACAATATCAGCGCAAGAAAAAGGCGAGGGATAAACCCCAGCGGCAACAAGCCCGGCAAAATGAGACATATCAACCATTAGAATTGCTCCGGCTGCCTCAGCGATTTTTTTAAACTTTCTAAAATCAATAATCCGGGAATAAGCAGTGTAGCCCGCCACTATTAATTTTGGCTTTTCCTTCTTGGCTAGGGCTAAAATTTCATCGTAGTCAAGCTTCTCGGTTTTTTTGTTCACCCCGTAATAAACCGGTTGCCAAAGCTTGCCGCTAAGGCTGGCTTTATGGCCGTGGGTTAAATGCCCGCCCATGTCCAAACGCAAACCCATTATTTTTTCACCCAAAGGCACAAGGCCTAAATAAACCGCAATATTAGCTGGTGAACCGGAATACGGCTGAACATTAACTGACCATGTCTTTGACGAACACTTAAAAAGTTTCAGAGCCCGCTCTTGAACTAATTTTTCCAGCTCGTCAGCTACTTCATTGCCGCCATAATAGCGTTTTCCCGGATATCCCTCGGCATATTTGTTAGTAAAAACCGAACCTAAAGCTTTAAGAACTTCCGGCGAAACATAATTTTCCGAAGCAATTAAATTAATTGTTTCTTTTTGTCTTTTGGTTTCTTTCCGAATCAGATTTTCCAAAACTTTATCAATCATTAGTATTAATTTATGATAAAACCCCTTCAAATGCCAGCGCTAAAAATGGAAGTTAAGTAAGAACCGATTTTTTGACCTCATTAGACAGGGATAATTTTTCTAGAGAAAAAATTTTAGAGAATTTCCCTTGTCCTCAATCTTGTATCATATGATACAAGATTGAGGACTGAGAAAAATGAACAAAGATAAAGATAAACAACAAAGAAGATGAAAAAAACTAGAAAATAGAAAGTAGATAGAAAGCAGAAAATAAAGAGTAAAAAAATAAAGGGTAGAAGATGGCGAAAAAAGCTGAATAAAGCAAGGCTGATAAGAAAAAATTTCTGTTCTAGATGGTTCTAGATGGTAATCAATACTTTAAAAACTTGCCTTAAGGATTTAAAAGTTTGTTGATATCTTCCAGGCCTTGAACCTCTTTTTGAAGGTCAGAAGAATCGTTGCTAGAGGTGGAGCTAGGGCTAGTGGTAGTAGCCAAACCCGGAGAAGAAGTTATTGGTTTAGAGGAAGAAGAAATTTTGGCCGGCGGATTTTTTTCTTCCGAAGAAGTGCTTTGAGAAGAAGTGACGGCAGTGACTGGAGGAGACGTTGATTCTTCTTGAGAAGGACGACTGGTCGGCTGACTGGACGGCGCAAAAAGAAGAGGAAAGTAAAGCGTTATCACCCCCATTGCTAAAAGGAGAGCCACAATACTGACAAAAAATTTATTTTTTTTGGGCATTTTAAATTAAACGATTTTGGGCGAAAGCTCCTTCATCAAAAATAATTTCCAGTTTTATCATTTGGGGAACATTTTTTTGGGGAATCCAAAGATACTTTTGAACTTTAATCAAATCAAAAATTTCTTTGGTCAATTTTACATCTTGAAGGCAGTAATTTTTCAATTTCTCCATTTCGCCTTTTCGGTAAAGATCTATGGCCTCCAAGCCGCTGCCGTTCTTGCCGCTTCCGACATTAGCTTGAGCCAAGATGTTTAATCCGACCCGCCGGCCCAATTTTTTTTCAATTTCTTCTAAAATATCAAAATGGGGAATGGCTGACAAATTGAAAGGTAAATATTTTTCCAAAACCGGGACATCAAAATGTTTGCTGGAAAAACCAATAAGCAAACGGGCTTTTTTAAAAAGATCGTTGATTTGAGAAAATTCGTTTTCGTCAAAAATGAAATATTGATTTTGTTCGTAAGAATAAGCGCCAACCACTGAAACTTCTAATTTTTTTACATTTTTTTCTCCGCCCACATCGGCAAAAGAATTTTTAGTTTCAATATCAAAGACAATTTTATCAGCCATAGGAAATAAAAATTTTAAACGTGCCGGTCAGCTACATTAGAAGCCGCGTAACTTTCGGGTTTGGTTTTGACGTTGAAATTATGAGCTCTAATTATGCTTACCACTTCTTGGATTAAAACTTTGCTTTTGCCATTTTCACCGATATCAGCATGAATTTCAAAATCAAAATCCGGCGCCGAAGAATTTTTTAATTCCATTAAAACTTCCTTGGCCACTTCTAAGGAAAGTAAAACCTCTTTGATAATCCGGTCGCGAAGAGTATGAAATTGTTTTAGTTCAATTCGCCGCCAAAAATAACGGCCGCCGTTGCCAACGCGGTGAATAACAACGGCCGTAACAAAATCCGCGGATTTGTCGGCAAAAAGTCCGGAGTCGGTGCCAATAATTATTTTATAAAGACTCCCTAAATCAGCCTTCATAAAGCCGATAATTTCTTTAACCACTTCCTCGGTATTTATTTTCAGACCAGAAGAATTATTAAACATAAAACCTTATTGTTAGAATTATTGATTTTTTGGTTTTTGTCAAATAAGATATTGACAGCGGTTAAAAATTTAAATCTCATTTTTTGGTGGACGATGGAAGATTTGAACTTCCAACCTCCTGCGTGTAAAGCAGGCGCTCTAACCATTGAGCTAATCGTCCTTGGATTCTCTGAACTACCTCGCCTATTCTTGTGCGCTTGGTAGGGATCGAACCTACGACCCTCGTCTTATAAGGACGATGCTCTACCACTGAGCTACAAGCGCATTTCGACGGAACAGGTAAGGCAGCGTGCTTTAGCCATTAAGCTACTGACCCCTCAGCGGCTCTTTAATAGGGTAGTTTCCGAACTTATTTTATTGCTATTGGCTTTAAATTAAAAGACTTGATAATTTTGTAAAATTCTTCCTGTTCCAAAGTTTCTTTTTCAATAAGAGTTTTGGCTAGGGTATCTAAAATTTTTCGGTGTTCGGAAATTATTTTTTTAGCCACGCCAAGAGCTTTTCCAATAAATTTAGCGATTTCCTGGTCAATTAAAAAAGCCACCTTTTCTGAATAATCCTTTTCCGTGGAAATTTCCCGGCCTAAGAAAATCAATTCTTGAGTTTTGCCGAAAGTCCGCGGTCCCAATTTTTCGCTCATTCCGTATTGAGTCACCAATCGTCGGCTCAATTCTGTGGTTTGACGCAAATCATTGGCCGCGCCGGTAGAAACATCTTTAAAAACCTCCTGCTCCGAGACATAACCGCCAAAAGCAATTGCCAGTTCATTCAAGAATTGAGTTTTGGTTTTAAAATAAGAATCCTCGGTCGGCATTTTTAAAGTATAACCGCCGGCCATTCCCCGGCTGATAATGGAAACTTTTTGAATGGGGTCAGTGTCTTTTAATCCAGCCGCCATCAAGGCATGCCCGGCTTCATGATAAGCAACAATTTCTTTTTCTTTGGGAGAAATAACCCGCGATTTTCGTTCCGGACCCAAAAGAACTTTTTCAATAGAATTAAAAAGGTCTTCCTGCAAGATTACTTTTCGGTTTTGACGAGCTGTCAAAATAGCCGCTTCATTGACTAAATTAGCCAAATCAGCGCCGGAAAATCCCGGAGTTCGAACAGCCACGGTTCTTAAACTAACAGTTTTGTCCAAGGGTTTTCCTCGAGCGTGGATTTTTAAAATTTCTTCTCGGTCATTAATATCCGGCATATCCAAAATAACCCGGCGGTCAAATCTCCCGGGTCTTAAAAGGGCCGAGTCCAAAATATCCGGTCTATTTGTAGCCGCCACCACAATAACATTATTATCTCTTTCAAAACCGTCCATTTCCACCAAAATTTGATTAAGAGTTTGCTCTCTTTCGTCGTGTCCGCCGCCCAATCCTGCCCCTCTTTCCCGACCAACCGCGTCAATTTCATCAATAAAAATAATGGAGGGGGCCGCTTTTTTGGCGTTGGCAAAAAGATCCCGAACCCGACTATTGTGTAATAAAATTGGTTTTTCGCCGCCAAAAAAAGCCTCATTTTCACAGCCGCAAAGGTCGTAAACATAATCGTCGTAGGGTTTTTTAATAATCTTGCTAATAATTGGCTTTTTCCACTGATACGGCAATTTCATTTTCTCTCTAAATGGATGCGATGTTTTACTAATCGTTAATCTCCAATATTTGGTTTCGGGCAAGGGCTTTTTTTTGATTATCCGGCCAGCCGGAGAAATATTTTGACCAACGCCAACCTGAAGGCCGTGCATACTACAAAGCCAGACGAGTTCACGAATCAGTTGCTGACTGACCGAGGAAATAATAAGTTTGCCTTCTTTGGAAGTATAACCATCGCCTCGACTGTAAGCGTCTAAATAACTCAAGAAATATTCTTGAGGCAATTCCCAAATAAAAGCTGGCAAATGTTTATTATGACTACTATTGCCGCAATATTTCTCAAAAAATCTTGCCACTATCGGTGAACTAACAGTAATCCGCAAAGAATTGGTCTCGGGAATATCTTTTACAGCCGGTTCAAGATGAAAGTTTTCTTTAATTAATTGAATACAATCTTTATGTAAGTCTTTTTCATGAAAACCGAAGACAAATTGAGTATAATATTCCGTTGTCCGGCCCTCGGCAGTGTAATATCCCAAAAGTTTCATTAATCCCGGCGTTATTTTTATTTTAGCTGGAGTATTATTAGTAAAAACATTGGCGCTGAAAAATCGCGGTTGATGATGGCCCAGTTGCCAATTTCTCACCGTTGCTTGAGAAACTCCGATTTCTTTTCCAATAGCGACCTGACTTAAAATTGGCAGTTGTTCTAAAACAAAATTATACTTCCGTTGTTCTTCATAAAATCTTTTATCAAAAAGATCTAATTCCAAATTAACAGTTTGGGGAAATTGATGAGCTCGGATTTTATGGGTAGTCCCAAAATTAGGAACAAATTCACTTCTTACTTTAAAAGGTAAATTAATCAGAATATCGCCAGGTTTTAATTCGCTTGCCTTTTTGGCTTCAATCATATTGCCGTTTCTTACAAAAATACTGTGATCGCCGGTTGTTCTGATCAAACCGCCGCGATAATAGATTTCGTAAATCTCATTAATTTTATGGCGAAAGACCGACTGAATATTTGTCCATTGACTGCCGCCAAAAAATCTTTTTTTAACTGACTTAGCACCATAAAATTTACTAGTTAAAGGTTGGAATCCTAAAGTTTGAACATTATTTACCGGTTTAACAAAACCCGATTCTTTTTCTCTATAGTATTGGTCAACAAATTCTTTAATGGGTAAAAGTTTTATTCCCCCGGAAGTTTTAAAAAGTACCGGCGTATCACCTGTTACCGAAGCGCCGACCCCAACGAACATTTCTACAAATTCTGAAGCCGAGATATGAAAGAAAGGGACATTACTTTCACCGGCAACTGCTCTTGCCAGTAACGTTTTCCCGGTGCCGGGCTGACCCATCAATAAAACTCCCCGGGGAATGCGGGCGCCGATTTCCAGAAATTTTTTCGGATGACGCAAAAAATCAATCACTTCTTCTAAATCTTCTTTCGCTTCTTTAAGGCCGGCCACATCTTTAAAAGTGACAGCGTCTTTAGGATTGGCAAAAAGCCTTAAATTAACTTTGCCGAAAGTAAAAGCCTGGTTAACTCCGGTTTTGGCTTGTCTGAAAATCCACCAAAAAATAAAAACCATAATAATTAAAGGTAAAAGCGTGGGGATAATAATCCCCAGCCAATATTTAAAGCCGCTCTCGCCTTGAACTTTAAATTCCACCTTTTGCAAGGCCTGAGAATCAACGCCGTAATTGTGAAGAGTTTCAATCAAACCGGCCTCACTTTCTTTTTGAGAAACAGCTTTGGAGTTATCGTTTAAAACAATTTGTAAATTATTGCCGCTGACAGTGATGTTTTTAATTTCACCGGCGTTAATCATTTTAACCACTTGGTCAATGCTCAAATTTTTGACATTAGCTTGGTTGGTTTCGGCAATTAAAGAAAAAACAAAAGCCACGGCAAATAAAATGCCGATAACTAATAAAATATTTTTGGAAAAATTTTTCATAAGTCTATTTATTAAGAATATAATATAACTAAATTTTTAAAAAGGGCAAACCCCGTCATACATCAGACTTATCGCAGTTGTTACACGGGGCAAATAAAATCCCGCTATCTTAGAGACAGCGGGTTCCAATAGGGTTCAATATCAGACGTGGATAATTTCTCCTCTCATAAAGGCTTCTTTAATTTCAAGAAGCTTTTTAGTGATGTCTTCAATTTTCATCTCTTTGGTTATGACCAGAGAAGGAGCTTGAGGATATTTCTTCTTATGCCTTTCCCGGCCGGCCAAACTGCTCTTAATTGATACTCCCATTTTAAAAAAGAATTCATTTTCCTCACTAAAAAAAGTGCCGTAGATATCTGCTCCTCTATGAATATCTGAGTAGCTTGGAGCTCGGAAGCAGTCCTGAAGTTCTCCTGTTTGAACAAGACTTTTCATTGCCTCCAAGGCTTTTTCTTCATTCATAAACCCCAAAATTCTTTTTGAAATTTCCCCGCGGATAGTTCTTTCAAGGTCCATCTCGCTGACAATATTAACTGAAAAAGGACTTTGAGGTAAATCAATTCTAGTGAAACGGCTGGAACTTTGAAGATTTTTTACGCCGTAAGAAATGTCAAATTTTTGGTATAAAGGCTGGCCGGTTCTCCTAATAATTAACTTGAAAAACAAGGAAGCCGGCTGGTTTCCGACCAGGAATTCATAGGAAGAAATCAGGCCTTCATTTTTCAGCCTTTTTAGGACTGCAAAAATTTTATTCTTGTAGTCCTGGACAATTGGAATTGGCTTAAAGGGAATCATTTTATCTCCTTTTTATTCGTTAATAATTGACAATTTACCGAAGTTAATTCTAACAGAAATTTAAAAAAAGTAAAGCCCTGGTAAACAGGGCTTTTGGTGCGGTTCAACACTTCTTCAGGAGATTAACCCTCACATTTTCGGAGAGACGAGAACCTCCCCTTTTTGTCTTCTGAATGCTACGGAGAATCTCTTCCGTGGCTTTTGCTGCTCTCGTCATCTTCTGATTCTGACGACAGACATAGTTCTCGGCTTCCTGCCGAGGGAAAGTCAGCTGTCGCCTTAGCTCTGGAATGTTATGGCATTTGTAGCAAATCGCTACAACAACGAACAACGCCGCCTTGCCATCAACCTCACTACGGATGCCCAAAAAATTTCCGCAACGGGCATAAGTGCCATCTCTTCTGAAAACTGGCTTGCCCCGCCAGTCTATGAGAATTTTGGCAATTGGCTGAAACTTCTTGGCGCACCGGTAACATTCAATGGCTTCCCCGTCCAAGGAGAAGCCTATGCCCACTTCTTGATCTTCAAGAATTGGCAAAAGTTCCTCCGGGGTCACTCCAGAGGACTTCCCGGTCTTTTCTTTAATTTCCTTAAGGGAAATCAAAGCTAGCCCGCCGTGCTGGCGCCATTCTTGGTAAGCATCCTGAGTCAATAAAATATTGTTTTTCTCCATCCACGCCTGGTAAAAGGCGCGATACTCTTCCAAGGTCACCGGCCCATTCGAGCGATTAGCAAAGGCCTTACAAATGTCTCCCCACAGGACCCGAGGGTCCTTTCGGTAGAAAACAAAAGCCTCTGGCGAGAGAAGTTTCCCGCCATTTTGACCGTTATCAATGGGGGAGATGGCAGCAACTTGCCTAGTCGCCTCCGCGGCAATAGTAGTATTAATTCCGGTCTTTTCCATAACAAACACTCCTTTCAGAAAAAAGTTAAACAAAATAAAGGTTTATTTTGGGAGTAACAAAAACTCCCTTTTCAAACAACCGTTGTAAGTATACCCTCTAAGTGAAAATTTGTCAAGAGCAAAAAGAGCAGAAATAAAACCGCCAAAATTGTTTATTTAATTATCCCTTTTGTCAATTATTGAGAAGCTAATTTCAAAACAATTCTTTTTTCCTGAGGTTGGATAGATTCAATAATAAAAGAATATTTTTTGTTGAGTTCCAATTGCTTTTTTATTTCTTCCAAGCTGCCGAACTCGGCTACATGAATTTGGCCTTGAAGGTCGTGTTCCAAATTAATAACCGCGCCAAAAGGATAAAATTTATAAACTTCGCCTTTAACCGTTTGTTTTTCTTTATAATAATCACCAACTTTATCCCAGGGGTTTGGTTCCAGCACTTTTGAGGAGAGAAAAATTTTCCCTTCTTTTATTTCAATAATTTTAGCTTTAATCACCTGGTCAAGCTTGACAATTTCTTTGGGATTATCAATTAAACGGTGGGAAATTTCGGAAATGTAAATTAATCCTTCAACTGCCGGGTTGTCGGTAAATTGAACAAAAACGCCGAAGTCGGCAATGCCGGAAATAATGCCTTCAATAATTTGACCAATTTGGTAATTTTTAATCAGTTCTTTTAAATTAACGCCCGCGGCTTCTTTCTCCGAAATAATTAATTTATTGGTGCGGGGATTAATATCAATGATTTTAATATTTAATTCTTGACCGACAAGTTTTTGGAGAGCCTGGGAAATTTGATTTTTATCCGCTCCGGCTATTCGCGGATAATGCTCAGCCGCCAATTGGGAAACCGGCAAAAAAGCGGAAACGTCCTTAATTTTAGCAATTAAACCGCCGCTGTTAAAACCGCTGATTATTACTTTAATAACTTCTTCTTTTTCTTTAAGCTCGGAGATTTCCTGCCAGGCTTCCTGCCGACCGGCTTCAGAAATTGAAAGTTCAACAAACCCGTCTTCGTTGTCGGAATTAATGACTTTGCCGGGGATGACATCCCCGACTTTGAGATTTTTAATAAAATCTCTGCCGGCATTAAGCAATTCCAAGCCGTAAATAGCGCCAATGCCGTATTTGCCCAAGTCAACCAAAATCATTCGGGTTCTTTTTTCCAAGATTTTTCCTTCAACTAAATCCCCGACTTTTAACAAAGACATTAAAGGCGCGTTGGATTTCGCTAATTGATTTAAAATATGAAGTTGTTTGGAAGATATTTCCATAGTTTTAACTGATGATTAAAACTAAAATAACATATTTAACTTGAAAATCAAGGATGACTCGGGTAAAATAAAAAAATGGTTATTAATTGGTACGGCGAAAATTATTTTAAAATTCAGTCCGGCAAACTAGTTGTCTTGATTGACCCGACCAATAATCGGGCTTTAAGGGGAGCGGATTTGATAATTTCTACTCAACCAGCTTCTTTGATTTACGAACATCCGGCTGAGAAAAAACAATTCTGGGTTGAGCATCAAGGGGAATATGAGTTTTCCGGAATTTTCATTCAAGGTTGGCGGACCGACTCTCAAGAAGGAAAAGAAAAAACAATTTATCAGTTGATTTGGGAAGATATTAAAATAGCCGTTTTTGGTTATCTAACAAAAGAAACCAAAGAAATAAAAGAAGTCGTTGTTCCTGAAATTAAAGGGTCGGATATTATCATTGCTTCGCCGGAACTAAACGATTTAATTAAAACTTTAAAACCAAAAATTTTTATTCCCTCCTTGGTTGATTCAAAATCTTTGCCTTCAAAATTAAGCAAAATCCTGGGCAATATAAAAATTAATCCCGAAGAAAAACTAGTTATTAAAAAGAAAGATTTAGACGGCATTTTCAATTTAACAATTAAATGTTTAAATTATTAATAAAAGCTTATCGGGATTTAAAAGAATTTTTTTTTGATTTGCAAGACCTTGACGACCGCCGCAAAAAAATATGGTTCATCCTGGCCACTTCTCTAAGTATCACTTTGGTTTTAATTATTTGGTTTATCCATTTTAATAATTTTGTGAGTCTAAATTCAAACCAAAATCCGATAAGTCAGGGTCAATCAGCCCAAGACGAATCCGCTCCCGGCACTATTTCGGAAAAAACTTCTTCCGAATCTTTTTGGTCGGTTTTTGGCCGCGGTTTTAAAATTTCTTTTAAAAATATCGGCGGCTATTTTGAATCTTTAATTAATAACGTCGCCGAGCAATTAAAGCACTGGGAAGATTTTTCAAAAAATCTTTTTAGTAAAACCAATGACTTTTCTTCTCAAGGCGCTCAATTAAATTTTGTCTTTAAAGGTCTTGAACCTATACCCTCAACGCCTTTACCATAAAAAATATGCCTCTGGAAAAACAAAAAAATTTGGAAAAAATTGAGCCGCGGGAAATTACCGAAGAACTTCAAGAATCTTATTTGGATTACGCAATGTCAGTGATTGTTTCGCGCGCTCTGCCCGATGTTCGGGACGGCTTAAAACCGGTTCAGCGAAGAATTTTATGGGCAATGTGGGATATGGGACTTGGGGCGGGAGCAAAGTTTATGAAATCAGCCCGCGTTACGGGTGAGACCATGGGTAAATACCATCCGCATGGCGATATGGCGGTGTACGACGCCTTGGTCAGAATGGCTCAGGATTTTTCATTGCGTTATCCCTTAATTAAAGGGCAAGGCAATTTTGGAAGTGTCGATGGCGACTCTGCGGCCGCGCAAAGATATACCGAGTGTCGGCTTTCTAAAATTGCCGAGGAGCTTTTATTGGACATTGAAAAAGAAACGGTTAACTGGACCCCCAACTACGACGGTTCGCGTTTGGAACCCAAATGTTTACCGGCTAAACTTCCCAATCTTTTAATTAACGGCGCGGTCGGCATTGCCGTTGGTATGGCTACCTCTATCCCGCCCCATAATTTAGGCGAAGTTATTAACGCTTTAATTTACTTGGTTGATAACCCCAAAGCCGAAACTGAAGATTTAATGAAGTTTATCCCGGGCCCGGATTTCCCTACCGGCGGCATCATTTACGACAAAACTTCTTTAAACGAAGCTTATAAAACCGGCCACGGCTCAATCACGATGCGAGCCGTGGCAGAAATTCAAGAAAGAAAAAGCGGTTCTTTCCAAATTATTGTTTCTGAAATTCCTTATCAGGTCAATAAATCTGATTTAGTAACCAACGTGGCTCAATTGGTTCAAGAAAAAAAGATTGAGGGCATTCGCGATTTACGGGATGAATCGGACCGAGAAGGATTGCGCATTGTGGTGGAATTAAAAAACGACGCTGTTCCCCAAAAAATTCTTAATCAACTTTTCAAATATACCGAACTTCAAAAAAATTTTTACTTTAACCTTTTGGCTTTGAACGAAGGAATTCAACCCAAAGTTTTTTCTTTGAAAGAACTTTTAGCCGCTTACCTTAATCATCGACAAAAAGTTATTCGTCGCCGGACCGAATTTGACCTGAAAAAAACCGAAGAAAGAGCCCATATTTTAACCGGTTTGGTTAAAGCTTTATCAGTAATTGATAAAATCATCAGCACCATTAAAAAATCCAAAGATAAAGAAGCGGCTCATGCGGCTTTGATGAAAAATTTTCATTTAAGCTCTTTGCAAGCCGAAGCCATTTTAGAAATGAAACTCCAAACCTTGGCGGCTTTGGAAGGACAAAAACTGGAAGACGAATTAAAAGAAAAGAAAAAATTAATAAACGAACTCCAATTGATTCTTAAGGAACCGAAGATAATTTTGAAAATAATAAAAGAGGAATTGTCGGAGTTGGCAAAAAATTTCCCCAGCCCGCGAAGAACAAAAATGGTGGCGTCGGGGCTGAAAGAATTCAAGGAAGAGGATTTAATTTCCCAAGAAGAAACAATCGTGACCTTAAGCCAAACCGGCTACATTAAAAGAATGCCGCCGGCGGCTTTCCATTCTCAAAAAAGAGGCGGCAAGGGAACTATTGGTTTTGAATTAAAAGAAGAAGATTTCATCAGCCATTTTATTTCGGCTCAAACTCACGATGACATTCTTTTCTTTACTGACCGGGGAAAAGTTTTTCAAACTAAAGTTTATGAAATTCCGGCGGCCAGCCGAACCGCCAAGGGAAAGGCCGTTCAAAATTTTTTGGAAATTACTCCGGCGGAAAAAATCAGCGCTCTGGTGACATATGCGAAACTAGCCGGGAAGGAACACGAAACAATACAAAAGGGTCTGCCTGAATCTATATATGTAGTGATGGTGACGAAAAATGGTCTGATTAAAAAAACAACCCTGAGCGATTTTGAAAACATCCGGCATACCGGCATTATTGCCTTGAATTTAAACAAAGACGACTTTTTGAAAAACGTAAGTTTGTCTTCGGGCTCTAATGAGGTAATTATTACCACGGCACATGGTCAAGCTATTCGGTTTAAAGAAAAAGAAATCAGAACCATGGGCAGAACCGCCAGCGGCGTTAGAGCTATCCGCTTGAAAAAAGATGATTTTGTCTCCGGCTTTGATATAATAAGAAAGACGCGGATCAAGACAGACTATATGCAGAACTACGCAGAAAAAAGTCCGCGCCAGTCCGCGTCCAGTCCGCGTGGATCCGCGTTATTAGTAGTGATGGCTAATGGTTTTGCCAAACAGACACCTTTAAATCAGTATAAGGTTCAAAAACGGGGAGGCTCGGGCATTAAAACTGCCAAAATTACGGCCAAGACCGGCTTGATTATCGCCAGTCATATTGTTGATGAAAAGGACGAAGAAATTTTGGCTTTTTCTTCAAAGGGGCAGGTGCTTAAAACTAAATTAGGAGAAGTAAGAACAGCCGGCCGAGCTACTTCCGGAGTCAGAATTATGAAACTAAAACAAGGGGATAAAATAGCGGGAATAATGATTCTGTAAAATCAAAAATAATCAAAATATTTCCTGAATTGGAAATGAGAAGTTAGAAGTTAGAAGTTAGAAATTAGAAGTTAGAAATTAGAAATTAGAAATTTAAAGCATATGAAATTATCCAAAATTCAATTAATTGTCATCGGCATCGCTGGTTTGGCAGTTTTGATTTTAATTTTGATGCTTTTAGGAATTATTCCGGGATTAAAAGCCGGACCCGGAGGCGGCGTTCAAAACGTAACCGCGAAATTAAAATTCTGGACTTTTGACGCTTCGGCCGAGTTTTATACAAATGTCATTAATAATTTTAAAAAAAATTACCCCAATGTTTCTTTTGAACAAAGAAATTTTACCGACCCCGACGATTACGAATCAGCCGTGATTGACGCTTTAGCCACTGGCCAAGGTCCGGATATTTTTATGGTCAAAAACCTGACGGTTCCTAAAAATGCCGGCTTAATCTTTCCTTTGCCTCCGAAAAAATTTCCTTTAGCTTCCTTGCGGCAGTTATTTCCCCAAATTGTTGAACAAAATTTCGCTCCTTCGGGAAAAATTTACGGCCTGCCTCTTTCCATTGATACTTTAGCTTTAATTTACAATCGCGACCTTTTTAACCAAAGTGCCATTGTTTCCCCGCCAACCACTTGGGAAGAATTTCAAAATTTAATTCCAAAATTAGCAAAAATTAACCCCGGCCGGCAAATTATTCAAGCGGCGGCGGCTATTGGCGGCTCGGAAAAAAGCATCAGCCGAGCCGGCGATTTACTAAGTACTTTAATGCTCCAAGACGGAACCCAAATGGTCAACCAAACTTTTGAGGCGGCAACTTTTGCTTCTGAAGACGGCTTACGGGCTTTGAATTTTTACGCTCAATTTACCAATGCCGCCGGTCCTTATTACACTTGGAGCGATTATTTCACCAACAATTCTTTGGATGCTTTTAGCCAAGGAAAAGTAGCAATGATTTTTAATTATGCGGATTCTCTTTCTTACCTTAAATCGCGGAACGCCTTTTTAAACATCGCGGTTAGCCCAATTCCCCAGCCATCTCAAGCCGTCAAAAAAGCTACCTTCAGCCGCTATTGGGCTTATACAGTTTCTCGTCAAAGCCGCTATCCAAATATCGCCTGGAGTTTTATTCTTAATTTGACCACCAATGCGGACAAGGCGAGAAATTATATTGAACAAGCTCAAAAACCGCCGGCTCTTAATGTTTTAATCAATAAATATCTTAATGACCCGGATTTAGGAATTTTCAGCCGCCAAACTTTAATTGCCCGTTCTTGGCCGCAAATTGATGATAAAAAAGTCAGTGATATTTTTTCCCAAATGATTGAAATGACTATCAGCGGTCGGCTGAAACCTGAAGAAGCTTTGGCTCAAGCCCAGGACCAAGTCAGCCGTTTAATAATTCAAAGATAATTTTAAATTTATGCCTGTTTCTAAATTTTTCGCTTTGGTGACTTCGCTGGGTGAAGGCATTGATTGTTTTAAAAGCGGTTCCACTCCTTGCGGACTTTGCGATTTTTTGCACGTCGGTCAAAACTTCTTTTATATGCTTTTGGAAATCGGCTTGGTGGCAGCAGTGGGAGTAATTGTTTACGGCGCCATTATGCTGATAGTTTCTCACGGCAGTGAGGATTTACTTAAAAAAGGCAAGGGGGCTATTACTGGCGCGGTTATTGGTATGATTTTAGCTTTAGGCGGCTGGGTGATTATTAATACAGTTTTTTTTATTTTAACCGGCGCTTCCGGTTCCTGGTCCAGCATGGAATGTATTCCTTCAGAAGTCATTACCACAGAAAATTTGCCAACATCAACTGAGCCAGCCGGATTTATGCGCGCCAAGGTGGCTACTAATGGACAATATAGCTGTGACCAATCCACATCTTCAGACTGTAATAAAGTTACAAGAGCTTGCGCGAATGCCTACTGTTTTTCCCTTGCTGACCCCACGCTATGTGGAAAAGAATATCCCTCAAGCTCACTAAAAGAAGTTTATGGGTACAAGCGCACCAACGAAATTTTTGCCCACTGCTATGGGACGTTGGATGAATGCACGAATAAGCAGCCGGCATCCGTTGAATACGATTGTCGCAAGGTCTTTGTTGATAATTTCAGTGGTATTGCGGGAACTGGACAATGTTCTGTTGCCCCTTTAACTACTCAGGCACCGTCACTTGGAGTACATTGGTCTTCCTCCAATTCAAATATTCAAAGCAATTTAACAAAGTTAAAAACAGAATTCAACAAAATGTGGCCCTTGCTTGGCCAATTAGGAATTAACACAGACGCCACTTCTGTTTACCGACCCTTAAAATATCAAGAGCATCTTTATGAAATTTCGGAGAAAAGCAAACTCCTAGGTGGCTGCGACAATAGTGATACAGCTGTTAGAAATAACTGCACAGAAAGATGGAATGAGGTATGCGGCGAAAAACAAAGTCACGGCCTTCTGGGTGTCGTTGGAAACCCCGGTACGTGCGGTTCTGGTGCTCCTCATACCAGAGGGATAGGCATTGATATTGTGTTAAGCTATGCTGATGATGGGACCACCGTCAACGACTATGACAATATTCACTCCAACAATAATACCAACTCATATACCATAAATGGCAAAACCCTTGATCTTGGCAAGTATAAGTATAAAAATTTTAAAATTAATGATTTACTTTACGATGCTGGTATTGATCTTAGGTGGCAAAACATTTCTGGCGATAAGGTTCATTTCAATCTTCAAAACTATTCCTTTAAAGGTTGCGCCTTGGAAAGTGATGAAGCAGAATAATTAAAAAATGCCTTATTTTTATTTTGGTTTACCCCGTATAACAACTGCGATAAGATTAGCTCAATGTTTCATTATTAAGGTGAGCATAGCAATGTCTTTTCTGAAATCACAAAGGTTTCTCCTGGCGTTGAACTAACTAAAACATTGCAATCGCAGTTGTATTGCGGGGTTTATTTGTGCTAAAATAAAAATATGTTTTCCTCTTTAGTGATTTTCATTTCCAAGACTTTTGCCCAGCAATGTCAAAATCCTCCCTGCGTGACGATTGGATTATCCAACCCCATTGGCAGCGGTACCATTGCCGATGTGGTGACAAAAATTGTGGACGGACTTCGGGATTATATTGCTCCGCCCATTGTGGCGGCAATGATTCTTTTTGCCGCTTTTCAGATTTTAACGGCCGGCGGCAATGAAGAAAAATTTAAAAAAGGCAAAAAAACGCTTTTATACGCGGTCATTGGTTACGCCATCATTATTATTTCTTCGGGTATTATTTATCTTATTGAAGATGTTTTAGGCGCTCCCCACACCGGTCAGCCGGCGACAGGAGTTTCCACTCTTAGTGGCGCGGCGGCAATTATCAGCGATGTTGTTAAGATTTTTATTAATATCTTTTGGGCTATTGCCGTGGCTTTTGCTTTATGGACATCCTTGACATTTATGAGCGCCGGCGGCGATGAAACAAAAATTAAAACCGCCAAAAAAAGATTGCTTTACACCATTATTGCTTTTGTTATTGCCATATCTATCAACGTGCTACAAGAGTTAATCAAACACACTTTAGGGGTTTCTTAAAAACCTTGTTTCTGAAATTAAAAATGCTATAATAAAAATAATTTTAAAGGTCGATTTTAAAGGTCTTAATTTAAAATAATAAACAATGAAAAAACTTATTGCTTATTGGCCGGCTGTTTTAATCGGCATTGTGCCTTTCGTCGGTCTGGCTAAGGACGCTCCAACACCTCAGGACGCTTCAACACTAACAGGCATTACTAACATAATCGCGAATGCGGTTGGTATTTTTGTCGGCATCTTTTGGACTATTGCTATAGCTTTTGCTTTATGGACAGCTATTTCTTATATGACTGCTGCCGGCGACGAAACAAAAATCAAAAGCGCTAAGAAAAGATTAATCTACACGATTATTGCTTTTGTTATTGCCCTATCTATCAACTTGATAAAAGGTTTAATTACTAGCACCCTTGGCGGTGGAACCCCCACAGCCAACTGGTAACCATAAAAATAGCAAAAGTATAGCAACAAATCCCGTTTTCCGCGGGATTTGTTTATTTGTGGTCTCCAGCTAATGACGAATTTTTTAGGAATATTCGTATATTCGTATTGATTCGTTATTCGTTGGTTTATTAATGAAATAATTTTTGTTAAAATAAAAAATGGCAATGGTTTTAAAATATCGCTATTTTTTTCTTTTTATCATTGTTTTAATCAGTTTGGGGTTTCATCTTTTTAATTTATCTGAGCCGGACAAACCAGTGGCTGATGAACTTTTCTTTTCCACTTTTAGCGCTGACTATCGTTTGGCCCGGCAGCACCTTGATATTCATCCTCCTTTGGGCAAACTTTTATTCTCCCTTCCTTTGTTTTTCGTTTCTCAAGATAAAATTCAAAACTTCCAACCCCTGACTGAATTTAAAAATCCTCAAGGCCATTTGGATATTCATATTAATGACCAGCCCTTTGGTTCATTTCCTTATCTCAACCTTCGGCTTTTAAGCGCTTTCTTCGGCGTTCTTTTGGTTTTATTAATGTATTTTTTTCTGAAGATTTTATCAGGTAAAGAGTCGGTGGCTCTTTTAGGCGCTTTTTTTATGGCTTGGGAAAATTCTCTTTTACTTCAAAGCCGCTTGATTCTTTTAGACGGATTTTATTTGGTTTTCGGTCTTTTGGCTTTAATTTTGTTTTTTAAAAATAAATCCCGGCCGCTTTTAGCCGGTCTTATTTGGGGTTTGGCTTTGAGCGTAAAATTAACTGCCGCGGTTTTCTTGGGACCGATTATTTTAGCGGTTTTATTAACAGAAAGGGAGGAAGAAAAGAAAATTTTAAGACAAGGGGCTTCTGTTTTTTTTACTGTCGGGGTAATAACAATCTTGGCTATTGAATTATTGGGCAATAATTTATTTATTTCTCCGGAAAAGCAACTGGCGTTTTATGAAACCTTAGGCAGTCCTTCTTTTTTCTGGATTAAATCTTTCGCTTCTCATCTTGGTCCTTTCAAAAATATTTTTCTAGCCATCACTGTTTCTTCTTTTCAAATTTTGAATTCTTTTTCAGGCTATACTTCGGGCGGCGGTTCTAACCTTCAACAAAGCGCTTGGTACGGCTGGCCTTTAATGCTCAAGCCCATGGTTTATTTCAGCGAAAAAATTGGAGATTCAACAATTAAAATTACTTCTTTCGGCAATCCAATAATTTGGGTAATGGTGACAACCGCGGTCATTTCCAGTTTTTTCTTGGCCAAAAAATATCTATCAGCAAAAAGCCGGTATAAGGATTTTTGGATTCTTTTTGGCGGCTATTGGCTTTCCCTTTTGCCTTTGGCTTTTGTTTTCCGTCCCACTTTTTTATACCATTATTTGCCGGCTTTGATTTTCGGCATAGGTTTGGCTTCTTGGTTAATCATTGAACATTTTCAAAACGAATCAGTAAGAGAAAGAAAATGGAAGATGATTTTAATCATTGTGATGGTAATTTTGGGATTTTTGACTGTTTTACCTTTTACCTTTGGCTTGCCTTTAAAAATTTAAAGGAAACTCTGGGAGCCTGCGGACGTATTTAACAAAGCAACTGAATATAAAAAACCCCGCGATGTGTTTCCACAGCGGGGTCAAAACTAAAAAAATTGGTAACGAGGAAAGTTTCCATATCGAGATAATCTAATGAGCGCCTTGGCTGGCTGCCCGTCTAGACTTTTTAGTCTAAAAAATCCTTCTCTCTTGCCACCAGGGATAGAATCAGCGCCGTCTTCACCCGGCGGCACTTCAATAACTGTACCGTCTTTAAATTGTATCTGATGCCCTCTATCAGAGATGACCCTCCAATAGGTTCCTGGCGGCGAAGAAGCGTCAATCCACCGGCTCCATCTACCATTGAGATTGAAAAATACCGCCTTGCCCATTTCCACATTATAAGGGTAGAAAGGCATAATATTTAAAACCTCATCTGATGACGGAACTCTATATTCTGTCCCGCCGGAGCAACCCGAACAACTCCCGATGGAATTAATCAGAAAAATGAGAATTCCGGCGGTGAGCAACCAAAAAATTGTTCGCTTGTTGTCTAACAAGCGATGAGTACTGCTTTTTTTCTTTTCATCGTCCATTGGTCATCCCTCCTTTTCTTCTAGGAGTTTTTTGACCAGACCGACAAGCAACAAATCCAACCCTTTAAGAGAAATCCCTTCAAAGGAAATAACTTTTTTCTCTGCCTGTTTAAGAGTAAGTTCCGCAGAATCAACAGCAGCTTGGCTAAGCTCAAGGGAAGTTAATTCTTTAGCCATCCTTATTTTCTGCTGATGGATTTGTTCCATTGCTTGAATTTGATTCTGGGCGATTTCCTTGGCCTCAGTGGAGCTCTTGGCTTCGGGGCTCAACGAAATAGTTCCCAAAATAAATTCAATAATTTTGATGCCGTAGGCCTTTTCTACGCCGGAGACTTTTTCCTCTTTTCCTCTCAGGCTGTCCCCGATTTTCTGTGAGCAGTCTTCGTAAAACTGGAGACGTATCTCACGAGGAATCTCCATAGCTGCATACTCCGCGTATTGACTTTCTTTTGGATTTGATGAATTCCCAAGTTCCTTTAAAAATTTCTTATCTGCATGGGGAGGAATTTTTAGTCGGAGAATACAGTTGATAAAATGTTCAACTGCTCGTCGCTTGCTCCTAAAAATGTCCCAGGAATGAAGTCCCCCCAAGCGGGACACCTCGCTTTCTACTTTGCTTTTGAGGCCCGCCTCGCGGGTTTCCGGCAGTACCTGCATAAACTGAGGAAATCCTTTTTGAGTCTTATCCTTATTCTTAATTGTCGGATCAAACCGCCACTTCAGGAGGCCTGTTAAATTTAACTCCAGTTGTCCTCCCTTTCCCTTTCCCCTGCTTCCTGAAAAGAACGAAAACTCTATCTTGGTTTTCTGCTCTTCCAGGGTGAAAACATTTTCTTCCTTTACTCTTTCAAGTAAAGGAATAGTAAGATTAAGACCTTCATAGAGGATTCTGCTTCGGCGCCGGCCAAAAATGGTAGTAATGGCAAAGTGTTTCTCCTCCACTTGGACCAAAGCATTCAAGCCCAAGATAACCAGAGAAACAAGCAAAAAAATCATTAAAGCAGACATTGTCTTCTCCTTTCCTTCTTTCTGAATTATTATATTAGTCAATTAACTGCCGTAATAATAGCATACTTATTTTAATTTGTCAAATCGCATTGGGGTACATTCAAACCTGAAATGCAACACCGGTTAATTCATAGAATACCTTATAAAGGGTCTTCCAGACAAGTCGTTTCCTTGGTCTGGTATTGAGGAGATACTCGACCTTTTTAATTTTATTATCATTCTAAATGATTCTTCTTTGCGTGGAGAAATTGAGTCAGACTTATCGCAGTTGATATACGGGGTAAAGATTTTGTTATACAATAATATACAATAATCAAGGGCAGGTGGTGAAATTGTCCCGAAAAACACAGAGCATAATTGCGACAATGTTTTTCGAGGATCCCGTTTTTCTTGCGAGCATCTAAATTTATAATTATAATGGGCAGATGGCGAAATTGGCAGACGCACTGGCTTTAGGAGCCAGCGAGAGCAATCTCTTGAGGGTTCAAATCCCTCTCTGCCCACCAGATTGTGCTCTGTGTCACGGGATTCTCGCAAATTCAGTTGCTCGCACATTTGCTCGCAAGAATTTGCGGGAGCAGACACGATAGCTTTAGGAGCCAGCGAGAGCAATCTCTTGAGGGTTCAAATCCCTCTCTGCCCGCTAAGACAAGACTAGGTTGATTTTTTTTGAATTTTAATTACTATTTTATATATGAATCTCATTCCTACGGTTATAGAGAAATCTCCTGATGGCGAAAGGGCTTATGATATTTATTCCCGGTTGCTTAAAGAAAGAATTATTTTTTTGGGCGGACCGATTACGGACGCCGTGGCTAACAGTGTCATTGCCCAGCTCTTATTTTTGGAACACGAAGACCCTAAAAAAGACATCAAACTTTATTTAAATACTCCCGGCGGAGTAGTAACGGCCGGTTTGGCAATTTATGATACTATGCAATATGTCAAGGCCGACATTTCTACCATTTGTATTGGCATAGCGGCTTCTATGGGAGCGGTTCTTTTGGCCGCCGGGAAAAAAGGCAAGCGTTTTGTTTTGCCCAATTCCGATATTCTTCTTCATCAGGTAATGGGCGCTGGCGAAGGCCCGGCCATTGAAGTGGAAATTGCCGCTCGCCACATTGTCAAAATCAAAGACCGGTTAAATCAAATTTTAGCCAAACATACCGGTCAGCCAATTACGAGAATTGAAAAAGATACTGACCGAGATTTTTGGTTGAGCGCCGAAGAAGCCAAAATTTACGGCCTAATTGACGAAGTAATAAAAATAAAGAAATAAAAAAATGCCGCGCTTCGCGCGGCTGAACCGGTCGGACAAAAATTCCTGGTAAGAAAACTTTCTTCTGGATTAGAAGGAAGTAAGGATTCTTTTAATCAAGTTTCCGCATTGCAGATTAGAATGCTCTTTTAGCCAATATTGCGGAACTCTTTTACTTATTAATAAATTCCAGAATTTGATTTTGGACGTAGCCAGGAAATGTAGCGATTTATCATATACTGGGCCGTCACATTCCAATTTCATTTTTTCTTGGATTTCGGCAGGACTGTCCTTAGTGCTGATAGGGATGGAGCATGATGTAAATAGAATTGGGCCGCCATCCACATCCCTTGTTATTATATGTATTGTTGAACAAATTTTGTTTGCGCCATCTTTAATTACTTTTGCAACAACATTTTTACCAATATACTTCCGTTTACCATAGCTATCCAAAATAGTAAGATCAGCTGGATGTACATTCAAAATTCTGTATTTATATTCTTCAAGTAAAGGATTTGTAATAATAAGCATAAAACCAGATAGCATGATTATATCTGCCTTGAATAGTTTGATTAACTGGCTTACATCATTAAAATATTTTCTTCGTGTCCTGAGATTGGTAATCTTTGTTTTTTGATTCCGACACCAATCACGATAATCAAGATATTTAAGCTTAATTCCGGCTCCTTTAACTAATTTAATACCCGGGGCATCCTTTCTGTCTGTAAAAGCGCCAACAATTTTGTAAGATTGATTGATGTTTGGACTTGTTTCTAATAGATATTTTAAAGAACTGGCATTGCCAGAAAAAAGTACAACCACTCTCATTATTTCTTTTTTCATTTCTTCCTTCCTCATTTCAATAGAGTATTTTATGAAAAAATTTTCTTTTCACACTTCGGCTGTGCTCAGTGTAAACACTTCGGCTGTGCTCAGTGTAAACACTTCGGCTGCGCTCAGTGTAAACAAAATATGGTTCCCGCTCAAATCCTATTTGAGCGAGGCTCGCTCAGACAATCTGAGCGGCGAGACGATCCTTCGACAGACTCGGGACAGGTATTTTTATTAGGTTCTTTGGCAGTTTTAATTACTATTGTTTAGTCTCTAATTTAGCCACTCTTTCCTCTAATCTTCGCATTTGAGCGCCAAGTATTAATAATTCCTGCTCTTGTTTTTCGTAGAGTGAAATAAATTTATCCAGTTTTGTGAATAATTCGCTGGAGTTTCTTTTTATTTCCTGAACGTCTGTTTTTACCGCCTGCAACTCTATTCTTACTTCCTGAATATCTGCTTTTAGTCCTTGTTTTACTTCCTGAATGTCTGCTTTTAGTCCTTGTTTTACTTCCTGAATATCTGCTTTTAGTCCTTGAAAATCCTCTTGGACCGCTTTAGCAAACGGCTCCAAGGTTTCAGTAAATACTTCTTTTATATCTTGTTTTGATAATTCGGGCATAATTTTATTGTAGGACGCTGGCGAGTATTGTCAAATTTTGATTTCGTTTTGTGCCCGGGGTGGGAGTCGGACCCACAAACCCTTTCGGGTCGAGGATTTTAGGTCCTCTGCGTAAACCATTCCGCCACCCGGGCGATTTTGAGACCAGGAGGGGATTCGAACCCCCGTAAAAAGGTTTTGCAGACCTTTCCCTAACCACTCGGGCACCTGGTCATCTATTTTCAAACTTTAGAAAACTTTAGAAAAATCGAGAATCCTCGATATTGTGACAAAGTTAAAAAATTTTGACAATATCGGGATAGACCTCTGTCTTGTCATTTAGCTGCGTGACCCCTACATGACCGTATTTTTTTGCCCCGACCCTTCTTGAAGAAAAAAAACTAACTTCGGCATTGGTTTGATATTAATTTTTTTAAGGAGCTTGTATCGCAGGCTGCGGCTGCTTTTCTGGATTTTTAAAAAAACTTCTGGTTCTTTTTCAAAAGGAATAACACCCAGTTTTATTTTAGCCCGCAATAATTTTTCATCAATTTCAACCCCGGTAATAGTAATGAAAACTCCCGGTTCTGTTTCATAATCTCTAAGAAGAATGTTGTTCAATTCCCGCTGAATCAGACTTGCCAGTTTTAAATTACGGTAAGGCCTCATAAAAATTTGAAGCGTTTAATCTAATAATATCAAATGATGGCCGATAGTAATAGCCGCATCGCTTTCAACTAATAAGCCGATTTCTTGGTCTTTTTTTGCCTCCCCAATATCTTTCCGCTGGGATTGGAGATTAAGAATCTTGCCTTGGCCCAGGCGTTCTTCGTTAAACCAAATTTCAAAACTTTCTTTATTTTTTACTGGTCCTTCCAGAATTCTGCCGCCGATAATTTGCTGTTTGCCTTTGCGTTTGCCGAAAGTCGCCAAAATTTCTACGATTCGTTTAGTTGAAGTTGACATTTTTTTCAGCAACTCTTTTATTTCCTTTTCCAGGTTGTAAATAATTTCCGAGCTGATAATTTTGACATTTAAAATTTGAGCCAAATTTTTTATTGGTTGGTTCGGACTAACGCGGAAACCAATAATCATAGCTTTAGCGCCGCTTGCCAGTTTAATATCATTTTCAAAAATATTTCCGATTGAACGGTCAATAATTTTTATTATGATTTCGGGTATCTGCTGATTAAGATAAAAAAGAATTTTTTCCAAAGCTTCTAGAGAGCCGGTTTCGTCAGCTTTAAGCAAAACCAGAAGGACATTTTTAGCTTCAGCAGGGAAAGATGTCGGTTTTTCCTTTTCCGGCTCTTTCATTTCTAAAATTTCTATTTTAGGAGGATTGCCGGCGACAAAGTTTGCCCCCGCTAGCGGCGGGGTTTCAAAGCCGAAAATTAAAGCCGGGCTGCTTGGTTCTAATTTAATTACCCTTTCGCCCAAAAAGTTTTCCAAAATCTTAATTTTCCCTTTAGCCGTAGAAGTAGCAATCTCTTGACCAATTTTTAAAGCGCCATTTTTAACAATAACGCCGACGGTTAATCCTCGTCGGGGGTCGGATTTAACCGAAATTATAAAACCTTGGGTTTCGCCTTCGGGTTCATATTTTAAATCTTCCAATTCAGCGGCTAAAAGAATTAAATCTAAAAGCTCATCAATGCCTTGGCCGGTTTTTGCCGAGATGAGCTGATAAGAAATGTTACCGCCCAACCCTTCCAAAAAAACGCTATTTTGGAGAAGTTCGTTTTTTGTTTTTTCAACATCAGCTTGGGGTTTATCAATTTTATTTATAGCCACTATAAAAGGAAGCTCTTCGGCTTTGATGTGTCCCAGGGCTTCTTTGGTTTGAGGTTTAACGCCATCGTCAGCCGCCACGACTAAAATTGCCAAGTCAGCTATTTTTGCTCCCCGGCTTCTCATTTGAGAAAAGGCTTCATGCCCCGGCGTGTCAATAAATGTGATTTTCCTTCCTTCGGAAGGCGCTGATTCAGGCTGATTACTACGCTGATTCACGCTGACATCGATCGCTGATTCACGCTGATTGCTACGCTGATTTACGCTGATATTATCTGCGTTAATCTGCGTCTTGTCTGTGTTAATCTGCGTATGAGTGATCTCGTAAGCGCCGATGGTCTGGGTAATTTCACCGGGTTCTTTGGGCATTTTTGTTTTCCGAATATAAGAAAGCAAAGTGGTTTTCCCGTGGTCAACGTGACCCATTACTACTACAATCGGCGGTCGCGCTAAGCGCGACTCTTGTCCAGCTGAGCTGGACGGCCGAGGTAATAAATTTTGAATTTTGAATTTCGAATTTCGAATTTCTAACATATCTTGTAAAATTAGCAGAAATATTGAATAATTACAAGGATTTCGGAGGCGTCGCATAGTGGTCTAGTGCGGCACGGTGCTAACGTGTTAAGGGCTTTAAAACCCTTCAGAGGTTCGAATCCTCTCGCCTCCGCCAAGTTATACACGACGAGTTTTTTGCCTCGCCCCGCCAAAGGCGGGGCTCGGCGTCTACCAAAATTTTGAAGGGATTTTCTAAATCAAAAACAATTTTTTGATTTAGTATTTTGAAGTTCGAACCTAATTTTTTGAAGAAATCTCGCTTTTCTTCAAAATTATTGCTTTTTGCCAAAATTCCCGCACATTTCGCGGATTTTACGAATGAAATCGCCGGTTCGAACCAATTATTCCTTTTTTGCTCAAAACCATTTAACTTGTCTTTCAAAACTTGTTTTTCTCCAACAAGTTTATTTTTATTCTGCTGGTATTCTTCCAGCAGAATAGCATTTTCAAGATAGCCAGACATTAACCTTTCTAATTTTTCATCGATTATTTTCATTTTCTCTTTTATGTTTTGAGCAAAAAAGCTTGACGATTGGCTGGTTTCAGATTTTTCTTTGTCAATTTCCGAAATTATGTTTTTCGCCCAATCGTCAGGCAAAGAAACTTTTTGAATATATCCGTTTATTTGTTTTGCCAATTCCTCCTCGCGAACATATTTTTGAAAGCATTTTATTTTTCGTTTGGTGCAGTGGTAGTAATTGTGTCCTTTTTGAGTTTCGGCGGTAATCAAGCAACCACATTCACCGCAGCGAATAAATCCGCGAAAAACAAAATACTTCAACTTTTTCTTGTTTGGCTTGCCCTTACTATTCATTACTTCTTGAACTTTATCAAAAAGTTTCTTTGCGATAATTGGTTTGTGCTTTCCTTCGTATAATTCTCCGTTGTATCTAATTAGTCCGCAGTAAAAAGGGTTTTTGAGAAAATATTGATAATTTGAAACACTTAACATTTTATTTTTTCTGCCAATTAATTTCAAATTATTGATTGTTTCGCATAAACGCCGCAGGGAAAATTTACCGGTGGAATACAACTCAAAAGATTTTTTAATGAGTTGGGCTTTGTTTTTATCAACGATAATTAATTTTGCGTTTTTATCATTGAGATAACCAAGAGGCGCTTGGCTCGGCCATAAACCATTTTTCAATTTCTGCCTTATTCCCCGCTTTATATTTTCACTCAAATTATCAACATAGTATTTTGATTGACCGAAAGCAATCTGCAACATAAATTTTCCCTGCGGCGTGTTTTCAAACCAAAAACACGGGAATTTTAGCTCACTGATTTTTCCAGTATCTACAAGCCAAATTATTTTTCCGCCGTCAACAGAATTTCGGGCGAGGCGGTCGGGGTGCCACGCTAAAATTCCTTCGGCTTCGTTTTTCTCTATGCGAGAAAGCATTTCATTGAAAATTGGTCTGCCCGGCTCTTTGGCGGTTTGTTTTTCAATGAAGGTTTTAACAATTTCTATGTTTTCCTTTTTCGCAAGTTCTTCTAATTCCGCTATTTGGTCATCAATACTCCGCACCTGTCTTTCCTCTGTATCCGTTGACTTTCTCGCATAGAGAAAAAACTTTTTGGTTTGATTATTTTGTGTGTTCATATATTTTCTCAAAAACCAAAGGAGCAACCCTGTGAATCCAATTCCGTTTTCACGAAACTGACAGAAGTTGCTCCTTTGGGATTACAACGATATTAGTTGTAATAAAAATTCGTGAAATAGAATTGGATTCAATTTTATTATACACCTTTTTGGCAAAAAGCAAATCCCTTCAAAATTTTGGTAGACGCCGAGCCCCGCCTTTGGCGGGGCGAGGCAAAAAACTCGTCGTGTATAACTTGGCGGTGTGTTTTAGTCAAAATCCGAACTTTTTTCCAAGAAAATCCCGACGCTGACTTTTAGTTGCCCGCCCCGCTTTGCGGGGCGGGCAAGAACAGACAAAAAAAACGAAACGGCTCGCCC
>Ga0210016_1000180_pt1 | contig 51446 bp, 33 predicted proteins | sample CryGeyCG2014_300_FD_185454 | JGI IMG/M metagenome (GOLD analysis project Ga0210016, IMG submission 185454) | Groundwater microbial communities from aquifer - Crystal Geyser CG02_land_8/20/14_3.00 (SPAdes) (version 2) | ecosystem: Environmental > Aquatic > Deep subsurface > Groundwater | place...
GCTTGACCGGAAGGTCTCAAAGGGCTGCGAATCCACGGGATTCGAGGAGACCTGTCGGTCCGGGGAGCGGCGGGGTCAGGAGACCCTCGCCGAGCACATTCGCGCTAAGTACGGTTGTAGTATTAAGAAGCGTGTCGACCTCGTTGTCCTCAAACTCGGGATCCTCGCAGACGACGGCCACGTCGGGGTACGTGTAGAGTCCGGAGTCCTCCACCTTGACCCGCACATCGATCGAGTAGACCTCGCCGGCTCTGCCACGAAGCTGCTGCCGGATCTCGCCGAACACGTTTCCGGTGATTAGGTTGTGCTCCCGACTCGCGCCCGCCATGGCGAAGATCTCGCCATTGAGGTATTCGCTCCTGTACTCGGCCTTGCGTTCCAGCGCCAGGTACTCCTCGGGTGTCGCCTTTGCTATTGCGGGTTCAGGCATCGCGCTCATGATGGCTTCCTCCGATCCCGATGTTATACCCGCTGTGGCTGGCGGCAATAGCCGACCTGTCCGCTGGCTCAGCCATGGGCCCTCTCGAGCAACTCCCGCACGTGCGAACTCGGGTTGCGGATCTCCTCCGCAGTCGGGCCGGTGATCGTTGGGATCGCACCCAGCGCGAGGTGCACGCGGCTGCGGAGCACTTCCTCGGCTGTCTTCCCGGATAGCCGGCTGTAGCCGAAGGTGCGGCACAGGCCGTCGAACAGAAAGGCGTTCAGCGGACAGCCCCCCGCCCGTTCCAGACCCTCGCAGGTGGCGTGGTGGCTGTGGAACAGGTGCGCCTGAGCGAAGCTCAAGCCCTGCATCGTGATCTCGTTCAGCCCCTCCCCGCCGACGGCGAGGCCGTTGTCGAGCTGGCCGATCTGATCGATCAGCAGCTTCATGCCTTCGGTGGAGGTGGTGTTCTCGACCAGGCAGTTGTGCAGGTTGTGGCTGCATAGCGTCACGTCGATGAACACGCCGTCCACGTCGAGTCCCTCGATTCCCTTCCAGATCTCCTCGGCCAGGATCGACCGCCACATGCTCAGCCCGGGGTGCACCTTGATCATCACCTTCCGATGCCGGTTCTCGTGCAGGCTGGCGTTGCCATTGGGCACGCTGAGGATGCCCCTGCCGGCTTCCCAGCCCCAACCCAAGCGCCCCTTGGTGACCAACTCGCGGTATTCGAAGTCGCGGAGGTACTGGTATGCGGGATGGCTCGGGTCCATGTCGACGGAGTTACAGTGGGGCAGAAGGTGGAAGCCCATCTCGCGTGCCTTGCGGGCGACCGCCTTTGCTGACTCGGAGGGCGTGTAGTCGGGGTAGTTCTCGTCGTAGGCGTCGACGCGCCACTGAGAGAAGTGAAGGAGGGTCTTCGCCGGATCGACCCGCTCAGCCAGGGCCTCGAGGAGGTCCGGCTCGCCGCCGTACCAACTCACCGCGAAGCCGACCTGCTCGACCCACTCCGCCCGGGCCGCCACGCGCGGCGCAAGATTGTAGGCGGCGAACAGCCAGTCGCGGTACGACTGCGCAGGAACCTGCCAGTCGCCCTCGAACACATTCACGCGCCACGTCAGCCCGCCCGCCCCGAGGCTGCCGTCCAGCGGACCGTAGGCTTCCGTGTCGAAGCCGAGGCAGCGGGCCTCGGCGGCGGCGCCCACCTTCAGCGCCTTGTAGCGATACGAGCTGTCCTGAGCGTGGACCCAGAAGCCGCCCTGCCGTCCCTGCAGAATCGCCAGCCCCGCCTCCCACGAGATCGGCCAGCTCCAGAAGCTGTCTCGCAGGAGCGGATCGGTCAGCGGCAACTTCACCCCCTGGTAGAGCGGCGCCACCAACTCGGTCTCCTCAGGCACACCCCGAAGCCACCACCGGCAGGCGCGCACACCGGCGCGCGACGAGTACGCTGACGGCTCGATCAGCAGATCGCCGGTCTCGCAGCACTCGCTCACACGAATCACGCCGTCAGCATCCCAGCCGTGGAAGCGGAACTCGGAACAGTGGTCGGAAAGTCGGTGCAGGCTGACGGTCACCGGCTTCCCCGAGCCGAAGCCGACCGCCTGCCCATTGGCGTAGACCAGTTCCGGCGCGGCGCCGTCGTCGGCAGAGAATGGCGCAATCCACGAAGCGCCGGTGCCCTTCGACTTGAGCGACAAGAGGGAACCCCGCGTCATCTCGGCGGTAAGCGTCTTGGTGTCAATCTGAAGCTTGTCGTTGGCAATCTCGATCATGTGATTCCCCTTCTCAGGCTTGTGGCATTGGCTCGTAGTTCCGCTTCAGCGCCAACTTCCCTGCCGCGCAGGGGATGGCGGCGGGCAGGCGAACCCTCCCTCACCCCGGCACTACGCCCCGCGAGTCGGCAACCGCGTCCGCCCAGCCGGTCGGAGACGCAGTTCTGCCGGATCCACGTGGCACTCGACAGAAGGGAACGAAGCCCATGAAGACAGCGAGGAGGTGGCTCCTGGCAGCACTCCTGACCAGTGGTCCCGCGTTCGGCGGCGGGCGGTTCGACGTGAAGACCTTCGGCGCGACGGGAGACGGCGTCGTCAAGGACACGGTCGCGCTACAGAAGGCACTCGACGCCTGCGCGGCGGCCGGCGGCGGGGAGGTCGTGTTCCCGAAGGGGCGCTACCTTACCGGGTCGCTACTGCTGAAGAGCGGCGTGAAGCTGGTGGTGTCGCCGGAGGCAGTGATCGTCGGCAGCACCTCGCTTGACGACTTCCCCTCGCGGAAGCTGATCTCTGCCGTGGACGCAACCAGCGTCGGCATCGAAGGCGGCGGCACGATTGACGGGCAGGGCACGGCGTTCTGGGAACGGGTGCGAACCTACAGCGGTCTGCCTTGGAGGGGCACGGCGCAGTTTGAGTACCAGGCGTTGAAGCGGCCGTCGTTCCTCCATTTCCTGCGCTGCAAGAATGTGACGGTGAAGGACGTAACGCTCACCAACTCGCCGTCGTGGACGCTGCACCTGCAGCGGTGTGTGGGCGCAATCGTCCAGCGGGTGAAGATCCACAACCCGCTCTACGGTCCCAACACCGATGGCATCGATGTCAACTCCTGCATAGACGTGAACATCGACGACTGCGACATCCTCACCGGCGACGACGGCGTGGTGCTGAAGAGCACCGAACCGGGGCACGACCACCCGTCGCGCAACATCACCGTGGCGAACTGCCGAATCTGGTCGGCCTGCAACGCGTTGAAGATCGGTACCGAGACCCACGACAGCTTCGAGCACATCGTCTTCCGCGACTGCCATCTCTACTGCGGCTCCGACAAGCCGTTGGAGCGACCGCTGTCGGGGGTCGCCATCGAGTCAGTGGACGGCGCGCACCTGTCGGACATTCAGGTCTCGAACCTGACGATGGACAACCTCCGCGCGCCGCTGTTCATCCGTCTCGGTCACCGCGGCGGCAACAGCGAACGCACGCAGCAGGTCGAGCCGCGGGTGCCGGGGCGGATCGAGAACGTCGTCCTCCGCAACGTGACCGCGAAGAAGTCCGTGTTCGAGTCCTCACTCACTGGCATTCCCGGGCACAACGTGCAGAACGGGACGCTCTCCGATCTGACCCTCGAGTACGTGGGCGGTGGCGGGGCGGACTGGGTAACCGACGACGTTGTCGACGAGGCGGTCCTCAAGCGGTACCCCGAAGCGCAGATGTTCGGCCGCCTGCCGGCGTACGGGCTCTACTGCCGGCATGTGGACGGCCTCAAACTGACCGACGTGAAGATGAGCTGCCTCGCGCCCGACGCGCGGCCAATGTTGGTCTGCGATGACGTGAAGAACCTGCTCCTGCAAACCGTCAACGCCGCGACGGCTCCCGAGCGCTTTCCCGTTATGTGGTTCCTTGGCGTCCGGGACGCCACAATCAGTAACTGCACTACACCGCCGGGGACGAGGACCTTCGTGATGGCGGAAGGCGACGCCGACCAACTTAGGACGGTTGTGCTGAAAGACAACGACACCCGCCAATCCGGGCAGCCGCTGGCATTGCTCAAGCCTGGGGACATGTTGGCCGCAACGCTTCCCGTGTTCCGCGAGAAGTCGCCCGGGCTGGTCGTCTTCGAGGCGGAAGACATGCAACTGACACCGCCCATGGCTGTGGAGGAAGACCCGACCGTTCCTTCTGGAAAGCGCATCGAGGTACCTATTGGGCAAGGCCGCGACGTTGGCAGCGCCCGGTGCCAATTCGAACTCTCGGAGGACGGCGACTACCTCCTCTGGGTCCGCGGACAGGCCGCCTCCGGCGAGAACGATAGCTTCTACGCCTCCATCGACCGCGGCCCGGTGTCGCTGTCGGACTTCCTTGCTAAGCACGGCTCGTGGCAATGGGACCAAGTGCGCAACCGCGTCGACGACAAGCCGGTCCCCAAGGCGAAGCCCGTCTACGGACTCACGAAGGGCCTCCATACGCTGGCGATCCGCAACCGGGAGAGCGGGATGAAGCTCGATAGGGTGATCATTGTGCGGGAGGACGTGGGCTACGATCCGGCGCGAGACGGGGGACGTTAGTGCCACCGCCGCAATGTGGGCCAGGCCGCTCCTCGCGGGTCTGAGGGGCGCGTTCAGCCACAATCGGCCGGTCCAAGGCAGTCGCCTCAGCAAGGAACCGCTCCCTCAGGCAGGCCAGCGCTTCCGGGGCTTCCTCTTGGGGGCAGTGTCCGCAGTTCGGGAGGATCTCGAGTCGGGCGTTGGGGAGGTCGGCCGCCAGCCTCGCGCCGATCTCCGGAGGCACGATGGTGTCGGCTTCTCCCCAGACCAGCAAGGCCGGCTGGCCGGTCCGGGCGTAGCCTGCCATGAGCGCCTCTGCGTCTTCCTGGAGAATCTGGCGGGCCGTGGTCCGTAGCGCCTGTCGGCCGCCGGGCGACGAGGCGGCGTGTGTGTATGCTCCGACCGCTTCTTCAGACACGTTGCCGGCCCGGTGGTACGCCTGCCGCAGCCCCACGCGCATGCCCAGCCGCAAGACGCCCGGCGACAGTGCCAACGGGGCGAGGACTCGCGACCGAAGCACTCGGATGAAGAGGGGCGGCCTCTGCGGGTAGGCGGCGCTGTCAACGAGAACCAAGCGGCACACCGGATCCGTCCCCGTCTGCCTGAAGCGCTGCACCAAACGCAAGGCGACTGCTCCACCGAAGCTGTGACCGACGAGCGCACTCCCCTCCAGCCCCAGCTTCTCGACAAACCGCGAGCGGAGCCTCGCCTGGTCGTCAACTCCATATCGCCCGTCCGCCGGTTTGTCCGACAACCCAAACCCCTTCAGGTCCGGCGCAATCAGCCGGTGCCCCGGCAAGCGCCCGTGCAGGTAGCGCCAACAGAAGGAGGACTGCGCAAAGCCGTGAATGAGTAGGACCGGCCGGCCGAAGCCGCTCTCGACGTAGTGCAGGCCGACGCCATCGAGCCGGACGGAGCGCTCGGCGATCTCACCCTCGTTTTCTTCACTCGTCGACACGAGCGCTGGGTTCGCCGCGATTCGCCGGATGTCCTCTCTGTCCGCCGACACCAGGAGACTCCTGTCCGGCTTGTCCGGCAGGGGAAGCAGTTTGGGGAGGGAGGATACCGCGCGGTCCCTGCCACACTCAAACTCCTCCACCTGCCGGACAAGCTGGACAGGGGGAATCGCGTTCCTGAAGGAGTCGCCACTTGACCGGAAAAGAACGCGCCCTCCGCGCCCTGAACTTCGAGCCGGTCGATCGGACACCCGTTGCCGGCGGCCTGCTGCAGAACGCCGAGTACCTTGCCCGCAAGGCGGGTCGGGGCGACTTCTGGGAGGCGCCCCGGGAGACCGCCTTCCAGGCGTTTCGGGCGCTGGGTTGTGACGCCGTGCTCGGCCCGGTGATGCCCAAGCGGCCGGAGGGGACGACGCGCGACGCTGCGGGGCGCCCCACCGACTACACTGTCAGCAACGCCAGGCCGGAACTGGTCACGCCGGAACAAGTCGCCGAGTACGCACGGTTGCGGCCTTCGCGCGAGGAGGTGCGCGAGCAGTTCAGCTTTGGGCAAGCGTACGACGCCTACCTCACGCAGATGCAGGACGGTGTTCGCGACGCCGGCGACATGCTCTACATTCCCCACTGCCTCGGCTATGCGCCGAACTTCCCGACCTCCGATGGGCACTTCAGCTACGAAGCGTTCCTGCTAGCGTGCGTGCTCTTCCCCGAAGACCTCAAACGGCTGTTCGACGGGTGGGGAGAGTACTCGCGCCTGCGGTGTGAAGCCGTCGCCAAAGCAACGCTCGACCACGACCTCTTGCGCCTGCTCTGGATCGGCTCCGACCTCTGCGACGCCAACGGGCCGATGCTTTCGCCGGCGCTGTTCCGGGAGCTGTATTGCCCACAGCTCGCCCGCGCTTTGGAGCCGCTCAAAGCAGCCGGCATCCGCGTTGTGTGGCATACCGACGCCAACTACAAACAACTCGTGCCCGACCTGCTCGACCTCGGGATAGACGGCTTCCAGGGCCTCTACGAGACGCCGAACGGAACCCGTCTGGAGGACCTCGCGATGACGCGGACGAGAGCCGGCATGCCGCCCCTCCTCTTCGGGAGCCTCTCGACCGTGTGGGTGCTGCCAATCAAGGGCCCGGCCGGAGTGCGGCAGGAGGTCGACCGCTGCCTCGAGGCAGTTGGCAGCCAAGGCGGTCTTCTCCTCGCCCCCTCCTCCTCCATCGGCCCCGAGGTTCCTGCGGAGAACGTCGACGCTCTGTATGAGTACGCGACCCACCGCCGGGGAACGTAGCCCGAGACGCCAAGCCGAGAGGCTCTGCCACGGAGGTCCACTCGCTTGGCGCTCGTGGCTGCGGCGTCGCGAGTCCCCTTCGCCGCCGGGTGCTGTCACGGGAACGTGGCGAAGTGGTGGTCAGCGCAGCCGCTCGATGAACGCCTCCGCCACTTCCAGGTCCTTCGCTGCGTCCGTCGCCGGCGAAATGCAGGGGATCTCGCCGCGCACAGCCCGAATGAACAGCCGAGCCTGTTCCAGCATGCACCACGACGGCGGGAGGACCAGGCTTTCGTAGGTGCCGCCGGCCTCACTGCTGCGGTATACCTGCAGCGAGCCGACATGCTGCCGCGCCAGGGGGGCGCAAAGCGACAGCGACAGCTTCCCGCGGTCGAAGCACGCAGCATAGAACTCGTGCCACTCGTCGCGGAGCGTGTACGCCGCCATCTCCAGAGAGATCGCGACGCCGGACTTGCTGCGCCCGATCAGCAAGACGCTGGTCGGGTCCACATACTCCACGGTGTAGTCTTCGCCCAGCAAGTACCGAATCAGGTTCACTTGGTGGATGTAGTAGTTGACGAAGGCGTTGTAGCGGTTCTGCTCGTCGGCGGACATGTTCTCGGGCAACGACTCCCCGACGGGGCCGGGCGACTCGGGTGCGTCGCCCAGGTTTGGCGGGTTGTCCATCCCGAAGATCCAGTCGCCGGGAGGCATCGACACGCGAAGCAGCTTCAGCGCGCCGAACACACCGGAGGCGCGCCAGTCGGCGATCATCTGCTTTGTGTGCCGGCTGGCCAGGTCACACCGCTTCATGTAACCGATCTGGTAGACCACCCCTGCCTGCTTGGCCAGTTCGTCGAGCTGCCGCGCCACGGAAGCCTTTAGGCAGATAGGCTTCTCCGTGAGGCAATGCTTGCCGGCGCGCAGGATGTCCGGCACCACGGCGTGGTGCAGCCCGTAGCCCATAATGGCCACGACGGCTTCCACGTCCGCCTTCTCCAGCAACTCCGTGTGGCTTCCATACACCTCGGGGATGCCGGATCGTCGAGCCACCTCCTGCCGCGTCTGCGGCCGCAGATCAGCCAGCGCGACCAGCTCTACGTCAGGCAGCGTCGCGTAGTTGTCCAGGTGGGCCCGTTGCCCCATGTACCCACAACCAACAATGCCAAGTCTGACTTTGCTCATGTTTGTCTCCTCCTGCCGGAGCCATCCGACCCGCGAAGGAGACGGAGCGGAGCCCGGCTGGCCGGTAGCTCGCGCTGTTGCCTTCGCGGCTCGGACGCGGTTCTTCACCCTTCGTTGTAGAACACGTACAGCCCATCCTTGCCCGGCGCGACGAGGTCCAGCCGGCCGTCGCCGTTCAGGTCCGCCACAGCGAACTGTATGCCGCAACCGGTGCCGACGCGTTTGGGGCCGTAGTCGATCACCTGCTTGGTGAAGCTCTCACCGTTCCACTTGAAGTAGTAGATCCCCACGGGATCGTTGGCGCCTGGGTCGTGGCCGCAGTGGGCGCGGTAGCGCTTGCCGGTGACCAGCTCGCACTGGCCGTCGCCATCGAGGTCCACCCAGATCAGGTCGTGGTACTGGCTGTTGTCCGGGTCAATCACGTGGCGCGTCCACGAGCGCTTCCCGCCCGTGTCGAGGCCCTGCTCCCACCAATGCAGTCCGTAGGCGTGGGACTGGCCGACGATCAGGTCGTTCAGCCCATCTCCGTTCACGTCAGTCACCAGCACCGGAACGCTGGCGCTGCCGAGGTTGAAGTCCGGGTGGAACACCCACTCGCCGGCGAACGGGTCCTCCGGCGCCTCCAGCCAGCCGCCGGCCAGCACGAAGTCGCCGCGCCCATCGCCGTTGAGGTCGCCAAACCCCAGCCCGTGGCCCTGCGCTTGGGCGTAGACCGTGTGCGCGGCGAACTCGCCGGTGCCCTTGCCTGCTGCGTCGACCACCAGCTTGTAGACGACGAGTGGCGCCCCCGGCGTGTTGGGGACGATCTCTAGTTGCCCGTCGCCGTCGACGTCCCACGCGCGCGTCGTCTCCACATTCCCCGTCTCGGCAATGACGTGCTCCGGCCATTCCTTACCGGGGTCGCCCGGGTTCTCCCGCCACCGAATGCTGTTCCCCCACCAGCCGCCCGTGATGAAGTCCAGCCGCCCGTCGCCATTCACATCCAGCGGAATCGTCGAGAAATCGTCGTAGTACTCGCCGTCCGCCTGCACCGCGCCGACCGGATGCTGCTTCGTGAAGTCAGGACCTTCGTACCAGAACGCGCCGGACACAATGTCCGGCACACCATCGTTGTTGACCTCGAGAACACCCGCCGACTCGTACCGTTCGTCGGCAATCAGAACCTTGCGAAATGAGAGCGGCATGCGCAACGCCTCCCTGCGGGATCGCCGGCGTTCGGACAACGCCGGCGTGAGTCTCACCCAATTCGCCGCGACGGCCGCCGTCCCTTGGAGCGGCGCAATCGACGACTACTCCCGGTACCTGCTGGCTCCCCGGCCGGCCCGCTCGGTCCGGCTTCGATGCTGCCGCACCGCGCAGGGCGCTACTGAAGCAGCAGGAACTTGCCGTCGTACTGGCGATATCCCTCCAACCGGTCGCGGTGCAAGGGAAGCAGGTCCTCGGGCAGCCTGGCGAGCGGGAAGAACCGCACGTCGCTGGTCTCCACGCCATCGGGCTTGGGCTCCCCCTGCCAACGGCGGACGAGAAAGGCAAGGGTGAAGTTCTGGATCTGGTCGCCGTTCGGGTACGTGAACTGCTGCCTCAGCCCCGAGTAGACGCCCATCGGCTCCGCTTTGAGCACCTCCAGCGCGGTTTCTTCGCGCACCTCCCGCACCAAGGCCTCGAAGATCGTCTCGCCCAACTCCAACGCCCCGGCCGGCAGCCCCCAGTAGGGCATGTCGGTTCGCCGGACAAGGAGGATTTCGGCCGCCTCGTTGACGATCAGGGCGACGGCGCCGACGACCAGCAGGCGGCGTGTCCCGATGAACTCACGCATTTCGTGGACGTAGTCGCTCACTTGGTCACCGGGGAGGCTGGGAGGTCGGAAGCGGGGAAGGCAGGGGCAATGCCCTCCCCGCATGTCCGTCATCTCTTCTCTCAGTTCTCCGCCCCATGATAGCCCCTCGCGGCCGTTCAGGCCAAGACGATCAGCGCCGCGCCGGCAACGATGAGCAAGGCGCCCACCAGCCGCCACTGCCACGCCGCGAACTCATGAAGCAGCGTGAGACTCAGCACGAACCCGAATACCAGATTGCACCGCATGAGGATCGCGAAGCGGCTCGCGTGTGCCAGGTGCAGAGCGGCCATGTAGGAAAACATCGCGACGACGTTGAAGGCGCTCAGCGGCAGGATGGGCTTGAGCGCCCGGCGGAAGTCGGTCAGCGTCGGGCCGACACCGGCCCGGACGCCCTCGGTCGCGCTCATGAGCACGGTGGCCAACAGGTACATCCAGAACATGAAGAAGACGGGCGCGCTGAACGGCACGTCCGTCGCACAGAGCGCCATCGCCCGTTTGGACAGAACCGCGATCAGCCCCTCGATGACGGCGGCCGCAAGCCCCGCAGGGATCAGCCGGCCGGTGCGGTAGAACACGAACCCGCCGCTCACCACAAACGCCGCTCCGCCCAGAACCGGCAACGTCAATCGCTCGCCCAACACGCTCGGCGCCAGCAGCAACACCCACAGCGGCGCGGTGTTCATCAACGCGTAGGTGGCGTAGTAGTCCTTGCGCAGCCCCGTTGCCAGCGAGAGCATCCGCCCGCATTCCAGGAGCGACACCGCACACAGCAGCAGCCAGAACATCCTCGGCACAGTCGGGTGCCTCACCGCCAGGTACGCCGGCAGCATGAGGAACACAATCGGGACGCGCAGGAACACCGTGAACTGAATCCGCCCGAGGGTTTGCAGGCGGAGCTTGCTCAGAGCCATCCAGGTGGCCTGGGTAGCGGCGCAGAGGAGGGTGAGGGGGATCCACATGAGTGGAGGAGGGGATGGGGGATGGCGGGAAGGTCGGGAACAAGTACGCTACCTTGGCGGGGAATGCCTTGTCTGTGGTGAACTCAGACGACTCCCTGTCCCGTTCTCTCTCTCGTGGCGAGTGTGCATTGTCATGGATTCACAGAGGTCAGCCGATTCCCTCCGGCGGGCCCCCGCACGCGCCCACGAAGCCAAGTCCGCTGCCGACGCACTGGCGCGCGCCCTCCAGTCCGTGAGCGATGACACGGCTCGGGCGCTTCTCAACGCACTCCGTGCGCGCGACCCGCAGACTCACGAGCACAGCCTCCGCGTGGGCAGCTCCGCACGGCAACTTGCCCCGGTCCTCGGCTACAAGGACTCCAATCTGGCTGGGGTGGAGTGGGCCGGACGCCTGCACGACCTCGGCAAGCTCAGGCTGCCTGAAGCCGTACTGTCGAAACCGGCGCTGCTCACCGACGAGGAACGGGTGCGTACCCAGACCCCTGCAGTTGCCGGCCACAGCCTCGTCGCTCCCATTGGGCGCGCCAACACGAGGCAGGTGATTGCTGCCCCCAGTTCTGCCTCCTGCCTCACGCAGATGCGAGGGCTGCTCGCCGACCAGGGGCGTTTCTGGGACAATGTGAGGGCGAGCACTCGCCACCACCACGAACGCTGGAACGGCACCGGGTACCCCGACGGCCTGGCGGGCGAAGACCTCCCCGAGGTCGCCCGCCTCGTCGCCCTCGCCGAGGTGTTCGACAGCCTGACCCACGACACACCGTGGCGCGAGGCGTGGAGTCGAGAGACGGCGGCGGACTGCATGGCGGGGCTGCGCGGGAAAGCGTTTGACCCGGGGATGACGGACGCCTTCCTCGGGATGGTGAGCCGAGGCGAGGCGGACGATTGAGGCTCGAGCGTCCGGGTGCTTGGTGCCGCGCCTCGACCCGCCGAGATTCGGCCTTCAGCGCGAGCAGTTGGTTGTCCACTGATTGACCGTTCCGAATGCCCCAGTCGATAGAATGGAATCATGCAGCGAGACTACCCGATCCTCGAGTTCGACCCGGCCGCAGGGATCATCGAGCCGGCCAAGCTGATCCAGCCCAAGGACGTGCCTGAGCACTGCGTCGTGTGTTTCTTCCAGGAAGTCCTCGACAAGCTACGCGACGAGGACGGTGCCCGTGAGTGCGCCTGCCTGCGCAGCGCCATGGGGCGGCACCCCGTGTATGAGATCGAGAGGCAGGGGAAGCGCCTCGCCGTGGGCCACCCTGGAGTCGGGGCGCCGCTGGCCGGGGCGTTCGTGGAAGAACTGATCGCTACGGGCTGCCGGAAGTTCGTCGCCTGCGGCGGCTGCGGGGTACTGGACGGAGAGGCCGCCGTCGGCAAGCTCATCGTTCCCGCCGTCGCCGTCCGCGATGAGGGCTTCTCCTACCACTACCTGCCGCCCGGCCGCGAGGTCGAGGCGAGTCCCGCCGGCGTCGCCGCAATCGAGGCCGTGCTGCGTGAGCACGGTTGCGAGTACGTTGTCTCGAAGACGTGGACAACTGACGCGTTCTTTCGAGAGACGCCCGCCAAAGTGGCGCTCCGGCGAGCCGAGGGGTGCCTCGCCGTTGAGATGGAGGCGGCCGCTTTCTTCGCCGTGGCTCAGTTCCGCGGCGTGACGTTTGCCCAACTCCTCTACGCCGGCGACGACCTGAGCGGAGAGGAGTGGGATTCCCGCGAGTGGGACACTTGCACCTCCATACGCGAAGAGCTGTTCCGGCTGGCGGCGGAGGCCTGTCTGCGGCTGTGAGGCGGGGTCTCCCGGCGGAGGGGCCGAGCCCACCGAATTCTGCCCATGGCAGAATCTGCCGAGGAACGCCTCCTTTTCTTCGTCGGCTGTTGAGCAAACGGCTTGGAGTGTTCTATAATGCCCCCTGTTGACCGGTCGACTCGACCTGACTTCGACCCGTCGTTCGCGCATATCCTGTGACCGACGCAGTCTTTCGAAAGGAGGGGGACAGAGCATGAAGATGACTCAACTTCGCAGTTCCCAGTACGCACAGCGTATGAACCGGCGCTTTGTCCACCTCGGGACAAGGAGTCTCTTCGCCTAACGCGAGATTCCGCCCCCTTTCTTCCAGATCCCGAGAGCCGTGGACCTAGCGTCCACGGCTTTTCTGTTTTCTGGGCCCGTTGGCGGGCACGATGAGGCAACACGGAATGAAGGCACTGATTCTGGAGGCACAACGCGGGAACATGGCGGCCCTGTGCCGGCTCTCAGACCAACTGGGAGACCGGGTGCGGTCGATCGCGTTTCGCTCTACCCGGGCGACGGCGGAGGATTTCGACGACCTGCTGCAGGAAGCCTGGGCCGGGCTGTTGGAGGCGCTGCCGGAGGTGCAGGTTGCTATCGGACAGCCGGAGGAGTACTTGCTGAAGCGGGCGCGCTGGCGGGTGCTGGACTACCTGAAGTGGCAGAAGCGGCGCTACTGCGACCGGCTGGACGCCACCGAGACCACCGGCGTAGACGACGGGCCAGCGACAGAAGCGCTCAGCGCCGCTTCGGTGCGAGAGCTGTTCGGCCGACTGACCGTCACCCAGCAGCGCGTGGCCCGATTGCTGTCGGCCGGGATGACGTGGCGCGAGGCTGCCGACGAGCTCGGCTGTGCCTCGGCCAACGTCGCCTACCACGTGAAGGTGATCCGCCGGGCCTACGTGGACCTGCACGACGAGTACGAGCCGTGCCTGGCGGCGTGAGCGACAGCGCCGGAGGACCGAACGGCTGAGGGAGCAGGCCGCTCCCCTCAGCCGTTCTCTCCGCGCTCCGACTGCGCCCCCGGGCGCCGACCTGACCCCCGACATGACTGAGATACCGAGGCCGTCCCCACTCCCACCCCACTCGAAAGGAGGCGCGTCGTGGACCGTTTGCGAGAACAGTTCTGCCGCCAGACAGAGAACCTTCGTTCAGCCCTACGCGAGACCTATCAGGCGCTCTGGACGTTCCAGAATGCCCGCACGGCCGGCAACCACCGGCGCTTCCTCCTGTTGTTGGACGAGGTGGCGCCGCTCCTGACGTTCTTTCGGCAATACGTGCCGGCGGACAAGCAGGGGTACTTCCTCGCTCTGTCGGACCCAACGCGGCCGCTCTCGGGCCGCGTCTTGGCGTTCGAGGCGGCGATCGGTGCGCTGCATGCGGACTTCACGGTACAGCGGGCCCACCTGCACAAGGACAGCCGCAAGCTGCGCGAAGCCCTGGAGGCCTGCCGGCCGTACGCGCACGACACTGGGCCCCGCCCGCCCCGGCAGGCGGCGGGCGCGCTGCTGCACGGACTGCCTGCTTCGCCCGGAGTGGGCGTCGGCCCGGCCTTCGTGCCTCGCGGGAAGGCCGACTACCCCCGCGCGCCGATCGGGTCGGTCCGGGTGACCGGCAGTTCCGGCCCCGATTTGCTCCGGCGCCTGCGCTGGGCAGTCGGTGTCGTCACCGACGAAGGCGGGCCGATGTGTCCCGCTGCCATCGCGGCACGCGAGTTGGGCCTGCCGTGCGTAGTGGGCACCAAGCAGGCCACCTGGAGCTTCAAGCCCGGGTGGCAGCTCCAGGTCGACGGCTCCACCGGAGCAGTCAGCCGGGTAGCCGGATAGCCCGGGGGACTGCTGCCAGCGGCGGCTTACCGGCTACCCGGCAGGGGGGGCTGCGGCGACATCATTGCATTCGGTCGCGGAGACGGGCGCCGCCACGCGACTCGAGCAGTCATGGATACCGCAGTGCCCTTTGCCGACACGGAACGCGCCAAACAAGATAGCCCGGAGGTTCGGGAAGCCCGAAGCCGGATGGGGCTTCTCGGCGACCTCCCTACTTCGGGACCTGCCGCCGCCACCTTCCGTCGGCACCTGGGCGACGTGCTGGCAGAGAAGGGCGACTACAAGCGAGCGCTCGCCCAGTACAAGCAAGCGCGAGACCTCGACCCACGGAACGCCCAACGGCTGACTCGGCTCGGCGACGGCTACAGTGCGGCTGAAATGCCCGACAAGGCGCTGCGGGCCTACCAGCAGGCGCTCCGCGAGGGAGACGGGGACCCTGAAGCGTTCGTCGGCCTGGGCGACTTGGCGCGCCAGGTGGCGAACACCCCCGTTGCGATCAAGGAGTACCGGCGGGCGGTTAGGCGGCAGCCCAAGCGCGCCTACTACCGCTACAAGCTGGGCGTTGCACTCCTTGTGGTCGGCGCCTACGAAGAGGCCGCAGCGGAACTCCGCGAGGCCCTCACGCTCGCGCCGAAGGACGCCTACTACCACTTCCTGTTGGGGGAGGTCCATCTGGCCGGCGGCGGCATTGACGAGGCGGTAGGCTATTTCGAGCGGGCGGTTGAACTTGCCCCAAAGGATGAGTACTATTCTATCAGGCTCGGAGCGGCGTATTTGCGGGGTGATCGCCCCCATGACGCCTGCAGAGCTTTTCGGAATTCGGTGGACCTCAACCCCGAGAATGGGAGCTACCGGGTCCTGCTTGCCTCCGCCCACGCTGCTGCCGGTGACGATGAACGTGAACGGCAGGAGTTGGCACAGGCAGGCAGGCTCGATGCGTACGACGCAGATTTTGTGAGGCGCATCAAGCGGCTGGCGGCAGCCGGCAGGTAGTTGCTGGAGGAGCACCGAGCATGTGTAGCCGGCGTAGCTCAGTCGGTAGAGCAACGCACTCGTAATGCGTAGGTCGTCGGTTCGAATCCGACCGCCGGCTCCAGCTTACCTTCGCGGCAGTCTCAAGGCGCAGCAGATGACCGGGTCTCCGTGCAGATGGCGCCAAGGAGCTCGTCACCCCGATCTTTGGAGTATGCTGGCGGATGGCAGCTAAAACTCGGAACCAGCAGAAACGTTCTGCTACCCGCGCCGGGGCTCGGCTGAACGGCAGTCTGGCCCAGGTCGCCAACACGCCCGCCACATTGTCCACGGTGGGGCCGAGTCGTTGCGGATGGTGCGGGCGGAGGTTGCGGGCGCTGCCTTTCCAGACGGACTCCGTCGTGTTGTGCGTGGACTGCTATGGGTCGCACCACTACGAAGACCGACCCGGCGACACAGTCCCGCCTGATCAAGGCGAAGCCGTAGCTCCGAGCGAGGCTGCCCCCGAGATCGCCGCCCGGGCCGAGAACAGCGATTAGCACAGTCGCGCCCCGTCTCCTTCCGGCCCACCCCACCGTGCCCAGCGCCTCCCTCCAGCGCCCGGAGACCTACACGGGCAACCGCTCACTGTTGGCCAGCGCCATGAATGTATCGGTGACCTCCGGGTCCAGTTGCGAACCCCGCACCTCGTTGATGATGGCGAGGGCCCGTTCTGTCGGCATCCCCTTGCGGTACGCCCGGTCGGCAGTAAGGGCCTCGAAGGTATCGGTGACGGCGAGGATGCGGGAGCCGAGGGGGATCTGCTCGCCAGCGAGCCCAGCCGGGTATCCCTTGCCGTCCCACTTCTCCTGATGATGGAGAACCAGGGGCACCACTGCCCAGGGAAACTCCGCCTCACCCAGGATGTTGGCGCCCTTCGTAGGGTGCGCCTTGATCTGCTCCCACTCGGCGGCGTCCAGCTTGCCGGGCTTCAGCAAGATGTTCTCGCTGACGCCGATCTTGCCGATGTCGTGGAGGATTCCGGCCACGCGGATGCCCTCGACGACGTCATACGGGAGCCCCAACTCGGTCGCCACCGCGACGGAGAATCGCGACACCTTGTCGGAGTGGTTGCGCGTGTATGGGTCCTTCGCCATCACGGCGTTGGCCAGGGCGCTGATGGTGCTCACGTAGCTCCGCTGCAAGGCTTGGTGCAGCTTCCAGTTGGCGATGCCCGTGGCCGCCTGAGAGCAGAGGATGGCGACGAGGTCCCGGTCGCTCTCGGTGAACGCGACCGTGGCGGTTTCCCGGTTCAGGTTCAGGACACCGATGAGGGTGTCGCGGGAAAGGAGCGGGAAGCAAACCGCCGAGCCGATGCGGCTGAGGTTCAGCCGCTCGCGAAGTACCGGGTCCTTGGCGCTTTCGGCGGTCAAGACAAGCGGCTGTCGCGTCTGGGCGACGAGCCCGGCAATCCCCTCGCCCGGTTTCATGCGGACGGTGCTGGCCACCTCTTGAGGAAGCCCTACCGACGCGCCAATCACCAAGTCGCCGCTCTCCTCGTCGACGACCATCAGCGATCCTCGGGTGGCTCGCGACTCGCGAAGGGCGATCTGCAGAACGAGGCCCAATAGGCTCTTGAGGCCCTGCGAGGCAGTCACCGCGTTGCTCACATCGAAGATGGGGATGAGCGCACCCAAGCGCACTGCCTCCCGCTGCTCACACGCTTTGAGCAACGCCCCCTCAACCGCGTTGGTGAGCTCCGGGAAGGTGAAGGGCTTGTGGAGAAAGTCCACCAGTCCCGCCCGCAACGCAGCAACCGCGGAGTTTTCGTCGCCGTGGCCGGTGATGATAATCCCGACTGCTTCCGGGTTAAGCTGGCGAATCGACGTGAACGCCTCCACTCCGTCGATTCCGGGGAGCAGCAGGTCCATCAGGATCACATCGAAGTCGCTCTGCTGCGCGAGGGAAAGGGCCTCTTCCCCCGAGGCGGCCCCCTCGGTGTGGTAGCCGGCAGATTCCAGAAGTTGCCGGCACACGCGCACGACATTCGGCTGATCATCGACGACAAGTACGTTGGCTTTGCTCATGGTTGGTGCACCTCCCGCTGCCAGCCACGGCATGCGTTCTCTCCTGCGTCTCCAAGTGCGCGAGGGCGCTGGCGGCCGGCGATCAGGCGGGTCCAGGCAAGCGGGTAACAGGGCTTATGCCACGTTCTGCGCCGTTCCTGACAACGGCCCGGACGCGGCGGTTGGCCTGACGGCTTGCTGGATCCGGCGGGGGCTTCAGGACGCGGCGCGAGAGCAGTGCGCGCTCGCCTCGAACAGCCGGTCCGCGAAGCTGGTGATCAGCGCCCTTCCGTGGAGTTGGGCGAGCCAGGCCGCCGGAATGCCGCCTTCGCCGTAGAAGGCGCCGGCAAGCTGCCCGCAGACCGCAGCGGTGGTGTCGGCATCGTCGCCGAGGTTGGCGGCCAGCAGGATGGCCTCCCGGTACGAACTGCTCCGATGGAACGCCCACAGCGCCGCCTCCAAAGACGCCACCACGAAGCCGGCTCCCCGGATCGCTGGCGGCTCTCGGAGGCGGAACGAGCCAGCCGCGACGGCGTCGATTTCCGGTGCCAGGCAGTGCCCTGCCCGGTACCCCGGGACCGGCGAGTAGTGCGGCGCGGTGAGCGACCGCCTGTCGCCCCCCGCCAGCGCCCCAACCAGCAGACCAGCCAGGCAGCGGCAGGCATCCACGGCGGTGGGCGCACCGGGCGTGGTTCGCGAGCTCTCGGCCGCCCGCTCGACGGCCTCCGCGGGATCGCCAGCGTAGAACATCGGCACCGGTGCCAGCCGCATGAGCGACCCGTTGCCGGCAACTCGCGGGTCGGTCGAGCCGCAGTATGCGTCCCCGGTCTGTTCGAACCGCCGCAGGGCTGCCCGCGTCGCGTTGCCGATGTCAAAGCACTGACCGGTGCTGCTCAGATGCCCTTCCCGCCACCACCGAACGTAGCGCTGAAGCTGGTCCGCCGGGTTGAATCCCCTGCACTCCACGAGGCTCTCTGCCAGGCACAGCGCCATCGACGTGTCGTCGGTCCACTGTCCTGGTGCCAGCCCGAAGGGTCCGCCGCCGACCAGGTCGGTGAGCGGCGCGAACGTGCCCGGTGGCCGGAACTCCAGCGGCATGCCCACGGCGTCGCCGACAGCAAGGCCGAGCAGGCAGCCACGGAAGCGGTCTTGGGGCGTTGGGGCAGGAGCGGCTGTGCTCAGTGGCCCGCTGGTCACCACCCCACCACGTACCTCCCCGCCCCCTTAGTACCTACCTCGAACACTACGCGCCCTTTGTCCACAGAGCATGCCACCGTGCCCAGGTCCGCCCGCGTGCTCGCCGCCAGCGCCTGCACCCGGACCTTCTTGGGATCGACCTGCTGGCCGCCGCTGAGGGCTCTCACGTCCAACGCGACCTTGAACGTCTTCTCCCGCGGGTACGGGAACACCGTGAGGCTGTTCTTCCCGAGGTTGACTTTGACGCTGCCCGCCGTGGCGAGCTTGCCGAAGTCCACCATGGTCCCGGGCGGGTTGAGGTTGGCGGCGAAGTCGGCGCGCTCGGCGGCAAGCTTCTGCACACCCTCGGCAGCGTCGCCGAGGGTGATGCCCGTGACGCGGTTGCCTTCGCGAATGACCAGCAGGCGGCCCAGCAGGATGCGCGACTGGCCCATGTCCGGCCCCTTCAGCGGGACGCGGCCGCCTTTGTGGAGACCGATGACCAGGTCGTACGTGTCGTAATCAGCGGGAATGGTGATCTCGTAGGGTCCGTCGGTGAGCACGTCGCCCTTCTTCCATTGACTGGTGGGCTTTGGCAGGGCGTGGTCCTGCTGGAAGACGATGCCCTGGTTGCGCTCATCCGCCTCATTCACACCGTGGACGAAACAGCCGTAGTCCTCGGGCAAGGCGTCATTGATGGTCCACTGGTACGTGACGCGGATCTTCCCCTCGCCAAGGTACTGGAAGTCGGTGAGCTTGGGTTCGATGTCCTTCCCCGCGTTCAGGTAGGGCATGTTGAACGAAGTCCGGGCGTCGGCAAAGACGTACTCGGGGCACTCGGCGTAGTCGGCCAAGTTGCCGTTGCGCTCGGCAGTCCAGACTTCGGTGTTCGGGCCTTGCGCCAGCACGCCCCATTGAGGCAGGGCGTGCCCCTCAACCGGCCAGGGCTCCTTGGCCCAGTTCACCCAGACGGTCAGACCGCTGTCGTACTTGATCCGCTGCCGCAGGTGTTCGCCCATGACCCGCGCTACGCTACCGGAGACGTACTTGCCGTCGATCGCGTAGGCGATCTCGGTCGGCTTGGCCGCGCCGTAGAGCCGCTGGACCGGGTGCATCAGGTTGTGCTCTTTGGCTACCCACTGGAGGTTGTCCGTTTGCGCCGAGCCGATAAATCCGGCGTGGCCGTACGCCAGTTCCTGGGCGCGGTACTTGTCCACCTGTTCCACGGTGCCGGTGTCCTGCCCCCAGCGGTGCTCGTAGCCCCGGGCAAACCAGCGCTCGTAGTAGCCCATGCCGTGGTTGACCATCTGCGGGTGCAACTTGAGCAGGTCGAAGTCCAGGAACGGGTCGTGGTACTCGCCCCCGGCGACCTGCGCCTCGACGCCGTCCACCTTGCCCGCCCAGTAGAACTGGTTTGCGCCTTCGCCGAAGAGCGGTCCTTCGTGGGTGTCCTGCATGTACCGGAACAGCTCGCTGTCGTACTTGACTTTGGCCAGCGCCATCGCCGCCAGGGGCTGGTCGGCTTCGTGATCGAGCTGATGCCACGGCGGGACGCAGGTGTGCACATCGAGATAGGCGGCGTTGGTTCCGTACGTCTGGTGGATGATCGGCGAGTTCTGCTTGGCGTAGCCCAGGGCGCGGTTGCACTTCAGCCCGAAGCTCTGGACGCCGGTGCCGCCGTTAAACCAGGCCTTGGAGGGCGACCCGTCAGCGAGCAGCACCCGAGCCGTCGCGTCGTACGACGGCGCATCGGGGTAGAGGTCGATGTAGTTTTCGTGGACCGACCAGACGTAGCCACACTCCTTGGCGGCTTTGCCGAACTCGATCATGCCTTCGTCACCGCCGCACTGCGGGTTAGCGGGAATGTGGTCCGGCAGCTTGGCGTCATAGCCATACCGCTGCCAGACATGCTGGATGATCGCGACGTGATCGACCCCGTTGTCTTTGAGCGCGCGCAGATTCTCGGCGTCGCCGCTGTAGGTGCCGCCATGGTGGCTCCAGACATCCAGCATGATCCGCGGGCCGAGCAGGTCGAGGAACCGAGACGGCTGGTGCGGCGCGTTGGGCAGGACTTCGCCAACGTCGGGCGAGACAGCCACGTAGCCGAACTCGGTTAGCGGGTTGCGCGCGCCGTCAGTCTTCGGCTCGTAGGTCGCCTCGCCCTGCGGGCAGCGCGAGGCGTGCGACTGGTTCCAGTCGAGATACCGGCAGACGAACACGTTCTCCATCGGCAAGTACGACACCGCGCCTCGCCCCCAGTCGGCCGGCATGTACGGAATGTAGAGCGTCCGCCGCAACGGCGCGCTGCCGACATTGCCCAGGGAGAGCCCGCTGAGCACCGGCTGGTCGCAGCTTGCCGCCACCGTAAGCGCCTTGCCCACGATGCCGAAAGTCCAGGTGACCTCCAGGGGCTTGCCGCTGTTGTCGTACTGCCAGCGGACGCGCAAGGTGCGGCTCTTCTCGTCCAATCGGACCGATCGGACTGATCCGACCGATCCGACTGCGCGCTTCGCCCCACCTTCGTCGGCGATCATCACGCCGCCACCCAGTGCTGGTTGCACCGGGCGACTGTCGTCCACCTTCACCGTGAGATCATCCAGCGTGCCGGTCTGCGGGGAATAGGTGTAGATGATCTTTGCGTCGGCTCCCTCGTACACGAACTGGTACGCGTCGCCCGCCTTGGCTACCGAGTTCTGGCACGACAGCACGTTCCCCGGCACGACCGAGTTCGGGTTGTTGCAGAGGTTCTTGAGACCGACGCCCTGTGTCGCCCGGTACGCCTTCGCGCCGATCAGGCGTTGCAGCAGCGCGTCTCGGCCGCCTTGGCTACTGCCGACCGAGATCTTGGCGTCGCCGAAGTACGAGTAGTCGAAGCTCGGGCTATTGGCCGGACCGGGCTCCGTCTGCAGACGCAGCGTGACTTCCTTACCTGCATACGCTGATAGGTCGAAGTGGTAGTCCTGCCATTCGCCTTTGTCCCAGTGCTGGCGCATCAGCTCCTTGCGCTGGCCGCCATCGACCAGGTAGGCACTGAAGGTGACGCCATCGCTCTTCTCGGGGCCGACCATGTCCGGGCGCATGGCGATGCCGAAGCTCAGCGAGATCGGCTTGAGGGCGGGGAACTTCAGCCGGTAGTCCACCCACACCGCACCGACCGGCGCCCGCCACGGGGCGTGCAGGAGAATGGCGTTGCGGTCGAGCACCCGCGCGCCGGGCACGTAAGACACCCCACTGACCGTCTCGAAGTGTCCGGTCCAACACAACGGCATCTCAACCGCCTCTTTGCCGTACGACTGGTAGGCCACCCGGTAGGTGCCGATATCGCCGAGGGGCGTCTCCCCCGGCGGCAGGGCGACGGTGAGATCTTGCGCCAGGGCGGCGGTGGTTGGGAGCAGGCCGAGGGCGAACGCGAAAGCAGCGGCGAACATGGAGGCACTCCTCAGAGCGTGGGCGTTGGTGTTGACGGGTCTCAGTGTACTCCGTGCCTGCTCACTTGGCAAGCGGGACGAAACGCTCCGGACGGAGGGCGGCGCGACCGCGAAGCGGCGCTCCCCGCCGGACGCGCCGCTCGTAGCCTGCTGCCCCGGAAACAAGCCCTGACGTGGCGCACACGCCCAAACACCGACTTTTCCACAGTTGAGGGTGCCAAACGTCGGGTTTTCCACAAGGACTCAACATCGGGGCGTAGGAGGCGCCGTGAAGGCGGCCGTCGGGTCCACCGGGCCCACACAATGCTGTTCCATGCGAAGTTGTTCGAAACGGAGGAGGAGTGCTGAGGTCGGAGCGGCTGCTTGCCAACCCCTCGCTCGGCGTCGGCCGGATCGCAGCAGGTGACTTCGGCGACGCCGCGAATACTTCGGCACGCTCGCCAGGCAGAGAGGGCCCATCATGCATTTCGGCATCGCCACCACCGATATCAGTCCGCCGTTCCCAACCACCATGGCCGGCTACGGCGCTCGGTACGATCACTTCGATGACATCCACGATCCGCTCACGTTCACGGCGTTGATCTTGGAGGAGCGCGGACGGCGGGCGTTCATTGGGTCGGCGGATCTCATCACGTTCGAGAACGAACACGTGAGGGCGCTGCGGGAGAAGATCGCGGGACTCCTCGGCGCGCCGGTGGACAACGTGCTGCTGAATGCGTCCCACACGCACGGCGGGCCCGAGATGCGGGCCAAGGGCGGCGGTGGAGACACGAGTTCCGCAGGTCGGTACCAGCAGTTCCTCGAGGAACAGGTGCTGACGGCCGCGAGCGCAGCCGCAGCAGACATGCAGCGAGGCAGCCTGTGGTACGGGCTTGGCAAGAGCGGCACGCCCATGAACCGCCGGCTGGAACGCACCGGCGAGATCGTCAACGCGCCAAACCGCGAGGGGCCGGTGGATGACCGCGCGCAACTGCTCGTCCTCAGGGGCGCCGACGGCGACATGCGTGCGCTGGGCCTCCGGCTGTCATGTCACCCAGTCGCGACGGGCGCGCAGCACCGGATTACGGCCGATTACCCGGGCGCGTTCCGGGCCGCGTGCCGACAGGCGTTCGGACCAGGGGTGACGCCGTTCTTCCTGCAGGGCGCGGGGGGCGACATGCGGCCGGCGCAGGTTGACGACGGCGAGAAGTGGCGGCAGCTGCGGCACGACGAGTTGCCCGTCATTGGCGAAGCGCTCTTGGCCGATTGCCTGCGTGTCCTTGGCCGCGGCGCGCTTGTGCCGGTAGGGCCCCTGTCGCTGATGGGTCACCTCAAGGTAGCCAAGGTGCCCTGCGTGCGGCTGCATGCGAAGCGCGGGGAGCTGGACCGACTGCTGGAGAAGGGCGACTCGCTGGAGCGGCAGCACGCCGAGCGGATCAAAGCGAGTCTCGACGCTGGTGAAGGACCGCGGGAGGAAGTCGATGTCCGCGTGCACACGCTGTGGCTGACGAAGGATTTCGCCGTGGTCGGCATTCAGGGAGAGGTGCTCATCGGGCTGGGCGCGTGCGTGGAGAAGGCGTTGGCGCCGAACCGCGTGTTGCTTCTTGGCTACACCAACGGCTGCGTCGGCTACCTGCCCGACACCAAGGAATTGAAGCGGGGCGGCTACGAGCAAACCAGCTACCTGTACAGCGACTGGTCGGGGCCGTTCAAGCCGGGACTGGAGAGGGTGATCGCCGCCGCTGCAAAACGGCACTGCTGTTGAGCCGCGCCCACAATACCCGCACGCGTGGAACGCCACAGAGGCTGACCGCCGGAAGCTGACCGCTCCTCGAAGAGGCCACCATTGCCCGCTACCCAACCCGCGCTCGCCGCCGCCTGTGCCGAGCGCGACTTCCACGTTCACACCTTCTTCTCGCCGTGCTCCCACGACGAGGACAACACGATCGTGAACCTTGTCCGCGTCGCGGCGGAGCGCGGGATCAGGCAGCTCGCGTTGACGGACCATTGGTACGAGGCGCGCCGCGGCTACAAGCCGCCGAAGTTCTACCGGACCGTGGATCAGACTATCCACGAACGGACGCGAGCGGCTGTGCAGCGGCTCCACACCGACGTCGAGGTGCTGGTTTCCTGCGAGGTGGACATGCCGCGCCCCGGCGTCTTCAACGTGTCGGAGGAGCTGGCGCGGCAACTTGACTACGTGCTCGTCACGGCCAGCCACTTCCACATGGGCGATGTCGAGCAGCCGCCTTCGCATGAGCCGCGCGCCCTCGCGGAGCACGGACTGAAGTTCCTGCGGGCCGCGATTGAGTGGCCGTTCACGCAGGTGGTGGCGCACCCGCTCTGCGGGTTCTGGGCGAAGGGCTGCGACCTGGCCGACGTGGTCGAGACCCTCGCCGACAAGGAGCTCCTGGAACTCCTCGCGTTGGCCTGCAAGAACGACGTCGCCCTGGAGATGAACCGCACGTTGTTTGGCCAGACGCAGCGCCGAGACGAAGCGCAGCTTCGGTTCCTTCGGCTCGCCAAGCAGACCGGCTGCAAGTTCTGCCCCGGCAGTGACAGCCACACCCTCGGCGGAATCGGCTCGACGGCCGGCCTGGCTGCGTACGCAGAGCGGGCGGGGGTAGTGGCAGACGATATCATTGACACGGAGTGGCTGCGTACGCACGGGAATCACTCCTGTTCGTGCTGTCGCCCTGGCGCGTAGTGCCCCCTGCCAGCTCGTCTGGCGGGCCGGTGAGTTCCGCGCGGGGAGAGCGTTTTTTGGGCCTTGCCTCCTCTGTTTTGCCCGAACACCTGCTGCTGCCAGACGAGCTGGCAGCGGGCAGGTCGGCAGTCCTCCCGGAGGTGCGTACTCAATGACCACCCTCAGCTTGCTCGTTGTCTTACTCCTGAGCCAAGCCATGAGCACTTCTGCCGAGCCAATCAAGGCGCAGTCCCCTTGGGACTTCGCCTTCAAGGACTTCATCATTGCGGCCTGGAATCCGCCGTACACGACAGATGCCGAGTATGCGACGTACCGCGAGGCTGGCTTCAACCTGATCATGCACCCGCGCTACGACCTGCCCGCCCGCGCGCTGGAGCTGGCGCAGAAGCACGGGCTGAAGGTGATGATCGACACCTACACCCCCAACGACAAGCCGTGGGGCGGAACGGCGGGTCCCTACATGCCCCACCCGTCGCATCACCCCGCAACGCTGCCGGAGCTGAAATGGCTGCATGAGCGATACGGCAAGCACCCGGCACTGGCCGGGTACCTGCTGGGCGACGACTACGGGAAGCTGCCCGCGGAGCTGATCGAGACGACGCACTTTCTGCGCGACAGCGCGCCGCACCTCATCCCGTGGATCTGCCAGAACCACATGAACGCCGCCAGCCTCGCGGAGGCAGGGAACCCGTTCCAGGACCCGCAAATCTACCCGACGCTGTACCAGAAGGAATGGCCGGCAGAGGCGCAGTGCCGGGAGTTCTGCATCCAGCTTCAGCGGCTGCGGGCCGGCTGCCGTGAGCACGGGTTGACACCGTGGCCGATGTTCAACGTGTGCGGCGTGGACAGCGACTCGCTGATCCGGTTCCAGGTCTACGCGTCGTTGGCACACGCGGCGCAGGGGATCTGGTACTTCACCTACTTCGACGGAATCCAGAAAGGCCGTGGCTACGAAACGGCGACCGAGGTCCGAACCCACCTGCTGCCCGGCTGGTCGACCGCTGCCGAGGCCAATCGGCGGGTGGCGGCATGGGGTCCCGAGCTGCTCGGGCGAACGTGCGTGGGCCTCTTCGACTCAACCTGGCCGCTGCCGGCCGGCGTGCGCCCCGGCGCAGGCAAGCTGATCGAACAGATGAGCAGCGACCTCCTGGTCGGCATCCTGGCCAAGGCAGACGCGTCGCCACTGGCGATGGTGGTCGATACGCGAACGAGCAAGCAACGCAACGAGGTCCCGGCGCGCGAGGTTGAGGTCCGCTTTGCGGAGCCCGTCACGGGACTCAACGTGCTCGAAGGCGGCACCGCTCGGGCGATCAACGGCAGGACACTGAAGCTAACCCTTCCGGGCGGCGGCGGGCAACTCGTCGCGCTCCAGGGCGACGGCGTCGCGGCGAGGTGCGCCGAGATTGAGAAGCAGGCTGCCCAGGCTGCCGCGCGCCCGATCGGCAAGGACGGTCTGCTGCTCCACCTCTCGTTCGACGAAGGCGAGGGCGCCGTCGCGCACGACACCAGCGGCTCCGGCAACGACGTTGAGTTGGTGGGCGTCAAGTGGGTTCCCGGCAAGCTGGGTCGCGCCATCCGTTTCGCCCAGCCCGGAAGCTTCGGCCGGCTGTGGGACGCCAACCTCCCGGCCAAGGACGCTATGAGCGTCGCCGCCTGGGTCCGCCCCGTCTACCCGACGGAGGGCTACGGCCCGGTGGTGTATCTGGGCACCGGCTCAACCGACCGGTTCGAGTTCGGCTTCGGACCCGACAACCTCTACCCGGTCCTCACCGACGGTGTCTCGCACTCCGGCGGCCAGCTCTACGTCGCCGGGATGAAGCAGCTCCTCCCCGAGGGAACGTGGGGGCATCTCGCCGTCTGCGCCGGCCCCGACGGCGCAACGACTTACGTCAACGGCAAGCCGGTGCGGACGAGCGCCTACCCGGGGCGGTTTGACTTCGCGGCGAGAGGTCTCTACCTGGGAGTGCGCTTGAGCGAGCACTACCTGGGGGAGATGGACGAAGTGCAGGTGTGGAACCGATGTCTGAGCGAGGAGGAGGTGGCAGCGCTTGCCAAGCTGCGTTAGCCCGCTGCGCCGGGACTCACGCCCAACGGAAGAGCCGCTGTGGCTGCCGGTCTGTGCCCCCAACGGCTCGGGGCCTACACTGCCGGGACCCCGAGCCTCCGGCAGATCTTCCGCGCCAGCGTGTTGTCAATCTCGACATGGTGCGGCACAGCCTCCACGGTTCCCGTTGCGGAGTTCACCCAAAGCGAATGGTCCCCGCCTTCCCGCTTCAGGACGCACCCATACCGTCGCAGATGCCGCAGGAGTTCGTGCCGCTTCACGCGACTGTCACCAGCTCCCGGATGGCGTCGTCGGGCACGCCGCGCAACGCGTCCTCCAACCGATCCTGGAGGATCAACTCAACAGCGGACCGCAGGCTGCTGCGACACTCGTCCAACGTACTGCCTTGCCCGTTTGCCCCTGGGACTTCGGGGCAGTAGCCGTGGTGCACGTCCCGTGCGGCGACGGCGAGTTGACGGGTGCTCTGCACGTCAACGACCGCCACTTGGTTCAGGGACTGAGCACCGACCCGGCAAGCATCGCCCGGGCGCGGGAGCCTGTCCGGGCGGCGGGGTTGCACGGGCCGGTCTCGGTGGACCAGTGGCGCGGCGGGCGGCTGCCATATGCAGACAATCTCGTCAACCTCCTCGTGACGAGCGACGCGAAGGCGGTATCGCGAGAGAAGGCGCTGCGGGTGCTCACGCCCGGCGGCGCCCTTGTCGACGCGCGTCGCCCGTCTCCACGAGACGCTGGCCAGCACCAGCGTCGTGGTCTCAGCGGGCGGGCGGCTGTTCTGCATCGAAGACGAGGCACCGACCGCCTCCATCCTCTTGCCGCCCCAGTGGGTGCTGATCGCCCGGGACGCCTTCAACGGCATCGCGCTGTGGAAGCGGCCGCTCTCGTCGTGGCAGTCGCACCTGCGTTCGTTCCGGTCGGGGCCGCCGGAGCTGTCACGGCGACTTGTCGCGGCCGGCGAGCGGGCGTACGTCACGCTTGGGTGCAGCGCTCCGGCGACCGCGCTCGACGCGGCGACCGGTGAGACAGTGACGACCTACGCGGGCACAGAGGGTGCCGAGGAGATCCTCTGGGCGCCGTCCGTCGGGTCCGACAGAGCGGACCGATCAGACCGATCCGTCCTATACGTCGTCGCCAGCGACTCCGCAAGTGCGCCGCGGACCCTCCTGGCCTTCGACGCTGTCACCGGCCGGGCGCTTTGGCGGCAGCAGGGCGCCGGCCCGCTGCCCATGTCGCTCGCTGTCAGCGGCGGGCACGTCTGCTACCTGGGTAGCCAAGCGCTGGGCTGCCTCGATGCCAGCACCGGCCAACCGCGCTGGCAGACGCCTCGAGAGGTCGCCGGGGCGCCCTTTGGGCCGCGACCGGGCTTCTCGGCCCCGACCGTCGTCCTTAGCGAGGACGTGGTGCTCTGCGCCGACCGGGACCTCAACCAAGACTCCAACCTCAACGCGACGACGGGCAAGCCCATCGCTCAGTGGCTGGCGACCGCCGGCGCCGCGGGCGTGTTGACGGCGTACTCGGCCGAGACGGGCAAGGAGCTGTGGTCGTGCCCGTGCGCCGAGGCGTACCACGCGCCCACGGACGTGTTCGTCATCGACGGGCTCGTCTGAGTGGGACAGAGCCGCGCCCGCACCGGGCCTGACTTCGTGGTCGCCAGCGACCTGCACACGGGCGAGATTCGCCGCCGGATTTCGCCGGACAAGGCGTTCCAGACCACCCTGCCCCATCACCGGTGCCACCGGAACCGCGCCACGACTCGCTACCTGGTCACCGGCAGGACGGGGGTCGAGTTCATCGACTGCCAGACGGGGCAGGCGTGGCGGCACCATTGGGTGCGAGGCGTCTGCCAATACGGCACGCTCCCGTGCCACGGTCTCCTCTATGCGCCCCCTCATTCCTGCGCGTGCTACATCGAGGCGAAGCTGACCGGCTTCCTGGCGCTGGCGCCACGAGAAGCTGGGGACGAGCGGCCTGTGGCGAGTGACGGAAGCCGTCTTGAACGCGGGCCCGCGATCGGCGAAGCCCCAAATCCAAAATCTGAAATCGACCGACTGGCCCACGTATCGCCACGACCCGGCGCGGACCGGGGCGACGCAGGCAGCGGTCCCCCCTGAGCTGAGCGTTCTGCGGGAGGCGCGTTTGGGTGGGCAGTTGAGTAGTCCCGTGGTTGCCGAGGGGCTGGCGTTGGTCGCCTCGGCCCGCGATCACTCGATCCACGCCGTCGACGCTGCTACGGGCCGGGAGCGGTGGCAGTTCACCGCCGAGGGCGGGGTCGACTCACCGCCGACGATTGCCGCGGGGCTTGTCGTGTTCGGCTGTGCCGATGGCTGGGTCTACTGCCTGCGGGCCGCCGAGGGCGCGTTGGTATGGCGCTCACTTGTCGCCCCGCAGGAGCGGCGCGTGGTTGCCTTCGGACGGGTCGAGTCGGCCTGGCCCGTCAGCGGCAGTGTGCTGATTCGCGACGGGGTGGCCTACTGCGCCGCCGGCCGCAGTTCGTCCCTGGACGGCGGCATCCACCTCTGCAAGCTGGACCTGCAGACCGGCCGGGAGTTGGCGCGACGCGTTGTGTACAGCCGCGACGCTGAGACGGGTGAGCAGCCCGAGGAGCCGTTGATGTTCGAGCTGCCCGGCGCGCTGCCGGACGTCCTCTCCACCGACGGCGACAGCGTCTACATGCGCCGCTTGAGCTTCGCCGCCGACAGTCTGCAGCCGCAGGAACCGAAGGCACACCTCTACAGCCCCGCCGGGTTCCTACATGACGACTGGTGGCGCCGCACCTACTGGATCTTCGGCGACCACTTCTACTCGGGCTACATCGGTTTGGTACTTCGCCGGCCGGGAGGCGCCAGCGGGTCGATTGCTCTCGATGTCCGAGTCGGCGCTCTACGGCTTCGGCTACAAGCCCGAGTACTACCGAGGCGCCACCGAACGCAAGTACCACCTGTTCTCCCTGGACCGCTCAGCGGTGACTCCCCAGCCGCCCCCCGATTACGCCCGTGCCAACCGTGATTACCCGCAGAACGGGAAGGCCGAACTGAAGGTGGCTCCTCGGTGGACCCACGAGATTCCGTTGCTGGCCCGGGCGATGGTGCTGGCAGGTGAGACGCTGTTCGTGGCCGGCCCGCCGCCGCGGGGGGCTTCAGTCGCCCCTTGACTTTGAGGGGCCGAAGGGAGGCGTGCTCGCAGCAGATGCCGCCGCAGACGGGGAAACGCGCGCCCAGTACCGGCTGGACTCGCTGCCGGCCTTCGACGGCATGGTCGCAGCGGGAGAGCGGCTCTATCTCACCACAGAAGACGGCCGTCTGCTGGGCAAAGAGGACTTCCCCGCCACCTGGTGGGTCATCAACGTTCTGCCCGACGGCAGAGCCGAACTGGTGCTTGGCGAGGGCACCGGTGAAGGCAAGTCGGTGCGGCCGACCTGCAAAACGCCGCTGCCGGCAGGCGCGTGGGCCCCTCTTGCGTTTACGGTGGACAGGAAGCACCGCCAAGTCACCTGTTGCCTGAACGGCGTCGCGGACGCCACGACGCCCCTTCCGCCGCCCCTCACCGGTGCCTTGGGCGCCCCGGGCAAGGACCTCCGCATCCCCTCCAGCTACAAGCCCTTCACCGATCTCTTCGACGAGTTCCGGATCTACACGCGCGTGCTCTCGGAGGCAGAAGTCAAGGCGCGGTATGGGACGGAGAAGAGGGGGCGGGAAGGAACGGGGAAGGAGTGAAGGGGAGTGGCTGCCTGTTCCCCTCGGACGTCTGCGACGTCACTGGTTCTGCGCCGGCTGTATGACGATCTCGCTTGCGCGGAACCGACCTGGGAAGACGATCATCGGGGGGGTCCCCGCGTTGATGGTCACTGAAGTCGATTGTTTCGTCTTCAAGTCGACTGCCGTGACCACATGCGCGCTGTTCGGGGCGACCTCGTAGAGACCGGGGTACAGCACCACGCGCATCAGACTGGCATTCCGCGGCTGAACGGTCACCTGACCTTCGCGGCCCACTTGCACGCGGCTACTCTCCGAGTACACCTCGAGGCGGACCTCGTCTTTGGTGTAGGACACCACTTGGGCGAGACACGACTCCCCCTCCGGCTCAACCCGCACAGGGACCATCCTGCACACCCGCAGCTCCCCGGCGGGGACGGTCACGTGCACTCGCTGCGGGCGGGAGCGCTCTCCATCCACCGCCTTGGCGAGTTCCGTCTCGCCCAAGCGGCCGTACTGGTGCCCGCCGTACAGAGCCGCGGTGGGGTAGCTGCTGCTGAAGAGCGTCGCCACGCAGTCGGTGAGAAGGAGGTTGTTGGCGCCAACCGTGTCGATCACGGCAGCCTGCGCCCGCCGGCCGAAGTTGGCCACCGCGAGGCTCTCCTGCAGGGCCGCCACCTGGATTCCGGGAGGCGCCAGACGGTCGGTGTTCTGCACGGTCAGGCTGGCGCGCCGCGAGAACAGGCTGTCGTGGAACGGCGCCCAGAGGTCACTGTCGATGAGCCAGTTGGCCCAAAGGCGGAACGGCGCGTACACCGCGTATCCATTTCCGTATCGGTTGATGGTGAGGGAGCAGGAGCCGGGCGCCGCGGCACCGCGCGTGCCGGGGAACACCAGCCCAAAGGGAACAGCGTCACGCCACGGGCGGGACATGCCGAACACTCCGGTAAACGCAGTGCCTCCCACGCCGTTCCCGGTGGTGAGCTGCCCTTTTTGCAGTGACGGAAACAGCGGGTGCTCCACCAGAATGCTCATGTTGCGTTGGCCCGAGATGAACCGCTGGATGCCGTAGTCGCCAATCAGCTCTTGGAGTGGCGGAGGCAGCGCGGCCAGCGTGTCGCCGGCGTCAGCCATACCGAGGCCCAGGTCCGCCACCAGCACCCCGCCTTGTGAAACGTACTGCAGCAGCGCGGCCTGGGCGCGCTGGTTGAGGGTCAGCGCCAGGGGCGCCAGGATCGCGCCGTACTGCTGCAGTTCGGCACGTGGCAGCGAGAGAGAGTCCACCCCCAGGTAGTCGAACTGCCCCTGCCGCGTACCGGCATGCAGCGAGTAAATGAGTTCGCTTGGCTCGCCCAGCGAGAACTGCTCACCGTACCCGTACACGGGTCGGTTGTTGGCCACGACGCCTTCCCCCGTGGGCTCATAGAGAATCGCTGTCGTCGGCCGAGGTTCTCGCCACAACAGGCCCGAGGCGAGCAACTCCTCCCAGGTGGCTCGCACCACCTTCCGGAGTTCCTCGGTGTTCTTCAGCGACGGCCAGTCGGACAGGCTCATGCCCCCGGCGCCGTGCAAGGCCGCCGCCCTCATCCAGCCGGCAAGCTGTGCAGGCAGGGCGCCCTTGCCTTCCCTTCCGCAGAACAGGTTGGGCAGCACGCAGAACGCACCGCCCCGCCGGGCGATGTCGATGCCGTGGGCGTTGTGGGTCACCAGGTCGTTCTCGACCTGCCCCGGCAACAACTCCGGCAGGATAGCGTCGTAGGACCGGGGGACGCTGATCAGTCCCTTGTAGTCCCGGATGCGGCCGGTGAACAGGAGCCGCTGCCTGTCGCGCGAGCGGATCTCCTTCGCCCACAGGTCCAGCGTGTTGGCGAACTCTTGCCACCGGTAGAGCAGGAGGTCCAGTGAAGGGCGAGCGAAGAAGGGCGGGGCGCCATGGTCCACCTGCGGGGTCCCCGCCAGCGTGACCTGCTCGAACTTGTCGACCTGCACCTGCCAGCCGACAGACAGCTCGCGCTCCGACGGATAGCGGGAACGGAGGTAGTCCTGAAACGCGGCATCGTCTTGGGTGACGACTTGCCCCGGATCGTCCTGGGTAGCCCAGGCGATCAGGTTGGGCGTGTCCTTGTACCGTTCCGTCAGTCCCTGGATCCAGTCCGAACAGGCCTTGCGATAGGCCGCGTACCGCGGGGTCACGCGAGGCGGCGCCTCGTCCGTCTTCGGCCAGCCTGTCTCGACCCCGAGGACAACCCACAGGTCGTGCTCCGCCGCGGCACGAATCAGTGCCTCGAGCTTGTCCCAGTTATTGTCGCGGTTCCACGGAACCGGCACCCACACGGTGTTGAAGCCGCATTCCTTGTAGCTGTCGAGGTCCGCAGGGTCCTCGAGCCCGTAGCACCAGTAGAGTGCCGCCAGCTTCCCGTCAATGGCCACGACGCGCTTCCCGTACGCGTTCGTGTCGAAGGCCACGCGAGCGACCGCGCTTGGCGCGGCTGCGGCCGCTTGGGCGGCCGTCCCCTCGCAGAGACCCCGAGCGGATGCCAGCCACGTCGCGAGCAGTAAGGCACTACCGGCAATTGCGCGCATGTCAATTCCCTCCGTAGCCATCGCCGCCGAGGCGATGGACCCGCGTTCAGCGTGGTTGCTGCTCCAGCAAAGCGCGCAGCAGCACGGTCGCGCCCTGCTTGTCCAAGGGTTGGTTCCCGTCGCCGCAGCGGGGCGACTGAACGCATGACGGGCAGCCGCTCTCGCACGTGCAGGCAGCGACAGTCTCCAACGTGTTGCCCAGCAACTCGGAGAGCAACTCGTAGCCCCGCTCCGCGATGCCGGCTCCTCCGGGATAGTCGTCGTAGACGAAGAGAGACGCGCCCCCGGTGTCCGGGTGCTGCGCGTGGGAGACGCCGCTCAGATCGCGTTCGTCGCAGGCGGCCTGCAGCGGCAACAGGGCAATGATAGCATGCTCGGCGGCGTGCAGGGAGCCGAGCAGGTCGGCTGGCGCCGCCTCGACGGCAGCCAGGGCGCCCTGTCCGAGCACGATCCAGAACCCTCGGGTCTCGAACTCACTGGCCGGGAGTTCCAGGTCTTCACTACCAAGCGGCCGCTCATTGTACTGCTGCACCTTTCGATAGCCAACGACCTGAGCGCGGATATTCACCAGGCCAAAGTGCACCGTCGAGCCGCCGCCGAGCGGGCGCTCCCTCTCCGGCTCCACAACCTCGGTCTGTGTCGAGGTCAGCGGCCAAGTGTAGTAGTTGACGTCGGTGCGTTCAACGTAGCCAACTCGCTCCTCAGTGTCCAGCCACTTGACCAGGTACGACTCGCCTCGATGGAGGTACACCGCGCCTTCGTGAATCGTGTCGAATGCCCGAGCGGAGTCGACGGTGGCAATGACTTCCTTGTCGCGGCCGATATCCCGAACCTCATACGCCTCACCCGAGGCGGACCGGATGTTCACCAAGTCCTGGGGTCGCCCCTCGCCGGTCCAGAACCAGCGGTCGCGCCGGGTTAGCAGCCCGCCCTCGGTCAGTCGCTCGACGAGGGCCGTCATTGCCGGGGCAAAGGGCTCTTGGTCCCCGGCCGACAGAGGCAGCTCGTACGCGGCGCAGAGCAAGTGTGCCGCCAGTATATAGATGTTCGCCGGGTCCAGCAGCGCGCGTTCGCTGGCGCGCTTGAACAGGTAGTCGGGGTGGCGCATCAGGAACTGGTCCAACGGGCCGCCAAGCGCTACCAGCACGACCACGGCCTCTCCTTCACGTCGCCCGGCGCGCCCGGCCTGCTGCCACAGGCTGGAGATCCGACCCGGATACCCCACGAGGATGGCGGCGTCCAGGCCGCCGACATCGACGCCCAGTTCGAGGGCGGAAGTCGAAGCGACCCCAAGCAACTCCCCCTCGAAGAGCTGTCGCTCGATCTCGCGGCGCTCGGCGGGGAGGTAGCCGGCGCGGTAGGCCATGAGTTTCTCGGGCAGCCCGGGAGTGCCCTTCAGCAGATTCCGCGCGTAGCGCAGGATGAGTTCGGCCGTCACGCGCGCCTGGGTGAACACGAGGGTGCGCACCTGCCTGCGGACGAGCCGCGCGAGCACCTCCACCGCCTCGAAGTTGGCGCTGCGCCGGCCGGCGCTGCCCGCTCCCAGGAGTGGCGGATTCCAGAACAGGAAGTGCTTGCGTGCCGCGGGGGCGGTGTCGCCTTTCACCACCTCCACCGGGAGGCCCAGTAGCCGTTCTGCCGCCTCCTCCGGGTTGCCGATTGTGGCAGAACAGCACAGGAACTGCGGCTCCACCTGGTAGTGAGCGCAAAGGCGGCGCAGCCGACGGAGGACGTTAGCTGTGTGCGCGCCAAACACGCCCTGGTAGGTGTGCAGTTCGTCGACGACGACGTAGCGGAGCTGGAGAAGGAACTGGGCCCACGTGGTGTGATTGGGCAGCACCCCAACGTGCAGCATGTCGGGGTTCGTCAGCACAACCTGTGCGACCTGCTTGACGATACGCCGGTCCTTTGCCGGCGTGTCACCATCGTACGTTGCCGCTTTCAGCGTGGGGAACAGATCAAGCTCGTTGAGCTTGCGCAACTGGTCCTGGGCCAGGGCCTTGGTGGGAAAGAGGTAAAGCGCCCGAGTGCCGCGGTCGGCAAGGATGGCCTCGATGACGGGCGCGTTGTAGCAGAGCGTCTTGCCGCTGGCGGTCGCCGTCACGACCATGACGTGGCGACCTGCCCGGGCAAGCGTGAGGGCTTCCACTTGGTGCTGGTAGAGCCGCTTGATGCCCTGTCGCCCCAACGCCTCTGCCAACGAGGGGTGCAGCGGAGGGTCCAACTCCGCGTACTTTGCTCGCCGGCCGGGGAGGATCTCGTGGTGCACAATCTGCCCGTTGTAGTCCGGCGCGGCCTTCAGTTCCTCCACCAGGTTGGCGCAGTCCAAGGGCATCGAGCGTCCTCCAGACAGGTCGCTGGTCACATTCTACCCCAACCGATGCGAGCGCCCGCCCTCGGAGCATCAGCCGCCAGAGAGGCGTGGTTGCGGCCGGACGGCTGGGCTACAATCGGCGCGTCAAGAGAACGCGGAGCAATTTCCGGGACTCCCGGAGACACGACTACCTATCGGAGCAGGATCATGGACTTCGTGCTTGGCATCGATGGCGGCGCGACAACGACCAAGGCAGTCGTCCTCGACGCCTCTGGAGCAGTGGTCGGGACAGGGGAGGCCGATGGGTGCAACCCTCTCGTCTGCGGCTTCGAGGCGGCGGGCAAGCAGCTCGTAGAAGCCGCTCGGGTCGCCGCCGAGGCCGCCGACATGGGGCTGGCGTACTTTGCTTCGGCCTGTTACGGGTTGGCAGGCGTCGGGCGGGCGCACGACCTCAAGCGGATGACGGACCTCCTCGGGCAGCAGGGCTTGGCGGCTGTCTTTGAGGTGGATCACGACGCGGCCGTCGCCCTCTATGGTGCCACCGCTGGCGAGCCGGGAGTCATCACGATCGCCGGTACCGGCGCCATTGCGTTCGGCATCGACGCCGACGGCAAACGCGCCCGGGCGGACGGCTGGGGCCGGCTGATGGGCGATGAAGGCGGCGGCTACGACCTAGCGCTCCGCACACTGCGTGCCGCCGCCCGGTCGGTGGAAGGGCGCGGCCCGCAGACGGAACTGCCCGACCGCATCCGCCAGACCACCGGCACTGCCGACCTGGATCAGTTGGCGACTTGGTTGTATAGCAGCTATCGTAGCCCCGCTGAGATTGCCTCCCTCGCCCGGTGCGCCCTGGAAGCGGCGGAGGCGGGCGATTCGGTGGCACTGGCTCTGGTGGAAGAGTCTGCGGGCCGGCTGGCCGAGACCACTCTGTCTGTGGTCCGCCAGCTCTGGCCGTCTCCAGTGAGGGTGACCGTCAGCTACGGCGGGACGCTTCTCGTGCGCAAAGGCCCGCTTCAGCGTCTATTCTGCGACGCAGTGCGTGAGCGGATACCGCAGATCGGGGTGCAGCCGCCACTGCACACTGCCGCCCACGGCGCCGCACTACGCGCTCTTGCCAAGCTCCGCGACCCCGGGTGAGCCTGGCGACCCCGGCCGAGCCGTCTGATCGGTCCGCACCGCCCGATATGTCCGAGCACCCCAACTCAAGCGAACTTGGCGCCCTGACCACCGAGCAACCCAATCCTGCCTCAGAAGGGCTGGATGTGCTCTCGGTTCAGGAGATGCTCCGCGTCATCAATGAGGAGGACAAACTCGTCCCTCTCGCCGTGGAGCGCGAGATTCCTCGCATTGCCCAAGCGATTGACTTGGTTGTAGACCGGCTACGCCAAGGAGGGCGGCTCTTCTACGTCGGCGCCGGCACCAGTGGGCGGTTGGGTGTGGTGGACGCCTCCGAGTGCCCGCCGACCTTTGGCACCGACCCTGAGTTGGTGCAGGGCCTCATCGCGGGCGGCCCGGCGGCGGTGTTCCAGTCTCAGGAAGGGGCTGAGGATCACCCGGAAGAGGCAGTGCGGGAGCTGCAGTCCCGCGGCCTATCGGCGCAGGACGCGATCGTGGCGCTCAGCGCCAGCGGCCGGACGCCGTTCTGCATTGGCGCGCTGCAGTACGCCCGCTCAGTCGGGGCAGCCGCCATCGCTCTAGTCTGCAACGAGAACGCCGAGATGTCGCGATTCGCTGAGGTGACCCTCTGCCCGGTTGTCGGCCCCGAGGTCGTCACAGGCTCCACCCGGATGAAAGCCGGCACCGCCGAGAAGCTGGTCCTCAACATGATCAGCACCGTGACCATGGTGCGCCTCGGCCGCGTCAAAGGCAACCTGATGGTAGACATGCAGCTCCGCTGCGGGAAGCTCTGGGAACGGGCCACCCGCTTGGTCCAGCGCCTCACCGGCGTCTCGGCCGACGAGGCGCGGGCCGCGCTGGAGCAGCACGAGGGCAGCGTCCGGCTGGCCGCGGAGGCACTCAAGCGCCGATCAGAACTCGGCTAGTGTTCCCACACAGTTGCAGGGGCCGAACGGCCAGTTGGGCCGGCTTGTTGACAACGGTTACCGGCGGTGATAGAATCGCGTCATACATGAATGTGCTATGGACGGAACCTCCGCAGGGAGGTTGGCGTCTAAGCGCTCGGTCTCTGACGTCCCGGTCCTTGAAAACAGACTGAAGACACGATTCCCCCCAACCACTGCAGAATCTACGACCAAGCTACTTGGTCTTTCAATCTGCTGCACGCCTTCGTGCATTCAACTCCAAACTGGGCAAGAAAGGAGGGTTCCTGAGTGCGCCCGAGTTGCGCGGAGGACAGTTGTGCGCAGAGGAAAGGAGCCCGCCCGACCTAAGTCGGAACGGGTTAGGGAGCACTGTAACCGCTGCACGCTCATGCTGAGGGAAGCAAGCATCGAGGAAACATGGACACTCTGTTGCTTCTCCTGATGCTACTCAGCCCCTGCATGTTGCTCCCCAGTACCGTACGCGCCACGCACATCACCCCACTCCGTTGCAGCGGGCGTGGCAGTCGCAGCAAACCGTACCCTACACTGTAGGGACGAAATCGCAGGAGGAACAATCGTGAAAAAGCACCTCGCGCTGCTTATCGGCAGCGTAATGTTGCTGGCGCTCACAGTTCCCACAATGGCAGCTCCGTTTGCCGACGTGCCCTTCGATCACTGGGCATACGAGGCAGTTTCCGAGCTGGCAGACATGGGAATCGTCGAGGGCTATCCGGATGGTAAGTACCACGGACAGCAACCCATGACCCGTTACGAGATGGCGATGATGATCGCCCGACTCATCCAGAAGTTGGATGGGCGCTATGCCAAAGCCGGCGAAGCCGGTGGCGGAGTTGGTCCCGCTGGTCCCGTCGGTCCCGCTGGCGCCGCTGGCGCTACCGGTGCTGCTGGTCCGGCCGGCGCTACTGGCGCTGCTGGCGCTGCTGGCGCTACTGGCGCTGCTGGCGCAACCGGTCCTGCCGGCGCAGCCGGCAAGGACACCGCGGTCGACTACAACCGCGCCAAGCAGATCATGGCCGACCTGACCGAGGAGTTCAAGGACGAACTGGCCAAGATTAAGGGCCAGGTCGACGATCACGAGGCTCGCCTCGCCAAGCTGGAAGCTCAGAAGCAGAAGGTCCAGATCGGCGGCAGCTTCATGTATCGCACCGGCGCGCAGGAGACGGCGAACGTCCCCCTTTCGAGCCTCGATTGGCCCGATGACCGCTTCGGCTACCATCACCTGGTGCTCGACCTGAGCGCTGACATCAACCCCTCGTTGATGGGCAAGGTTACCCTGTGGGACGTTCAAGGTGCACCGCTGGCCAACACGTTTGGCCCGCTCGTCCGTGAGGCCTACGTTCAGTCCCAGACCAAGTGGGGAGAGCTGACCCTCGGTCGGCAGAACTACGCTTGGGGATCCGGACTCCTCGTGGACAACCAGCTCGCTACTCAGGACGGCGCTCGGTTCCAGACCACCTTCGGTCGCGGCACCGGATTCCAGGCGATTCTCGCGGATGCCGACAACGGCGCCGTGGGGAACTCCTACGGACCAGCTCAAGGCTATTTCGCACCCCCTGAGGACGACGAGTACTTCGCCCTCCGCTTGGACGGCAAGCTCCTCGGCGCCGATGTTGGCGTAAACTGGCTCGGCGACGGTATGCGGTATGAGAAAGCCTACAGCGTTGACCTCGGCTTCGACATCTGGGGCCGTCGCGTCACCGGTGAGTGGGCAACCCTCGACCAGAACGCTGCCGGTATGGACACCGACGCGCAGGCGTTCACCGTCAAGGCTGAGCTCTGGAACAGCCCCAACCTCAAGGTTTGGGCGGCCTACACGGATACGGATCAAGGCAATGCCAACCCGCTCAACAACTGGGTTGCCCCCATTGCTTCCGTCCGTAACCCGTACGTCCGCACTGCCGCAGAGGCAATCTGGGATCGCGGTGGCTACGGCGCCACGCTCATCCCGGTTCGTCCGCTGGTCCAGAACATCTACGACGTTGGCGTTGCGTGGAACTTGTTCGGCAAGTACCCCCTCGACATCCGCTACTACGGTGGCGAGGATAAAGACGGCACCGGCGCAGGCGAAGCCTACAGCGTCGCCTACACCCATCCCGTTGCCGAAGGCGTGGACCTCGAGCTGAAGTACGGCAAAGTCAGCAATGACGGCGCTGATGACTCGATGATCCGCCTGACCACCATGGTCGGCTTCTAAGCGAACCTAACCCTCTGGCGTAAAGCTTAGAGTGAGAGCCCCCTGGAGAAATCCAGGGGGCTTTTTTTGTTTGCGATGGGCCTCTCGATCACGCCAAAGCTTGCCTCTTGCGCCCGTTGCCAGCGGCAAGCAGCCGCCCTTCGCACGGAGGTGGAGAAGTGAACACTGACCAGACAGAGCATTGCTCCCCGAGCTGCCGGTGCGGCGAGCCCCTGGGCCGACGGGAGTTCCTCAAGCTGGCCGGGCTCGGCGCCGCGGCCGTCACCGCGGTGCCGACCGGCGCGATGGCCGGGCCGTTCGGCAGAGCGGACTTCGAGAAACTCGTCCCGGCCGACAAGAGGCTCCGCCAGGAGTGGGTCCAGTCGCTGTTCGCGCGCGGGACGCGGACCGTGTATCGTGGCACCGACTTGGAGAAGATCGGCATGCCGGTTGGCGGCATCTGCACCGGGCAGATATACCTGGGTGGTGAGGGCAGGCTCTGGCACTGGGACCTCTTCAACAAGCACGTCGGCACCGGCGCCGAGCACTATGCCAAGCCGATGCAGCCGGCTTCGCCGTTGGAGCAAGGGTTCGCGGTGCGCGTCACTGCCGGAGGGCGCACTCAGGTGCGGCCGCTGGACCGGACTGGATTTGCCGAGGTCAGCTTCTGTGGCGAGTACCCCATTGGCTTTGTGGACTACCACGACGACGCGTCGCCGGTGGCGGTGTCGCTGGAGGCGTTCTCCCCGTTCATCCCGCTCGACGCCGACGACTCAAACCTGCCGGCGACAGTCATGCGCTTCACCCTCACGAACACAGGTGGCGCTCCGGTGGAAGCGCAGCTTGCCGGCTGGCTGGAGAACGCCGTGTGTCTCGACTCTGCGCTCACGGGCGAGGGGGTCCGGCGCAACCGTTGGAGGCGCCGACCAAACAGCTCGTTCCTCGAATGCTCTGCCGAACCGGCGCCGCCGCCTGCGGTGCCCGCTCGGCCCGACGTGGTGTTTGAGGACTTCGAGAAGGAGACGTACGAGGGTTGGACGGTGGCAGGAACGGCCTTCGGCCCGGGACCGGTAGAGAAGGCGAAGATCCCCGGCTACCAGGGCGACGTGGGCGGCGAGGGAGAACGCGTCGTCAACTCGCACAACACGCGCAACAGCGAAGATGTTGGCGCAGGCGACAACCACACCGGGCGGCTGACGAGCCGCGCGTTCAAGGTGGAGCGCAAGTTCGTCAGCTTCTACATCGGCGGCGGGAACAACCCTGGCCAAACCTGCCTCAACCTGTTGGTCGACGGCAAGGTGGCGCGCACGGCAACCGGCCGAAATGACAACCGGATGCGCAGAGACTGCTTCGACGTGAGCGAGTTGGAGGGGCAGACCGCGCAACTCGAGATTGTCGATGAAAAGCAAGGCGGCTGGGGCAACGTGGGCGTGGACCACATTGTGTTCACCGACAGCCCCAGCACCGCGGTGCCGTTGGACAAACGGGCCGACTTCGGGACTATGGGGTTGGCACTGCTGGACGCGAAGCCTGACGATGCAGCAATCCTGTCGCTGCCCGCGGGGAACCTGGCCGAGGAGGTCTTCCCCGTCGAGCAGCCCACGTCCACCGACGCGGAGGCAACCCGGCCGTTCGGACAGAAGCTGGTCAGCGCGGTCACGCGCAAGCTCGCGCTCAAGCCCGGCGAGTCGGCCACCGTCACCTTCGTGTTGACGTGGCACTTCCCGAATCTTCAACTCGACCCAGTGCGTGGCTCAAGCGGCCGCCACTACGCGAAGCGGTTTGCCTCAGCCGCCACGGTAGCCGATTACATCGCGGACAACTTCGACTCGCTCGCCGGCCAAACCCGACTGTGGCACGAGACGTGGTACGACTCGACGCTGCCGTACTGGTTCCTGGACCGCACCTTCGCCAACGCCTCGATCCTCGCCTCTTCCACCTGCCACTGGTTCGACGACGGGCGGTTCTACGGTTGGGAAGGCGTCGGTTGCTGCGCCGGCACGTGCACCCACGTGTGGCACTACGCCCACGCGGTGGCGCGGCTGTTCCCGCAACTGGAGCGCGACCTGCGCGAGCGGACCGACTTTGGACTGGCGTTCGACCCGGGCACCGGCGTGATCCGCTTCCGCGGCGAGGGCGCCGGGCTGGCGGTCGATGGGCAGGCAGGCTGCATTCTCCGGTCGTACCGCGAGCACCAGATGTCGGCCGACGACGCCTTCTTGAAGCGCAACTGGCCGAAGATCAGGCGCGCCCTCGAGTGCCTGATCGAGAAGGACGCTGACGGTGACGGGATCATCGAGGGCGGCCAGCACAACACGCTCGACGCCGACTGGTACGGGCCCGTGGCCTGGCTGAGCGGGCTCTACCTGGCTGCGTTGCGGGCGGGTGAGGAGATGGCAAAGGAAGTCGGCGACACGGAGTTTGCCGCCCGGGCGCGGGGGATCTCCGACGCAGGAACCCGCAAGCTGGTCGAGACGCTCTGGGGCGGCGAGTACTTCGTCAACCAGCCCGACCCCGAGCATCCCGAGGCGATCAACTCCGGCACCGGCTGCGAGATCGACCAAGTGTTCGGCCAGAGCTGGGCGTTCCAAGTGGGGCTGGGCCGCGTGCTGCCGGAAGACCAGACGCGCACCGCACTGGCGTCGCTCTGGCGGTACAACTTCGCGCCCGACGCGGGTCCCTATCGTGAGGTCAACAAACCCGGCCGCTGGTACGCCATGCCGGGTGAGGCCGGGTTGCTCATGTGCACCTTCCCGCGGCCCGACTGGGACTACACGAAGGCCTCCGGCAAAGGCGCCGAATGGGCCGCCGGCTACTTCAACGAGTGCATGAACGGCTTCGAGTACCAGGCTGCCGGGCACATGCTGTGGGAGGGCCTGGTGCAGGAAGGGCTCGCCGTCACGCGGGCCGTTCATGACCGCTACCACGCTTCCCGTCGCAACCCTTGGAACGAAGTCGAGTGCGGCGACCACTATGCCCGGTCGATGGCCAGCTATGGAGTCTTCCTCGCGGCCTGCGGCTACGAGCATCACGGTCCCGAAGGGCACCTCGGCTTCGCGCCCAGGCTGACACCGGAGGACTTCCGGGCGCCATTCACGACCGCCGAAGGCTGGGGAACCTACTCGCAGAAGAGAGCCGGCGGAGACCAGAAGGCGGAAGTGGCGGTGAAGTGGGGCCGGGTGAGGCTGAAGACGCTTGCCTTCCGGGCGCCCGACGAAAAGCAGGTCAAGGCAGCGCAGGCTCACCTGGACGGACAGGAGCGCGGCTGCACCTTCGCGCAAGACGGCGACCGGGTGCTGGTAACACTGGCCCGAGAAGTGGTTGTGGCGGCGGGCCAGGCCCTCGGGGTCGCGCTGAGCGGGTGAGACCGTCCGCGTTCCGCACCCGACCTGTCGCGGTCCCTTCTGGCACAAGGAAAGCGCCCCCATCGCGGTATCGCGAGGGGGCGCTTTGGTTCGCTGTAGTAGTCAGCGAGTTGACGGCTTACATGCCGTAGTCGGGCGGGGGATAGCCGCCGCCACCGGCGGGGGCTTTCTCTTTCTCGGGCCTCTCAGCGATCAGGACCTCGGTGGTGAGGAGCATGCCAGCGATGCTGGCCGCGTTCTCCAGGGCCGAGCGGACGACCTTGAGCGGATCGACAATACCTTTGTCGATCAGGTTGCCGTAGTCTTCCTTGAGGGCGTCGAAGCCTTCGTTGGCTTCCATCGTCTTGACTTTCTGGACGACGATGGAGCCTTCCATCCCGGCGTTGTTGGCGATCTGGCGGAGCGGCTCTTCGAGCGCGCGCCGAATGATGGCCATGCCGACCTTCTCGTCATCTGTGCCGCCGCGGATCTTCTCCAAGGCGGGGATGGCGTTCAGGAGGGCCTTGCCGCCGCCGGCAACGATGCCTTCTTCGACAGCCGCGCGGGTCGCCGACAGGGCGTCCTCGAAGCGGTGCTTCTTCTCTTTGAGCTCGGTCTCGGTGGCAGCGCCGACGCGAATCTCGGCAACACCGCCGGCCAGCTTGGCCAAACGCTCTTCCAGCTTCTCACGGTCGTAGTCGGAGTCGGTCTCCTCGATCTGCCGACGGATCTGCTGCACACGGCCGGCCAAGGCGTCTTTGGTGCCGGCGCCTTCGATGAGCGTGGTCTTCTCTTTGTCGATGACCACGCGCTTGACGCGACCCAGCATATCAAGCTCGACGTTCTCCAGCTTGATGCCCAGGTCTTCCGACAGGAACTTCCCGCCGGTGAGGACGGCGATGTCCTCCAGCATAGCCTTGCGGCGATCGCCAAAGCCGGGGGCTTTGACAGCAGCCACGTTGAGGATGCCGCGGATCTTGTTGACCACGAGGGTCGCCAGGGCTTCGCCTTCGACGTCTTCCGCAAGGATGACCATCGGCTTGCCCGACTTGGCGGTCTTCTCCAGCAGCGGAACGATATCCGCAACGGAGCTGATCTTCTTCTCGTGGATCAGGATGTAGGCGTCCTGAAGGACGACTTCCATGTTCTCCGCATCGGTCACGAAGTACGGGGACAGGTAGCCCTTGTCGAACTGCATGCCCTCCACGATCTCGACCGTGGTGCCTGTGGCCTTCGAGTCCTCGATGGTGATGACGCCGTCTTTGCCGACCTTGTCCATTGCCTCAGCGATGAAATCGCCGATGGCTTTCTCGTTGCCGGCGATGGCGCCGACGTTGGCGATGGACGCCTTCGTCTCAACGGGGATGGCGTGCTTCTTCAGTTCGTCCACGGTCTTCTCGACAGCCATCTCGATGCCCTTCTTGAGGAGCATCGGGTTGGCGCCGGCGGCCACGTTGCGCATGCCTTCCTTGACGATCGACTGCGCCAGCACGGTGGCGGTGGTGGTGCCATCGCCGGCGACGTCATTCGTCTTCGAGGCGACTTCGCGAACGAGCTGGGCACCCATGTTCTCAAAATGAGGCTCGACCTCGATCTCCTTGGCGACGGTTACGCCGTCTTTGGTGATCGTGGGGGAGCCAAACTTCTTCTCGAGGACCACGTTACGACCTTTGGGACCGAGGGTCACCTTCACTGCGTCGGCGACGATGTTGACTCCTCGCTCCAGGGCCCGTCGAGCTTCTTCGTTGAATCTTAGCTCTTTGGCAGCCATTAGCTGGGATTCCTCCTTTTCGTCTGTCGAACGGGGTTAGCGCTGTCCGGGTCGTGCGCTACTCGCGCACTGCCAGCAGCGACCCTTCATCCATGAGCAGGTAGTCTTCACCGTCGATGGTGACTTCTGTCCCGCCGTACTTCGAGTAGATGACGCGGTCTCCTACCTTTACGGTGACTGCTGCGCGCTCGCCACTGTCGAGGAGCTTGCCATCACCAACAGCCAGGATCGTGCCCTCCTGGGGCTTTTCCTTAGCTGAGTCCGGGAGAACGATGCCTCCAGCCGAGGTGTCTTCCTCGTCGCAGGGCTTGACTAGCACCTTGTCACCAAGCGGGCGGACTTTGGGGCTTGCCATACCGGTACCTCCTTTCGATCTTGCGCCTCTTGATTAGCACTGTCCTGCGGAATCTGTTAGCACTCGGAACCGCAGACTGCTAAGGCGCAAGCTATGATTATAGCCTACTTCCTTGGGAAGTCAACTGCTCGCGAGAGAATCAACGCCGAAACGGCGCAATTCTGTCATAATGGGACCCCGTTCGTCGCCCCGCAACCGTTTCCCGGGCGACGAGCGGAATGCCCCAAGATGGCTCCCCGACACACGGTACCAGCGGCCCTGGCTGCAGCGCTCATGAGCACTGCAACCTTGCTCCCAGTGTGCACCCGAGCCTCTGCGGAAGAGGTTGTGCCTATGGCTACAACCGAGCCCAGCTCAGTCTCTCGGCAACTCAGCCAACCCACCTACGAAGACCTCGGCGAAGACCAACACCTCGCGCCGCTTTTCGCGCCCGGCGGCGGCACCACGCTTGCACAGTGGCAGCGCCGGCGGCCGGAGCTTTGCCGGCGTTGGGATGAGGTGCTGGGGCACCCATCGTTCGGCCACTACAACAAGGGCGCCGAGGTTGTCCGGGAGTTCGAGCTGCCGGAGTTCCGCGGCACGTTGCTGCGGCAGCCCACCGGCCCCGACACGAAGCAGCTCGTGCTGTTGATGGAGCCGACCCGCCCGGCGCGGTCGCCGCGGCCGGGGGCGGTCGTGCCGTTCTACCACCCCGACACGATGGCCGGGTGCAATGTGGAGACCGGCGAGTGGCTCGCCGAGCGTTCCACGGTGCAGTTCGGCAGGCACTTGGTGCAGCAGGGCTACGTTGTCGTCTGCACCGAGGCCTTCCCGTACAACACCGTACCCGAACCGGCGGAGAACGCCGGCTTCGCCTGGTGGCAGGCCGGCGCCGAGCAGGTGCTCCGCGACAATCCCCAGTGGACGGGCATGGGCAAACTGGTTCACGACACCAGCCGCGCCGTCGATCTGCTCCTGGAACAGCCCGCGGTCGATCCCCAACGCATCGTCTGCATCGGCCATTCCCTCGGCGGGAAGATGGCCTTCTACACGGGCTGCCTGGATGACCGAATCAAGGCAGTCGTCGCTTCCGACTTCGGCATCGGCTGGAACTTCACCAACTGGGACGATCTTTGGTACCTTGGGAAGCAGCTCCACGCCGAGGGCTTCCCGCTCGCCCACCACCAACTGCTGGCCTTGCTCGCGCCTCGGTCGTTTCTGCTGATCGCGGGGCAGTACGACAAACGGGAGAGCTGGCAGTACCTGAAGGCGGCACAGCCGGTGTACCGGCTCTACGGCAAGGAGACCGCTGTCGGCATGTTCGACCACGCCAGCGGGCACCGGCCGACCGAGGAGTCGATGCGGCTTGCTTATCGCTGGCTGGCCGAGCAGTTCGCGCTGCCGGAGCAGCCGTGGGAAGCCTCGTAGGGTAAAGCTCCAGCTTTGCCGCCCTTTCCAGTGAGGTGCCGCGAGACCACGGTTAAAGGGCGGCAAAGCTGGAGCTTTACCCTACGAGGCTATCCTGGGGAATCTGGTAGGTGCTCTCATGACAAACTCGCCCGACCCCGTCCCAGACCTGACCCAGCGCGTCAGCGCCCAACGAATGCGCGCCGACCTGTTCCACCTGTCAAAGGACCCGCTTCCCTACCGGAAGCTCAACGCAACGCTTCCGGGCCACGCGCAGAATACCCTCCACGAAGCAGACGACTTCCTCGGCGCGCAGTTGGGCGCCGCCGGGTACGTGGTCGAGCGAGAGGGTGTGCAGGTGCAGTGCTTCCGGTGCGATGCGTCCAAGCCGAAGGCGCAGCAGTATTCGCCGCCGCACGCAGGCGACCCGTGGTACACGGCCTACAACCTGTACGCCAAGAAGACGGGGACCGACCGCCCCGGCGAGATCCTCATCGTCTGCTCTCACAAAGACTCCCAGAGTTGGTGCGACTCGCCCGGCGCCAACGACAATGCCATCGGCGCCGTCGGCAACCTTGAACTGGCCCGGGCGCTGGCGGACTACGAAAGCCGTCGCTCGATGTGGTTCCTGTTCTGCAACGAAGAACACAAGCCGTGGACCAGCGTTGCGGCGGCTGAGAACGCGGCGAGACGGGGCGACAAGATCGTCGCCGTGTTCAACCTCGACGGCATCGGCGTGAAGTCGGTAGCCGACACGCAAGCCGGCAGGAAGACCAACGTCACTGCCTACACCGAGCCGGAAGGGAAGCGACTCGCCGACTTGATGGCGGAGGTGAACCAGGCGTACGGAATCGGGCTGGAGCAGACCTGCGCCAAGCGGGAGAACCCGGGTGACGACGATGGTTCCTTCGTGAAGGCCGGTTTCCCGGCTGCCGTCGTCAACATCGGCTCCTGGCCGTACGCCGACCCCAACTACCACCGCGAAACCGACGTGCCTGAGTTGACAGACCTCGATAACGCCGGCCTCGCCGTGCAAGCGACACTGGCGGCGCTGATGCGGCTGGACGCTGCAGACTGACTGGCGGGGCTACGATGGCATTCACAAGGGAGAGAGAATGAGACGCCTCTACGTTGTGCTGGTACCCCTGGCGTTGGTGCTTCTCGCACTGGCCGCAAGGAGTGAAACGCTCGCGAACCTGCTGACCAACCCCGACTTCCGCACCGGCATCCTCGCGCCTACGGGCTGGGGCTTCAATGCGCCGGAGGGCAACCGCGTCAGTTGGCTGGCGGCACCCGGCGGCACAGACCACGCGGTACAGTTGGAGAGCAGCGGGCGCGACTGGGCCGGTCTGACCTCGCAGTCGGTGAAGGCCGCGGGCGGCGAGCGTCTCACTGTCGCCGCCTGGGTGCGAGGCCTGCCCGGGCAGAAACCGACGGACGCGGACCGTCTGTTCGTGCGCTTCTTCCGCGCCGGTGGGTTTGTCGGCCAAGAAGGTCCGGCACTGGCGAGTGTCCCTGAGGAGTGGACGACGGTGGCGGGAGTGGTGACTGCCCCCGAAGCCGCCGGAACAGCCGATGTCTCGTTCCAGCTCCGCTCGAAGGCGCAGTTGCAGGTGGCTTCTGTCTGCCTGCTGCGCGGCGAGCGCCTCGCGGAGGTCGCTGACGTCCTGCCGCTGCCGCCGCCCAAGGCGACCGACTGGAAGCCCGTGGACAAAGCGCAGAACGTACCCGCCGATGCCAACGACAACGGTCTGCCGGAGGCTCTGGAGTCCTTCCTCAAGATTCGCCCCGAAGACAAGGCCGTCAGCGCGCGCCGGGTCCGCGGCAAGACGACCAGCTTTCAGACACCCACCGGGTACCGCGAGGACAACGACCTGAAAGTCGATACGGTCATCGTCGCCGGCAACCAAGACGACAGCATTCGGAGTTGGGCGGCGCTTGGTTACGAGCCGCACGTGATGGTCGGGTTCCGCGCCGGACAGGACTACTTGGACGCGCAACACGAGGGCGTGCTCGGCCGAGACGAGGTGCAGACCGACAGTAGCGGCACGCTGCTCACTTGTGGCCCCGGTAGCTACTACATGGTGCCGACCGAGAACCGGCGGCGCTTCTTTCGGCAGTACTTCGCAGACGCGGTGTCGCGGGGCGCTAAGGCGGCGTGCCCCGAGGAGCCGGAGTTCTTCTCCCGCGCCGGGTACAGCGAGGCCTTCAAGCGCGAGTGGCAGGCGCGCTACGCCGAGCCGTGGCAGGATCCGACGTCGTCGGTTGAGGCGCGCTACCGGTCGGAGCGACTGAAAGTCGAGTTGGAGCGCAAGTTGCTCCAGGCGTGCTATGCCGGCGCGCGCAGCGTCGACCCCAAGGTGCAGCGCTTCGTGCTCACGCACAGCCCATTGAACTACACCGGCTGGGGCATCACCTTCGGCCACCACGACCTGCTGGCCACCGGTGAGGTGGATGCCGTGGTCGCCCAGGTTTGGACCGGCACCGCGCGCACACCCGTCCCGTACGCGGGCCAACGGCGCGAGCGGACGTTCGAGAACGGCTTCCTGGAGTACGCGTCGTGCGTCGGGCTGACGCGGAACCTGCCCGTCGACCTGTGGTTTCTCATGGACCCGCTGGAAGACAACCCGGACCGCACCATGGAGGACTACCACGGGAATTACCTGCGCACCTTGGCGGCTTCGCTGATGTTTCCGGAAGTCACGCGCTTCGAGACCATGCCCTGGCCGACGCGCATCTTTGGCCGGGTGCCCGACGACTTCGCCACCGAGATCTGCAGCGTCATCAACGTGCTCTCTGACATGCAGAACCAGCACGAGAGCCGCCTGGAGTCGGGCACGACAGGCATTGGCACGTTTCTGTCGGACTCGGCCATGTGGCAGCGGGGCGATCCGCACCCCAGCAACCCGGACTGCTTCTACGGGCTGACTATGCCGTTGCTCATGCGCGGCCTCCCGGTGGCAGTGCCGCACCTTGACCGCGCGGCGGAACCGGGGTACCTCGACAGGTACCGCGTGCTGCTTGTCTCGTACGACATGCTGAAACCCCTCAAGCCGGAGTTCAACGAGGCGCTGGCTGCGTGGGCGCGCAAAGGCGGCTGCCTGCTCGTGTTCGGCGGCGACGACCCGTACAACGCCGTCCCCGAATGGTGGCGAACGCAGGGCTTCGAGAGCCCCCAAGATCACCTGCTCTCGCTGTGCGGCTTCGATGTCTCGAAGCGCCGGGTGCTCAAGGGAGTTGACGCCGACGTGAACTGGACGGTCGTCGCGAAGACCGACTACACCGGTCGCAACCTGGAGAACCAGACCACCGAGACCCTCGACCTGACCCCGTTCCTCAAGGACGGCTCCGCGCTGATCAAGTGCGGGGACAGCCTCCAGGAAGACGGTTGGGGAGCGCTCATTACGAAGCTCTCAGCCGAAGGCGTCCGCAACGGCAAACCCGCCAAGCTTGCAGTCCGCACCAATACCCCGGAAGAGCATGCGCTCATCGCCGCCGATGGCGACTCGGGCATGACCACCGATGGTCACCGCTTCTGCGACCAGCACCGGTTCGTCGTCTACCGGTTCGACTTCGACCCGGGCAGCAAAGCCACGCTACGAATCGAGATCGGCAACCAGTACATGGTCAGTGCAGCGCCGAGCCGGGGTACCTTGGAGCGCAGGTTCGAGGCAACGACGAACAAGCTCCCGCTCAGCACCCGCGCCGTTGAGCTGTCTACCGCCGACTCACTCATCACGTACGGAGATTCCGGTGCTCGACCGCTATACGCCAGTCAAGGCGCGGCGCTCCTGTCGGAGAAGGAGGTCGGCAACGGCACGGTGCTGTGCTTCGGCGCCTCGCCGTCTTCGTTCGCGCGGTCTGCGGAAGCGGCGGACCAACTTCGGGCGCTCGTCCGGTACGCGGTTGAGGGCAGGAAGCGGGGCAGCTACCGCGAGCAGCAGTACTTCAGGCTCCAACGCGGCCGGTATCTCATTGTCAAGACGTTCGAGGAACCTTTGACACTGCGCGGGCAGTACGTGGACGTGCTCCAAGCGAACCTGCCCGTCGTGTCCGAGGTGCGGCTCGGCCCGGACCAACTCACCGTGCTCTACGACGCGTCGCCCGACCTCGGAGGAGACCCGCGGCTGCTGTTCTCGTCTTCGTGCGTCGAGTGGCGCGCGCAGGAGACGGATCGACTGCGGCTGATTGTGTCCGGCGCGCGCGGCGTCTTCGGAACGTGCCGAGTGTTCACCGGCGGGCGGAGCGTGGCGTCGATCCGGGCGCTCACCGCCGCGGGGCGCGAGGTGAGTGTGGACGCCAGGGTGGACGGGAACACCGTCCTGCTGCGGTATCCCAACGAGCCCTTTGGGCTGGGGATTCGGATCGACTGGGGCGCTGGGAACCGGGCTTGAGTCCGACTCAAGCGCACGTTGACGCAACCCAACAACGGCGTCATTGCTCTCCGGCTCGGGCGCCTGTATCCTGTGGTCGTCTGCGCACGTCAACGCTGGAGCCAAGATCCGCAGATCGCCGGCTTGGGATTCCTCGTTCTTGGGAAGATAGGCGAAAGCCGGTCGTCCTCCGCCAGCGCCGTGGAAGGCGGACCGGCTGCCACCTATCTTCCGGTTAGCGGCGACGCGTTACCGAAGCAGGTGGAAGAGCATGATCCTGAACGAACTCGCCGGTCGCCTCCGACAGCAACGCGAGAAGCTCGGGCTGAAGCAGCTCGACGTGGCCAACGCCCTGCAGCTCAGCCCGCAAGCAGTGTCCAAGTGGGAGCGTGGCGAGAATGCTCCTGACATCTCCGCGCTGGTGCCGCTGGCCAAGCTCCTGGATGTCTCCACCGACTGGCTGCTGGGGTACCAGCACAGCGGCCCCAACGTGTTCGAGGCGACCGTGCTGTTCTCAGACATCGCCGGGTTCGCCCGCGAGAGCGCGGGCATGTCGCCAACGGAGATCGCCGACTGGCTGAACGGCCACTTCCACCAGGTCACTGAAGCAGTGCTCCGGTACGACGGGGTTCCGATCAAATACATCGGAGATGCCTTCCTGTGCTTCTTCGCCGGCCCGGACCATCGCCGCCGCGCCGTCGAGGCAGCGCTCCACGCCAAGCGCGTGGTGCCCCGCGACCCGAGGTTCCGCCTGAGCCTGGGACTGAACAG